>Ga0316193_10000503_pt1 | contig 24392 bp, 15 predicted proteins | sample MerIslsedime2_MG_FD_207735 | JGI IMG/M metagenome (GOLD analysis project Ga0316193, IMG submission 207735) | Coastal sediment microbial communities from Maine, United States - Merrow Island sediment 2 | ecosystem: Environmental > Aquatic > Marine > Coastal > Sediment | place: USA: Maine... | reverse complement strand
TGCGGTTAGCGTCAAGCAGGCTGATATCGGAAAATTCGAAGTGCCCGATTGGAACAAGAAAGAAGTCGAGCAGATGCGAGACACGATCAGAGTGGTCGCCTCCACGGTCACGGATGCCGGAAAGATGTTCGGCAAGAAAGAAGAATTGGACCCGGTCTACTGGATGCTGGGCGCGGCACTCGGCTGGGGCGGGTTGCCGGCAGAGGCCGCTAGTTATGTGAATGTGGTCCCCGAAAAGAATGATGGCAAGACCCCTTACACCCTTACCGTAAAGGACGTGCCGGTGGATGCCTTTTGGTCCGTGACCCTCTACGACGAAAAGGGCTGGATGCCAGTCAACAAGTACAAGGCTTACTCGTTCAACAACGTCACGGCCAAGAAAGACAAAGACGGAAGTATAACCATTCGCTTCGGCGGTGATCCCAAGGCGGACAACTTCCTTCCGATCGTACCAGGATGGAATTACATCGTCAGGCTGTATAAACCGAAGAAAGAGATTCTGGATGGGAGCTGGACTTTTCCAGATCCTAAACCTGTTGAATGAAGTTTTGATACGCTTGACGCTTATGAGGCTCTTTTGAAATGAAGATATTGGTCATGAAAGTTGTGTGGTTGCTCGGTTGCCTGACGGTATTTGCGATCGCCCCGGTCGGGGCGGAGAACACTGCTCAGGAGAATTCGGATGCTGCGCAGGAGTCGGTCGAAGTCGCCTCTGAGGAACAGCGTGTACGCAGAATCCGCGAGGTGATCAAGTTCGACCGCGAGAGGCTGGAGCAGGCAAAGGTGGATCTGCCACAGCGCCAGGAATTGTTCGATCAGCTGGCTGAAGGCATAGAGGCGTGGAAGGCGGACCAGCAGGACAAGAGACTTCGACTGGAGCAGACCAGCGACCCGGAAAAGCGGGCGAGCCTGGAACGCAAGATCGCGAAGCTCGACGATGAACTCGAGTTGTTGCGGGCTCAGTCCGAACTGGCATTCTCGGCGTTGACCACAGTCCGCCAGCAGATTGAGGTCCTGGAGAAGAAGATCGAGCGCGAACAACGCACGGTCGACTCGCTGCTGGGTGTGGCGCCGGAGTTGACGGAGGCAGCTCCGCCTGCCGGTGCACCGGCCGATCAGCAACCTGCCGTGATACCGGCACCTACGGATGAGTTGATGGCTCCGGCCAGGACCGTCGCGCAGGTCGAAGCGATCAGGGAGCTCAGGCGAAGGCAAAGCGAGGTGGCCAAGACCGAGCAAGACCTGGTCGAGTTCGTCAAGCGCAAGCGGTCTCTCGAACAGCAGATGGCACTGGAGGCGGAGCTCCTCGACACTGCCAGGAAGTCGGAGGGCAGCCTGCCCCGCTTGCTGGAGACACGGCGGGCAGACCTGGAGTCGGTCCGCGCTGTAGACCCGAATGGAGCGGAAGCACTGCGGTACCAACAGGGCGTCACCTTTATCGAGGGTTTGCTTGAGCGCGTGCGAAGCGAGATCGACGATCACGCGGCCTATCTGGATTCATTGAATGGGCGGCTCGAGAGACTCGCCAAGGAGGAACAGGCGGTCACGCGCAATGCGGAAAATGCACGCGAGTCGTTGGCAGAGATGCGAGCCCGGTTGAACCGGCTCGAGAGTCCGTTCCATCCGCAAAACCTTGCGCATTGGGCCAGCGAACGCGGACCGCGCATCCTGATGCTGCTCGGGACGTTGGCCGTGCTACTGGCCTTCGTGCGATTCGGCATCCGCCGTCTCGTGCGGCTGCTACTGGTGCGCACGAATACAGGCGCCGATTCCGGAAGCGACCGCGCCGACACCCTCGCCTTCAGCTTGCGCAGCGCGATGACTTTCATCATAGTCATCGGTGGCGCCTTACTGCTGCTCGAGGAAGCAGGCGTGGACGTGAAGACGGTCCTCGGGGGCGCTGCCATTGTGGGCATCGCCGTCGCTTTTGGCGCCCAGAACCTGATGCGTGACTACTTCACCGGCTTCGTGATCCTGCTCGAAAAACAGTTCGAGTTAGGGGACCTGGTCACGATCGCCGGCTTTACCGGGGTCGTCGAGTCGGTGAACATGCGCGCGACCATGCTCCGCGATATCGAGGGCCGTGTGCACTTCATCCCCAACGGCGAGATCAAGTCGGTCACCAACCGCACCTACCACTGGGGGCGAGCGATGGTCGAGATTCCGATTGGCTACCAGGAGAATGTCGACCGGGTGATGGAAATACTGGCAGAGGTCGCGAAGGGGGTTCGCAAGGACCCCAAATACAGTGAACGGATCACCGAGGATCCGATAATGCTCGGGGTCGACGGTTTCGCCCAGGAGGGCGTCATCATCAAACTCATGATGAAGACCGTGCCCGAGGACGTAACGTCCATTCGGCGCGAGCTGCTGCGCCGGATCAAGAACAGGTTCGACGAGGTCGGAATTGGAATCAGGGGAGAAGAACCGCCCCAGAAAACGGTATGAAATACTTTAATACCGTGGATAAGGGAACAGGACGGAGGGATTAAATTTTACCAATAGATCTAAGTGGTTAAATAATAATCCCTCCGTCCACTTTTTCAAACTTAAACGTTGACCTTCATGACACGATGCGTGAACTATTTGTTATTGATCCTGCTCACGCTATCGTGGGTCGTGTCAGTCGAGGCAGCGGAGTTGACGGAAAAGTTATCACTGAATGGTGTGCTGTCAGCTGCGCTGCAGTGCCAGCAGTTGTCCGATGATACTGTCGGGGAGGATACCTGCAAAATGGCTATACCGTTACAACCGGAGTTGAGTTACCGCCTGACAAAGCATGATAACTTATTCCTGAAACTTGGTTTCGCTGCCGGTAACGGCTTGAACGAGGTATCACCTTTTAATCTCTCGCCATGGGGCGCTGATCTTCACGATGATGTCATTGATGTGAGTGGCAGTGGCAGAAACTATCTTCTAACGGCATGGTATGAACATGTGTTTGAGCTGGATCATGGCCACAGTGTTGATCTGACATTAGGTCTTATTGATGCTTCACACTATCTCGATCAAAATGACTACGCGAATGATGAATACAACCAGTTCATGAATCCCGCGTTATCCAATGCTCCGAACACGTTTTTCCCCTCCTATGACCTGGGTGTTGCTACGTATGGCACAGGGATCAATGGACTTTTTCGGGTGTGTTCATGGATGTCCATCAGTTAACCAGCCCGGACAAATACGCATTTTATGGTATTCAGGCCCGATACACCCTGAAGACAAGTCAGGGTACCGGGCATTACCGCGTCCTGCTCAACGGTGACAGAGACTTTATTGACGAAGCCGGTGCCAGCAAAAAAAGAAATGATGTATTGATTATCTCTATCGACCAGCCATTCGGAAAAGTGCTTGGCGTGTTTACCCGAATGGGATGGCGGCTTGATAACGAGTCAATCAATTACCAGGCAGTCTACACCGGTGGTGTCGATATCAAAGGCACCAACTGGGGCCGGATGCTGGATAATATCGGCATAGCCCTGGGTTATATGAACGGCGGTAATAATAGAATCATCAGGACCCGACTTGCTGAAGCCTACTACCGCATGGTGATAAATCCAACAATGTCATTCACTGGAGATATCCAGTATATGCATGATCAGTACTTCTCTATGCCAGGTGCTGAAGGGATGATCTATAGCTTGAGGGTTACAGTCAACTTCTAGCCTGGCAGGTGCATTGCTTAAATCGTATTCAGGAAAACTGAAAATGCGTATACTGGATAATGCTTTTCTATCTCGGGCTACAAGATTGAGGCTTACGACCTGCTAAAGCAGACAATTGTGGATACCGATACTATGTGCCTGGAACGGACCCGGATATGAAACAACGCAAATTGTTTTTATGCTTTATTGCCGGCCTTGTTTGTCTTGCAATGATGCGACCGCTGATAGCGGCGGAAGACAGTCCTGCAAGTCCAGGCTTGCAGGGGGCAATCAACCAGGAAGCTATCGAATCCAGAATTGCCGAGGTCAAGGATGACACTGGCCTGGATGAGCAGGCAAAGGAAAAGCTGTTACTGCTTTACCGCAAGGCCCTGGTCAATCTTGAAACAGCGGCCTCGAATGAAAAATCTGCACTGGCTTTCCAGCAAGCATCGAAGGATGCACCCGCGACCATCAAGCAGCTTGGCAAACAGACGGACGAGCTCAACGCTGACCTTGAAAAAGACACCTTAATTAAGAAGCTGCCTGGTACTCTGCAGGAAATTGAGCAGCTGTTGCAGCAGGAGAAAGCCGAGCTTGCCGTGCAGGATGCAAAGCTTCTGGATGTCGAACAGCGTCTTCAGGAAGAAGCGGGGCGGCCAGCGAAAATCAGGCAGCGGCTTCCGGAGGCGAAACAGCAGCTGGATGACGCGTACAGCGAACTGAAACAGCCTCAATCCACCAAAGATGATACCGCGACATCACAAGCCAGGCGTTGGGTACTGGAATCCCGCGTGCAGCGGTTGAGTGCCGAGATCAATATGTTGAACCATGAGCTGCTGAGCCAGCCGCTTCGGATCGACCAGCTGGAGGCGGAGCGGGACAGGGCTCAGGCAGGCATCCAGTGGTCAACTGCACGCATCAGTACTCTCGAAAGCCAGGTCACCCTCAAACACCAGGGCGAGGTCGACCAGGCAAGGTTAGAAGCGGAGGTTATTCTGGATGAGTCTGCTGGCAAGCATGCCCTGGTGGTGAAACTTGCCGGAAAAAATGCCGCCCTTTCCAATGAGATTGCCAGCATGGTGTCCAGGCTGGGACAGCTGACGCAGCAAACGGAAGAGGCGGACCAACGCGCGCGCCTGATCGAAGATGACCAGAAAAGAGCACGTGAGATTATCGAGATCGGCGGCCTGAGCAAAGGCATGGGGCACATGCTGTTACAGCGGCATTATGCCTTACCCGATCCGAGCTCATTGCGTCGCCAGACTGCGGAGCGTAGAGATACAGCCGCGGAGATCGGCGTCAATCGTCTGCTGCACCGTCAGCAGCAGAAGCAACTGCGCGATATTGATGGATATCTCGACGAAATCGTGGCCGGGGTAAACGAGCAAGAACACCCGTTGCTGCGCGATGAGCTCAATGAGCTTGCGCAAGAGCGGCGGGTGCTGCTGGAAAAGGCGCTCGCATCGGACGATTTCTATTTACAAAAGCTTGGTGAACTGGAATCAGCCCAGCAGCGTTTGCTGGGAGCGATCGAGGACTATAACGGTTACCTGGCTGTGCACCTGTTATGGGTCCGCAGTGCGACGCGGGCTGAACTGCAGGCGCTGGGCGTCGTGCCTGGGCAGGCGTGGCGCATACTCTCACCGCATGGCTGGCTCGAGGTGATGCAGGTGCTCGAGTACCAGGCTGTGCATTCGGCGGCATTCGTCATGCTTGTGTTGATACTCGGCGCCCTGATCTGGAGCCGCAAACGTATGATCGCGGCGATTCAATCGATTGGTAAGATGCTGGGCAGGCCGGCAACCGATAGTTTCGTATTGACCATCAAGGTTGTTCTACTCACGCTGATCACCGTGGCTGCACTGCCTCTGGTGGTAGCGGTAACCGGTTGGCAACTGAAGGCATCGTCGCAGGCGACCGTTTTTTCCATCGCAGTCGGCAGTGCATTGCTCGCGTTCGCAACACAATTCTTTTATATACGGGCATTGCGCATGATCTGTATGCCGGGTGGACTGGCAGCAGCGCATTTTCGCTGGCCCAGGTCGAGTCTGGTTTTATTGCGTCGCGAAATGGGTCGGCTGAGCTGGATATATCTACCGGCTGCATTGATTAGCTTCGTGGTTTTTTACCTGGACCCGCTCAATGCGGGCTGGGAAATCGGACGCATCGCTTTCCTGGTCATGGTCGGTTCGCTGGCCTTTGCCTTCTATCAATTGCTGCACCCTGTTCGCGGGGTGTTTGCCGGATACATGAAAAAGTCGGGTCGTAACAAGGCCAGGCGCCTGCTATTGCCATTCTACGTGGTGCTGGTGATGGCGCCACTGGCGCTCGGCGTGCTGTCCTTGACGGGTTACCTGTACACGGCTGGAATCCTGCTATCGCTGCTGCTGCAGACCAGCTGGCTGATTGTGGGGCTGGTTATACTCGCCGAACTGGCCCATCGCTGGCTACTCGTTATACGCCGCCGTCTTGTCTACGATGCGGCCATCAAGGAAGAGGTTCAGCAGGACACCGAGGTTTCATCACAACAAGGCACGCCATTGGAAGTGGAAGAGCCGGAAGTTGACCTGGTCACCCTCAGTGACACCAGCCTGAAATTGCTCAACACGTCTGTACTGGTGCTGGGCTTCATCGGCCTGTGGATGATCTGGCATGAAGTGTTCCCGGCATTGCGTATATTCGAGGATGTCACCCTCTGGCATCACACGATGATGGTGGACGGGGTAGAAAAGCAGCTGCCTGTCACGCTGCTGGATATCGTTATCGCGTTGATCTATGGCATCGCTACCCTGGTTCTGGCGAAACAGTTGCCGGCAGTGCTGGAGATTATTCTGCTGCAGAGTACCGGCATGGCATCGAGCAGCCGCTATACGGTGACCACGCTGACCACCTATGTGATTGTGACTGTTGGTATCGTGCTTGTTTTCAATATACTGGGCGCAGACTGGTCGAAGTTGCAGTGGCTGGTTGCAGCGCTGGGTGTTGGTATCGGTTTTGGCCTGCAGGAGATCGTGGCCAATTTCATCAGTGGCATCATTATCCTGTTCGAGCGCCCGGTCAGGGTTGGCGATTTTGTTACCATTGGTGATACCGATGGCTTTGTCACCAAGATACGCATACGTGCAACAACGATCCGCAGCAGGGATGCGCACGAACTGCTGGTGCCCAACAAGGAGTTCATTACCGGCCGACTGCTCAACTGGTCATTGACCGACCAGACGTCACGGCTGGTGATTACTATAGGTATCGCCTACGGCTCCGATGTCGATAAAGCCATGCTTCTGATGGAACAGGCCGCCCGGCAGAACAAAAATGTTCTGGATGAACCATCTCCTACAGTGATATTCCAGAGTTTTGGTGACAATGCCCTGATCATTATCCTGCGCTGCTTTGTTTCTTCGGTTGAGTATCGCGAAAAGACCATCAGTGAACTGAACCGGGCGATCAACGAGAAATTCAACGAAGCCGGCATCGTCATTGCCTTCCCGCAACGGGACCTGCATATAGATGCATCTGAACCCTTATCGGTCAGGATTGAAGCGCAGACTGAGGAAGGTAAAACAACATGATAAAGATCCTGTTGTATTTTTGGGGAGTGTATATCAGGATCAGAGAAACAACCCTGGAAACAGGTATAGACCTGGTAAAGGGTTTCGATCCACTGTTGTCCCGGCTAACGAAATGAATAAGCCTGATTTCGAGACCTTTGTTGCATTGTAGTTATCTAGAAAACACTAATAACAAATAGAAATCAGCATGATGGGCGGCGTCGAAGTGATGCGTTATCAAGATGGTCACAATTTATCGCTTTATGTATATGCCAGCTCTCATGGCACCAGATAATCAATCGCATAAGAAGCTAAGCAAAAAATCTGCGCCCTTTCCGCTATTCTTTCTTTTAGAACGTCACATCCATTTCTTGTATTTGAACAACCAGATTTGAAACATAACCATCACTGCCAGAATCAGACAGAAAATTACAAAGGAGCCTGTGTATTCTGCTCCTGGAATGCCGCCAACATTAATGCCCAACAGGCCGGTTAAGAATCCCAATGGCAAAAAGATGGCAGCGACAATAGATAGAACGTACATCGTGCGGTCCATCTTCTCGGACAAGCGACCCAACAGTTCTTCCTGTACCACGACTGCTCTCTCTCTGACACTGTCCAGGTCTTCAACAAACCGAGTGGTTCGGTCAGCGCTTTCTCTAAGGCGTAATCGGTCCATGTCATTGAGCCATTCCACCTTCTCGCTGAATAGTCGAGACACTGCCTCTCGTTGCGGCGCAAGATATCGACGCAAGCCGATTGCATTACGGCGTAATTCCGCAATTATCGGGCGCAGTTCATAGGACTCCATGGTCAAAACCTTTTCTTCCAGTTCATCGACTTCGTCGTTTATTCTGTCAACGACATCGGCCATTCGCTCTATCATTCTGTCGGTAAGTGACTCCACGAACTCTCCGGCGTTGCATGGTCCGACGCCTTTCACGATTGCCTCGCCCAGCTCGGCGGCAGCCAGCAGACGCCGCCTCCGCGTAGTAATAATACGCATGCCATCACTCCACAGACGCACGGCTACCATGTCTTCGGGGTCTGCTTCAGGATTTGCGTTGATCCCCCTCAGTGTTAACAGCAAGCCCGTGCCGCTTATCATGCTTCTAGGCCGGGTCTCTTCGGACAACAAGGCCTCGGCTGTCACTTCGTCCAGCCCGCTCTCTTTAAGTATCCACTGTTGTACAAACGGGTTACTGTACTCCAGGTGCAGCCATAACACCCCTTGTTCCGGAAGCCATTGTTTAACCCTGTCCCAGTCCAGGCTTTCACCACCACCCTGGCCGTTCAATACATAGGCATATAATAAACCAGCATCATCAGTCATAATTTGCTCCAGTATCTATAAGTTAAAAAAATGGGACGTAGGGTTTATTCGTTAGCCATTTCGATTGACTGGCCGACATTAAATTCCTGTGTTAACTTTAATGTACCATTTTGAGTACAGTATACTTATTTAATCACAACAGAACATCTCGGAAGGAAATACATATACTGTCCCCGGAATTCCCATGGATGTATTTCATAATCCAGTGGCTTTAAGTCGCTGGATCCCCGCTAGATACGTGCGGGGATGACGTGTAAGTTTTTAGCCTGGATGAAGTGAAACGGACTAAATTTGGCTGGACCGAATTTCAACAACCTATGGTTGGCCCGAAGGGTAGAATACATGGATGTATTCTGTAATCCAGGGTAGATCTCCCGGATTCCGCTGCGCTACATCCGGGCTACATGGCTGGAGTTTTATAAATGAATCAGGATGCGGTTAATAAATCGGTTTTAGTGCTGATGGTGGTTGCCATATCGGCACTGTTCCTCACCATGGTTAAACAGTTCCTGATGGCCATCTTTCTTGCCGGACTGTTTAGTGCACTGGCGCGTCCGGTTTACCGTCGTTTGAAAGTAAGCTTCAAGGGACACCGGCATCTGGCATCTGTCACCACGCTGCTATTGATGATCGTTGTTGTGTTGATTCCGCTGATGTTGTTGGTCGGTATTATCGTGGCGCAGGCGATTGATGTCGGCCAGTCGGTCACGCCCTGGATCAAGCAAACGCTGGAGCAGCCAGACACGCTCACGGCTTATCTGCAGCACCTGCCGTTTTACGATCAGCTGGTGCCCTACCGTGAAATCATCCTGGAAAAAGCGGGAAAAATCGTTGGCTCAATCAGCACATGGATTGTGGGCGGTCTTTCTCAGGCAACCCTGGGCACAGCCAACTTTCTGTTCATGACCTTTGTGTTCCTGTATACCATGTACTTCTTCCAGATGGACGGCGACAAGTTGGTCAGAAAGATTCTGTACTATCTACCACTGGGTAATGACGATGAAAGTCTGATGATGGAAAAGTTTACATCGGTTACACGGGCTACAATTAAAGGCACTATGCTGATAGGAATACTGCAAGGCGGTCTTGCGGGTGTTGCATTTGCGGTTGCCGGTATAGACAATGCCGTGTTCTGGGGAACGGTCATGGCCGTGCTGTCGATCATACCGAGTATCGGCTCGGCACTGGTGTGGATACCTGCGGCTATTATCCTGATCATGCAGGGAAGTGTTAGCGGCGGAGTAGGGCTGTTGATTTTCTGTGGCGTTGTAGTTGGTAGCCTGGACAATGTGCTGCGCCCGATACTCGTGGGCAAGGACACGAAGATGCACGAATTGATGATTTTCTTCGGCACACTGGGCGGCATCATGATGTTTGGTATTACCGGTATTTTTATTGGCCCGCTGATTGCTTCATTGTTTGTGACGATCTGGGGGCTTTATGGTTTGGCTTTCAGTGATTACCTGCCGGAAGTGTATTACAAGAAGCAAGCTGTTGATGCTGTTGAAGTAGATGCGGAGAAAGACACAGGTCGTTAGCAATTACGGTTTGATGTTGAGCTTTTTTTAACGCAAAGACGCAGAGCCGCAAAGAATACGAAGATAGAATAGTAGCAGGTGGGGCCAGGTTCAGCAGGTGTCTACAAGTCTGACTTCACCTTATCCTTCGCATTTAACTTTACGGACCGGGGCATACTGGTTGTTCAGCAGGATGCACTGACCTTCATCGCTGAGTATCCAGTCCAGATAACTCTTTACTTCACCGCTTGCCGGTTCGCTGGTATACATATAAAGAGGGCGGCCAATGGGATAAGTATGCTCAATAATGCCTTTTATTCCGGGTATCACACAAGCCACATCGGAATTTTCTGTAAGGCAGGCAGCTTTAACGTCGGGGGTGGCATAAGCGAAGCTGCTATAGCCGATAGCACAGGGCGTTTTGACCACCAGCGCAAGCAAATCCTGGGAAGACTGTGCTTCCAGGGTGCCTTGTTTGAATCTTTTTCCACCCAGTACATTCTCGCGGATATAGGCATAAGTGCCGGAACTGTTCTGCCTGCCGACGCGTACGATTTTTTGATCGCCGCAACCGGGGACCTCGATACCAAGATCGGTCCATCTGTCTGTTTTTCCGCCATCGCCATAAATGTCGGCGAGCTGGGAAAAGCTGAGAGACTTGACTGGATTGTCCTTGTGCACGTAGACAGCCACCGCATCATAACCAACAGTGTGCTGCACTGGTGCAATGCCGCGATCTTTGGCCAGGTTGATTTCACGCCTGGTCATCGCCCGACTGGCATTTGCGATATCCACCGTACCGTTGAGCAGGGCAGCGATACCGGTACCGGTGCCTCCTCCGCTGACCGAAACGCCTACCGCTCTATTGTTCCGTTTATATTGCTCGGCCCATCTCACGACCGCAATGGCCATACTGTCGGAACCACGGTCCTGTATCAGAGTGCGTTGAGTATCGACGGCGAAAACACTTGCAAGCGGGGCAACAAGCAGGGGAATCAGCACAAGAATTCGATTTGTTTTCAAGATGATGTTGCTCCTCTGTTGATCGTGGGGTGGGAATGTCTGTATGCTTTTATACAATAGAGGAGAAGTTGAAACAATGATATAAACGCGTTATGCAGAATTGTTATTCGGCTTTTTGGCTTTAACATGAAGCCACCGGCTTTAGCCGGTAGAGTATTCACAGGTCATGAGAGAAAAGGGGAGTGCGACCTTGCAGGTTTAATAATTCCTGCATAAAAGGCCCTGCGATTAGCGGATCCTGATCAATAGGCTACAGTATAAGCACATCAATACTCGCTGACTCTATATACTTCGGACCATCGTGAAAGCTACAATCAGACTCAGGGCAAACTATCCGGGTATATGAAACGATCTTTCTTACAAAACATCAGGGCTTATTTCAGCCCCGCTAGCGAAACCGTAATACTGGAGAAATCCCGGAAGTTGCGCCTGTCAGGTACGCCTTTTCGAATCCCGCTAAAGGGATACCCGGAATACAGGATCGAGATGGGCAAGCAGACCCTCCATCTGTGCCCTGATCCCGGTGTAGCCGAACATGAAGAGGGCTCACCATACGATTTCATCCTGTTCGACCCGGAACGCTATTACTCGGGGATTTCACACTATCAACGCTTATCCCCCGGCGACACGCTGCTGATCGACAGCAAGATTGAATTCCAGGAACACGTGTTCAGTTTTCCACGCGAAGCATTCCGGCGCCAGCTTTCTATCGAGCATACAGGTGATGCACTGGTATTCAAAGACACGATTTCGGAACTTGGCACCTACGTATCCCTGATTGACGATGCGCAGATTAACCCCAGCATTACCGACCGCCGCATAACGGCCCTGAAACGGATCCTGGAAATCTTCGGCGGACCACTCGAACCTCTGCCAGCAGACAAGGCCACTGAGACATTAATCCAGGTTAATGAACTCCTCAGGCATGAAAGTGGCCGCCACAAGGATTCCCTGGATAACCCGGGCTGCCTGCTGGAGTTACCGGACCACATCACACCCATCATTGTCGGTGACCTGCACGCACAGCTCGACAACCTGCTCACGGTCCTCAGTGAAAACGCTTTCATGGATAGCATGGAGAACGGTACTGCAGCACTGATCTTGCTGGGAGATGCGGTCCATTCGGAACAACCCGGAAGACTCGAGGAAATGGAGAGTTCACTACTGATCATGGATTTGATTTTCAAAATGAAAATCAAGTACCCGCAGCAGGTATTCTTTATTGTTGGCAACCATGACAGTTTCCAGCAGGAATTGATGAAAAGGGGCATCCCTCAGGGAATGTTGTGGAAGAAGCATGTCATTGCATCCCGGGGTGAAGCATACAAGGAACAACTGGAACTTTTTTATCAACAGTCCCCGTTGCTGGTTCTGTCAGCCGATTTTATCGCCTGCCATGCCGGGCCCACACGCAGAAAGATTTCACGGCAAATCCTGGTAGATGCGCACCAGTTTCCTGACATCGTCCACGATATGACCTGGAGTCGAATCAGGACTCCGGCCTTTCCCGGCGGTTATACACCCAGCGACGTGCGCCAGTTCCGCAAGGGACTGGAGATCAGTAGTGAAATCCCTTTTATCGTGGGTCATCACCCTTTCACACAGGACGACACCCTGTGGCTGAACGTCGGCCGAATCAATCAACACCACATCGTGTTCAGCGCGCGATCCGATCGTGTCGGAATATTCACCCGTATCGATGGCAGAATGGTTCCGCAGGTTTACCCTGCCGAAGCGTTACTGGACTGGCTCAACCGGCAGGCTGCAACCGACATTCAATAACTGGAGGCATGGTGGCTTGTTTTCGGGACTGTCTTAGCCCTCATCCGGGTCTACGATGATCCTGGGCATCCCAGCAAATTCCGTCCGCACAATAACGCGCATACCGCTGCGGTGAAAATGCATCGCCAGCTGCTCATAGACAATGCTCTGACGTTCGACGATCTCTTTTGAAAGCACCTTATCAACCGGATGGCTTTCGCTGGCTGCCCGCTGCTTGCGAATCGAATACAGCTGTTCCAAAGGGGGCAGCTGGAAATCGAAGATAAACCGTTCCCGCCAGTTGAACTGGAAAAAGAAGCTTTTGCGGGGTGGTATCTCGATACGTCTGAAATCGACCTTTGCCGGTGCTGCAAGCCATGCCGGGTCGAAAACGGAAAGACTCTCACGAACGCCTCTGAACGGGATGCCGAAGTGCACTTCCCGCGGCCTGAATGTCAGAATACGACTGCGCCACCAGTGGTCCTGGGCAAGGTCGATATAGCCTTCTTCAGGCCAACCGCCCAGCTTCTGAACCAGGGACGACTTGCCACTGCTGGGTGGCCCAGTGATGATGATTCCACGGAAATGCACATCGTTGGGGTAGGCCACCCCCTTGTGCCAGTCGATATCTTCAACCTCGACGGTATTCAGGGGCATCAGAGTTCCAGGGATATTTGAATATCATGGCCTTTCAAAGCGGTTTCCCACACCAGACCATTCCGAAGAATAGACAGTTCTATCCGCAGAAATCCGATTTTATGATGCTTGGTCTGCTGATCAAGCAATTTATCACACGGGCCCTGCCCAACTGGGCATCCGTAAACTCTTAATCATAAAAGAACGGAAGGCCTGGCATTATGTGAATATGCCTTTAAGAGTGAAGAAAAAGAGTGCCGCGAGCACAGCACCTACCGGCAATGTCACTACCCAGGACACGACAATACCACCTATTACCCGCAGATCGATGGCGCCGATTCCTCGCGCCAGGCCAACGCCGATAACGGCGCCCACAGCGATGTGCGTGGTTGAAACCGGCAGTCCGGTTCGGGATGCCAGCACCACGGTGGCTGCTGCCGCCAGTGTTGCGCAATAGCCTCTGCTCGGTGTGAGCTGGGTTATGCCGCTGCCAATGGTCTTCATCACCCGGTAGCCCATGGTAGAAAGCCCGATGACGATACCGACGCCACCCAGAACCAGTATCCACAATGGCAGTTCCGACTTCTGTGCCACTTCACCACCCGACTGAACGATACTGACCACGGCGGCAAGAGGACCAATGCCGTTCGCAACATCATTTGATCCATGCGCGAAGGCCATCGCACAGGCGGTAAAAATCATCATCGGTGTGAATACCTTCTCCACACTGGCAAAGTGAAAGTCCCGGTCTGCAGTCTCGTCTACCTTGACCTTGTTAATCAGGTACCAGCCAATACCGGCCAGGAACAATCCGAATAAGAGCGCCACACCAAAGCTCATACCCACGGACAGCTCGATATTAAGGTGCTTCAGCCCCTTGAACATGGTTACGAGTGAAATTATAAAACCCACCAGGAAGACATAAGCCGGCCCCCAGCGCCTGGCGCTCTGGAACGGGTTCTCGGTATTCAGGATCAGGCGGCGGATACTCATCATCAACAGGAAGGCAATGGTTCCACCCAGTAACGGCGATACCACCCAGCTGGCAGCGATCATGCTGACCTTGCCCCACTGCACCGCATCAATGCCGATGCCCGCAACCGCAAATCCGATGACGGCACCGACGATGGAGTGCGTGGTCGAAACCGGCCAGCCGCGGGATGAGGCTATCATCAACCAGATAGCCGCCGCCAGCAGTGCGGCCAGCATGCCGAACACCAGGATTTCCGGGCTGTCCACAATCGACGACGGATCGATGATGCCCTTGCGTATGGTCTTGGTGACGTTACCGCCAGCAATGAATGCGCCGGCGAATTCAAAGATTGCAGCGATAATGATCGCCTGTTTGACCGTAATCGCACCCGAGCCGACCGAGGTACCCATGGCGTTCGCCACATCATTGGCGCCGATACCCCAGGTCATGTAAAAACCAAAGATAATGGCCAACGCCATCAGCCAAACGCCGTATTCGGAAATGATTTCCATAGGATTTCTCTACTGTTAATTTTTGATCAATTGTTCGTAACAGGGTTTCGACAACCCCCCATCTCCTTACCAGCTCTCGGATGTATACCGGTTCTATCTAGCAGGACTGTTATTCATTCACATCTTGACGCATGATCGGATGCCCCCCCTGGTCAATGACCATAGGCGACGGGTTCCGATATCACACTATCTTGCAATCATCAGGCGCAGCCGGTCTCCAACCTTTTCAGCATAATCGGCGAGGTCTCCGACCCACTGAATCAACTGGTACCACATCATCACGGATACCGGCTTGATCTCATCTTCATGCTGAAACAGGCGGCGCGTAAGTTCCAGGCCAAGCTCGTCGGTTTCATCTTCGAGCTTGTTGAGTGCGGTTACCATTTCCTCTACACGGCTTGCCTCTTTTCCGCGAAATCCCATGGCCAGCAGTTCGTCGAGCTCCTCGATTATTTCTGCTGACTTTTCACATACATCCACACAACGATGCGTCAGCGCAAACATGGGTTCCTGCATGAATTCCGGGAGCTCCATCGGACGTTCAACCAGCAGGCCGGCAATATCCTGGGCCGTATCGGCGATGGAGTCCTGCATCTGCAGAACTTCGAGCAGGTCACGCCGGTCTACCGGCATGAACAGGCTTTTCGGCAAGCGATTACGCAGCTCATTCTTGATCCTGTCAGCCTCTTCTTCCTTTTCAAAGATAATATCCTTTACGGCCGCAACTTCATTTTGATCGCCACTGGCCAGCGCCACGAAAAGTGCGGGCATCTGATGCACGCATTCCAGCACCACGCGCATATGGGTCTGCAGAGCCGAGAAGGGTGATTTGCCAAACAGATTGGCGAACGGATTGGTAGACGACATGGTTTCTATCTCCTTAAGAATCGTGAGTATATACACCTTTTTTCACGAACATCAACCCCGCTGGTCAAGAACACGATAAATTTATGCTCAACGTTTGCAGATAAACAAACTCTTTCCAGGCTACTTCCTCATGCTGACCAACTGGCCCAAAGGGGATGTGTTTTGAGTACAAGGCCTGGCGAATAAACAGGCATAAGGATCAGGTCTTTCGCAGTGCATAAATCCGATAAGTGAATAATGTTTTTCAGGGTGGTTACACTATGCCTGTGATTATTCTGTTGAAAGAGAATTATATATGAATGTCCCTATAACGGGTCTGTATTGTTGTATCAGCGTGAGATCGCCACAAGAGAAAAGAGTGCAATCGAACCCTGGATATTTGGCGTCGAATGACTCTAAATTATGATCGCGGCATAAGTGATAGTATTGGGTGTTTTAGTTTTCTGCTGTCATGTGCTGTAATAAGTTGTCAATCAAAAAACATCACTCTTGGTCGAATTGTTATTCTTGAAGTTGTGTGAAGTCCTGGATCGATTTACGCATCAAATTCAAGATCCGGATGTTGTGCTTGAGCTTGTTATGATGATGCATATAGTTACACTCAGCAACCTGCCAGTCAAAACAATTGAATGATAAACACATACAAAGGTTTACGTTATGGTCACCGTTAAAAGAATCATGCTGGATGTACTCAAGCCCCATCAACCTAATTCGCTGGAATTTTCGCAGGCTATCGCCAAAGCCGGAAAAGACTATCGTGTTTGCCTGACCGTTCTGGAGATGGATGAAAATACGGAAACGCTTCAGCTTGAGGTGGAAGCAAGTGCTATTGATTTTGAAGCCATTGAATCTGCCATAACCAGCATGGGGGGGTCGCTTCACAGTATTGATCAGGTTGAAGTGCTAAATGAGGCAGATGATGGTTAACATGTCGTGAGTCTGTTACATCAGGCGAAACTTCTGTTTAGTATCTCCCGTACCAGCGACATTGCTCGTCGCTATTTCGTGGTTAATGGTTTCGATGGTGCACTGACCATGATGGGCATGATCATCGGTTTTATGGTCAGTGCGACCGATGATTTAACCGTTATTATCAATGCCTGTCTCGGTGCGGCCATTGCTTTGGGTATGAGCGGTTTGAGCAGCGCCTATGTCAGTGAATTGGCTGAACGCAAGCATGCGCTTGTCAAATTAGAGGAAGCCATGATCGCCGATCTCCACGAAACTGCACATGGCGATGCGGCACGCTGGGCTCCTATATGGATAGCACTGGTCAATGGTTCGGCACCGCTTTTCATTTCATTGCTGATACTGCTGCCACTATTGCTGTCGAATGCCGGTTTAGCTTTGCCTTTATCACCGCTTCATGTGGCTATAATTGTTGCGCTTGTGCTGATCTTTCTGCTGGGCGTTCTGCTCGGCCAGATCGCGGGTATTTCCTGGCTGCGCAGTGGCATACAAACCCTGCTGGTCGCGGTTGTAACCGCTGCCCTGATTTATTTGTTCACAGGATTATAAGGGTGCAGCAGAACGTCTGGCACAGCATTGATGCTGATGAAGCATTGTCTCGCCTGGAATCTTCGGCGGAAGGCCTGACCACTGCTGATGCGCAACATCGCCTGACCGAATACGGGCCGAATAGCCTTCCTGAAAAAAGACGACGTTCCGTGTTGATGATGCTGCTGGGGCAATTCAGCGATTTCATGATCGTCGTGCTGCTCGCAGCAGCATTGATTTCAGGCTTCATCGGTGAGCCCCAGGATACCGTTGCCATTGTGGTGATCGTACTGCTCAATGCCATCATCGGTGCGTTACAGGAGTTTCGTGCTGAGCGTGCCGTGGCTGCATTGCGAGAAATGTCAGCACCCGAGGCGCAGGTGTTGCGAGATCGCAGGATGATTACTGTTACAGCCTCAGAGCTGGTGCCAGGCGATGTGGTCTTGCTGCGAGCAGGTGATATCGTGCCAGCCGATCTGCGATTGCTGGAAGAAGATGAGATGCAGGCGGATGAGTCTGCCCTTACGGGTGAATCTCACCCCGTCAGCAAACAAACAGAACCATTAAGCGAAACCGACCTGCCCATCGGTGACCGCCAGAACCTTGCCTTCAAGAGCAGTCTCATCACCAACGGACGTGGCACCGGCGTTGTGGTCGCTACCGGACTGGATACGGAGATTGGCCGTATTGCAGAGCTGCTGCACGGTGAAGCCGACGTAAAGACCCCACTTCAGGTGCGACTGACACGTTTCGGACGATACCTGGCGCTGGCCGTACTCGCGATTTGTGCCGTGGTGTTTACAGCGGGTTTGCTGCAGGAACAGCCTTTAATGTTGATGTTTTTAACTGCTGTGAGTTTGGGTGTTGCGGCTATACCGGAAGCCTTACCTGCTGTTGTGACGATTTCGCTGGCGCTTGGTGCGCGCAGGCTATCACAAGATAATGCGCTGGTGCGAAATCTACCGGCGGTCGAGACTCTGGGTTCAGTCACCTACATTTGTGCTGACAAGACCGGTACCCTGACGCAAAACAGAATGAGCGCCGAGCTGTTCTTTTACGCGGGTGAGCGGCACGAGGTATTACCTGATTCACGAACCAATGCGTCACTGTTAGAACTCGGGCAGGCCATGGCCTTGAATAATGATGTGGCAGAAATGGATGGCAAACAGGCAGGTGAGCCGACTGAACTGGCGTTATTTGAAGCTGCACTCGAGGCGGGATTCGATAAAACGGCACTGCTAGAGACAAATCCACGCCTGGCAGTGATTCCATTTGACAGCAAACGCAAGCTGATGACCACCTTGCACCAGTCATCTGAAGGGGTGGTTGCATACATCAAGGGTGCACCGGAAAGCGTGCTGGCGCTTTGTACTATTTCGCCAGCTGACGAACAAGGGGTGGCATATGGCTCTGAGGCTGTGCTGGCTGAAGCTTCCCGGTTAGCCAGCGAAGGATACCGGGTACTGGCATTTGCCCGGCGTGATTTTACTGCCTTACCCGAACAACTGGAGCCTGAAGCCATCGAACAGAACCTGACTTTTCTCGGGCTGGTTGCGCTGATAGATCCTCCACGAGCTGAAGTACCTCAGGCAGTAGCAGATTGCCTGACTGCAGGCATAACGCCTGTGATGATCACCGGCGACCATGCTGGAACTGCAATGGCCATCGCCAGGCGCCTGGGAATTACACAGGATGAACAGGCAATGCTGAGCGGTGAAGAACTGGCAAAACTGTCTGATGAAAGCTTTGCCCGCGTTGTTGAATCAATACGGGTTTATGCACGCGTCACTCCGGAACAGAAATTACGTATCGTCAAAGCCCTGCAAGCAAACGGCGAGTTTGTTGCCATGACCGGCGATGGTGTGAATGATGCACCGGCACTAAAACGTGCGGGTATAGGCGTGGCCATGGGGCAAAAAGGTACCGACGTGGCACGTGAGGCATCGGACATGGTTTTGCTGGACGATGACTTTACGACTATCGTGCGCGCGATACGGGCGGGGCGCTCCATATTCGATAATATCCGCAAGTTCATCAAATATACGATGAGCTCCAATTCAGGCGAGATCTGGACACTGTTTCTGGCGCCGTTTCTTGGCTTGCCGATACCCTTGTTGCCCATCCACATTTTATGGATCAACCTGATCACCGATGGTCTGCCGGGACTCGCCTTGACGGCGGAGTCTGCCGAGAAAGGCATCATGCAACGTGCACCACGTCTACCGGAGGAGAATATATTCGCCCACGGCATGTGGCAGCATATTGTATGGGTCGGGCTTTTTATCGGCGGCATCTCTATTGCCGCCATGGCCTGGGGGATTTCCCGTAACGTGGCTTACTGGCAGACCATGGTATTTACCGTACTCACCGTGTCGCAGTTGTTTCACTCGCTGGCTGTGCGTAGCGAAAGCGCATCGCTGTTCAGCATCGGTTTATTCAGTAACCTGCCAATGCTGGGCGCGGTCATGCTGACACTGCTGTTGCAGCTGGCGGTAATTTATCTGCCTGCACTTAACAGCATCTTCTATACACAGCCTTTGCCGATGTTCGATCTTGCAGTCTGTCTGGCATTGTCTTCGCTGGTTTTGTTCGCGGTAGAGATCGAAAAGTGGCTGATACGTCGTGGTATGATTTACAGGAACAGTTAATAAACGAGAGCCTGATATCAGGTTCATGCGGCGTGGCTGCGTCAAATGATCTGTAATGCAGCATGCAAGATTAGTTAAGACAATTCAGCAGTAATATCGACAGTGGTATTTTCCGATTACGATATAGTTACATGGGTTTATATGATGACTCGTCCTGTCCCAGGCAATTTTCGTCGTTGTGGTTTTCGATTGACTTTTATGGCTAAAAACATCTGTAGCGCATCAGGCGCATTGTTGAGAATCCTTGCCTTGTTCGCCCTGCTGGCAGCAACTTCAGCTGCTGTTGCGGATGAGCAGCCTGCAGAGAGCAAAGCTAATAAAGCCGAGACAGCGATCAAGCTGGAGAGTCCGGTTGACAGCCTGACGATTCTCCAGCAATCCATTGAAACGAAGCGATATGCAATTCGTGAGCTCAATGAGCAATTGAAGCAGAAGGCGGATCCATCCGAGATGCTGGAGACGGCACAGAAGATCGAACGAATAAAAAATGAAATTTTGAGTCTGCAAAAATCGTTTGAACACATTGCACTCGGCGGTATCAATCAGTCAGTTCTCGCAGATCAACCAGAACAGAAAATAAACTGGAAGGACGAGCTTGATCAGATCAGCAGGCCCATAGTTTCCACGTTAAAGGAAATCACCGCCAAGCCGCGCGAGATGGATGCATTACGCAGGGACATCGAAAGACACGAGGACCGACTGGAAGAAATCGAGAAGGCGCTGGAGGCGTTAGGGTTCTTCAGGGAGCAGACTATGCCACCTCTGGTGGCGGAACGTATAAATCGGTTGTCAAGCGACTGGGAGATGCGCAGGGATGACTCACTCAGAGCGCTGGAAATAGCACGTTTCAAGCTCAACAGTTTGAAAGTGGAGGGCGCAACGTGGCAAACAACGGCCTGGGAAGCGGTCACGGAGTTTTTTCTTGGCAGAGGGTTTACATTATTCCTGGCTATCGTCGTCAGTATAGCGGTATGGCTGGTTTTAAAGGCATTGCTCGAGTTGTACTGGCGAACCTTGTATCGACTGCGGCACGATGTCGGTACAGCGCGCGCGCCGCTGGTGATTTATTCCTATCGTCTATTTACAGCAATTATGATCGTAATGGCTGTGCTTATCGTGTTCTATGTCCGCGGGGATGTGCTGTTGATCACGCTTGCACTGGTCGCACTCGCCGGTGTTGCGCTCAGCTTGCGGCAAACGCTTCCCCGCTATACAGCCGAATTAAGGCTGCTGCTGGGAATAGGACCGGTGCGCGAGGACGAGCGCCTGGTGTACGATGGCGTCCCGTTCATGGTGAATTCACTCAGCGTCTATTCGATCTTGCGTAATCCTCTGCTCGAGGGTGTGCTGCGTCTGCCCCTGCATGCCATGAATGAGTTCACCTCAAGGCATGCGGGTGAAGAGCCATGGTTTCCCTGCCGGCCAGGCGACTTCATTCTGCTGGCCGATGGCAGCTTTGGAAAAGTATTGCGCCAGTCTATCGAGCTGGTCGAGATATTAGTTCGAGATACCAGGATGCAGATCCGCACCAGGGACTTTCTGGCCCAGAACATTCGCAATCTTACGCAAGAAGGCTTTGGTATTGCCGGCACATTCGGTATTGACTACCAGCATCAGGCATTTTGCCTGGATAAGGTTCCTGCGCTGTTTCGCGAGGCAATAATCACTCGATTTGAGCAGGCCGGACTGAAAGATGATATCCAGGATATTGTGGTCGAATTCAAACAGGCCGGCGCCAGCTCGCTCGACTACCAGGTCTACATGATACTTAAAGGCAGTGCCGCGAAGGCCTATTTCAAAGCGCAGCGTCTGATACAGCAAGCCTGCGTGGATACCTGTAACCGGGAAGGCTGGGTCATTCCTTTCACCCAGATCACGGTGCATTCGGCTAACACAGTTGAAGAACCCGATAATGACGCTGCACAGGCAGCGGGCGTTGTCGCGCCAGTGGCGGCTGAGTCTACTTGATTGGCTATATAGAAAAGTCTATAGATATTTACTCTCGCGGAGGCGCAGAGGACGCAAAGAAATTTACAGGTATTCGTAGGAGCGACTTTAGTCGCGAACATCGATAATTCGCGACTAAAGTCGCTCCTACAGATAATAAACCTCTGCGTTCTCTGCGCCTCTGCGAGAAAACAGGATGCTAAACCTCCAGCATCTGCTGGTTTATCGGTCAGGCAAAAACTAGCAGCAACTTTCAGATTAAGTCGGAACCAGTACACATTATGTGATGCGTAACTCTAATTACCAGCTATATATTCTGATGACTTTTATGGCTGCTATAGTTTGCGCGTTTTTTAACAATCCATTTAAGGTGTGACAACCATGCATCTCGATCCGGTTTTGCCCTATACGGTTGGCGCGCTGTTCGCGATTTTGATTCTGGGATTATTGCTTTGATCACTGAAGCAGCCGCATGTTGTTGGCTATCTGATCGCCGGTGTCATATTGGGTCCCCATGGCATGGCTTTGGTGCAAGATGAGGCGACCCTTAGCCGCCTTGGCGCCATTGGTGTTGTACTGTTGCTTTTTTTTATTGGCATGGAAGTTTCACCGAGAAAACTGATTGAGAACTGGAAAGTCGCTGTAGCAGGGTACCCAGCACAGCCTGGAGCCATTCAGGATTTTGTTTGTCGCGCTGTTCTTCGTGTCCATCGGCATGCTGGTGGACCTTGGCTTTCTACTGTCCCACTGGTATCAGGTCAGCGCGTTGATACTCCTTGTGCTCATCACCAATACCTTTATCAACGGTATGATTCTACGCATGCTCTGTGACAACTGGCGAGACAGTATCTATGCAGGCACACTGCTCTCGGAGATTGGGGAGTTCAGCTTTCTTCTGGCAGCGGTTGGTATTCAGGCGCATATTATTTCAGACTACGGTTATCAGATGACTGTAGTGGTTATCTCCATGTCACTGCTGATAAGTCCGGCGTGGATTATGCTTGTAAGGCGCGTGTTAAAAATTGAACAAAGAAAAATGCCTGCATAAGTCTATAAGCCTATTGGCCTATGAAGCTTTGGAAAGGCTTCTCCAGATAAAACTGATTTATCAAGCTAATGACAATCAAGTGAATCAATACATACTGTTTTCTGTTAGATCATCTGATGTAACAGCAGAAAATACAAGAATATGTTTTTCCTGTTATCGTTTATAGAAGCTCAAGGATATGACGGTATCTTGTTCACAGCAGAAACAGGGTGGCGAGTCCGAGAAAGCTCATGAATCCGACAACGTCGGTCACTGTCGTCAGTACAACCGAACCGGCCAGTGCCGGATCAATACCGGTTTTTTCCATTAGCAGTGGTATGAGTACGCCAGAAAGCGCTGCGGCCAGCAGAGTGATTATCATGGCGGCAGCGAGTACGCTACTGATCATAATGTCATGAAACCACAGGTAGGAAATTACGCCTACCACCAGTGCCCATATGCAACCATTGAGTACAGAGATAGCGACCTCTTTATACGCGAGCCAGCGGGTATTACTGGAGCTGATATGGCCCAGTGCGATACCACGAATTATCAGGGTCAAGGTCTGACTGCCCGCAATCCCGCCCATGCTGGCGACTATTGGCATGAGTACAGCCAGCGCGACGACCTGGTCCAGCGTGGCCTCAAACAGGCCGATGACCCATGCAGCAAGAAAGGCGGTGCCCAGGTTGATGCCCAGCCAGACAGCACGGCGGCGCGCACTGGGTATCACCGGGGCAAACATGTCTTCCTCGGCATCCAGGCCGGCTGCACCGAGTATCTGGCGGTCCGCCTCATCCTGTATGACGTCGACGATGTCATCAATCGTTACTCGACCAATTAACTTGTCATCTTCATCCACGACCGCGACAGACACCAGGTCGTGATCCCGAAACAGCATGGCCAGTTCCCGCTGTTCAACTTCGGGTCTGATGCGCTCGGCATCCGGGTTCATCACTTCAGATACCAGCACATCCGGTTGACAGGTGAGCAGCATGGAGAGGGGCAGCTCTCCCAGAAAGTGGCCTTCCCGGTCAACCACCATGAGTCCTACGGTATGATCCGGTAGAGATTCCCTGAACCTCAGGTAGCGTAGCACCGTTTCCAGGTCAACATCCGCGCGTACGGACACGGCCTCGGTATTCATTAATCGCCCGGCGGAATCTTCAGGGAAAGCAAGGGTGGCATCCAGTTCGCGCAGGCCACGATAATCCAGTGATTCACGAATGGCCTCGCCGATATCAGCCGGCATGGTTTCAATGACGCCGGCCAGTTCCCTGGTGTCCATATCTGTAGCAGCATTGACCACATCCTCGCGATCGATACTGTCGACCAGTGACAGCAGAGCCACCTCGCCCATGTGAGACAGAACCTCGCCCTTGAAGTCATCAGGTACCTGCGTCCACAGGCTGGATCTTCTCATGTCAGGGAGAGATTCCAGCAGGTGGGCAATCTC
>Ga0316193_10000501_pt1 | contig 24418 bp, 16 predicted proteins | sample MerIslsedime2_MG_FD_207735 | JGI IMG/M metagenome (GOLD analysis project Ga0316193, IMG submission 207735) | Coastal sediment microbial communities from Maine, United States - Merrow Island sediment 2 | ecosystem: Environmental > Aquatic > Marine > Coastal > Sediment | place: USA: Maine... | reverse complement strand
TTTGCTTTTTTCTCATCAAGGGGCTGTTGTGGTTAACCGTTCCCAGCTTGCTGGTCTATCTTGGCCTGGAATATTAGCATGATGGATAGGGCTAGATTTCGGCATGTTCATGAATAAACTGTTCGATAACATGTCGTGGCCGGGCACCGCTAAAACGGGCCCTTTCCTCCCCATATTGAAATAACATGATGGTGGGAAAACCACGCACCTTGTAGCGCCCGGCAATCTTCATATTCTCACCTTCGTCCACCTCTATCTTTGCCAGGGCAATCTGGCCAGCCAATTCGGTCACGACCTGCTCCAGGATGGGGGCAATCACCACACAGGGCGGGCACCACTCTGCCCACAGATCCAGTAAAACGGGACGCTGATGTGAGGCCTCAAGTACGTGTTGTTGGAAATCATTTAGATTGACATCGAAGATGTCAGGGGTCTTTTTTATGCTCATGCAATTTGGCCGTATCCTGAGAGTCAGCAAATTATAGGGGGTTTCTCGTTCCAGGCAAATGGGGGGAGGGCATGAAGCCGGTGCCCGTTTTTGGCGGAGCTTGCGAACGCATTGATATGACTGTCCGCCCCGGCACGGATTATTCGGCGCTGGCAAGGTATTTGCCCTTTATTTGCACGGCGCGCGACACTATATCGTGTAATGTTCTATGTCATTCCGGAAGCCTTGTCGTGAAATCCTATTTTATTTTCCCCTTAATGTTGATGCTGCTTATGCCGATGGTGGTGCGGGCAGATAATGGCGGACAGGGACTATTGTGGTCACAGTATCAGACGGTCAAGGTGAACAAACACAATACGCTCACCAAACCAGTCGTGCTGCAATCCGCCGAGCAGGACGATCGTCTGCGCGCGGATGTCTATAGTGAGGTGAAGCATGACTTTACCAAGCTTACCCGGGCCTTGAGTGCGATTGAAAACTGGTGTGATTTCATGCCTCTGAATCTGAATATCAAGGCCTGCGTGTATCAGAGACAGGGCCAGCAGCAATATATTACTTTTTATGCGGGGCGTAAATTTTACCAGACGCCCGATGAGGCGGAGCCACTGCGATATCACTTTTCCGTTGCGCAATTATCAGAAGACTATATCCGAGTCGTGCTGCGGGCCGAGCAGGGACCGTTCGGCACCCGTGATTACCATATCTCGGTACAAGCCATGCCGCTTGGGCCGGCATTGACACTGATACATGTCCACTCGGCCTATACCACCAGTCTGTGGAGTCGCATGGGGACCGGCATTTACCTGTCTACCCTGGGCCGTGATAAGGAAGGTTTTACCATTGAAGGATATGATGCAAACAGACAACCTCGTTATGTGAAAGGCGTACAGGGGATCATCGAACGTAATACCGTGCGTTATTATCTTGCCCTGCTTGCCTTGCTGGAGACCCGCGAATTACCGCAGGGGCAACAGTTCGAACAGCGCTTAAGCACATGGTTTGACATGACACAAGCTTATCAACGGCAACTATACGAACTGGATAAGGACGAGTACTTGTCGGCGAAACATCGTGAACGGCAGAATCAAATCCTGTTGCAAGGTAAAATAGTGATGCCATAGCCGATAAGGTTTATTTTTGCGGATGCATTTTTTTACATAATAGATAAAGTATTTATTGCCTGGGACGTGAGAAAGACCATGAAGATGGTTCTGTCATTCGGCTTTATTGCCCTGCTGGTCTATCTGTTGATGTGCCTGTTTATCTACCTCAGGCAGACGGGCATGATCTATCTCCCATCCTTGCCGACACGCCAGCTGCAGGCCAGGCCAAATGAGATTGGCCTGCAATATGAGGATGTCACTTTAACAGCCGCTGATGGCGTCAGGCTGCATGCCTGGTATATTCCTGCTGCAGGGGCAAGGGTGACCTTGCTCTTTTGTCATGGTAATGCCGGAAATATATCGCATCGTCTCGATTCCATCGCCCTGTTTCACAAACTGGGGTTGAATGTCTTCATCTTTGATTATCGTGGTTATGGACAGAGTCAGGGGCGACCCTCTGAACAGGGCAGCTACGCGGATGTGCTGGCGGCATGGCGTTATATTACCGTCGAGCAACAGACCCCAGCGGAGCAGGTTGTCCTGTTTGGGCGTTCCCTCGGTGCGGCAGTGGCATCACACCTGGCCACGCAGGTCAAGGCAGGTGCCGTCATCCTGGAGTCGGCCTTTGCCTCTGTGCCTGATATGGCCGCGAAGTTGTTACCCTTCTTCCCGATGCGATGGTTGTCGAGCTATGAGTATAGTAATGTGAAAAACGTGCGATCGATCCACTCCCCGCTGTTGGTGAGCCACAGCGAAGAGGATGAGATCATCCCGTATGCACAGGGCCGAGCGGTTTTTGAACAGGCCAATGTCCCCAAATCATTTCTGCAACTGCACGGTGACCATAATGGTGGTTTTATGATGAGTGGACACCACTATACGAATGGCCTGAAGTTATTTCTGCGACAACATGTGCCGGCATACCGGGCAAATGAGTGACCATGGATAAGGCGTCTATCGAGGCATACCTGCATCAACACATTCCCTTGTCGGCGGCGATGCACGCGCAGGTGGAGTTATTGGCAGCGGAACAGGTGATATTGTCTGCGCCACTGGCACCCAATATCAATCATCGTGATACCGTCTTCGGGGGCAGCGCCTCGACCCTGGCAATCCTGGCTGCCTGGACCCTGGTGCATACACGCCTGCAACGGGCCGGTATCCCGGCGCGGGTCGTGATACAACGCCACAGCATGAGTTATGACAAGCCCATTATTGGTACCTTTTATGCCTGTTGTGTCTTATCCGATCTGTCTGCCTGGCAACGCTTTGAAACCATCCTGCAACGTAAGGGGCGGGCACGCATAGGCATGCAGGTACGGCTTGAAAGTCGGGCTGAGCCGGTGGGGCAGTTCAGTGGTGATTTTGTTGCCATAAACGTTTAATGCGGCAGTGTTGATGCTATAATGCGCACACTTTATAGCCATACCATTTCCCTTGAGTTCACGCGGTTTTCCCGAGTCCCCTGATGCACACAGCAACCGAGCTCTTTTCCTACCGTAAGTACTGGGCCCACAAGTTTGGCCCGGCGCCGGTCTTGCCCATGTCGCGTGAGGAGATGGATGAACTGGGCTGGGACAGCTGTGACATCATCCTGGTCACCGGTGACGCCTATGTGGACCACCCCAGCTTTGGTATGGCGGTGATCGGGCGGGTGCTGGAGGCACAGGGTTTTCGCGTCGGCATCATTGCCCAGCCGGACTGGACCTCGGCGGCCGGGTTTCAACGACTGGGCAGGCCGAATCTGTTTTTCGGTGTCACGGCGGGCAACATGGACTCCATGGTGAATCGCTATACCGCGGATCGAAAGATCCGTTCCAATGATGCCTATACCCCGCATGGTGCGGGCGGTAAGCGGCCGGATCGCAGTGTAAATGTCTATGCGCAGCGTTGCCGTGAGGCCTATAAAGGGGTACCCATCATCATCGGCGGGATTGAGGCGAGTCTGCGCCGCATCGCCCATTTTGATTACTGGTCCGACAAGGTACGTCGTTCCTGTTTGCTCGATGCCAAGGCCGATCTGCTCGTGTTTGGCAATGCCGAGCGGCAGGTGGTGGAGATCGCACATCGTCTCGCCGCAGGGGAGCTCGTGAGTGAGTTGACCGATATCCGTGGTACCGCCTATGTCTGTAAGCAGCTGCCCACGGGCTGGTATGAGATCGACTCCACCAATGTGGATACGCCGGGCCCAATCGAAGCCAAGGCCGATCCCTATGCCATGGCATCGGCTGCCTGCGAGACAAAGGCGCCTGATGAGGGGCCAAGGGTGGTGCGCTTCCAACGGGAGATCCCGCGTCGTGAGCGTGCCCAGAGTTATATTCGTTTGCCGTCCTATGAAGCGGTAAAAAACGATCCGGTCCTCTATGCCCATGCCTCACGTATCCTGCACCTGGAGACCAACCCCGGTAATGCCCGGCCCCTGGTGCAGCGTCATGCCAGGCGCGAGGTGTGGATCAACCCGCCGCCCATACCCTTGACTACAGCAGAACTGGACGGCGTGTTTGATCTGACTTATCAACGGCAACCCCATCCCGTTTATGAGCAGGCCAATATTCCGGCCTATGAGATGATCCGTTTTTCCATCAACGTCATGCGTGGTTGTTTTGGTGGTTGTACCTTCTGTTCCATCACCGAACACGAAGGACGCATCATCCAAAGCCGTTCGGAAGAGTCTATTATCAAAGAGATCGAAACGGTCAGGGATAGCGTACCGGGGTTTACCGGTCACATCTCCGATATCGGGGGTCCCACGGCGAACATGTATCGGCTTGCCTGCAAGGACAAGGTCATTGAGGAAAGCTGCCGGCGCCTATCCTGTGTCTACCCGTCAATCTGTAAAAACCTGAATACCAACCATGACCCACTGATCAAACTCTATCGCCGGGTGCGCAAACTGCCCGGCATCAAAAAGGTCTCTATCGCCTCCGGTTTGCGTTATGACCTGGCGGTGGAGTCACCGGAATATATCAAAGAGTTGGTCACGCATCATGTCGGTGGTTATCTGAAGATCGCGCCCGAGCATACCGAGCAAGGGCCGCTCACGAAAATGATGAAACCGGGTATGGGCAGTTATTACCGTTTCAAGAAACTGTTTGATCGTTATTCGAAAGAGGCAGGCAAGGAACAATACCTGATTCCCTATTTTATTGCCGCGCACCCTGGCACCACCGATGAAGACATGATGCACCTGGCCATATGGCTCAAGCAAAACGGATTTCGTGCCGATCAGGTGCAGACCTTTTTACCCTCGCCCATGGCCAGCGCCACGGCCATGTACCATAGCGGCAAGAATCCTTTGCATCGCGTGACCCATCAGAGTGAAACCGTACCGATAGCGCGAGGCTTCAAGCAGCGGCGCCTGCACAAGGCCTTCTTACGTTATCACGATGCCGAGAATTGGCCGCTCTTGCGCCAGGCCTTGAAACGCATGGGACGCGAAGATCTGATCGGCAATGGCAAGCAGCACCTGGTGCCCAACTGGCAGCCAAAGGGAACGGCACAAGGCCAAGCGGCGCATTACACTGGCGGTACGTTTAAAACCCAGCATACCGGCTTACCCACAACTCCGGCGCAAAAAAAATCATCCAGCAAAAGAAACAAACGTCCGGCGAAAAAAGGGCAAAGACGCGCACATTAATACCGGCCCTTAATGGGATAAATATAGGGGGGTGTCAGTTCGATATAGGGTATTGAGGGTATACAGGGGATACTTTCTATCTTGAAAAAAATACACAAAAATCCCATATACTGATCTCGTGTTATTTACATAAGGTGAACCCATGAAACGCATCGCCCTGTTTCTCGCGACAAACATCGCCATTATTCTCGTCTTGAGTATTACCCTGCGACTGCTGGGTGTGGAACGTATCCTCGATGAACAGGGCGTCAACCTGCAACTCAATTCTCTGCTGGTGTTTGCGGCGGTGTTTGGCTTTGGTGGATCATTCATTTCTTTGTTGATATCAAAATGGACGGCAAAGCGTATCACCGGTGCCAGGGTAATCGACCAAGCCAGTAGCACCACGGAACATTGGCTGCTGGATACGGTACGCCGTCAGGCCAAACAGGCCGGTATCGGTATGCCCGAAGTGGCCATCTATGACGCGCCCGATGTGAATGCCTTTGCCACGGGGGCCAGCCGTAACAAAGCACTGGTCGCGGTGAGCACGGGCCTGCTCAACAACATGAGCCAGGACGAGGCCGAGGCGGTGTTGGCTCATGAAGTGAGCCACGTCGCCAATGGCGACATGATTACCCTGGCCTTGATCCAGGGCGTGGTGAACACCTTTGTTATCTTTCTCGCACGCGTGATCGGTCACATGGTGGATCGCGTGGTCTTTAAAAATGAACGTGGCCACGGGCCGGCCTTCTGGATTGCCACCATTGTGGCCGAACTGGTATTGGGCATCCTCGCCAGCATGATCGTCATGTGGTTTAGTCGTCAGCGTGAGTTCCGTGCGGATGCCGGTGGTGCCGCATTGGCCGGGAAACAAAAAATGATCGCCGCCTTGCAAGCATTGCAAGCCACGGCCAGACAGCCTCATCTACCGGACCAACTGGCCGCCTTTGGTATCTCCGGTGGCATTGGCCAGGGCATGAAACGTCTGTTTATGTCACACCCGCCTCTGCAGGAACGGATTGAGGCACTGCAACGGTCCAGGTAAATCACTCAAACAAACTGCATGGAAAGCTGGATTGTTGAGGTTGGGGGCAGATAAAGGCTTGTCGTTATGAAAAACCAAGCGCCGAAAGCATGGTTTTAACCCGCTCATACTCGCAGATTAACTTATCCATTTCTGCCCTTGCCTGATTGAGCAAACCCTTTTTAGCCAGTACCTCAACCCCCTGTGCCAGTTGACTCAGGCCCCGTGCGCCGATGTTGGCGCTGGTTGATTTCAGGTCATGGGACAGGCGTATAAATATTTCTGCATCATCGGTGGTCTGCAAGGTAGTGATGATGTCATCTGTGCCCTCACGGTATTGCCTTATCAAATCGGGGAAGCTATCGCCCAATATGGTTTTCATCTGCTCAAAGGTCTTGATGTCGATGACACGCTCGGATTCATCTGCTGTTGACGGTGCTTCAATCTGTTGCGAAGTCGATACAGCGTCAGGTGCGAGCCATTTTTTTAGAACCTGTTGCAAGTCGTTATATTGAAACGGTTTGGTGACAACATCATCCATGCCCGCCTGATGACACTGTAGGCTGTCCTCGTATGTGGCATTGGCGGTGAGGGCGATAATCGGTATATGTTGTGCTGTTTCTTTTGCTCGAATGCGCCGTGTTGCCTCATAGCCATCCATGACCGGCATGCGACAGTCCATAAAGATCAGGTCATACGGGTTTTTCTGCCAGGCATCGAAGGCCTGTTGTCCATCCTCCGCCAGGTCGATGCTTAAACCCAACTTTTGTAGCATGGTCATGGCCACCTGCTGATTGACCTTGGCGTCTTCCACCAAAAGGATATGGCCGCTGAACTGTAGTGTGGTGTCCTGGCGTTGCTCTGTTTGTTCAACCGTATAGCGGGTGATTAAGTATTCCTGTTTGTCTGTGTGACCAAGCACACGTTCAAGTACGGCACGCAGGATATCACTGCGTACGGGTTTGGAGAGATAGGCGTTAAAGCCGGCGCTCTCAAATTGTTGTGCATCCCCCCGTTCACCGGAGGAGGTCAGCATCACCAGGGCGACATCATCCAGGGTGTGATCAGCGCGGATGGCATGGCCCAGATCCAGACCGTTTTGCCCCGGCATATTGTAGTCCAGTAGCGCGATCTGGAAGGGCGTGTTGGTATTGGCCGCATCTTGTAATTTCGGTAGCGCCGCTGCCGCTCTACTCAGGACCTCAGCCTGCATACCAAAATGACGCAGTATGCGTCCGAACAGTTGGCGATTCACGGCATTATCATCCACCAGCAATACCCGTACCCCGGACAAATTGACTTGCTGCAACGGGGCTGGAACCTCGGCCAGCGGCAACTGCAGCTGGACATGAAATGTTGAGCCTCTGCCAGGTTCGGATTCGAGTGATATCTCGCCATCCATTAAGTGGACCAGTTGATGGCAGATGGCCAGCCCCAGACCAGTGCCGCCATATTTTCTGACGGTGGAGGCATCTGCCTGGGTAAATGAATGGAACAGTTTGGTCTGTTGTTCCGGCGTAATACCGATGCCGGTGTCTTCAATATCCAGATTGATATTTGCCATCGCATTGGTCAGCGGTTCACTTGTTATGTGTATGCGCACATGACCAGAGTGGGTGAATTTGATGGCGTTTCCGACCAGGTTAAACAGGATCTGGCGTAGACGGACCGGGTCACCGTTAAAGTGATGCGGGCAATCGGGAGGGTAATCGAGGATCAGCTCCAGTTCCTTGTTACGGGCACGCACCTGCAACAACTGAAGTACATCGTGGGCCATCCATTCCAGATCGAAGGGGATCTGTTCCAGCTCTACCTTACCGGCATCCAGTTTGGAGTAATCGAGAATGTCACTGATGATGGTCAGTAACAACTCACCGGATTTGAGAATCGTTTGCACATAGTCGCGTTGCTCTTTATCCAGCTGGGTGGCTTCAAGCAGTTCCGCCATGCCGAGCACACCATTCATGGGAGTGCGGATTTCGTGGCTCATGTTGGAGAGAAACTGGCTCTTGGCCTTTGCCCCGGCCTCGGCCTGTTGCTTGGCATCGATGAGTTGGTTGGAGAAGAGGATGGAACTTAACAATATCCTACGGTAAATATTGCCCGTGGCAAGCATGGCCAGCATATAGACGATCACCATGCTACCCATAACGTTGTACGTTTTACCATCCTGCAGGAGGAACCACACTATGGTCGGGATGGCAATGACAATGACATAAGAGGAATAGACGATTCGTACCGCACCCAGGGTTGCGGCCGCGCCGGCGGTTAATCCGCCTAGGGTAAGGATCAGGAAAAAGGGAGTTTCAAGGTGGGCATAAGGGGTGAACAGCCAGATCGAGATCCCCCATGCCAGACCGTTCAATGTCGAGCCCACGAGAAAGATCGCCTGATAAAACGCAAGGTCTTCATCACGCGGTTTTGATCGCCAATAATGCCGGGTAATGAAGGTGCGCATGACCACAATCGCCAGCAATGCCATGAGCCAGTAAAGCAATGTATTGTGGGGGACACGATCCCACAAAACCCAGGTCATCAATATGGCCAGGCTGGCATTGACAGCAATACTGGTCGGCGAATGCCGGTAGATATAACGCACCTGCTGGGTGGTGAGATCGATACGGTCTGGTGATCTTTCTCCGGCTTTTCGGTGTTTTGAGTTCATCAATACCTTTATATTCAGAGTCTTCTGGCAATAAAAGTTTAGCGTCTATCCGGAGTTTTGACTCCCTGTGGAGTAAAAACTCGATACAGGCCGGCAATCCTTTGCAATATCTACCCTGCGTTGAACATGGGTATACCTGAATCCTTATATTGAGTTATTAAATGTAGGTCTAAATGGGATGGAAGATATGCTTCGATGAACGTGTTGTTCATATTGATATGTGCATCGAGAGGAAGGGCGCTGTCACTAGAGAACAAATAATAATACCGCCTTGCCTTTACAGCTTGTTAACAAATCTTCTGTCGGGCAAAGCGGTGTTGTTCCAAGGTATACCGGCTAACCTGCCTGTTTCCATGCGGCGATATGGTCTTCATTCATGGCCGGCTCAGAGGTCTTCATGGTCACCAGTTCTTCACTACTCGTTGGGTGAATGGCAACGGTGTTGTCGAAGTCGGCCTTGCGGGCGCCCATCTTCATGGCCACGGCAAAGCCCTGCAACATCTCATCGACGTTATCACCGATCATGTGAATACCAATGATCTTTTCATCACGGCCTGCGCAGACCAGTTTCATGGCCGTGCTCACCCCGTGTGATGAAAGGGCATGCCGCATCGGTGTGAACTCACTCTTATAGATCGTCACATCATGAGCATAGCGTTGCCGTGCCTCGGCCTCGGTGAGACCGACGCTGCCGATGGGGGGATGAGAGAACACCACACTGGGGATGTTGTCATAATCCACCTTGCTCTCGGCGTTGTTATTAAATAAACGTCGCGCCAGTTGGCGACCGGCCTTGATGGCCACCGGTGTTAAAGGCATCTTGCCGGTGATGTCGCCGATGGCATAGATCCCCTTGACGTTGGTATTTTCATACTCATCCACCGGGATGACGCCTGTGGACATGTGCTTCACCCCGGCCGCCTCGAGATTGAGTTGGCGCGTATTCGGCCGCCGACCCACGGCCCAGATCACAGCGTCGAAGGCGCCAATGACCTCATGGCCGGTGGAATGGACCACCAGTCCTTCGGCGGTTCGGGCAAGGGCGTCCACCTGGAAGCCGGTGTGGATCTGAATGCCTTGCTTGTGCATTTCGTTTTCCAGCACCTCACTGACCATGGGATCAAAGCGCTCCATGAGGCGCCCTTCCAGGGCGACGATGGTTACGCTGGAGCCGAGGGCCTTGAGTACACCACTCAATTCCACACCGATATAACCGCCGCCGATCACCGCGACACGCTGCGGTTGCTCGGTCAATTCGAAAAAACCATCCGAGGTGATGCCATGCTCGGCACCAGGTAAGGACGGTACGATGGGCTCACCACCGGTGGCGATGACGATGTGATCGGCCGTGTAGTGCTGGCCATTCACCGCAACGGTGTGGGCATTCACAAAACGGGCATGGCCCTGAATGCGCTCAATGCCACTGTCATCCACATAAGCGTCCCAGTAGTCGTTGATGTTGCGGATGTATTGCTCACGCCCGGCAACCAACTTTTGCCAATCGGTTGTACCACGTTGTGCGGGGATGCCGAAGTTATTCGCCTCGTCCACGGCATGGGCGAGGTTGGCCGCATACCACATGAGCTTTTTCGGTACACAACCGTTGTTCACACAGGTTCCACCCATGCGTTTGGATTCGATGACGGCCACCTTTTTACCGAACAGGGCAGCCTGCTCGGCGACGGCCAGACCGCCACTGCCCCCTCCGATAGCGATAAGATCATAGTGCTGCTTGTTCATAGCTAACTTCCTTCATATTTAAGGCAGAGTGGGCAATGCACCCAAGGGCATTGACCCACCCTGCGGCATTTAAAAAAAGGTGGCTCGAGGTGAGCCACCAAAAACTCCCTGAGAGGGGAGCTTGGGGATCATTAAGCTGCGTTGCGCTTGGCTAAATACTGTTCCAGGTCTTCCGAACCACCGATGCGCTCACCGTTGATGAACACCTGCGGTACGGTAGACATGCCCGAGACGGCACGAATCGTGGATTCACTGAAATCACGGTTCAGGATCAGTTCCTCAAACTGGATGCTGGCGTCGTGCAGCATGCCCTTGGCACGGACACAGTACGGGCAACCCTCGCGGCTGAATACAGTCACGTCCAGCGGTTTGGCCGCATTGGGCGCAATGTAGGCCAGCATGGTGTCCGCATCAGAGACCTCAAACGGGTCGCCGGGGACATCGGGCTCGATGAACAGCTTTTCGATAACACCGTCTTTCACCAGCATGGCGTAGCGCCAGGAACGATCCCCAAAACCCAGGTCGTTCTTCGCGACCAACATGCCCATGCCGCGGCTGAAGTCGCCATTGCCATCAGGCAGGAAGGTGACGTTGAACGCCTTCTGCTCGTTGCGCCATTCGTTCATAACAAAGGCGTCATTCACCGAGATACAGATCACGTCATCCACACCGTGCTGTTTGAACACCGGTGTCAATTGGTTGTAACGCGGTACATGGGTGGATGAACAGGTCGGGGTAAAGGCACCCGGCAGCGAAAACACCACCACGGTCTTGCCCTTGAATACGTCATCGGTGGCCACATCGACCCACTCATGGTTGCGACGGGTACGAAAAGTGACCTGTGGGACGGCTTGGCCTTCACGATTCTCAAACATTATTTATCTCCTATTGGTTACTAAAATGGTCATTACATTTGTTGTACAAAGCGGGGTGACGGATTTCGCCCCAGCTGTTTAAATCGATTCCAGATCCGTTCATGAAAGTGGTAGGCGACGGTATTGATGGCCGGTTCGACCAAGGCAATGGAGCCGCCGACCAGTACGCTACCGCTCATCAGGTAGCCCACGGCAAAGGCCACGGTGAAATGCACTGCTGCGAAACTCATTGTCTTAGTCATCGCCTTATCCTCCTTCAGTAGGGTTGAATGCTGTCTACGGGGATAATTATCGGGCCTGAGTAGTGAATGTTAAAATCGTTTAAATATATGTAAATAATAGGAATTACCTATCATTAAAATGGCCGGAAGATAGGGTGTGACAGCTAAGGGTTGCCTGCCTGGCGGCCCGGCGTGCGCCAGTGACTGACCTCGGGCAGTTGCCAAGCCCAGGCATAGACCGCAGCGGCCAGGCCCAGCAGCCCCAGAAATAGGATGAGATAATGGATATCCAGCACGTCGGCGATGATGCCGATGGCAGCACCGAACAGCATGGCGACCCCGATCAAGGTATTGCTGATGGCGACATAGGTGGCGCGGGTTTCGGCGCTGGCCAGTTCATCGGCAATCTTGTTCACAAGGTTGGCCACCAGTAGGCAAAGAAATTGCGCGCTTGATCCCAGCAGGCCGCGTCGGGGATGTCCTTGCAGCCACGGGCATCCTCATCGCCGGTGACCAAATCATAGGTCTATCAATGGGGCTTTGCTGTTTCATGATGTCTTGGTTGTTCTGTGTTTTTTAACTAACCCGTAGTGATCGTCTGCACAATCGGGATAAATGACGGACAATCCCATGATATATAATAATTTTATTCAGGGTAATTTTAGCCATGGTTGATATTCTGACTGTGGCCCTTGGTCCGTTATTTTTCCAAGGACACCTGATTTATCAGAGAAGAATCAAGTCAATAAACAAAAATTATTGATCATTATTCGTATTACTACGAATATTTTCCCCTGCATGGTTCAACTATCATTTCACCAATCCCAAGGTTTATGGGGGATCTGATGGAAGAATATAAAGGACTAATAATGAAATTCCATCAAGGGGTGTGGGGCGATGAAGCAGGAGCATATTCGTCGCGTCTTAATGAGATGTACACCCCTGACTCAGGCAACAGGGTTGCTCAGGCATTTTCTGAACGACCCTGAGATTAATAATTTTAAGCCGCTGCCCACCACACCGACAGGGAATTCTGGGCTTCATCCGTTGCAGACTTTTAGCTTGGCCTTTAATTGACCACTTATTTAATGCTGGCTTGGGTGAATAGAGCAAATGGACAAAATTTACGACGCCTCGACAGGGTGAGGAGATCAGAAGGCATTGCTATTTAATAGTGATGCACACAGTAAACGGCGAGTTGCCAGGGATGGTGGCTCTCCGTTTTTTTTTGCTTAGCACTTTGAGTACTGCATCGAACTATGCGCGTGCAAGTAATGTCAGCATCACCGTATGCTGGAGGCGAAAAACCGGCTTAGAGTGAGCTATCCAGGCTTTAACGGACACGCCAATATAGAAAACAATGAGTCAAGGGGGGGTGTTATGAACGGCCGAAACCCCGATAGCAAGGAACTCAAACTGGCAGCCATTCGCTTGTTGGCATCGGTTTGGCATATAGGATAGAGCCATTCAGATTCTTTCTCAGCGTGGCTTGGCCGGTTTGCGTTTCCTGGCTTTTTCCCCGGTTATTAACTGCACCGTATTGGGCAGATTATCGGTGATGACCGAGGCCAGGGCCTCCAGGGCAACCCGCCTTGGAAAGCTGTGGCGGAATACCAGTGATACACGCCGTGAGGCATCCGGCACATCAAGGGCTTGGGCCACCACCCCGCTATCGGTGGTCCAGGAACCGCGCATGGCCAGGGCCGGGACCAGGGTGGTGCCAAAGCCGGCCCCCACCAGCTGGATCAGGGTTTCCAGGCTGGAGGCGCGCAAGTCAGCCATCTCACCCTGTGCCTGACGTTCCTTGATATGACACACATCCATGGCCTGCCTGGCCAGGCAGTGACCCTCGGCCAGCAGCAGGAGATTTTCGTTGTCCAGATCCTCCAAGGTGATTTGCTCCTTGTTATAAAAAGGGTGCTTGCGTGGATAGGCGATCCAGAATGGCTCATCAAACAGCGGCAGGCTTTCCAGACCCTGTTCCTCCACCGGCGTCGCCAGCAGGGCAGCATCGATCTCGTGATTGCGCAGTCGCTCCAACAAGGTATCCGTCAGCTCCTCTGACAACACCATTTTCATCTGCGGGCATTGCTGCTTCAGTGGCATCAGGATCAGCGGCATCAGGTAAGGGCTCAGTGTGGGGATGGCACCGATGCGAAGGGGGCCGGCCAGCGGGTCCTGGTGGGCCCGGGCCAACTGCTGAATGACCTCGGCCTGCTCCATGATCTGTCGCGCATGGCTCAGGATGGCCTCACCGATGGGAGTGATCTCCACCGAGCGGTTGGTGCGCTCGAAGATGGTCACCCCTAACTCTTCCTCCAGCTTTTTGATCTGACCGCTCAGGGTCGGCTGGCTGACAAAGCTGCGTGCTGCCGCCTTGCCGAAGTGGCGGGTCTCGGCCACCGCGATGATGTATTTCAGGTCTCTTAAGTTCATGGTTGATCCGGGCAAAAGCTAATAATAGGTTAAAACTATTGAATTAGTATAAACAAACGATTTTTATAATCAATGCTTCGGACCTGTGTTTGATGTACAAGAGCGCTTGTTAGACTGACTCCCAAAAACCGGCTATTCAACTCAAGTTGTGGTTCAACAGCCGCGGCATGTTGCCGGCTTGCCATATGGTCGGAATCGGCCAGGGATTGCGGAAAGGTAAAGATGGAAAGGGGGAGGATTTCCCGGTAGTGACGAAATTCAGGACGATTTCGTAGTGACCGTGAGGGCGAATGACTTCTCGTTGCCTGGAAATGACCCATAGATTTGATCCCGCTTTCCTGCATTTTCTTTGCAGGTTAGGGGGACATTCCATTGGCAGAATCTCACTAACGCTCCCCAAAGGCTTCCGTCATGGTTTTACGTAAGGGCTTGAGCAGGTACTCCAGGACGGTACGATCGCCGGTGCGAATATCCACTTGGGCGGTCATACCCGGCAGAATATCCAGCTCTTTACCGGCTGTGGTCAGGACGGGATAGGTTCGTGTGGAAATATGCACGCGATAATAGATTTCTTCGCCGCGGGCGGTCTCTTCTTTAAGGGTGTCCGCACTGACATACACCACCTCACCTATCACTGCACCGAAAATGGTGTAATCGAATGGATCAAAGCGAATCGTCGCTTCCAGGCCCGGTCGTACATTGGCGATGTCCTCGGGGCGCACCTTGGCTTCAATGATCAGTTCATCGCCGACGGGGATGATCTGCATCAGCTCTTCCCCGGCGCGAAGCACGCCGCCCACGGTGGTAACACGGACATTTTTCACGATGCCGGGGACCAAGGCTTTGAATACACTGTCTTCCAACTGTTGCTGGCGCTGGGTTAATATTTGTACGTTTTGGGCAATATCATCTTCTGCTTTAGTCAGTTCGATGCGCGCTTCTTCCAGATACCTGTTTCTACGGTTGATCAATTTCGCCTCGGCATCGTTCAGCTCGCGTGCGGCACGGATCACCTCCGAGCGGTTTACATCGCCCGACTTGGACAGGTTTTCAACCAGGTTCGATTCTTCCCGCGCCAGATTGACCGCCACCTTCAGGGTTCTCAATTCCTCGGCCAGACCCAGGCGCCTTTGCTTGAACAAGGCTTGTTCAACGAGTACCTGCTCGGGAAAGCGCAATACTTCGTCGGGAAAATTAAGGTTTTTTGCTTCCGTCACTTCGGCGCGCAAACGCGTTGCCTTCGCCTTCAGTGCGGACAGGCGCGCGTCGATTTCCTTGACCCCGGCGCCGATGCGGGTTTGGTCCAGCTGCGCCAGTATCTGCCCGTTCTCAACCTTGTCGCCTTCACGCACGTTCAGGCTCGCCAGCACCCCGCCGTCAACCGCCTGGATGATCTGTACGCGGCTGCTGGCAATGACCTCGCCGCCGGCGCGGGCCACCTGGTTGATGCGGAACACGGACGCCCAGGCAATAAACACAATCAAACCCGCCAGCAGCAGCCACAACACCGGCGAATAATTACGCCTGTGGTAGTTTTCCAGGTGGGCAACGGCTTCCCGGTTCCTTATACCGTCGTCCGGGAAAAAACTATCAAATAACATTGGGCGGTCCCTTCCTTGCCTGGGCCAGCTTTATCTTGGCGGCCTGCAGTTGTTTTGTCCTATTGCTCGATTGAGTTGCCATTAAGCTTGCGATGACATCTTCAGTCTTGCCGTCCTCGGTGATTTCTCCCCGTTTGATGACAATAACGCGATTGGCCAGTTGCGCGGCCAGGGCGGGGCGGTGGGTGGATATCACTAAGATATCATCGGGCTTCACCTGGCTTTGAATGGCCTGCAGTACCCGTCTTTCACTCTCCACATCCAGTGAGGACGTCGGTTCGTCCAGCAGCCAGATCCGCGGTTGCCCCAGGAATACACGGGCCAGGCCCACCAGCTGACGCTGACCCCCGGACAGGCCTTCACCCCCTTCACTGATTTCCAAATCCATACCAAGCGGGCTATCCGCAGCAATCTCATCGATGCCCAGTGATTCGCATACCTGCAGTAAATGGGAATCGCTCACCACGCCCGATAAGTCCAGGTTAGAACGCAAGGTGCCTTTAAAGAGGTGCACGCTCTGCGGCAGATAGCCGACGTGATCGGCCACGATATTGGGATCGATCTCCCATAGATCGGCGTTGCCCAGGCGTATCCGGCCCGCCGAAGGACGATACAGACCCGCGAGCACCTTGAGCAGGGTCGATTTTCCGGAACCGACCGGGCCGAGCAGCGCCACCCGATCACCTTTCCTGAAACTCAGCCCGCTGATGTTCAACTGCCTGACGGGAGACTGGGGATAGGAGAAGCTCACCGCCTCCAGTTCGATCTTGTCGGGCGCCTGTTCCGGCATCAACAGGTTCTTGCCGGGCGGCCGTTCCTTGTCCTGCAGTAATACCTGGTTCACCATCTGCAGCGCCTGATTCACGTTTTGCCATTGGGAGAAATATTGGACACTTTGCGCCACCGGGGCAATCACGCGTCCTCCCAGGATACTGCAGGCGATCAGCGCACCCATGGTGAGGTTGCCGGCCTCTATCTGGCCGACACCGACCACGATGGCGCCGACATAGGCAATCATGCCGAGACTGCTGGTGGTCACCATCGCCCGGTTGCTGATGGCCTTTTGCTGGATGTTGTAACGGGAGATGGTTTCGGTGATTTGCTGCCACTGCTCGGAGAAACGCCAGCCGGCGTTGTTGCTGCGCACGGACTCGGCCCCCTGGATCACATCCACCAACAGGCCCTGACGTTCATTGGAGCGCTGCATCTGCTGCTGCATCAAACTACGCAAGCGCCGCTGGGTGATCCAGCCCAGGATGACGGCCAGGGGCAGCAACAGTATGTAGACCCACGCTATGGGTCCGCCGATGATGATAATGAAACCGATAAACAGCAGGGCAAAGGGCAGGTCCACCAGTGCGAAAACGACACTGGAGGCGAAGAATTGCCGGACCGTGTCCAGCCCGCCCACCTGTGCGGCCAGGGTGCCCAGACTGCGCGGCCGGGTATCCAACTGTAAGCCCATGACATGGTCGAAGACCTGTTGCGATACCACCTTGTCCACCGCACAGGAGACGCTGTCCAGGATCCTCGCGCGCACGGTCTTCAGCAGCCAATTCAGACTAATGATGATCACCATGCCCGCAACCAGGGTGTATAAGGTTGCATAGGCCAGGGTGGGGACGACGCGATCGTACACCTGCATGGCGAACAGCGGCGTGGCCACGGCCATCACATTGACGAGCAGGGAGGCGATCAGGGTCTCGCGCAGCCAGCGGCGTTCTTTAAACACCTCGCCGAGGACCAGGCGCGCGGCGATATTTCCCTTGGAGAAGAAGGCCGATTCCTGCTGATTTGCCCGTGCCGCCCGCAACCAGAGCACGATATCGTTTTCCAGATCCTCGCTACGGCATTGGCGGGCATCACCGCCGGCATCGGTCAGTGTCAACAGACCGTCCGCCGCGGCTTCGACCAGTTGCCACTGGTCCTGGTGAAACAGCATCGCCGGCAGGCGGCGTTGATCGAAGCGGCTCCAGCGTAATTGCGCGGGCTGTATACCTTTTAATTGTAAAATTTTCAGGATGGCGATAATGCGCTGTGCCGGGGCGGCTTCGTCCATGCCCTGTTGGGCCTGTTCGCAGGCCTTATGCAGCGCACCCGCCTGCACCGGCACATGCAGGCGATCCAGCAGTAACTTCAGGACCCCGGCGGGCAAGGGGTGTTGCGGGCAAGGGCTATCGTTTTGCCGATCGTTGCCGGTCTCATCGGGGGCTGATTGTTTGGACTCTATAGTCATAAAGCTTTTATGCCCGCCTGCTGATCGAGACTGCCTATTAGTGTCGCCACGCGCAACGACAAGATCAACCAGTCGTTTTCTATTTGCGCCAGCAGCAGACGTTGCTCGGTCAATTCACGCTGCGTGTTTAATACCTCCACCCAGGATTTTCGGCCGGATTCGTATTGTCGCATGAATGAGGCCATGGTCGCCGTGAGTGAATCCACCACTTCGCGTTGGGAGAGGATGAGACCCTGCTGCACCTTGCGATTGACCAAGAGCACGCTGATGCTGCGCCTGACTTCATTCAGGGTGGCATCGAGGTCATATTGCGCGGCGTTGGAGCGCGCGACGGCGCTCTTGACCTGACCGCGGCTCCTTAGGCCCAGGCCGTCGTAGCTTGCCACGAAGTTCAGTCCGACGCGGGTCCGGTCGACGTTGACCTGAGAATCGTTCAGGTCGTGATCCACCTGAAAATAGATATTGGGTTTTGACGCGGCCCTCTCCTTTTCTATCTCCAGCCTTGCCACATTCACACGCTGCCGCTTGAATTGCACATCGGCGCTCTTCTCCAGGGCGAGGTTTTCCACTTCTTCCCGGGAGGGTAATTCGGCCAGCGCCGGGTCAACGGGGACCTCCGTCGCAACGGGGATCTGCGTCAAGGCCCGTAACTCCGATAGCGCCACTTGCAACTCGCCGACGATCCCTTCGCGCTGAACCCGTGCCTGGATCAGTCGTGAATTGGCCAGTTGCACGTCGGCTTCAGTGGCCAGGGCACCCTTTTGCCGGCGCTCGATGCGTTGAAACAACTGCTTGTGTTGGGCGAGATTGTCCCAGGCCACCCGCTCGCGCCGATGAATCCCTTCGACCTTGGCATAGGTCGCGGCGGTATCTACTATCAACTGGCGCTTTACCTGCAGCAAGCCCCACTGCTCCGCGGTATAACCCGCCTCGGCTTCATCGATGGCGGAACTGATCTTGCCGAAGGTCCATACCGGTTGCTGCAAGCGGACGGAGCTCTGATTGACCTCGTCATCAAGGTTGTTGGCCTGCAGGGAGAAGGTGGGATAACGTCCCGCCTTGGCGCTGTCCACCATATAGCCCTGGGCGTCCAGTTCGGCATGCTTGCCTTTCACGGCGGGATGGTGGGTGAGCGTGGCCCGCAGGGCGGAGATCAGGCCTTGTTCCACCACTTCCTCAGCCGCCGCCAGCGGCGCAATATTTATGCTCCATAGCACGACCGGCAATAATGTTATTGCCAATAAATAATGTCCTTGCATTACTACACCTTGATTTCCCATTTAAGCTGTCGGCGGAAACACGACTATCCCGCGACCGCGCCCCCCGTGGTAACGGCCTCTTCATCGAGCCAATCCGGATCCTCCCCTGCATCGGCCTCTGTACCGGGATTGCCCCCGGCATGGCGGGATTCCAGCTCGGCGGCCTTTTCATGCTCTCCCGCCTGCCGGTAGGCCTTGAGCAGATTGTCGCGCCATTCCCGTTGCCAGGGCGTTTTTTCCAGCGCCTGTTCGATCTGGGCAATGCCGTCCCGAAGCTGAGCCTTGCTCAGGTAGACCAGGCCCACCATATAACGGCAGGCGGCATGTTCGGGATTGTGGTGCAGCATCTTTTTGAAACTGAGTTCCGCCGCGTCCAGATCGCCCTGCCGGTACAATTCGACACCCTCCACCAGGAAGCCGGGCTCCGGCAAGCTCAGCATGTCGATCTCATCCGGCCGGATTTTATCATTGGTGCCCCGGATCAGGTGGGCCAGATGTTGTTGATAATGTTTCCAGCGGGCCTTGGAACTCTTGTAAATGGGCTGGCGCACCTGCCAGACGCTGGCGGTCTTCACGGGCCGTTCGAGCCGATTGAAATCGAGCACCTGAGGCTCCCACTCGACACCAATATAATCCAGCATAAGGCGGGCGCTGGTCTCCAGATCGTCCACCACATCTTCATAATTCAGCTCCAGGATCTCACCGGGAAACAGCTGCTGCCAGTGATGCATCAGCAGGTTGTGATCCGCCAATTGTTCGCCGATGTCGGTGAGGTCGTAGGCAAAGCCCATGCCGCCGTGTTTGGCCTGGTAGTCGGTAAAATAATTGGAAATCGCGATATCCCGCGGATCGCGGCGCACCGAGATGATCCTGGCCTGGGGAAATAGAAACTTGATCAGGCCGATATGTTCGAAATTGTGGGGCAACTTGTCCACCACATGTCTGGCATCGGGCGCAAACTCCTGCATCTCCTTTAACACATTGTTGGCAATGCCCGCGCCGACCCTGGGGGTCAGGTCATCCACGCAGTCGGGGTAATGGCGCCCGGAGCCCACATGCCGTTCCCAGCGGTTCAGGCCCTGGGCAACTTGCGGGATCAGGCCCAGTTCTCCGGCGCCGAAGATCTCACTGTGGCTGGCGATGATCTGCTCCACCAGAGTGGTGCCGGAGCGGGGCATGCCCACTACGTAGACCGGCAGGGCGGATTCCACCCCATGCTGCGCACGATGTTGATACAGCTCCCTACTAAACCCGAAGCGAATACGCGCGCATTGGTTGCGGTGGGCCCTGGCATCATAAGGCAGGAATTTTTTACTGGCCTGGTTGGCCTGCCGGGCAAACTCAAAGGCCTTGTCATATTGCTTGCGCTTTTCCCAGGCGGCCGCCAGTTGAAACAGCAGGCTGGCCCGCAACGGGCCTTCGAGGCCGGGCACCCTGGCGGCCTTTTCCATCTTTTCCAGGATCTCCACGTCTTCGGGAAAGCGCCGCGCGTTGATCAACGAGGCATGGCCTCTAAGGGGATCCAGTTGCTTGATACGCTCGAACAGCTCGACGGCTTCATCGATGTTGCCCTGCTGCATCTGTTGCTGACCCAGGCCCTGCAGCGCCGGGATAAAGTTTTCGTGTTCGGCCAGGATGTCGCGAAACATCCGTTCCGCCACTTCAAAATTCTGCTCATGGCTTTCCACCTGCGCCAGGGCATTTCGTGCCTGGGCTTGCTGCATCCTGATCAGTGCCGGTGGCTGTGCCTCGTCTTCTTGCAGAGCTTCGGCCAGTTCAAGCGCCTTCTCCGCGGCCCGGCGGGCCTTGTTATCGAAGCGGTGCAAACTGACCTGGGCCAGCCTCACCCACAGGGCGATGTTGTCCTGCTCCCGTTTCAGCGCCTTGCGGATCAGGTTTACCGCCTGCATGAAATGACCCTGCACCTGGCACAGCTCGGCCAACTGTAAATACAGCGTGCTGTTCTCCGAAAACTGTTTTAAATATTCCCTGAGGATATCCTCCGCCTGTTGATGCCGGTCCCGCTCGGCCAGCAGACGGGCGTAGTGGCTCAGCTGGTGAATGAATTCCGCTTCCTCAAGCCCGCCTTGCTGTTGCAAAGAGAATTGTTCCTGCAACCATTGCTCGGCGAAGTCGTAGTGCTGCTGTTCAATCCAGGTTTGAAGCTGCAAATCATAAAGCTGATGACGGTGCTGAGCCTGGAGCGCGGCGGGAAGCTCCGGTCCAAGCCGGTTTAATATGTCAAAGGTCCGCTCCAGCAGCGCCTGTGCCGGCTCGAAGTGGGATTGTTGCACATGCACGTGAATGAGATGGAGCAGCACACCGATGCGCCGCGGTTGCTGCACAACGGCCCGTTGCAACAGCGTCTGTGCGGCCGGGTAGTCCTCCTCCAGCATGCGGCAATAGCCCAGGCGCGCCAAGCCCAGGGCGTGGTCCGGTTCCCGCTCCAGTATCCGTTCAAGTTCGACTACCGCTTCCTCGGGCCGTTGCAACAGGATCAATACCGCGGCCAAATCCGCCAGGGCGTCAACTTCGTACTCCGATCGATAAGGGCGGGCCTGTTCGAGCACGGCCTCGGCAAGAGCCTTCTCCCCCAACTGGCCGTGGGCCAACGCCAGCAGGGGCAGGACGGCCGGGTCTTGGCTGTCATGCCACAGGCCTTGAGCAGTCTCCTTCAGCCCGGCATATTGCTGTTGCTCGGCAAGCCTTCTCAGTAGTCTCAGGTGCTTGTCCATCACTCCGGCCTTAACTCAGCACCTGGGTCGCGGCGATGGATGTGGGCAACGCGTTAATCGCCGCGACAACCTCGATACTGACGGGGTGGTTGCCGGTTGCATAGAGATCGGCTTGCGCACTCGAATAAGTAGTAGAACCACGATAAACACGCTGGAAAATACCATTATTGTTCATACTAGCGGCGAACCTGGAAGCGCTGAAAGAGGTGGACGACCAGTATCGGATGCGACCATTACTGTTTATGTTGGTGACGAGAATGGGAGCATTTATCGACGACCCGTTGCCGACCAGATGGATGGTGTCGTTGCTGTCGAGATGATTTGCGCCGGACCAGGGTGAGCTCATTGATACCGAACCGGAATTCGAATCGACCTTAATATAGATGTCATAGCTGACACTGTCGGAAAAGGTGCGGCCGGAGTGGTTGGACGAGGTGCCGGCGATCAGGTCGAAGACGACTACAGTGGTGTCCGTGATATCAATATTGACCGAACCGAGAGAAACATCGCCGCCACCACCGCTACCGGTATGACCGCCATCGTTGGCGGTCACGGTAATGGTATCGGAATCATCTCCGACACCGGTAGCGCCCGTATATTGAATATTAGTGGCGGTGTCGAGGAAGGTGTCGATGTTGGTGGCGGTGCCGATGAGGGAGAGGGTCACGGTACCGGAACCACTCACGGTAACCCCACCGCCAGTGGTTGCCGCCAGAGTACCACTACCGGCTGCCAGGGTAAGAGTAACGGTATTACCCTCCGAGTCAGGGTCTGCAAAGGTGGCCGCGGACAGATCCACATTACTGGCCGTATCTTCGGTGACCGTGATATTGGTCGGCAAGCCGGTCATGGTGGGATCGTCGTTGACTGCGGTGATAGTTATGGTTGCGATCCCAGTATCGGTAAGAGCGCCGCCCGAGCCTTGGGCACCGGCGTTACCGTCATTAAAAGTCCACTCCAGAGACACACTGGATGGCGGCGCATCGCTCAGGTTTCGGTAAACAATAGACTGCATGGCGGCCGCCACCAATGCCGTAGTTGCCTCAGTACCTGCGCTATTGAGACCCATAATTAACGTACCGCCGCCTGATACGCCAATCGTTCCGAAAACCAAGCCGCTGGAGGTCTCTACCAGATTGGTGCTACCACTCAGATGTACTCCGTTCACGGTGGCAAACAGATATCCGTCCTCGGAATTGGCGCCGCCTTGTCGGGCGATCGTAAAAGATGCCCCCGCGTAGTCGCCGGCACCGCCATTCAGCTGGGCGAGTTCCACATCACTGATGGTGACATGGCTATCGATTACCACTCCCTGGGTACCCTCGGTGAAGGTGGCTCCGCCGTCTAAATTGGCAAAGGCAGGGGCATCATTATTTGGCGAGTCGATAAAAATAGTCAGAGCGGAAGATGCCGCACTGGTATTGCCGGCTGCATCGGTGGCGGTGGCGGTGATGTTGTGGGCCACCGTGGTCAGGGCCGAGCCCGGTGTGAAGCTCCAGTTGCCCCCGGCGTCGGCGGTGGTGGTGCCCAGGGTCCCATCCATCGAGCTGACCAGGGTGACCGTGCTGTTCGCTTCCGCCGTGCCACGAAAGGTGGGGGTGGTGTCTTCGGTGATGTTATCGCTATTGGAACTGCCGGTGTCACTGCCTGCCTCTAGATCCGGTGCCGAAGGTGTGGAAGTGGCGGTGTCGATAGTAATAGACAAAGCCGAGGAAGCCGCGCTGGTGTTGCCCGCCACATCGGTGGCGGTGGTGGTGATGCTATGGGCCCCCGCGGTCAGAGCCGAGCCCGGTGTGAAGCTCCAGTTGCCCCCGGCGTCGGCGGTGGTGGTGCCCAGGGTCCCATCCACCGAGCTGATCAGGGTGACCGTGCTGTTGGCTTCCGCCGTGCCACGAAAGGTGGGCGTGGTGTCGCTGGTGATGTCGTCCGCATCGGAACTGCCGGTGTCACTGTCCGTGTCCAAGTTCGGGGCCGAGGGCGCGGTCGGTGGCAAGGTGTCGATGGTGTAGTTGGCGGAGTCGCCGGCGGTGCCGGTGTTGCCGGCGGCATCGGTATAGCCGGTGCTGACGCTGATGACGTTGCTGGCATCTTCGATATTGGCCGTGGGCGTGAAGGTCGCGGTGTACACCAAAGGGTTACCCGTGACGCCAAACGCACTCAGCGTCCCGTTGGGTGCGGTGACATCGGCCTGGGTAAAATCGCTTGGGGCTTCACTGAAGGTGAAGGTTACCGTGGTGGTTTCACCCACTGTTAAGTCGGAGTCGGCCAGGGTGATGGCGACCGTGGGTGCCAGGGTATCGATGGTGTAGTTGGCGGAGTCGCCGGCGGTGCCGGTGTTGCCGGCGGCATCGGTATAGCCGGTGCTCACGTTGATGACGTTGCTGGCATCTTCGATATTGGCCGTGGGCGTGAAGGTCGCGGTGTACACCAAAGGATCCGCCGTGGCGGTACAGGCA
>Ga0316193_10000500_pt1 | contig 24430 bp, 18 predicted proteins | sample MerIslsedime2_MG_FD_207735 | JGI IMG/M metagenome (GOLD analysis project Ga0316193, IMG submission 207735) | Coastal sediment microbial communities from Maine, United States - Merrow Island sediment 2 | ecosystem: Environmental > Aquatic > Marine > Coastal > Sediment | place: USA: Maine... | reverse complement strand
CGGCCGTTGGAGGAGTTCACTGCGGTCTTTCTCGGTGGCGGGCTCGGTTACCTCATTGTCTTCAATTGGGGCGCCTGGCAGCACCACTACTGGCAGTTCCCGTTGCTGCCGGCGGTTGCCGTCGCTCTGGCGCTGGCCGTGACCGCGATCGCTGAAAACGCGCGGGAAGGACGTCGCCGTATGGCCTATCGGGTCCTCCTCGGGTTGATCATCCTGGAGGTAATGACGGCGTCAACGGCGGCGCTGTACAAACGCCACACCACGCCGGAGGATAGAGTCATCCAAGCCGTTGAGAGCCTGCAGTCGCGTTTCCTGTAATTCCGAATTCCGAATTCAGAATTCCGAATTCAAACGACGATATTGACCAACCGTCCGGGTACGACGATGACCTTCTTCGGCTCCTTGCCGTCGATGAATTTCTGCGCGTTCTCCGATGCCAGGGCGAGCCGCTCGAGCTCTTCCTTCGCGGTGTCTCGCGACACCTGCAGCTCGTCGCGCTTCTTGCCGTTGACCTGGATGACGATGGTGATCGTCTCGTCCTGGGCCAACTCGGGGTCCCAGCTCGGCCACTCGGCGTGGGCGATGAGCTCCTCCTCGCCGAGGCGTTGCCAGACCTCCTCACATATGTGAGGCGCGTAGGGCGAAAGCAGGCGCAGGAAGGCACTGACGATCTCGCGCGGCAGAGTGGCTGTGCTGGTGGCGTCGTTGGTGAAAATCATCATCTGCGCGATCGCGGTGTTCATCTGCAGAGTCTCGGTGTCGGAGGTCACCTTCTTGATGGTCTTGTGCAAAGTGCTTTCGAGCTCGGGCTCCGACGAGGCCGGCGCGTCAGTGAGCTTTGGATTGAGACCACCGGATTCTTCGTCCACCACGAGTCGCCAGACCCGTTGCAGGAATCGGTTGACGCCCTCGACATCTTTCATCTGCCAGGGCTTCTGGACCTCGAGCGGGCCCATGAAAAGCTCGTAAAGGCGCATCGCGTCCGCGCCGTACCTGGTGATGACGTCGTCCGGGTTGACGACATTGAGCTTGGATTTGGACATCTTTTCGATCTGGGCCTCGAGCTCGGTATCACCATCCTTGGTGAAGAACCGCCCGTCCCGCTCCTCTGCATCTGACGGGTGGTAGTACTTGCCGTTCGAATCGCGGTAGGAGTAGGCGAGGATCATCCCCTGGTTGAAAAGCTTCTGGAAGGGTTCCTTGGTGTGGACGTAACCGCAATCGTAGAGGACCTTGTGCCAGAAACGGGCGTAGAGCAGGTGGAGGACTGCATGCTCGACGCCACCGACATAGAGGTCGATCGGCATCCAGTAGTTCTCGGCCTTCTGCGACCACGCCTCCTCCTCGTTGTGGGGGTCCAGAAAACGCAAGTAGTACCAACACGAGCCCGCCCACTGCGGCATGGTGTTGGTTTCCCGGGTAGCTGAGCGGCCATCGGAGAGCTCAACCCGGAGCCATTCTTCACCGGCACGGGCGAGCGGCGGCCGGCCATCATCGGTCGGCTTGTACTCGTCGATCACGGGCAGCTCGACCGGCAGGACGTCCGCGGGCAGCGGGACCACCTCGCCGTCGTCGGTGTGGACAACCGGGAAGGGCTCGCCCCAGTAGCGCTGGCGGGAGAAGAGCCAGTCGCGGAGCCGGTACTGGACCCGTCCTTCGCCGAGACCGCGCTCGGACAGCCAGGCCGTGATCTTGGCGATCGCGTCCGGGACCTTGAGGCCATCAATTGAAAAACCATCTTTACCGGTCGAATTCACGAGGACGCCGTCAACGTTGTCGACATAGGCTGCCTCTTTTATCGGAACATCCGACCCCGATACGACCTCGACGATCGGCAGATCGAATTCGCGGGCAAACTCGTGGTCGCGCTCGTCGTGGCCCGGCACCGCCATGATGGCGCCGGTGCCGTAGCCCATGAGGACGTAGTCGGCAACCCAGATCGGGATTTTCTCGTCGTTGACCGGGTTGATGGCGTAGGCGCCGGTGAAGACGCCGGTCTTGCCCTTGGCGAGATCGGTGCGGTCGAGATCGGTCTTCTGTCTTGCCTCATCGACATAGGCCTCGACTGCGGCCCGCTGCTCGTCGGTCGTCATCTCGGCCACCAGCGGGTGCTCCGGGGCGAAGACACAGTAGGTGGCGCCGAAGAGGGTGTCGGGGCGGGTGGTGAAGACCGTGAAGTCTTTGTCGGAATTGTCGATCCGGAAAACCACGTCGGCGCCATGGCTCTTGCCGATCCAGTTGCGCTGCATTTCCTTGACGCTCTCGGGCCAGTCGACCAGATCGAGGTCGTCGAGCAGGCGTTCGGCGTACTCGGTGATCTTGAGCATCCACTGCCGCATGAGGCGCCGCTCGACCAGGTCTCCGGTCTCGACGTAGGTGCCGTCCTTGACCTCCTCGTTGGCGAGGACGGTGCCCAGCGCCGGACACCAGTTGACCGGCACGTCCGCCATGTAGGCGAGGCCCTTCTCGTAGAGCTGGAGGAAGATCCACTGCGTCCAGCGGTAGTAGTTGGGGGTCGAGGTGTTGACCTCGCGATCCCAGTCGTATGAGAAGCCGAGGCGCTGTTGCTGGAGCCTGAAGGTCGCCACGTTCCGCTTGGTGATCGCTGCCGGGTGGAGGCCCTCTCGGACTGCCGAGCGCTCCGCGGGCAGGCCGAAGGCGTCCCACCCCATGGGATGGAGGACGTTGAAGCCCTGGGCGCGCTTCAGGCGGGCCATGACGTCGGTGGCTGTGTAGCCTTCCGCGTGTCCGACGTGGAGGCCGGCACCGGAGGGGTAGGGGAACATGTCGAGCACGTAGTATTTGGGTTTCGAACGCAGCTCCTCGGGGTCGGACGGCGTCCGGAAGGTGCGGCGCTCGGCCCAGACCTCCTGCCATTTGGGCTCTATGACTGACGGTTGGTACGTGAACTCGGCCATGATCTCCTCTCAAAGTCTGTTTCTCAACAGACCCGGCGTATTCTACGCATGTAGCGCCTCTGTTGCCAGTCACGCTTCTCCGCTCACTCGGTTTCGCCCGCATCGACACAGTATTTCGCAATGGTCTTGAGGCCCTGAGGTCTTGAGGTCCTGAGGGTCGCCCACCCATCCGGCTCCCCGGAAATCTACCAGTAATTCGAGAGTCCACGACCCCAGGACCCCAGGACCTCACGACCCCACGACCCCACGACCCTTCTTCCATGGCATAATCACCCTCGGCGGCGAGATGAGCCGCCCCAACACCCAGCGCCGAAGGAGACGCCCCCCATGAAAGGTACTGAAAACGTCAAAGGCTTGAAGGCCAAGGCGAAGGCCCTCGAAGACAGCTTCTTTGCCAAGGAGAACGAGCGAATTCTGCAGGAGCTGCGTGCGGTTAAGGCGCGCGAAGAAAAGAAGAAGGAGTTTCGCGAGTACCTCAATATCGACAACGAGGAGATCATCGCTGCTCTTGTCGAGCTCGAGGTCGAGCCCGAGACTCTGATCGCATTCTCGCTGGTGCCGCTTGTGGAAGTTGCTTGGGCTGACGGAGTGATTCAACCCAAGGAGCGCGATGCCATCATCAAAGCAGCGATCGAGCGCGGGGTGGAAGAAGGTAGCCCGACCTGTAATCTTCTCAGGAACTGGCTCCACACCAAGCCAGACCCGAAGCTGCTCGAGGTCTGGAAGGGCTACATCGACGTGCTGAAGGACTCTCTCGGCGAGCGCTCCAGGGCTCACCTCAAGAGCGGCACCATGGGCCGTGCGCGAGCCATCGCCGAAGCCGCAGGTGGATTCCTCGGTGTCGCTTCGATCTCCGCGGCTGAAAAGAAGATGATCGAAGAGCTCGAGTGGTCCTTCGATTGAGGACGAACCGGGCCCGACGAGCGCTCCCCGTATTCTTGCTGCTCTTGGCCGTTACGGCGTCGGCCGCCGCGGCCGATGTGACCCTCGAGTTTCTGACTGAAACCAGCCTGCCTGGTGACCTCGAGGTCGATCGGACCCGAGTCGGCGGCCTGTCGGGTCTGACCTACGATCCCGGCTGCGACCTTTATTATGCGATTTCGGATGATCGGGGAAGCCTTGCCCCGCCCCGTTTCTACACCCTCAAGATCCGTTTCGACGACGAGAAAGCCGAGGCGAAGGTCCTCGAAGCGACCCTCCTGCGTGATGCCGATGGAGCGCCCTTCGCTCGTGGCGACATCGATCCCGAGGCCCTCGCCCTCACCGCAGACGGCACTCTTTTTCTTTCCTCCGAGGGCGTGCCCCACCGTGGCATCGATCCTCTGATTGGGCGATTCAGGCTCGACGGATCGCTCAAAGGCGCTGAAGGCCTGCCGGAACACTACCTGCCGGATGCCGATGGCACCCATGGCGTGCGCGACAACCTCGGCTTCGAGGGGCTCACCCTCAGCCCGGATGGGAGCCGGCTCTTCGCAGCCGCCGAGAATGCCCTCCTCCAGGACGGCCCGGCCGCTGATCTCGGCGTAAGCAGCCCGACCCGATTGCTCGAGATCGAGCTGTCCAGTGGGCGACCGGTCGCCGAGTACCTCTACGAGGTCGGGCCGGTGCCGGATGAGCCACGCCCGGCCACCGCATTCCGTACCAACGGGATCTCGGAAATTCTCGCGCTCGACAATGAAAGACTCTTGGTTCTCGAGCGTTCGTATTCGGTCGGTGTCGGCAATACGGTGCGGATCTATCTGGTGGACCTCGAAAGTGCGGCGAATATTAGAGACATCGACCGTCTCAGCGATATGGACGACCCGAAACCAGCACCACTGGCCAAGATCCTGGTCGCCGATATCGGAGAACTCGGTATGGTGCCCGACAACATCGAGGGCATGGCCCTCGGTCCTGTTCTGGACGACGGGCGCAGGTTGTTGGTCCTGATCTCGGACAACAACTTCCAGCCCTCAGTGCAGGAAAACCAGATTCTGCTCTTTGCGGCGTCCGGTGTGGAGCCGCCGACGGTGGTTCCTCGGGTGGCGGGGATTCACGAGATTCAGGGCGCGGGCCACGTGTCGCCGCTGGTGGGACAATGCGTCTCGCGAGTCGACGGTCTGGTCACCGCCATCCTCGGCAGCCGCTCGGGACAGGCGTTCTGGATACAGGGTCCCGAGCCCGGGGACGATGATCCGCGGACCTCGGAGGGGATGTTGGTGACCACTCTCGGGGGTCTGCCTGAAGTGGAGGTCGGCGATCTGGTGCGGCTCGAAGGCCGGGTCGAGGAGCGGTCGTGGGGCTTCGAGTTACCGGTGACCCGTCTGTTCGTGAGCTCGCTCGAAATCGATGAACGCAGGCAACCTCTGCCATCTGCGATCGTGATCGGCGAGGGTGCGGTCACGATTCCGCAGCCTGATGTCGCCTCGTCGAGGCTCGAAATCTTCGACCCCGTTCAGTTCGCCGCCGACGCTTTCGAGAGCCTCGAGGGCATGCTGGTTCGGGTCGAGGACCCGGTGGTGGTGGGGCCGACCTCTCGGTATGGTGAATTCGTGGTGTTGGCGGACGCCGGGCGGAGCGCGGCTCTGAGGACGGGACGCGGTAGCATCCGAATGCTCGAGGACAACATCAATCCGCAGCGGATCATCATTGACGACCGTCTGGTGGCTGAGCCGCCCAGTCTGAAGGTTGGCGACAGGCTGGCCGGACCGGTTGAAGGGGTCCTCCACTACAGCTTCGGCAGCTACAAGCTGCTCAATACTGGGCCATTGCCGGGGGTCCATAGGGGCGATATCGGGCGTGAGCGGACAGATTTGGCTGGAGACGAGACGCATCTGACCGTGGCGTCCTTCAACCTCGAGAACCTGTCGGCGATCTCCGAGACAGAAAGATTTGAGAAGCTGGCCGCCATCGTCACCGACAACCTTGGAGCTCCCGACATTGTCGCCGTACAGGAGGTGCAGGACGATACGGGGCCCGAGGATGATGGCACCGTGACCGCGGCGCGCACGCTGGCGCGGTTGATCGAGGCAATCGAGAGTGCGGGTGGACCGCGTTATCAGGCGCGATCCATCGATCCCGAGAACAACGCTGATGGCGGCCAACCCGGCGCCAATATCCGCAACGCCTTTCTCTTCAACCCTGCCAGAGTCGAGTTCGTAGATCGCGAAGGTTGCTCCGATGGTCCGGGCGCGGCGGTGGCTGACGGATCGAGCCGGTCGTGTAGCCCCGGTCTGGTGGACCCCGACAATTCTGCTTTTCGGCGCAATGAGGAGGGTCGCGGCGGGAGCCGGAAACCCCTGGTGGGTGAGTTCCTGTTTGCCGGCGAGCCCGTCTACCTGGTCAACCTCCATCTGAGGTCCAAGGGCGGTGACGACCCGGTCTTCGGACGCCGTCAGCCGCGGATCGAGGGCTCGAGCCTGCGTCGAACCGAGCAGGCTCGGGTAGTGGCGGACTTTGTCAAAGGAGTCGTGAGGAATGATCCTTCCGCCCGGATCGTGGTTCTCGGGGACCTCAACGACTTCGAGAACTCCAGTCCTCTACGAGTTTTCGAGGAGGCGGGTCTCGAGGACCTCGTCAAACGGTTGCCGTTGGAGAGCCGTTACAGCTTCGTCTATCTCGGCAACTCGCAGGTGCTCGACCACGTGCTCGTCAGCGAATTGCTGGCGAACGGCGCCGAGGTCGAGATGGTGCACGTGAATGCCGAGTTCCCTGCCGCGGACAGGGCGAGCGACCACGATCCAGTCATCGTCAGATTGTCGATTCAATGAGAAGCGCGGTCTGCATCGACGACACCGGTGCCACCTTCACAATTGTCATTGTCGCCCTGCCGTCCCGAGCGCGCTGGTGACAATTGTGAAAGTGGCACCTTGCCCGTCGCGGCGAGGAGGGCTCCTGATGGGCGGCGCCGACGCACCCAAGCGCCCCTCATGGGCGGCGCGGTCTGCTAGCATGCCGCCATGCCAAGTCGCCTCCCCGCCGATGTTCGTGAGAAGCTCGAGCCGATCAAACTTGTCGTGCTCGACGTCGATGGCGTGCTGACCGATGGCTCGCTCATCTACTCGGCCGACGGCGAGGAGCGCAAGCGATTCTCGGCCAGAGATGGGCTCGCTATCCGTCTTCTCCTACGCGCCGGAATCCAGGTCGGGGTGATCAGTGGGCGTTCGAGTGAGGCGGTGATCACCCGATGCTCCGAGCTCGGGGTGCGCTCAGAGCTCGTCGTGGTCGGCTCCAGCGACAAACCGGCCGATCTTGATCGGATGGAGGAGCTGCTGCAGATATCGGATTCCGAGGTCGCAGCGATGGGCGACGATCTGCCGGACCTGCCGTTGCTCGGGCGGGCCAGCTTCGCCGCCTGTCCGACCGATGCGGCGCCGGAGGTCATCGCCGCTTGCGATCTCGTGTGCGGCGCCGAGGGCGGCCGGGGAGCGGTGCGCGAGCTTGCCGAGGTCGTACTCAAGGGCCAGGGCCGTTGGATCGAGCTCGTGAGCGACTGGCTCACACCTGGAATGCAGCGCGGATGAGGCAGTACCTGGATCTTCTCGAACACACCCTGGAGAACGGGGTGGTGAAAGAGGATCGCACCGGCACCGGCACCCTCAGTTCATTTGGTTACCAGATGCGCTTCGATCTCCGGGATGGTTTTCCGGCCCTGACAACCAAGAAGCTCCACCTGCGTTCGATCATCCATGAGCTGCTGTGGTTTCTGGCCGGTGGCACCAATCTCGACTACCTGCACCAACACGGGGTTACCATCTGGGACGAGTGGGCAGACAAAGACGGGAACCTCGGCCCGATCTACGGCTCCCAGTGGCGGTCGTGGCCGACGCCTGACGGCCGCAAGATCGATCAGATCGAACGCCTCGTCGACGGCATCCGAAAGGACCCGGACTCGCGGCGGCACATCGTTTCGGCCTGGAACGTCGCCGATATCGAAGAGATGGCGCTGCCGCCGTGCCACTGCCTCTTCCAGTTCTGGGTCGCGGACGGCGGCCTCTCGTGCCAGCTCTACCAGCGCAGCGCCGACTTGTTTTTGGGGGTACCGTTCAATATCGCTTCATACAGCCTGTTGACGATGATGGTGGCCCACGTCTGTGGCCTCGAGGCGCACGAGTTCGTCCACACCTTTGGTGATGTCCACCTCTACAGCAACCATATCGAGCAGGCTCGCACCCAACTCGAACGAGATCCGCGTGCCTTGCCGACGATGCACATCGACCGCCTGCCCAGCAGTATTTTCGACTTTCGGTACGAGGATTTTCGGCTCGAGGGCTATGACCCCCACCCCCACATCAAGGCTCCGATCGCGGTGTAGTGATGACGGTCTCATTGATTGTCGCCGTGTCATCGAACGGGGCCATCGGTCGCGACGGCGGCCTGCCGTGGCATCTGCCGGCGGACCTCAAGCACTTCAAACGCACGACTATGGGACACCACCTGATCATCGGGCGCCGGACCTGGGAGGAGGTCGGCAAACCGCTCCCAGGCCGAACCATGGTGGTGGTGACCAGGAGCCGGCGCTTCGCCCCCGAGGGCGCTCAGGTCGTGCGCTCGATGGAGCAGGCTCTCGAGCTGGCTGCTGAGGACGACGAGCCCTTCATCGGCGGCGGCTCGCAGATCTACCGCTTTGCTCTTGCCCGCAACCTCGTCGACCGGATCTATCTGACGCGGATCCACGCCGAAGTGGAGGGCGACACGTTTTTCCCAGAATTCAATCTCGACGAGTGGGAGCTCGTGTCCGAGGAGCACCACGAAGCCGACGAGAAAAATGACTTCGACTACAGCTTCGTGGTCTACGACCGGCGAACAGGTGTTACGCAACCCTGAGAGTGGTACTGCGCGATCGAAAAACCACAGAGTCACAGAGAGGCACAGAGCCGCACAGAGAGATTCGAGACCTTGTCATACCGACCGGAAGCCGAGTCACTGATTTCGTCGCGTCGATTTTCGGGAGCGCCCACTTTAGAAAAAACTCTGTGTTTTTCTCTGTGTCTCTGTGCCTCTGTGGTTCAACTGGCTGATTGAAGCCCGAGAATTTCAGAATCTACGATGACGCGTTGGGGCTCAGCTGACCACGGTGCCCGGCGGGACCTCGGCATCAGGCGCAAGTAGGAACGGTGCGCCCTCGAGGTTGGCTGCCAGAAGCATGCCCTGCGATTCGACGCCCATCAGCTTGGCCGGTTTGAGGTTGGCGACCACCACGATCTGGCGGCCGACCAGGTCTGCGGCTTCATAGCGCTCGGCAATGCCTGCCACGAGCTGACGCAGCTCGGGCTCGCCGAGGTCGACCTTCAGCTTCACCAGCTTCTTCGACTTCGGGACCTGTTCGGCTTCCTTGATGGTGCCGACCACCAGCTTGGTTTTGAAGAACTCGTCGATGGAGAGGAGGTCGGACTCGGGAACTTTGGGGGTTTCTTCCTTGGTGGTGTCCATTTGCAGCTCCTTGATGTAGGCCTTGATATCAACCCGGGGAAACAGAGGCTCGGTCTTGCCGATCGCGGTGCCTTCGGCCAACCCGCCCCAACCAGTGGCGTCGCCGAGGTTGCGGGGCATGTCGTCGACACCGAGCTGGTGCCTGAGGTCTTTGGCGATTACAGGCATGAAAGGCTCGATCATCAACGCGGTGATGCGCAGCCCCTCGAGTGAAACGTAGAGAGTGTTCTCGAGGGCGGCGCGTCCGGCATCGCCCTCCTTGGCGCGCGCCCACGGTTGCTGCTCCTGGATGTGAACATCGATGGCCTTGAGCAGCTGCCATGCGCCTTCCAGCGCCCGGTTTGGTTCGGAGTCTTCCATGTGTTTGCGGTAGCTCGCCACCGCGGCGGCGGCGGCCGCAGGCACCGGACCATCTTCCGAAATCGCGGGAACCTTGCCGTCCAGGTAGCGGCCGGTCATCGAAAGGGTGCGCGAGGCGGTGTTGCCGAGAGCGTTGGCGAGGTCGGCGTTGAAGCGCTCGAGGAAGGCCTCGTCCGAGAACGAGGCGTCCTGACCAAAGGTCATTTCGCGGGCCAGGAAATAGCGCAGCGCATCGGCGCCGAAGCGCTCGATGAGGTAGTCGGGGCGGACGGCGTTGCCGATCGACTTCGACATCTTGGCCTCGTCGCGCAGCCACCAGCCGTGGCCGAAGATCTGTTTCGGCAGCGGCAACCCGGCCGACATCAGGAAGGCCGGCCAGTAGACACAGTGAAAGCGCAGGATGTCCTTACCGACCAGGTGCATGGTTGCGGGCCAGGCCTCTTCGTAGAGGGCCTCATCGTCCGAGCCGAAACCGAGGGCCGAGATATAGTTGGTGAGGGCGTCGAGCCAGACATAGACGACATGCTCTTCATCCCCGGGATAGGGGACCCCCCATTTGAGCGAGGTGCGGGAGATCGAGAGATCGCGCAGGCCACCCTCGACGAAGCTCAGGACTTCGTTGTATCGCGTTCGGGGGCGAATGCAGTCGGGGTTTTCCCGGTACCAACGAAGCAGCGGCTCCTGGTAGGCGGAGAGGCGGAAGAAGTAGCTCGGCTCGGACAGCCGCTCGACGGCGCGCCCGCTCTCGATGTCGTGACCGTCCTTGACCTGAGAGTCGGGAATGAAGGCCTCGTCCGCGGCAAGGTACCAGCCCTCGTACTCGCCCTGGTAGATGTCGCCGGCCGCGGTGATGCGGCGGATGATCTCGGCGACGCCCCTCTTGTGGCGGGGCTCGGAGGTGCGGATGAAATCGTCGTGCGAGATCTCGAGGGTCTTCCACAGCGAGTGGTAGCGTGCCACAACCCGGTCGGCGAGCTGAATCGGCTCTATGCCCTGGTCCGCGGCGGCCTTCTCGATCTTCTGGCCGTGCTCGTCGGTGCCCGTCAGAAAACGTACCTCGGCTCCGGTCAGCCGTTTGTAGCGCGCGAAAATATCGGCCATGACGGTCGTGTAGATATGCCCGATATGGGGCATATCGTTGACGTAGTAAATCGGTGTCGTGATGTAGTAGCGTTCGCTCACGCAGCCTCCGTATTTCGCACGGTGAGAAAGGATACCATCGCGAGGCTTGGGGCTTGGGGCCTGGGGCTTGGTTATAGGCAAAAATTTGCCTTTGGCCTCAAGCCTCAAACCTCAAGCCGCAGGCCTTGACGCCGATTCGGGTATGATTCGCGACGATGAAGCGACGCGGTCTCGGTTGGTGGCTCTATCAGCCCTACAAGTATCTGGTCTTTGCGCCGGTGGTGGGGGTGGTGACCACCGTTCAGGCGAGTCTCGCCTTTTTCCTCAGCCTGGTGGTCTCGCCGCGCACCGCAAGCAAACTGAGTGCCGTGCCGTGGGCGCGCATCCTGGCTTCCGCCGCGCCGATGAAGGTGCGCGTCGAAGGGCGCGAGAACATCGACCCACACCAGTCCTACGTTCTCGTCTCCAACCACCAGAGCCAGTTCGACATCTTCCTGCTCTACGGTTGGCTCGGGATCGATTTCAAGTGGGTGATGAAACAGGAGCTGCGTACGGTGCCAGGCATCGGGATGGCGTGCGACCGCCTCGGTCACATTTTCATCGACCGTTCGAATCACGCGGCGGCGATGGCCACCCTCGAGGAAGCCAAGAGGAAGATCGTCAACGGAACATCGGTGATGTTCTTCCCCGAGGGCACGCGAAGCCGCGACGGCAAGCTCATGCGTTTCAAGAAGGGCGCGTTCCGGATGGCGGTGGATCTCGGGTTGCCGGTTCTTCCCCTGACCGTGACCGGAACCCGGAACGTGCTGCCCGCGGCCACGTCGGACCTGATGCCGGGCTCGGCGCGTCTGATCATTCATTCCCCGATCCCGGTCGAGGGTCTGACGTCCGCAGATTGCTCGAATCTGTCGAATCAGGTCCGCGACGTCATCGCGTCCGCTCTTCCTTCGGATCGGTTGTAGAGCGACCGCGATGGGCGGCTATTCGGACTGCGACTCGAGGATTTCGCGCGACCGATGAACGGCCGCCCGGACGGCCGACAGCATGGCCCTACGCTGATGTTCGTCGAGTCGGTCCGGGGTTTCTGGATCGATCTGTTCACCCATCTCTTCGCCGACCTTGCGGTGGACGAAGAAGAGCTGATCGAGCAGCTCTGGGGCCTCTTCGGACGCGGATGCGTAGATAGAACTCGTGTTTTGCGGCGCTCCATGGCCGCGTTTCTGAGCCAGCCGATGGACCCTGTCGTGCAGGATCTCGTTCATCGTGCGACGAAGGCTCTCGAGCAAGCGGAGACGGCGCGATCTTTGCGGTGCCATCGCTTTCTTTCTCCTCATCTGCCCTCCATAAGAACAATGTCGCACCATTGGACGTTCATTTTCTGTGCTCCCGGTCACAAATAAAAAGCACCTGGGCGCGAGCCCAGGTGCAAGGAAAATCGTTCTTTCGAAAGAATTTAGCGCGAGGTGCCTTCTTCGTTCGAGGCCACTTTCACGTCGGCTTCGGCAACCTTCTCGGTCGCACTCTCGGCGTTGCCCTTGTCGCAGCTGGCCTTGGCGGCAGCAGTCGCGCAGCTGGCACCGGCGGTCTTGGTGATGCTCGCATAGGCCGCCTGGGCGGTCTTCTCGCAACCGGTCTTGGCGTATGTCGCGTCGTAGGAGGCCTGGGCCACCGCATGGGTCGCAGCTGCCTGCGAGGACTTCTCACAGCTGGTTTCGGAGTAGACGGCGGCGTAGGCGGCCTTCTCAGCGGTCTTGCTGCAGCTGGTCTCGGCGTAGCTCTTGGCGTAGACGTTCTCCGCCAGGGTGTTCTTGTAAGCGGTCTGGGCGGTCTTCTCGCAACCGGTCTCCTCGAGGGTCTTGGCGTAGGCAGCCTTTGCGGCCGACTTCGAGCAAGTCGCACCTTCATTGCTCGCCTGCGCAGCCTCAACCTTCGAGCAGCTCGAACCGTCGTTGCTCGCGTTCTTGGCCTCTTTGCCGTCACAGGCGAGGGCCGGATTCACCAGAAGAGTCGCGCACAGCACAACTCCGAGAACAATCATCGTCTTTTTCATTTCCAGGCTCCTTTTGGGTTCGCTCAATGCTAATGCAAATGATTCACTTTCTCAATCAGTATCCACCTTAATCGTACGGAGACCTGATGTCAATGTTTCAAACTGTCAATGTTTTGTTACGTTGAGGGCGTCGATCACGTGATCTCTCGCTGCCTGCGATCGGCCGCACCGAGCGCTTACCAGCTTTTCTCTTTGAGGATCTCTCGAATCCGCTCTTCGGTGTCCTGTTCGACCAGGATCATCTTCTTGGCCTTGGCCTTATGAATGATCTCGGAGAGGGTCGAGAGGTCAATTGGCTTTTCGAGGAACTCCAGGGCGCCTTGCTTCATCGCCTCGACTCCCTTTTCCACCGTTGCATGACCGGTGAGCAACACGACCTGAATGTCTGGCTGGCGCTGCTTGATCCGCTCCAACACCTCGATGCCATCCATCCCGGGCATCTGGAGGTCGAGTACGACCACGTCGTAAGGCTCGGTTCCAACCAGATCGAGAGCTTCTCCCCCGGAATTGGAGGTCGCAACCTCCATGCCTCGGCTGCGCATGCGTTCGGCGAGCGTTTCCACGAACTCCTCTTCATCATCAACGAGTAAGACCTTTTCCGTCATGCTGTCCTCCCATGCGACATGCGCTCGTGATCGGGAATCTCGAGGAGCAGCGCCGTGCCGTCCGGCTCGCTCCGGTATCGGGCTCCGAGGCACTCGAGGAGTGCTGGAACATCCTGATTTTCTTCGGGGAATTCAATCGGCTCTGTCAAACCCGCGAGGCCGCCGAATCTCACTGCGAGGCCCTCCCGGGTCGCTTCCACGCCGATGACCACGGTCTTGGCTTCATCGATCCGAGACAGGGCGACGTCGATTCCGCGGCCGATCAGGGTTTCCAGAAAGAAAGGGCTCGAGGTGATGGTCACGGGCTCTGGCGACTCTGAGATGGAAAGCGTTGCTTCGGCCGTAGCAGCTTTCCGCGCATAGAGCGAGACAACGAACTCGACCAGCTCAGCCGCCTCGATCCTGGTGTGTTGGACATCGACGCTGTGGGCAAACCGGTTGAGGTTGCGGACAGTTTGTTTGGCCAGCCGGACCTGCTCCACGATCTTCTTGCTCTGCACCTCGAAGCGCCCTATGTCGATCTCCCTGCCCTGCGCCATCATCATGGACAGGTCCGTCAACAAGCCTGCTTTTTCGTTGATGACGGCAATTCTGTTGTTGATTTCATGGCTGATTGCGGCGGACACGTTGCCGAAGAAACGCGTCTCTTCCTGGGCGATGGCCTGCCAGTCGGCGTCGGCTTTCATTTTTGAACCACCTGTCGCATTGTTTCGATCAACGTTTCAATGTCCAGCGGTTTGACGAGATACTGCGAGGCCTCGGCCGAGCCGGCCCAGAAGTCTTCCTCCGACCCGTGTCCGGTGAGGAAGATGTACTTCATGTCGGGCCTCGTCTTCTCGAGCCTCTTCTTGAGCTCGATGCCGCTGATGTTCGGCATCTTCACGTCCAGCACCGCGACGTCGTAGGCATGTGCCTGGGCGAGCTCCAGAGCGTGACTTCCACTCGTCGACCAGTCGGCATCGATGCCCCGAAATGAAAGGCGCTCGGCGAGGGCCGTGACCAGCTCTTCCTCGTCATCAACCAGCAGTACCTTCATCGACAGATCCTCTCTTTCGTTCCACGGCCAAAGGCAGCGTGACCCGGAATTGCGTTCCCCTGCCTGGCTCGCTTTCCACGTCGATACTGCCGCCCAGCTCCTGGGCCAGGGAATAGGTGATCGACAGGCCGAGCCCGGTACCTCCGCGGCTGCGTCTGGTGGTGTAGAAGGGCTCGAAAACCCGCGTCAGCTCGTGCTCGGTCATACCGCAGCCGTTGTCCTCCACCTGGATCGTGATCGTATCGTCGGTCGATTCTCTGACCACGATCTCGATCCGGCCTCCGTCGTCGACCGCGGCGAAGGCGTTGTTGATCAGGTTGAGAAGGATCTGTTGCAGCTTGCCGTAGTTGGTGACGAGAGTCGGCAGATCCTCGTCGATGTTGATCGTGACCTCGATCGAGCGGTACTCCTCTTCCTTGCCCATGAACTCAAGCACCTCGGTCAGGGTCAGCGCGAGATCCACCGGTTTGGCTTCTCCGTCGGTGTCGCGGGCGAAGTTGAGCAACCGACGTGTGACATCCGAGCATCTTTTGACCGAGGTGAGAATCGAAGCGACCAGGCCCGTCAGCTTGGGATCATCGGCGTAGCGATCGGTGTAGACGAACAGATCCTTGATGAGCCCCGCCTTCTCGTTGATGATCGCGAGTGGGTTGTTGATCTCGTGGGCGACCCCGGCGCCGAGCCGGCCGAGGGAGATCATCTTGTTGGTGTACTCAACCTGATGGAGGGTGGCCACCCGTCGCAGATCCGCCCAGTGGATTTTGTTCACGAGGTATGTGGTGACCGCCAGGATGACGACCATGATCGCCGAGATGCTGAGCGCGAGGAAGCCGATCAGCTTTCGGCGGGTGGCGCGCCACGGCTCCATGAGCACGGCTTTTTGCTTGACGATCATCAGGATGAACGGCGTCTGCGGGATGTAGGCGTAACCGATCAGGACCGTCCGCCCGTCTTGGGTCTGAGTTTTGTAGACTCGAGTCGAGTTGGAGTACTCGGGCACCGCCAGGTCGATGGTGTCGAGAACCTTGCCGTGCATCCGCGAGGATGTCTGCAAAACGCCTTCTGCGTTGACGATGAAGGCATCCCCCATCCCTCCCAGCTCGAGATCGGAGAGCTGCGTGTTGAAAAACTCGGCCTCCAGAGAGGTGCGGAGCACGTAGAAGCCGCCCCCCGGAAGCTCGTGACGGGCCGCGATCACCAGATGTGGTACGCGCCGGAACCCGGGGAATACGTCGCTGATGTGCATGCCCTGGTCGCGGACGCTGCGAAACCAATCCTGGTCGCTGTAGTCGACTCCTGAGAGGTCGTAGGGCCCTACATAGCACAGTTGTTGACCGGTGGAGTCGATGATTCCGAGGTCGACGAAGCCTCCAAAGCTCTGCTGGAGGTTTTTGAGAATCGCCTCCATGCGGGTGCAATCGGTCAGCATCTGGAAGCGGTTGTCCTGGACGATGAAGTCGAGTGCGGTCATACGCTCCAGGAGGGAGAACAGGACGACCCGCTTCGTGTTCGAGGCGATCCGGGAAGTGCGCAGCAGAAGCTCGGACTCGGTGGATTTTTGCGTCACCGTGTAATCAACCGCCGTCATCACCACCAGCGGGGTGATCGAGACGACTGTCATGATGAGGACCGTCGTCTTCCACAGTCGGCGCAGATTGAGCGAGTGCTTCTGAGATTCTGCGCTGCCTTCGCGACTGCCCCAGAACTCGGGTCGCAGGCCCAAGGTCCGTTTCGGTTCGTCTCCGTCGGGTCTGATCACGGCGCCTCGTCCTCCGGCAGATCTTCCGTCGAGGCGGAACCACGCGCTTTTTCGTTCGCTCGGCGCAAGGTCTCGCTCAAGGCTTCGATGTCGACCGGTTTCTGCAGGTAGGCGAATGCGCCGAGCTCCATGCAGATTTTGCGGTCCTCCTCCGAGCCGTGGCCGGTGAGAATGATCACCTCGATCTGCGGGTGGCTTTTTTTGACACGCCGAAGTACCTCGATGCCGTCGATGCCCGGCATTCTCAGATCGAGGATGATGACCTCCGGTTCGTCGTCTTCCACCATCCTCAAGGCGGATTCGCCGTCGTAGGCGACGGCCGATCCGACATCGCGCATCTCGAGCCGTTCTGAGAGTGTCTGCACGAACTCTCGTTCGTCATCGACGAGCAACACCCGCGATGGTTTCTCGAAGTCCATCTTGCGGTAGATGTCGGGCTTGTAGAAATCCTTACCGACCCGGGTTGTTACGCAACGAACGCCTTCGACCGGCGCCGCGATTACCTTGAGCTCTTCTTCGAGCCGGCCGAGCATCAGCACGTTTTTGTTGATCGTCAGAGTCACCTCGCCGGCCGCGCACTCGACCCCGACATAGTGGCCTTGTTCGGCAAGCGCCCTCTCGGTGCGCGCGGCGATGAGGAAGTCATCCGCAGCTTGCTTCGACGCCGCTGTCGGCTGGACCACATCCTTGGCGAGATTCTCTGTAACGAGTTTGACTGCGTTGTCGAGGCCGGTCTTGTCGGTCGGGATCAACACGTCGTAGAGCTCTGGATCCCAGGGGTCTGCCGAGCCCGTGACGGCCAACACCCAGACCGCCTGTTGCTCGTCCAGCCGGTGAATCAGCCTGCCGGCCTCCTTCGCTCTGAGGCCCTCTTCGACGGCGGCCCGGCCGACGCGTGACGGCGTGTCCGCGATCAGAAAGACTCGCAGCGCATGGCTGATCGATCGCGGAATCAGCTGGCTGCAGAAACCATCGAAGAGGAGCGCGTCTTCGCCCAGTCGCTCCGCGACGGCATAGCGGAGATGCGATATGGATCGTTCGCGCTCACCCGTAAAGCTGTTGAAGACAGATGTCTTCGCCGATATCGGCCGCGCGAGCTTGTCATACGACACTCCCGAGAGCTCGCTCGCTTTGCGCACGATCTCGTCATCGGTGACGTGCGCATATCCTGTGCTTTCGAGCAGTTTCGGTACGATCTCATCCGCCCTGCAGAAGGTACCGCTGAACAACGAAATAATCGACATCACAGACCCCCGTCCTGCAGCGTTACTCGTCCCGTACGGCAGGTTGTTGTCAATGGACACCGCTCCTCGTCTCCGTTGTCATGAGCATGGGCATGCACAGCTCGAATCGCCTGCTCCATCGTCGCAAAGAGGCGGTCGCGGCCTATACGTTCGATGAGGTGGGTTCGCTCCAGGACATCCAAAACGGATTCGTTGAGGCCGCTGAAAGAGATCTCGACGCCGGCAGTCCGGATCCTGTCGACGAGCAGCGAAAGGGTCTCCTCCCCGGATGCATCCATATCGCTGATCGCATTGCTCACGATGACAATGTGCCTCAGGTGCCGCTTGGCCTGCAAGCGCTCGTTGATCTGGTCCTCGAGGTAGCTCGCGTTTGCAAAGAAGAGCGGGCCGTCGAATCGAACGACATCCATATATTTGCACTCTTCCAGGTCGTGGATGAGCGCAGCGCGCAACGAGTCGTCCTTCCAGCGGGAAAGGCTCATGACCGTGGGGCGCATGCTTTTGTGGAGGAAGACCGCCACCGAAAGCGCCACACCGATCATGATGCCTTTGTCGAGATGGGGTGCGAACACCAGTGTTGCGATGAAGGAAATGACCGAGATGGCCCCGTCATACCGTTTTGCCTTCCAGGCGTGCACGAAGCCGTTGACATTCACCAGCCCGATAACGGCCATCATGATGACCGCGGCGAGAACGGCCTGGGGCAGGTGATAGAGCAGGGGAGTGAAGAACAGCAGCACGACAACCACCGTCAGGCTCGTGATGACGCTCGAGAGACCGGTCTTGCCCCCCGCCTGGAGGTTGACCGCACTGCGGGAAAAGCTGCCCGAGACAGGGTAGCTTTGGCCCACTGACCCAATCATGTTGGCGAGGCCCTGGCCGATGAGCTCCTGATTTGGATCCAGCCGCTGGCCGGTCTTGGCGGCCATCGCTTTTGCGATGGATATTGCCTCCATGAACCCGAGCAGCGAAATGATGATTGTCGCGGCAAGTAGCTTCGGAATGACCTTCATGTCCAGCCGTGGCGCCTTCGGCGAAGGGAGGCCGCGAGGAATTGTCCCGACGACCGCGCCACCCCCAACCATCAGCAACGCGTCCGGATCCAGGGGGTTGTTGCCTACCTTGAGGCGCCAACGCCGATTGTCCGTTGTGCTGCCCTCGGGCAGCAGTTCGCGCTCGCAAAACCGTATGCCCTCTTCTTCCGAGATCCTGGCGAAGACCATGGATCGAAGCTCTGCGCGCAGGGAGGAAATCTCTTCTTTGACCTCAGTCGAGTGTGCGTCGAGGAGACCGGCCATTTGATGCAGGAAAAGCGCTCTGTCCACCATTCCGGATTCGTTGCTGGTGGGAGGCGCCGTGATGAACGCTTCGGGCGGCCGTTCTTCGTGACAGCGCAGGCAATGCCGATCCTCTTTGCCGGCGGCGATTTCAGAGCTGAGCGAACCTCCACGGGACCTCACCTCGTTGACTAGCAGTTGAAGTGCTATCCCATCGTTGAACTCGTTGACCAGCTCTTCGAGCCGCGGCGAGTCGACGCTCCGCACCGCGACCACCTCGTTGTGCTCGAAGTGAAACAGCGCCGACAACCCGGTCGTTACGACCACCGCGATGAGTACGTTTGGAAGCCGCGGGTTAAACCGCCTCAGACCCATCATGAGAGAGAAGGCCAGCACGGCCATGCCCAGGGTCGGCAGGTGGGTCCATTCGAGGGCGGAAACCACCACGCGAGCCACCGTCTCGTAATGGTGCTCGGCCTTCTCCACGCCAACACCGAAGATCTTGTCGAGCTGCGATGTGGCAATGATGATGGCGGCAGCGTTGGTGAAACCGTTGACCACCGGGTGCGAGAGGAAGTTGACGACGACGCCGAGACGGAAGACACCGAGAAGGAACTGAAAGGTCCCGACCATCAGCGCGAGCAGAATTGCATACGCAACGTACTCGACGCTTCCTGCCGTTGCCAGGGGCTCGAGCGTCGCCGACGTCATGAGCGAAACCACAGCCACCGGGCCGGTCGCAAGCTGGCGGCTCGAGCCAAACAACGCAGCAACCATCGGCGGCAGGAATGATGCGTACAAACCGAAATGGGGCGGCAGCCCGGCCAGCTGCGCATAGGCCATGCTCTGAGGGATCAACACCAGCGCGACCGTCAGACCCGAAATGAGATCGTCCTTCAGGGTCGACCAATTGGACTCGCGCAGCCACGAAACAAACGGCAGGATCCGCGCGATTGTGGCCATGATCTACCCCACCGCCTCGTCCGCCTTGACGAGCCGGCGGCAGCCACCCAAGAAGTCTTCGAAAAGCGAGCCTGCTTCGTACAGGTTGTAGTGCTTCAGCCGGACGAGCCCGTCGATCATCATGTACACCAGGAGCGCCGTTTTGTGCACCGGAAGATTCCCCATCGATCCGTCCCCCTGCCCACATTGGATTGCGTGCTCGAAGGCTCTGATGATTCGGTCGTATATCGCTTCGAGAGAAGCGCGGCATTCGTCGTTGACCTTCGCGAGCTCATAGGCATGATGGCGGTGCAGCAGCATGAACTCCGCCTCGTTGTCGGCGGCGAGCTGAAGGTAATAGGCTACGACTGCTTCAAGGGCATCGATGCCGGACATCCCGTCAGTGGTTGGCATGAATTCGCTGATGGCGCCGTCGATTTTGGCCCTTACTTCTTCCAAAACGGCAAGGAAGAGCTTCTCCTTGCTTTCGAAGTGATAAAAAACGGTTCCATCCGCAGAGCCCGTCAGTTGCGCCACCTCGGTGGTTGAAGCTTCTCGAAAGCCCTTTGTGGAAAAGAGCCAGGTTGCCGCCTCGAGGATTGCTGCCCGCTTGGATTTCATCATTCCTCGCAATTACTGACTGAGTACTCAGTCAGTAATATAGGACCTTTTCAGACTCGCGTCAAGCTGTCAAGGAAATTCGAGGTAGAACGTTGGAAACCTGAGGGACGGATTATGCCGCCCCTACAACGTGGGCCCACGATCATTCTATGTGTATGGGCGGTATATATCCCGCCCTCGTTCGCGTTGTCGCTCAGGGCGTTCCCCGCCAGCGAGCGGGCTTGTCGACCCCCAGCCGCAGACCGAAAAGGTAGCGACGACCCTGGGCCGGGTAGCCGAGCACCTCCTGGTAGTCCTTGTCGAGCACGTTGAGCACCCTTCCGGTGACTTCGATACCGTTCCACAGGCTGTAGGCGAGGGCGATGTCGCCGGTCGTGTAGCTCGCAGCCTTGGCGCGCTCGAAGGTTATCGGGTCGACATCGTCTCGCGCGCCGACATAGAGGATGGTGAAGTCTCCACTCAGGTGTGGCGAGAAATTCCCCTGAACGGTCCACGAACCGCTCCACTCGGGCCGCCGCAACAACGGTTGGCCGTTGTCGTCCTCGGTGTCGAGATATGTCGCCTGGATGAACGATGCGCCCCGTTTCCCGAGTGATCGGGTCCACGAGATCTCGGCGCCGCGGATCGAGGCCGAACCGATGTTGTGGTTCTGGTAGGTCGCGTAGTCGAACTCGATGAGATTCTCGAGATCGGTGGAGAACGCGGTCAGCTCCCAGCGCGAAGTTCCGTCTCGACTCCTGGAGATGAGACCGATGTCGGCGGACGAAGACGTTTCGGCCATCAGATCCGGGTTGCCGGAAAGCGGGTAGTAGAGCTCGCCGATCGATGGGGGACGAAAGGCCGTTCCGTAACCCGCCCTCAGCTCGACCGTGTTCGAAAGCTTCCATCCCAGGTCCGCCCGCGGTGAGGTTTCGGAGCCCCACTGTTCGGCGTCATCCCACCGGGCACCCAGCAGAAGACGGAACGCGGCGTTGACGTTCCACACGTCCTGGAGGAAGAAGCTCGTGACCTCGACCTTCTCTGCTTCGAGATTGAGCCCGAGGTTGGAGAGGTCGTTGACCTCGTCGGATCGCCACTCGCCGCCCCAGCTGAAGGTGTGCTTGCCAAGGTCGTGGTTCGAGGCGAGACGGGCCTGGGTGGATGTGGTGTCGGTGGACGATTCGGTCACCCACGTGTCTTCCGGGTCAGCGAATGCGAAGGTCGTGTCGATCTGCGAGCCGATCAGTTCGAGGGTCCATCGCTGGCCGATGTGCCAGGTGAATGGCACCGCAATGAGCGTCGATTCGCCGTGCTGGCGCCGACCCGGGGTCGGGTCTCCGGGGATCGCAAAGGGGATCCCGGTCTCGGTCTCGATGTCCTGGGCCAGCACTCCGAGACGACTGCGGCGTTTGCCGAAGCTGATGCCGGCGGTGACCAGGAACTGGCGACTCGAAAAATCGGAGTTGTCGAGCTCGCCGTCCGACTGGCGGTCATAACCGGAGGCATAAATATCAAAAGTCTTCCCGCCCCACCCGAGGTCGGCCTCGAGACGCTGCCAACCGTTGGAACCGCCTTCGCCGAAGAATCGGCCGTTGAAGCCACCCTCGGCGCGCTGCGGGCGAAGGTTGATCACTCCGCCGACCGCGTCGGCCCCCCACAGGGCCGAGTAGGGTCCCCTCACGACCTCGGCCTGGCGCAGGCCGGCGGTGCTGAGACGGCTCCAGTCGAAGCCGCCGAAGAAAGCAGAGTTGAGGCGCACGCCGTCGAGCATCACCAGCGTCTGGTTGGAGCCGGTGCCGCGCATAAAGACCGTGGTCAGCTTGCCGGCGTCGCCCGAGCCGACGACCGCGAGACCCGGAACCCGGCGCAGCATATCCGCCACCTGATCGGCCTGGGCGTCGTCCATCTCGTCGCGGGTGACGACGGTGACCGCGGTCGGCGCCTCGTCGACCTCGGTTTCGATGCCGGTGGCGGTGACCGTGACCTCGTCCGAAAAGGACGGCTTCGGCGGGGTCTGCGGCCCCACCCGGTACTGGGCTGTGGCGGGCAGGGCCGTGAGGACCAGCAGCACAGCGGCGATTGTGATCAGTTGGACCTTGTGAATCGTGGGCGACATTTGAAACCTCCCGTTTCCTCGCAAAAATTCAGAACGGCAGGTCTCCTGGCTCCCGGATCGATCGCAACCGCTCGCCTTCCCAAATGGCCAACTCTTTCGAATCGGGACAATCAGTGGCATCGTGAGCGGCCCGTCCCCGGTCACAGTGGCGGGGGCCGCGCCGGATTCTCACCGGCTTCCCTTCACCGTTCCGTCCCCGCCACCCTACGACCGCCCCCCGCCCACGTCAACCTGTTGCGTAGCCCCCATGAAGAGCGCCTTGCCGCATCGACGACACCGGTGCCTTGCCGCCAATGAGAGGCGCCCAGCCGCTTCGATGACACAGGAGCCACCTTTAGCATTGTTCGCATGGGACGCGTCACCGAATCGCGATGCGATGGATTCGCACAATGCAAAAGATGGCACCTACCCGTCGAAGCGGGAGGCGCGAAGTGGCGTCTGTGACACCTTGCTCGCCAAAGCGAGACAGGTGAAAGAAACGGATTCTGTGGTGGCAAAGGAAAATTCCGAATTCCGAATTCCGAATTCTAATGTGCCTCTTCCCAATTTTTCCCGGTGCCAAGATCGACAACCAGAGGCACGGACAGCTCCATCGCCGAGCACATTTCCGACTTGACCATCTCGCCGACCTCGTCAGCCCGATCTTCGTCGACCTCGAGCAGGAGCTCGTCGTGGACCTGGAGCAAGAGGAGCTGGTCGGGGAACTCGGCTCGCAGCCGCGCGTCCACCGTCAACATCGCCTTTTTGATGAGGTCGGCGGCGCTGCCCTGGACCGGAGTGTTGATGGCCACCCGCTCGGCTGCCGCCCGGGCCGCGAAGTTGCCGCTCGCAAGGTCCGGGACCGGACGCTTGCGACCCATGAGGGTTTCGACATAGCCGTTTTCTGCGGCGGCGTCCAGGGTCCTCTGGCGGTACTCCTCGATTTCCGGAAAACGCTGTTTGTAGCGTTTGATGTAATCGGCCGCTTCAGCCCTGGAAATGCGCTGGGTCTGGGCCAGCCCAAAGGCGCTCTGGCCGTAGACGATGCCGAAGTTGACGGCCTTGGCGATCGTCCGCATCTCCCGCGTGACCTCCTCGGCCGCCACCTCGAAGAGTCCAGCCGCCGTCTCGGCGTGGACATCGACTCCGCGGGCAAATGCCTCGGCGAAGCCGCCGACGCCGCCACACAGGTGGGCGAGGATCCTGAGCTCGACCTGCGAATAGTCGGCAGCGAGGAGGACGCGGCCGGGCGGTGCCACGAAGGCGGTTCGGATCCGGCGCCCCTCCTCGGTGCGGACCGGGATGTTCTGCATGTTGGGGTCGGTGGAAGAGAGTCGGCCGGTGGCCGCGGTGGTCTGCGAGTAGTGGGTGTGGATGCGGCCGGTCTCGGGGTTGACGAGCCCGGGCAACGGGTCCACGTAGGTGTTCTTGAGCTTGACCAGCGACCGGTAGTCGAGAATTGCCCGCGGCAGCGGGTGTTGGAGGGCAAGCTCGGTGAGTACCTGCTCGTTGGTGGAGGGGCCGGTCTTGGTCTTTCGGATCACCGGCAGATCGAGTTTCTCGAACAGGATCTCCCGGAGCTGCTTGACCGAGCCGATCTTGAACTCCTCTCCAGCCGCTTCATAGCACCGAGCTTCGGCTTTTGCGATGCCCTCAGCGAGCTCTTCGGAAAGGCCCTCGAGGACGGCGCTGTCGACCGCGATGCCGTTGGTCTCCATCCGCGCCAGGACCGGGATCAGCGGCAGCTCGAGCTCCCGGTAGAGCTGGTCCAGGCCTTCCTCCTCGAGTGCCGGCCCGAGCTTGGCATCGAGGAGCCATGTCACGTGTGCGTCCTCGGCGGCGTAGTCACGGGCCTCTTCGAGGCTCACCTCGGCAAAAGTCTCCTTGTCGCCGGCGACCTCGTCGTAGGGAATCATGCGGTGGGAGAGGTGGATCAGGGCGAGATCGTCGAGCTTGTGTGAACGGCGGTCGGGGCTCAGGAGGTAGTCGGCCAGGAGGGTGTCGCCGTCAA
>Ga0316193_10000499_pt1 | contig 24436 bp, 18 predicted proteins | sample MerIslsedime2_MG_FD_207735 | JGI IMG/M metagenome (GOLD analysis project Ga0316193, IMG submission 207735) | Coastal sediment microbial communities from Maine, United States - Merrow Island sediment 2 | ecosystem: Environmental > Aquatic > Marine > Coastal > Sediment | place: USA: Maine... | reverse complement strand
CTTCGGCCACCCGGGTATTGCGACACGCATCGATAAACGCCTGCAGCTCGGGATTACCGGCTGCTGCCTCTCTGGCCAGGGGATGTTCCGGGGCGACCGCCACATAGGTCACGCCCATCAGCGTGTCCGGACGCGTGGTATAAATCGACAGTGTGTCTTCCCGGCCAGCAATACCGAATTGCATCTCGATGCCTTCCGAACGCCCGATCCAGTTGCGCTGCATGGTGCGCACCTGCTCGGGCCAGCCCTCCAGTTGCTCAAGATCATCCAGCAACTGTTCTGCGTAGTCGGTTATCTTCAGGAACCATTGCGGAATTTCCCGCCGCTCGACCAGGGCACCGGAGCGCCAGCCCCGGCCGTCAATCACCTGCTCATTGGCAAGCACCGTGTTGTCGACCGGGTCCCAGTTGACCATGGCGGTCTTCTTGTAAACAACGCCTTTCCTGAACAAGCGGGTAAAAAACCACTGTTCCCAGCGGTAATATTCCGGGTCACAGGTAGCCACTTCGCGGTCCCAGTCGTAACCGAAGCCCAGGCGCTTGAGCTGCTTACGCATATAGTCGATATTTTCGTGCGTCCACTGCGCCGGCGGCACCCTGTTCTGAATGGCGGCATTTTCCGCCGGCAGGCCGAATGCATCCCAGCCCATCGGCTGCAACACGTTCCTGCCCTGCATGCGCTGATAGCGGCTGATCACATCGCCAATGGTGTAGTTGCGCACATGTCCCATGTGCAGGCGACCGCTGGGATAGGGAAACATGGACAGACAGTAATACTTCTCCCGGTCGGGATCCTCTGTGGCCTTGAACGTCTGGTGCTCGTCCCAGAACTGCCGTGCCCCGGCCTCGATACTGTCAGGTTTGTAAAGTTCGTCCATAGTGCTGTACGGATCACAAAATCAAAGGCGGAAGAATACCTTAGCCGTCACATCCCCCACAACACACGATTGACGGCTGCCTTCATCCTGACGTCAGGCCAGATAACCATAAGCCATTGTTATGGGTTGAAATTAAAGCTGAATTAATGGGTACATTGCGTTGCTCCCTTACCAGACCTGCGGCCGCAGGGATAGTTATGTTGATCGACAGGTAAAACGCAGCCTACCCAGCGGGTATTATGGATGTAGACTAGGAGTCTGCAACAGGAGGAAACGACAGGACATGACTGACAAAGACCACAAAACCACCCGTGAAGAATGGCTGACCGCCTATGACGATATGATGGTGCGAGTGAAGACCGCCATTGAAGAAGCCGGGGAAAGCACCCTGCCGGTACTGCAACACTTTATCGACAATGCCCGTGACACCGCCGTGGAGCTGGAGGAACTGACAAAGGAAGAAGCAGAGAAGGTCGCCTACTACCTGCAACGCGATCTGCAGGACGCCGGCAAACACCTGGCCGAGACCGGCCAGGAACTGGGCGACTGGCTGCGCTTTGATATACACCAGATCGAGGAGCACCTGCTGTCTGTGCTGTTAAGGGTCGCTGACCATACCCGCCTGGAGATGCTGCAGTTTGAACATGATATCGAGGAAGGTCCGGCCTGGAACAGTGGTGAAATCGCCGGTCCCGGCACACTGGTCTGCGCTTCCTGTGGCGCTGTCATGCGCTTCCATACTACCGGACACATTCCAAATTGTCCCGACTGCGGCCACACCGTGTTCCACCGCAAGACCGTCAAGGATGAATTGTAGGAGAGGTCTCTACAAGCGGCATCCTCGCCACGATAAATTGCAATCGCGCCGCAGTGGCGCTCCGGCAGCTTATACGCGCTTCCTGCGACAGGCTGAGCCGCACAGCAGCAGACTCACAAGACTGAAAACCACGATTGGCACGTTGCCCAGCAGTACGTAAGGTGTTGCACCCTGCATCGGGATGACGCTACCTTTGACAACAGCCGTTTCAAATTGCGGGCTCTGCTCGACGATGTTGCCCTCATGATCAATGATGGCCGAGATACCGGTGTTGGTTGCACGCAGCATGGGTCGACCTGTTTCCCTGGCGCGCATGCGCGCCATTTCCAGGTGCTGATGCGGTGCCAGTGATCGCCCGAACCAGGCATCATTACTGACATTCACCAGCATGGCCGCCTCCGGCAGGTCCCTGATTATCTGCTCGCCGAAGACGACCTCATAACAGATCGAGCTCGATACCGGGTACCCGGCTGCCTGCAACAGGGTCTGGGAATCTGAACCTCTGGAAAAATCCGCATTCGGCACAGCCAGCGCATCCAGGGTATTGCCAATCAACCAGCGTAACGGCAGGTATTCCCCGTAGGGCACCAGGTGTTGCTTGTAGTAAAAGGCCTGCTCGCCACCCAGGGAAATCACCGCGTTGAAATACTCCCAGTGCGTTTTTTCCAGCACCGGTATCCCGGTCAACAACGAGGCACCGGTCTTTGCCAGCTCGGTCTCAAGGTAGGCAATAAAGTTGTCTTCCACCTGATCATAAAATGCCGGAATCGCCGTTTCCGGCCAGACAACCAGGTCGACATCCTGATCATTAAAGGTCAGCTCCACATAGCGGCTGAAGGTGCTCAGCAGATTTTCCGGTGCCCACTTGTCTTCCTGGCTGATATTTCCCTGCACCAGGGACACCTGCAGCGCATCGCCGCGCGGCTCTGTCCACGCCACCCGGCCCAGGAAATAACCGCCGCCCCAGAGCAGCAGCAACAGCGCCAGTCCGGGCAACCGCTGCCGGGTCCTGAAGACCAGCACCAGCAAGGCGGCCGACACTGCCACCGTCCAGCCGGTGCCATACACACCCAGCATCGGCCCATAGGCACCCAGCGGGCTGTCAATCTGACTGCTGCCGATATTCAGCCAGGGAAAACCGCTGAAAACCCAGCCCCGCAACCATTCGGCCACAACCCATCCGGCTGGCAATGCCACCAGCAACACTGCAACAGAGGACATGCGGAACACCCGCACCAGCAAGTAGCCCAGCAAAGCAGGATAGAGACTCAGAAAGGCAATCAATCCCAGCGTGACAAGGAGCGCAGCCGGTACCGGCACATGCCCATAGACATTGATACTGATAAATACCCAGGAGATACCCGCGCCAAAGAAACCGGCACCGAACAGCAAACCATGCTGAAAGGCCTGTTTCGGGGTGTCGCGCTGCCATTGACCAAACAGCACGGCCAGCGACAACACAGCGACCGGGAACCACCCGAAAGGGGCAAAGGCGGTTACCGCTGCGGCACCGGCAAACAGCACCAGCAGTGCGGTGAACGGGCCAGACAGGCTACTCACTGGGACTTGTGTGGCTGGTCACCCCGGAATTCGACCGGTCCCGGCAGCAGGGTAAGTTGCAACATATGGACACGGCGACTGTCAGCACGCAGCACCTTGAATAACAGGTTGCCGATAACGGCCCGCTCTCCCCGCCGCGGCAAGTGTCCGATTTCATGCACCACCAGACCACCGATCGTGCCAAACTCATCATCCGGGAGCACCATGTCAAAATACTCGTTAAAGTCCTCGACCGGTGTCAATGCCTTGATGGTGTAATGCATTTCGCTGTGCTTGCGAATAGTGTCTTCTTCTTCAACATCATGCTCGTCTTCAATCTCACCAACGATCTGTTCCAGCACGTCTTCAATCGTCACCATGCCGGCAACACCACCGTATTCATCCACCACGATCGCCATATGGTTCCGACTGGAACGAAACTCCTTTAACAGCACACTGAGTCGTTTGCTCTCCGGCACAAAAATTGCCGGCCGCACCATATCACGCACATTCAGCCGCCCGTCGTTCCTTTCAAAGACATGCAGCAGCAGGTCTTTCGCCAGCAGGATACCAATCACCTCATCACGCCCTTCCCCGATTACCGGAAAACGTGAATGCCCCGACTGCACAATGGTACGTAGCAAAACGTCCGGGCTGGCGTCCCGTTCCAGCATCACCACCTGGGCACGCGGGATCATAATGTCGCGCACCTGCATATCATCGACGCCAAGTACGCCTTCGATCATGGCGAGGCCATCAGCATCGAACAGGTTGTTCCTTTGAAGGTTGCGCAGAAATACCAGCAACTGCTCCTTATCGGCCGGCACCCGCAGCAGCCATTGTCTCAAGCTGGCGAACCAGGACAGTCCAGGCGAACCGGAGGGAGGTTTTTCTGTGTTCATTTCTTTCATTTACTGAATAAACATCTGCATTGAAACAGCACAAATGTCCTCGGTCATATTAGTGGAGGGGGGCTGGCAATCCGTTCAGCACGCATAGGGATTGGCATAGCCAAGTTCTGCCAGCAATGCTGTCTCGGTAGCTTCCATCCTGTTTGCTTCATCGTCTTTATGGTGATCATAGCCAAGCAAATGCAGCACCCCGTGAATCACTATATGTGCCCAGTGCGCCTCCAGCGGCTTGTCCTGGGCAACGGCTTCGCTGGCGACAACCGGGGCACAGATCACAACATCACCCAGCAGGCCCGAGGCCATGCCCGGGATCTCCTCGTACGGGAATGACAATACATTGGTGGGTCCATCCTTGCCACGGTACTGGCGATTCAGCGCCGTAATTTCCGCCTCATCCACAATACGCACGGTCAACTCGGCTGCCGTCTTGTTTGCCGGCAATGCCTGCCCCACCCATTGCCGTATCAGTTCGGCCCCGGGTATGCCGTCGGCCGCCACCGCATACTGCACATCGATCTGTGTTTCACTCATTTGTTTACCCTGCTCTCGTATGCCTCGTAGGCAGAAATGATACGCTGCACCAACGGGTGTCGCACCACGTCAGCCGATGAGAAAAATGCGAAACCGATGTCCGGATATTCACTCAGCACATCGGTCGCCTGGCGCAGTCCGGACTTGACATGTTTTGGCAGGTCAATCTGGGTGATATCACCGGTTACTACGGCAGTTGACCCGAAACCTATCCGCGTCAGAAACATCTTCATTTGTTCCACGGTCGTATTTTGCGCCTCATCCAGGATGATAAAGGCATCATTGAGACTGCGACCGCGCATAAATGCCAGTGGTGCGATTTCTATCACATTGCGCTCAATCAGTTTCGCGACCCTGTCGATGCCCAGCATTTCATACAGTGCGTCATACAATGGCCGCAGATAGGGGTCGACCTTCTGCGTCATGTCCCCCGGCAGAAAGCCAAGACGCTCACCGGCTTCAACGGCTGGCCTGACCAGCACCAGGCGACTGACCGTTTCCTGCTCCAGCGCCTGTACCGCGCAGGCGACCGCCAGATAGGTCTTGCCGGTGCCTGCCGGTCCGATGCCGAAATTCAGGTCGTACCTGAGGATATTGTTCAGATAGCGTTTCTGGTGTTCACCGCGTGGCGCAATCGCCCCTCCCGGTGTCTTGATGACCACGAAGTCACTGCTGTTGCCGGACGGTTTGCCGGGTTGTTTTACGGGTTGTTTTGCGGGTTGTTCAGCACCGGCTTCCTGCAAATACAGGTGGACCTTTTCAGGTGTCAACGATCCCGTTGCCGTCTCCAGGTAAAGGCTCTGCAGCAACTGGCTGGCGCGCTTCACTGCGCCAGCGTCACCAATGATGCGGAACTGGTTGCCACGGCTGTTGATTTCGATCCCCAGGCGTTGTTCCAGCTGATGCAGATGGGCATCAAACTGGCCGCACAATTCGGCCAGGCGCTCATTGTCAGCCGGCTCCAGCGCAATATCGACAGAGTGTGCCTGCTTGCTCAAGAGACTTTCAGCTGTGCAGCCTTGCCGCTGGCCACCGCGCCCGATGCAATTTCACCGCGCAGGGAGTTTGGCAAGGCCTCGGTGATACGCACATCGACAAATTGCCCGATCAGCTCGGGACGCGCATCAAAATTGACCACCCGGTTGTTGGCGGTGCGGCCACTCAGCTGGTCATCCCGTTTACGCGAGACCTTTTCAACGAGGATACGTTCGATGTTACCGACCATCTCCCGGCTGATGGCAGCGGCCATCTCGCCAATGCGCTGCTGCAAACGTGCCAGGCGTGCCTTCTTCACGGCCGGCTGCACATCATCCGGAAAACCGGCTGCCGGTGTCCCCGGACGCTGGCTGTAGATAAAACTGAACGAGTGATCAAAACCAACGTCTTCTATCAGCGCCATGGTCTGCTCGAAATCCGCGTCGGTCTCTCCCGGGAAACCGATAATAAAATCCGATGACATGCTGATTCCGGGACGTGCCGCGCGCAAACGTCTGATTACAGACTTGTACTCCAGTGCCGTATGATTACGTTTCATCATTGCCAGTACCCGGTCTGAACCCGACTGCACCGGCAGGTGCAGGTGCGACACCAGCTCGGGCACTTCTGCGTAGACCTGAATGAGGCTGTCAGACATTTCCACCGGATGTGAAGTGGTATAGCGAATGCGATCAATGCCCTCAATCGCCGCGACATAGTGTATTAACAGCGCAAGGTCTGCTGTCCCGCCATCATCCATTACGCCGCGATAGGCGTTGACATTCTGGCCCAGCAAATTCACCTCGCGCACACCCTGCCCGGCAAGGTTTGCCACTTCGGCAAGGATGTCATCAAAGGGCCGGCTGACTTCCTCCCCGCGGGTATAAGGCACCACACAAAAGGTACAATACTTGCTGCAGCCCTCCATAATCGAAACGAAGGCAGAGGGACCTGCAGCCCGGGGTGCCGGCAGGCAGTCAAACTTTTCGATTTCCGGGAAACTGATATCTATAACCGGTTGCTGTGCGCGCCGTGCTGCATTCAGCATCTCCGGCAGGCGGTGCAGCGTCTGCGGACCAAACACGATATCGACATAGGGTGCCCGTGCACGAATGGCATCACCCTCCTGGCTTGCCACGCAGCCGCCCACCCCGATGAGCAGATGCGGCCGCGCATCCTTCAGTTCCTTCCAGCGACCCAGCTCGGAAAAGACCTTTTCCTGAGCCTTCTCGCGAATGGAGCAGGTGTTCAGCAACATCACATCCGCCTGCGCCGGGTCCCGGGTCACTTCCAGCTGGTGAGAGACCGCCAGCACGTCCGCTATCCTGGACGAGTCGTACTCGTTCATCTGGCAACCGTGAGTTTTTATATAGAGTTTGTCAGCCATATCGGTTCAATAAGCGCCGGGCGCCACTTCAATATACGTGGTTTCACCCCCTGTTTCCATTTATGCGGACCAGGTGGATGTTTGTGACTATAACGACAGACACAAAAAAAGCAGGCTCCGGCATGCAGGAGCCTGCTTGTCCGTACCGGGTTCTCCGGTTGCCTGGCAACCGGAGAAACACGGCGCTGTTACTTCACGCGGCCCAGTACCAGCACCTCCACCCGGCGGTTCTCTGCCCGGCCTTCGTTGGTCGCGTTGGTGGTAATCGGCTGGCTCTCACCGGCACCCATAGCCACGATCTTGCTGCCGTCCACACCGGCATCGATCAGGTAATCGGTCACTGCAGCAGCACGCTGTTCTGACAGGTCCATGTTGTAGGCATCATCACCGACATCATCCGTATGACCAACAACCTCGATGAAAACTGCCCGGTCCAGCATTTCCCTGGCATCATTGATGTTCTTGTCCAGCACGGCCCGGCCTTCTTCTGTCAGTTCCGCACTTCTGCGCGGGAACAGCGCAACACTCGGGAACCTGATGCTATCCAGTGCGCGCGGCTCGCCAATGACGACAATCTCGACCCGGCGGTTTTGCGCCTGGCCTTCCTTGGTATCATTGGAAGCAATCGGGTCAGCCTCACCCCTGCCAAGCTCACGCAATTTGGCAGAATCAACACCGGTGCTTACCAGATAGGCGCTCACTGCCTCTGCACGGCGCAAGGACAGGCCGAGATTGTAGTCGGCATCGCCAACGCTATCGGTATGCCCGATGATAATACCTTCATAGGCCTCGGACAGTTCCGGGCGCAGTTGTTTGCGATATTCTTCAATCGCTGCCTTGCCTTCTTCCTTGAGTACTGCCTTGTCGAAATCGAACAGGGCAACTGTCGGAATCACAATGGCACTGACCAGTCCGCTGGGTGCGCCTTCGGTCACGACCACCGGTGCATTCAGAACCACCCCGTCACAACCAACGATGACCGCATCGGCCTCTGTCCAGCTGCCGGTATGCAGGCAGTCACCAGACCCTGTCGTAACGACATTTGAGGTGGAGTCCTCGGCATACCCCGGTGCAATACGGTCTTCAGCGAAAACTGAACCGCTTGCCAGCATGAAAAAAAGTACCGCTCCTTCCAATGCCCTGCTGAGCATTTTCTTGCTTATATTCATTTCAATACATCTCCTGAGTAATTGTGGACGCGGGATTGTAACACCGCTCATGCGAAAAAAAAGACAGTTAAAACAGAGTTTTTTACCCCGAACAGCCGATCTCCCACTACCATACCAATCAATCCTTTATTAACAATCACTTATATAGTGGCCGCTTGTAATTATGAGAGGGAGCCGGCCGATAAGCCGGGTTTTGTCGTGGACAGCCATTCATCTGGACACTGCGTCACCGCAGGCCTCAAGCGACCTACCCGGGAACCATGCGGGCCACATGAACGTTCCCCTATTTGGCCTTGCTCCGGGTGGGGTTTACCCTGCCACGCCTGTTACCAGTCGCGCGGTGCGCTCTTACCGCACCATTTCACCCTTACCTGCAAGAATGCGGGCGGTATATTTTCTGCGGCACTTTCCATAGGCTCGCGCCTTCCAGGTATTACCTGGCACCCTGCCCTGTAGAGCCCGGACTTTCCTCCCCGCCCCTGGGGGCGGAGCGACTGCCTGGCCGACTCCCGGGTGCAGTATACTAGGAAGTGATCATCCGGCAGCCGATTATATTGTTTATATTTTATACGGATGCCTGCACGGCGTCCGGCTTGTATAAACACCACGCAACCGACACACTACCCTCCTGACCTGCCTGGACAATTTTAAGAGAGTCTTACAAACGTAATCCGAACGTGTTGACGCTGCCGGTCGCATCCCGCACGCTTACAGCATTTTTCATCATCAATTGCCAAAATACTGACGCAGACTTTCCGAAATGAAGATTCTTTTTGCCAGCCCCGAGGCCCATCCCCTGATAAAAACCGGCGGACTGGCCGATGTTGCCGGCAGCCTGCCACGCGCCATCCGCAATTTGCGCCACGACATCCGCATCATCCTCCCGGCCTACCAGAGCATTCTGCAACAAACCGGCAAGTTCACGCTGGCCGCCCATCTTTCCCTGGAAGGCGTCAGCCAGCCGGTACGCATCCTGTCCGGGAAGCTGCCCGGCAGCACAGTCACCGTGTACCTGGTCGACTCACCCGGACATTTTGACCGCAGCGGCAACCCCTATACCATGAAATCGGGCAACGCCTGGCCGGACAATGCCGAGCGCTTTACTGTCTTTTGCCGTGCCATCGAGGCCATTGCACTGGATACCGCCGGACTCGACTGGCAGCCGGAAATCGTGCACTGCAATGACTGGCAGACAGGACTCGTTCCGCCATTGCTGCACCGCCATGCACACCGGCCGGCAACTGTCTTCACTATCCACAATCTGGCCTACCAGGGGCTGTTCGACTGGAAGACATTCAAAAAACTGCAGTTGCCCAATGACTTCTGGTCCATGCACGCGATGGAATTTCATAACCGGTTTTCATTCATCAAGGGGGGACTGGTATTTGCAGACTGGGTGACTACTGTCAGCCCGACCTATGCACTGGAAATCCAGACCCCCGAGTTTGGTTACGGACTTGAAGGGCTTATCAGTCACCGCGAGGACAACCTGACCGGTATCGTGAACGGTGTGGATTATGCCGTCTGGAATCCAGGTCGCGACCCGCACATACCGGTACAATTCAATGCGCGCTCGCTGCTGCACAAACTCGATAACAAGCGGGCATTGCAGGCGCACTTCTCCCTGCCGGTTGCCAACAACATCCCGGTGTTTGCAACCATCAGTCGCCTGGTTGAGCAAAAAGGCATCGACCTGATCATTGACCTCGTTCCCGACCTCGTCAAAGAGGGCGCCCAGTTAATCATCCTGGGCAACGGCGACCAGCAGCTGGAAAAGGCGATAAGCGACGCGGCAGCAAAATACCCGCAGCACATAGGCACGTTCCTTGGCTACGACGAGGCACTGGCGCACCACATCGAGGCAGGTGCCGACATCTTCCTGATGCCCTCGCGATTCGAGCCCTGCGGCCTGAATCAAATCTACAGCCAGCGCTACGGCACGGTACCAGTGGTGCGGCATACCGGTGGCCTCGCTGACACCGTGACCGACACCACGCCAGCAACCCTTGCCAACAAAACCGCTACCGGGTTCAGCTTTCTTGAGACGACGGCCACCGCACTGGGAAATGCCGTCGAACGCGCCCTCAGTTGTTATCGTGAACCTGACACATGGATGCAAATCATGCAGACCGGCATGAAGCAGGACTTCAGCTGGAAGCGCAGCGCACATCTCTATACAGAACTCTACGAAACGGTACTGGCCGCACACACCGGCGCCGCTCTCGCAGAACCCGTGCCCGCGGCAACATAAGGTGTGCCCGGAAACGAAGCACAGCATTCGCAACAACTGGCGCCTGGCAATCCATGCACGCCCTGTATAATGTTTTTATATAACCATCAATTGCTTGACAGACATTCACAGATTACTGTTTAGCCTCTATTAGTAGCGTAATGCTCGTCAACAAGTATAATCCCACCTCCCGAAGAGGCTTGAGACCACACACCAGGGTGGCTTTTTTTTACACACATGACAACCATGCAATCCAGCGAAGACACACCCGCCCCCGACCGGAACCTGCGCAGCCGCGTCCGCCTGTTTGGCAACCTGCTGGGCGAGGTGCTGCGCGAGCAGGCCGGCGAAGGTGTCCTCTATGCCGTCGAGGCGCTGCGCAAGGGCTACATCCGGCTACGCAGGGATGAGAGCGAGAAATTGCGCACGCGGCTTTCCCGCCTGATTGACCACCTCTCCCCGAACGAACTGACCAATGTCATTCGTGCCTTCAATCTGTATTTCAGCCTGGTCAACATCGCCGAGGAGTCTTTCCAGCACCTGCAACGCCGTCAACTGGCCCGCAAGCACGAATCATTGTGGTATGGCTCATTTGCCAAGACCCTGCAGGAATTTCACGATGAAGGCGTGGACCCGCAACAAATCCAGACGCTGTTGAACCATGCACTCTACATGCCCGTGTTCACCGCGCACCCGACCGAAGCCATTCGGCGCACCATCATGTACGCATTACGCCGCATTTTCATCACCAGCGAGAAACTCGATGACAGGCGCATCAACCGTTACGAACGCGAGGAAATCCGGCAGGAAATAAAACAGCAGATACAGGTGCTGTGGAAAACCGACGAGGTGCGCGTCAAGAAACCCACCGTTGAGGATGAAATCCGCAATGGCCTGTACTTTTTCCACGAAAGCCTGTTCGAGGCCGTACCGCAAACCTACCGTTACCTGGAAAAGTCAATACGCCGCGTCTATCAAACGGATGCCGCTGAACCGGCGATTTCGGTACCCGGCGGACTGATCCACTTCGGCTCCTGGATCGGCGGCGACCGTGATGGTAACCCGTTTGTAAAACCGGCCACGACGGTACTGGCGCTGCGCATGCAGATGCGCGAAATATTGCGTATCTACGTGCAGCGTATCGGCAAGCTGTCCAAACGCCTGACGCATTCGTCCATGCTGTATCGCTTTCCCGACAACTTCATGGATAGCGAGAAGGCGGACGAACAGCGCTTCCCCGAAGCGGTTCAGGATCTGCCGATCGATTATGTGCACGAACACTACCGCCACAAATTACGCATCATGCAGTATCGGCTGAACCTCAATCTCAACGCCATCGATGCACGCATGGAGCAACCGGACATCGACCTGTCCGAACAGACAAGCGGCTATGCCAACGAGCAGGAATTGCTGGACGATCTGCAGCTCGTTTATGACTCACTGGTTGCCGGTGGTGACCGCAGCCTGGCCGACGCGGAGCTGAAGGATCTGATGCGACTGGTGCAGACATTCGGTTTTTACCTGATGTCTCTTGATATCCGCCAGGAATCAACCCGCCATACCGAGGCGGTCTGTGACATCCTGAAATCACTGCCTGACGCCATAGATTATGCATCACTCGATGAAGCGGCACGGCAACAGCAACTCACACGGGCCCTGGCAACCCCTCCCCCTGCACTTGACCGCCACGGCCTGTCGGAAGACACCCGGGAGACACTGGAAGTATTCGATGTCATGCGTTCCATGCAGTCGGAGGTCAGCGCGAATGCCTTTGGAAATTACGTAATATCGATGACGCATACTGCCAGCCACATCCTGGAGGTCATGTACCTGGCGTGGTTAACCGGCCTGGCCGGCAAGCAGGATGACGATTGGTTTTGCCAGATCCGCATCAGCCCCCTGTTCGAAACCATTGATGATCTTGATCATGCGGAAGCCATCCTGACACAGCTGCTGCAGAATGACACCTATCGTGCCTTGCTGAACAAGGCCTGCCATTGCCAGGAAATCATGCTGGGTTATTCCGACTCCTGCAAGGATGGCGGCATTCTCGCGTCCAACTGGCGCCTCTACGAGGCACAACAAAAGATCATCAGCATCACCAGCCGGTACGACATTCATGTCAGGCTGTTTCACGGCCGCGGCGGCACCATTGGTCGCGGTGGCGGCCCGACACACGAGGCGATCCTGTCGCAACCAGCGGGGACGGTGCACGGCCAGATCAAGTTCACCGAACAGGGTGAGGTATTAAGGTACAAGTACAGCAACCCGGAGACAGCCGCCTATGAACTATCCATGGGCATCACCGGGCTGCTGAAGGCCAGTCGCGTGATCATAGGGCCACACGTTGAAGACCGGCGTGACCACATGCACGTCATGGACGAATTAACCCGCCTTGGCGAACACAGCTACCGTGATCTCATCGACAACACCGCCGGCCTGTTCGACTATTTTTACGAGGTCACACCGGTCACGGAAATCGGCCTGCTGAATATTGGTTCACGTCCGTCTCACCGCAAACAGCAGGACCGGTCAAAATCGTCCATCCGGGCAATCCCCTGGGTATTCGGCTGGGCGCAATCCCGGCATACATTACCGGCCTGGTACGGCCTTGGCACAGCACTGGAGACATGGCGCGGCACTGACCCCGCACGCCTCGCCCTGCTGCAGAATATGTACCGTGACTGGCCATTTTTCCGTTCCTTGCTGGGTAACATACAGATGGCCCTGTTCAAGGGTGACATGAATATTGCACATGAATACACCCGCCTGGCAAACAATCACAAGCTGGCCGGGGATATCTACGGAAAAATCAGGGCAGAGTACCTGCGCACCGTGACACAGGTGCTCAACACCTGTAACACACAGCAACTGCTCGATGACAACCCGTCACTGGGCCTGTCCCTGTTCCGGCGCAACCCCTACCTTGACCCGCTAAACAATATCCAGGTGACGCTGCTGGCACGCTACCGCAATCCTGACCTGAGCGACGAGCAACGCGAACGCTGGCTGAAACCGCTGCTGCGCAGTATCAATGCCATCGCCAGCGGCATGCGCAATACCGGCTAGACCGCAGCCGCCGTGCCGGGTATGCCGGTCGCATGCAGCGATGAGATTGGGTTATAGTTACGGCAACCATTCCAAATCAGGGTCAAACTGCGCATGACAAATGGACTCGCACTGGTCGTTGATGATTCCAGAACGGCACGCATCACCCTGAAACGCATGCTGGAAAAGCATGATCTGCACGTCGACACCGTGGAATCCGCGCAGCAGGCACTCGACTACCTCGTCAGCAAGACTCCGAATGTCATCTTCATGGACCACATGATGCCGGGTATGGACGGACTGCAGGCCGTACGAGCCATCAAGAACAACCCGGCAACAGCGACGATCCCCATCATGATGTATACCTCCAAGGAAGGGGACCTGTATGTCAGCCAGGCGCGCGCACTGGGTGCCATCGGCATCCTGCCGAAGCAGGTCGAACCTGCACAGCTGTTCGAAGTACTCAGCAATCTCGGCCTGGTCAGGGAGCGTCGCACCAAGCGCGCGCCGGCCAGCAGCCCGGTTGTCATGATGGACCAGCTGCCGGCAGAAGTCTCCATACCGGACACTACGGAAGACATACAGGAGATTGCCCGGGAAGCGGCGGTTGTCGTCAGCCATCATCATGAAACCCACAGTCACCTCGGCGAACTGCTGGAGAATTACCACCACGAGATGGTGCAGGAGTTTCGTGAACTCCGGGAGACGGTCTTACAACTGACGGACCCCGCCGCAGGGCGGCCGCAGAAAACTAGCGGCATCATCCCGGCGCTGCTGCTCGGTTTCATCATGCTGATACCACTGCTGTGGCTGGCCAACAGTCACAGTCAGGCACGCACTGCACTCAGTGTGGCCCAGCAACGACTCAGTCAGCTGGAGTCGGCACAACTTTTTCAACAGGAACAGGCCAGCGCCGGCAACTCGGAAAACACCGAACTGCGCAAGCAACTTGACGCCAGCAACCAGCAAGCGGCCAGGCAATCTGCCCTGCTGTACAACAGCATCTCCTGGGCAATCAATCAGAGCAGCCCCTATGACATCCAGGAAGAGGCCTACAGTGACCGGCGCCTGGCGATCGTCCAGGAACTGGTTTCCCGCCTGTCGGCACTCGGCTTTCGCGGGGTGGTGCAACTGGATTCACACCTGGGCGAGTTCTGCCTGAGCGGCAATGAGGTGGATGGTTTTATCCTGCCACCCGCCGACCTGCCGACGACAGAGTGCACACTGATTGGCCATCCCCTGCAGGAACTGCCGTCGCTGGGCAGCCGGCAATCCATTGCCTTTGCAAATTTCCTGGCCACATCACCGCTGGTTAACAACAGCGATATCAGTATCGAACTCATCCCGCACCTCTACAGCCGCCCGCTTGCGGAGTATCCGCCGGAACATGAAGACATTACCGCCTACGAATGGAACCGTATTGCCGCCAGAAACAACCGGGTGGAAGTAACCCTGGTCCCGGCCGAAGAATAACAGAGGTACCGCCGCAGCGGCTTGCAAAAACAATTCGCCCCCCTGGGACAACGCCACCGCCTTGAAACACCTGCAGGAGCGCCCGTCCCCGGCGCGATTGTCAGTTATCGCGGTGCGGGCGCCGCTCCTGCATCCGGCATATACGCAAGCAGCTCATCCCACAGGATCAGACTGTAGGGCATGGCAGCAGGTGCGCTGTGCAACTGTGCGCCTGCCCAGGCGGCAGTTTGCCATGCAAGACGGTAATATTTTTTGTCTCCGGTCAGTTCACCCAGTTGCTGCAGCACATGAATGGCGATACCGTTCGCTGACAGTGTCGCACCATCACTGGCCTGTTTTTCCCGCACCCACAGTTCCGTAGCAGGTGCGGTACTGAAAAAACCACCGTTTTCGGTATCCCGGAACGTTGCAAGCAGGGTAGCAACCAGCGCAACGGCACTGTTCAACCAGCGTTTGTTGCCAGTGACCTTGTAGATCGCCAGCAACCCTTCCGCGACAGCGGCATAATCTTCACTGAAGGCCGGCACCCCGCGCTCACCCTCGCGCCAGTCTCGATACAACACGCCCTGCTCTGCATCGTAGAGCATGTCCAGCACAAAACTTGCCGTTGCCTCTGCCGCCTTGATGTAACGCGGCTCATCCAGCAGTCGGCCTGCCATTGCCAGCGTGGTCATCATATAGCCATTCCAGACGGCCACCACCTTGTCATCAACGGGTACTGCCGGCCGTGCCATGCGTGCCGCCAGCAGGCGCCTGTCAAGCTCGGCATTGCGCTGGCTGACCGTGAGGAGATCCACGTTGAACTTCTCGGCCAGTGCCTTGTTATCCAGCGCACGGTACAACACATTCTTGCCGTTCATTTCATCCTGGGGGTCGCTCAGTGCATTGCCCTGTTTCTCCACCCCGTAACGGGCGGCCGCCCAGTCTCGCTGCACCGTGTCATCAAGGGCCTCGCTCAACTGCCGCCAGCTCCAGAGGTAGTAGGCACCCTCTTCCATATATCCGGTCTCATTGCCGGGCACCGGGCTGTCGGCACTGAGTGCGGAATAAAACCCGCCTTCCGCGGCATGCATTTCTGCCAGGGTAAAGTCGAGCACTGCCCGCGCAGTGTCGGCGTATTGCCTGTCGCGGGTACGGCGATAGGCATACAAACAGGCACGCGCGATCAGCGCCTGGTCATAGAGCATCTTCTCGAAGTGCGGCACCCGCCATTCAAAATCCGTGGAATAGCGATGAAAGCCGCCGCCGAGTTGATCATAAACACCGCCAGCCACCATCCTGTCCAGCGTAAACAGGGCCATGTCGGCACTCTCCTGCGGCTCATCCTGCAGCAGAAACATCAGGCGTGCCGGTTGTGGAAACCTGGGTGCCGGCCCGAAGCCGCCCTGCAATTCGTCATAGGTCTTCGCGTAATGCCGGCGCGCCTCGAGCAGCGGTGCCGTGGTCAGTTTTTGCAGGGGAACGACAGAGCCGGCTGTCTTTTTCAACAGGGCCACGGCATTGGTGGCTGTTTCCCGGATGCCTTCTTCATCAGCTTTCCAGAGAACCGTCAGCTTTGCCAGCAACTGCTTCATCCCGGACCGCCCCCTGCCGGCATCCGGCGGGAAATAGGTGCCACCGAGAAACGGATCACCATCTGGTGTCGCCCACACCGACATCGGCCAGCCACCGCGCCCGCTCGTCACCATGACGTACTGCATGTAGGCCGCATCGATATCCGGGCGTTGCTCGCGGTCAATCTTGATGGCAACAAAACCATCGTTGATCTGTTTGGCGATAGCGGGGTTACTGAAGGATTCGCGTGCCATCACATGGCACCAGTGGCAGGTAAAATAACCGATGGAGATAAACAACGGCTTGTTTTCCCTGCGTGCCTTCGCGAAGGCCTCCTCACCCCACGGATACCACTCTACCGGATTGTCGGCATGCAGGCGCAGGTAGGGACTCGACTCTGTTGCCAGTCGCCAGCCACCGGTTTTGACCTGCTCAGCCGATGACGGCAACACTGCCACCAGAAGCAGCAGTAACAGCAGCAATCTTTGTGAAGCCGTGGTCAACATTGCTGCCCCCGTATAATGGTCGCTACAGCGACTGTAGGATGTGCTGAGCTTGCGAAGCGCATCATTCCGCTATTGATGCGCTTCGTTTTACTCAGCACATCCTACGGTCTGCGTATCCCGGAAATCCAGTGACAACACCTCACGGACATTGGCGCTGGTCACCCGCGCCACCTCTTCCGGGTCCTCGCCCCGCACCGCTGCGAGCGCAGCGAGACAATATGGCAGGTACTCCGGACTGTTGCGTTGCCCGTGGTGCTGAAACACCGTCATATCCGGCGCATCTGTTTCCAGCACCATGGCTGCAAGCGGCAATGCCCGCGCCAGAGCACGCAAACGGGTCGAGCGCTCGAAGGTCAACATGCCTCCAAAACCGAATCTGAAACCGAGATCGCTGTACTGCGATGCCTGCTGCAGGCTGCCGTTGAAGGCATGGCAAATACCACCGCACACACGCACACGCCGCAACGTGGCCAGCACCTGGTCATGGGCCTTGCGTACATGCAGGATGACAGGCAGGCCGGCAGCACTGGCGAGCGCCAGTTGTGACTCGAACAGCTGCTGCTGCCGTTGCTGATCAAGTCCGTCGACATGGAAATCCAGTCCGATCTCGCCGACCGCCACCGGTCGTTGTGCCGTCAGTTCCGCTTCCAGTAACTGCAGATCCGCAGGCTTGTGCTGTTCCAGGAAAACCGGGTGCAGACCCAGCGCCGGAAACAAACCGGCCTCGGCATTGCAGAGCGCCAGCAATGCCTGCCAGCCGGATGCCTGGATGCCAGGCACCACGATGCCAACGACCTCATTATGACGCGCACGCGCCAGTACGGCCTGCCGGTCCGCATCATAAGCGGACACATCCAGGTGACAATGACTATCAATCAGTTCCATCAGGCCCATTGTATGTGCATGCCGCATTCAAACACAGTCGTTTTCTGTTATGTTTTCAGGCATGAACACACCTGACACGGAAATGGCCGACAACACCGCTGACCTCGAACGTCGCTTTGCCGGCATCGGCCGACTCTATGGCAGGCGAGCGCTGGCAAGATTCACACAGGCGCATGTCTGCGTGCTCGGTATCGGCGGTGTCGGGTCCTGGGCGGCCGAGGCGCTGGCTCGCAGCGCCATAGGCCAACTTACCCTGATCGATCTGGACCATGTCGCCGAGTCCAACATCAACCGGCAACTGCACGCATTAACCGGGACCCTGGGCATGGCCAAGGTACGGGTGATGGCCGAACGAATCCTGCAAATCAATCCGGCATGCAGGGTAACGGCCATTGAGGATTTCCTCACGGTCGCCAATCTCGAAACCCTGCTGGCAGAAAAATATGATTACATCATCGACTGTATTGACGGCTTTCGCACCAAGGCCCGGCTGATCGCATACTGCAGAAGCAACAAATGCCGCATTATTACCGTGGGCGGCGCCGGTGGACAGACAGACCCGACCCGCATCAGGATTGCCGATCTCAGTCGCACCGAACACGATGCCCTGTTCTCCAAGACCCGCAAACTGTTGCGGCAGGAATACGACTTCCCGACCAACCTGCAGCGACGTTTTGACATCCCCTGCGTCTACTCCATGGAACAGCCGGTGTTCCCGGCTGAAGATGGCGAGGTAAGCCCCGAAAAACCGGGCACGGAAACTGTCGGCGACCTGACCTGTGCGGGCGGTCTGGGATCCGCGACGACCGTGACCGCCAGCTTCGGACTGGTCGCCGCAGCACATGTACTGGGAAAATTACGTAGCTAGTTTCCATCCATAAAGAATCACTCTCGCCAAGACGCAAAGATCGTAAAGTTATAACTTATTGTTAAAAAGCAACACATGTTTTTTCTTGGCGTGCTTTGCGCCTTTGCGAGAAAAAATATAGCGTTTATGGATGGACACTAGCTAGCCGCAGATGCCGCATCGAGAGGCCGTGACAACGCGGGCTAGTAACGGACGGCGGGTGTTTCTATCACGAGACCATTGGAGCGCGACATGATATACAGGCCCAGCAACCTGATTTCCTCGGAATCCGCCGCAAACGGTTCGGCGCGCATCGAGGTTAGGCATTGTTGTATGCGCTGGTGTAGATTCGTTATTTCCCCGGTTCCAAGCCGGTAGGCAGGGAAGCCATTACCCTGCCCCTGGCTGATCTTCTGACCGCGTATCATTTGACCGGGGTAAACGTCGTGGCAATGGTAACAGGCCATGTCGATCAACCCATAGCGTGTGTTATAGAGTTGTTCGCCGGCTTCCAGCAATGCAGCCACCGGACCGTCTGTTTGCACATTAACGGCTTCACCAATAGCCCGGTGACGCACAAAGGTCTCCAGGTCAACAAGATCCGGGTGGTTGGTCGGCAGTGCCTTGCTGCCGGTATTCTGCACACGGCAAAGACTGATCCGCCTCTGCAGGGTCACGATTTCCGCTGCATCCTCATCGTATACAGGGTAGCGGGCAATGTTCTGCGCATTCAGGCCGGTGCCGTTCCCGCCATGGCATGCAGCACAGGCCTTGCCGGCGCCACCCGGTTGGCTGTTAAACAATACCTGCCCCCGCTCGACGGCAAGCAGGCCCGGGTTCTCGAAGTCATCATCCTGCATGGCACGTGACGCCGGTTTGATATATTCATAACCGGACCTGGCATCGCCGGCCAATGCCGCTGCCAGCGGCATTGCCAGCAGGAGCGCGCAAGCTGATAAATTGATTTTATTAAAGCAAGTCATTTGAGTGTGGCCAGATAGGCAATGACATCCTCCACTTGCTGTGCAGTCAGAAAGGTCTTGCCGCGGTATGCCTCACCGGGACGGTTGATCAGGCGCGGATCGCGGTAAAAGCCGGGCATGATCGACACCGGATTAATGTTGCGCGTATCAACAACGCGCAGGCGGATCATGGGCACAGACAGGCGCGCGGCGATTCCCGCCAGTGGCGGCCCGATGGTGCCGTAGGCCTCAATGCCGGGAACGGGCAATTGGTGACAGGCCAGGCAATTTCCACGACTGCCGTCAGATGCGATCTCCCTGCCACGCTGTGCATCACCCGCAAGGCCACATAACGGCTCTGCGACAGCGTATTCCTCGACTTTCCAGCGACAGTAGTCCTCAGGCAAGGCCACCTGGTTGCTGGCCACCCCGGATAACGGCGAACAGGCCAGCAGAACCAGGACGAGGGTTTTGTGAATTTGTATTTCTCGGATCATATCTCTGGCGCGGGCAAATCATACAAACAGTGTAATATCAGCGCCCTGCGCATTGGTAATATAGGTCGCCGCGCCCGCCCATTCCGTGACCTCCGGAATAAAATCCTCCTGCTTCCAGCCAAACAGTCCAACGGTCATCTGACAGGCTACCAGTTTTACCTCTGCCTCGATGCACAGTTCACGCAGTTCCGGAATGCTGGCGACACCGTTGTTCTTCACCGTCATCTTCATCAGTGATGTTGCCAGACTTTCAAAGCCGGGCACACCGGCCATCAGCAGATTGGGCATGTTCCATTCAATCCCCTGGAACCATTTCGGGCCAAAGGGCATCTTCATGGGCATGGCGGGATTGCCCAGCGGGCTGATGTTCGGCCGCAGGTCTTTTTTCAGCAACGCCAGACCATAAAAGGTAAAGAACAGGGTGGCATCCCAGCCCAGTGCTGCGGCAGTCGATGCAAGGATAAAAGGCGGGTAGGCCCAGTCAAGCGTTCCCTTGGTAACCATAATGGAAATCCTGGGGGTCCTGTCGCTTTCCTGTTGCGCCATTTTCTCTGCAAAGCGCTGATCGAACCACGCCTTCAACTCATCCGCCGTCATTTCAGCCGGAGCCTTTCCTGATAAATCATTCATCGCAGTTAACCTCGCAAATCACGCATTGGCCAGCCATGTGCCAGCATTGATAGTTCAGATAAATCTTGTCAGTCTCTGCTGAACAACTGACTGACGCGCCAAGCCTACACCCGGAAGATATATATCACCAAACACTGAATAAGTGCGTAATTCGCATAAAAAAAACGGCAACCGGTTAACAGTTGCCGTTCAGGAGTCATCACAATAAAAACTACTCCCACCAGGAAGCAGGCTCCAGGGTAAATATCACTTCGTTGCTATCAGGGAAAACACTTACCAAACCCGGGTAATCGATTATGCTACGTATGATGTAAAATCAAGAGCCCCTTTTTTTACGCAACATTAGGGAAAACACCATGAAATCATTACGCGCACTCGCCAGCATTACAGTACTGGCACTATGTTCCCTGGCCATGGCAGCGCCAGAGCAGCCGCCGGTAACGGACAATACGCCGGCACCGGCAACCGGCCTGCCAAGCGGTGTTATTGTGATGTGGAGTGGCCAACTCGATGCTATTCCCGCCGGCTGGGCACTGTGCGACGGCAGTGATGGCACACCTGACCTGAGCAACCGCTTTGTTCTCGGTGTTGGTGCTGCCGAATACCTGGGGAGTACCGGCGGCTCGCACACCCACCAGCACCGTGCTGGAAACCACACCCACCAGATAGACCCGCCGGCCCTGCGCCTGCGCCCGACCTATGGTTATTCCGCTTATAGCGGAGCAGGCACACGCACTCGCTCCTACAGCTTGCCGGAGCAGACTTTCAATCTGCGCTCGTTCAAATCGGGTCCGGCTACGGTTATACCGGATGCAGTGTCACACCTGCCGCCCTATTACAAGATCGCCTTCATCATAAGGCTATGACCGGGGTGCGTTTAACAAGGAAGCCGCAGAATGCCTGACGGCAGCGTGCAGCTGCCGTCATCGCCTCCTGTTACACGTAATCAGATCACTATGGCCCAATCAGTTCAGCCCCCGTGTGGGCTTCCCTGACAAAACCCAGCACATCCCGTGCGCTTAATGTGTCACGATCATAATCGACCAGCAGCAAATGATCACGACCCGGTGTAAAGCGGGCCTCCGTAACACCATCATGCCCCCGCAGCTGACCAATCAGCTCCGAGCGCTGCCCTTCGTCCAGTGCATTATCGACATGGACCACGACTTCAACCTGGTGAATAGTTCCCATCACGACCTCCTTCCGGCTCACTGTACCGGCCGCTCATCCATAAACCTCACGGTTGCCGTGAAGCGGAGCCAGCGGGAGCGTTCCAGCATTCCGCTCATCTGCCGAGCCATTGGCTCGTTGCCACGCAACCCGAAACATTATCATTTCCTATACTATCTATAGTTGCTACAACGGGCTTCGAAAAGGTACAGGCGCAACTGATTGCCGTTTGCTTGATCCAGGTCAACTTCCAGGGGAAATAAAGTAGCATGGCTTCGCGAATGCAAACATCACAAAAATCCGGTCAATATCGTTTGCCGATGGCGTCAGATAAGTTTAGCTTATAGACAAGGGCTATGAACGGGGAGTGCCATGATGGCCGAAAAACCGAGTTATGAGGAACTGCAGCAACGCGTCCGGGAACTTGAAGCTGCCAATGTGGCCCGGTCGATGCCACCTGGTGCCCTGGAAAAACTTTTCAACCTCTCACTGGACATGCTCTGTGTGGCTGATCTCGACGGGTATTTTCAGGTCATCAACACGGCCTTCGAAACCACCCTGGGGTATTCCACGCAGGAGTTGCTCGCTACACCTTATATCGATTTCGTTCACCCTGATGACAAAACGGCAACCCTGGAAGTGGCGCGGCAACTGGCAACCGGACAGCCCATCGTCTGCTTTGAGAATCGCTATCGTTGCAGGGACGGTTCCTACAAGTGGCTCGAATGGACATCTGCACCGGTGTCCAAAGAGCGTCTCCTGTATGCCGTCGCTCGCGATATCACCGCGCAAAAGGTGATGCAGCAGGAACTGGCCTCCCAGCGTGACCTGCTGGAAAACATTTTGGCCAATGTACCCGCTGCAATTTTCTGGAAGGACAGAAACTCGGCTTTTCTCGGTGCAAATAATCGGCTTCTGCAGGGAGCAGGTCTGCAACACGAGGAGGATATTATCGGGAAAACCGACTATGACCTGGGAGTGACACGTGAACAGGCGGATTTCTACCGGGAATGTGACCGTCAGGTGATGGACAGCGGTAAAGCGATGCTGAATATCGAGGAGTCCCTGCGACAGGCTGATGGCAAGGAAATCCATCTACTCACCAGCAAGGTGCCGCTACTGGATGCAGCGGGACAGGTAAGCGGGATGCTCGGTATATATATGGACGTCACCCATCTCAAGCAGGTTGAAGACACCCTGAGGAAAAGCGAAGCCCGCCTGCAAACCATGTTTGACTCCGCTGCCGAATTTATTTTCGTCATTGATCCCGAGGGCGTGATTCTCAGCGCCAACCGTCATGTCTATGAACAATCAGGCTATAAAGAAAACGAGATCATCGGCAGGAATATCAAGGAATTCTTTTCGGAGGAATCACAGGGTATTTGCGACTGTAATTTCCCCGCACTCCGGGCACGTGGCCATGACCGGGCGGACATCGAATTCGTGTGCAAGGAGGGCGGGATCGTCCAGATGGAATGCTCAGCGACTGCCGTACCCGATGAACAGGGTAATTTCACCTCCTTCCTGATCATTCAGCGGGACGTGACTGAACGTAAACGCGCCACCACCGCCCTGGCCATCAGCGAGCAGCGCTTTCGCACCATGTTCAATTCCTCTTATCAGCTCATCGGCATCCTGGGCCCCGATGGCATGTTACTCGACGCCAATCAAACAGCCCTGGATCTGGGCGGACTCGAAAGAGAGGATGTGATCGGACGCCCGTTCTGGGATACCTATTGGTGGCGCTACTCGACGGCTGTCCAGAATCGGCTCAAGGCCGCGATCAGTGAGGCTTCGCAAGGAAAGGCGGTCCGTTATGAAGAGGAGGTCCTCGATAGAGCGCAACAGGTCAGGACCATTGATTTCACACTCAAACCGGTAGTCAACCAGCAAGGCGAGACGGTGCTCATCATCCCGGAAGGCATGGACATCACGGATAAAAAGCGGGCCGAGGAAGAAACACAACGTCATCACCAGGAACTGGCGCACGTCACTCGCTTAAGCACCGCCGGAGAAATGGCATCCGGTATGGCACATGAACTTAACCAGCCATTGACGGCCATAGTCAGCTATTGCGGCACGGCAATGTCACTGCTGAATACAATGTCATCGCCGCCACAACAACTCGGCGAGATACTGGGACGGGCAAGTGAACAGGCATACCGTGCCGGCAGCATCATCCGGCATCTGCGTGAATTTATCGGCAAAGGGAACGACGACAGGGAACTGTTGGACATTGATCAGGTTATACGGGACGTCATTATATTTCTTAAGTATGACGTACAGAAAAGTGGCGTAAAAATCGAGTTTCTCCCGGGTGGCGAGGCTTGTGCAGTCAAGGCAAACAAGATCCAGATTGAACAGGTATTGATCAACATGATGCGGAACAGCCTGGAGGCTATCGGGAGCGCGGCAATAACCGGGGGCC
>Ga0316193_10000498_pt1 | contig 24471 bp, 23 predicted proteins | sample MerIslsedime2_MG_FD_207735 | JGI IMG/M metagenome (GOLD analysis project Ga0316193, IMG submission 207735) | Coastal sediment microbial communities from Maine, United States - Merrow Island sediment 2 | ecosystem: Environmental > Aquatic > Marine > Coastal > Sediment | place: USA: Maine... | reverse complement strand
CTTCGATGAATGCGCTCATCTCAACCGGCGTTTTCACACCCTCTTCACTGCATCCGCTCAGCAGGGCCAGCGACACGAGCAGACTTATCAGGAAATTTTTCATTTTTGTTTACCCAATCAATGAATAAACGCAGGTCGTCCCGCGCCAGATCGAATGGCGTTGCATTCAGCCAGCACCATTCGGCCCCGATCGGTTTAATTGTACACCGCTTTCTTCTGCTCATCCCGAACCCACCTCTTGACCACTCCCGCCAGGAGGATTCTCATAGGCGATATGCAGTCTCTGGAGGGACAGCTTCAATGAGCAGCACCAACAACTGGCTGATACACGAACACTCGCTGTATGAGAATCTCCTGTCCCAATGCACGGAAGCGGTCGAAATCGAGGACTGGAAGACTGCCAATTTACTGTTCAAGAAATTGGTCACACACCTGAAACGGCATATGGGCCTGGAAGAAGAAGTGCTGTATCCCGCCTACGAAGTCGCGGCTCATGCGCCCCAGGACCCGACAAGCGCACTGCGGGAGGAACATGATCACATCGTCGGCAACCCTTGCCGCATAGCCGATAGTTTGCAGAGACAGACCGAACAGGGCGACAAAGATGACGTATTTTAATGCTGTCAGCCGTTCGTGCACGACATCCGGAAACTGGTAGTCCGGGATTTTCAAACGTTGGGCGAGTTTATGAATCAATTCCTGCAGGGCGCCAAACGGACACAGCCAGCCGCAATACACGCCGCACCCCCACAACAGCAGTGTCAGCGCCACGAATCCCCACAGGATAAATATCAGCGGATCGACCAGAAAGGCCTGCCAGGTAAACTGGTGAGTAATGGCGTTGATAACGGTCAACACGTGAATGATCGAAAGCTGGGCAAGTGTGTACCAGCCTATGAAAAACAGGGTAAACAGAAGATAGCCGTTACGAATAAGCTTCAGCAGCTTTGGCCGACGCGTCAGCCAGTCCTGGAACAGCAGGATGAAGACCAGGATGCCTAGCGCACTGCACAACACAACAACCTGCCAAAAACGCTCACGCCACACAGACGCCCAGAAGGGCTCGGTGGTTTCACCCAGCCACCAGACCGGCGCCTGCTTTGCCGGCACTTGAACAGGCGTGATGGTCTGCGGTGTTATCCTGGCCCCTTCAGTCTGCAACGGGATGCCGCGTGACTCGGCAACTTTCTTTACAGCCTTCATGACCGTTGCATTCATGACTATCGCAGCAATGCTGGCACCGGTAATGCCATCGATGGTCACATACCCCTCTCGCTCTGCCCCCCAGCTTGACGCGATCCTGTGCCGTAATATCCCGGCACTGATAGATGAAATATTTCAGATCCAGCTCGGAGACACCGGCGTCCAGAATGGGTTCTGAATGCTCTGTAATATCAAGGCCGGTAATCCAGGCATCAGAATAACGAACGCATCTGCCGGAACTGGTCAACAATGGTGTTGGGATCATGTGGCGGGGAAAATGCAGCGATCAATCGCCCGTATGGATCGACCAGGAAAACCGAACTGGTGTGACTGACCAGGTACTGGCCAAGTGTTGTTTCCGGCTCTTTCATGTACGCAGCGCCGAACTGCCGGGTCAGCCTGTCGATATCCTGTTGCGCACCGGTAACACCCTGGAAGGCGTCATTGAAATACTTCAGATAAGCTTCAAGCACATCCGGCGTATCACGCTGTGGATCCACCGAGACAAAAACGACCTGTATGTTTGACAGTCCTTGCGGATCTTCCTGCAATTGTTTGACCACCCCGGTCAGGGTCGAGAGTGTTGTCGGGCAGATATCAGGGCAATAGGTGTAGCCGAAAAAAACAAAACTCCACTTGTCCTTCAGGCGCTCCAGATTGAAAGCTTGCCGGTACTGATCGCTCAGCTCGAATGTCCGCAGTGGTTTCGGCTCAGCACGGAGCACACCCTGGAGTTCCGGCGGGATCGTCTTGTTGGGCAACATCCACAACACAAGCGCCCCAAGCAACAGACCCCAGAACAGAAAAAGCACAATCGTTCCGTATGGTACGGGGGGCTTTTCCGACATTATGCGCTATCTCCTATTTCTTCGTTTTGCGCCACTGGCCGACGGCCCAGATCAGGAACAGCGTTATCAGCAGCACATTAATAATCATTCCGATCACAAAGAAACCCGTCAGACTTTTACCCGTGTCATTTGCCGCTCTTACCCCTGCGCCCGGGACCGGCCCTGCAATCCTTGAAACACCCCCGACGGTTTCTGCCCCGGCTTCGGTCACCGGACTGTCTGTTGATTGTTGCAGGCCCGGGGGAGTCGCTTCGCAGTGCACTGCCCAGGCCAGCGTGAACAATGCCGACAGTATGAGAATCAGCCGACGGCCAGGTACTAATGTTCGGCTTAGCAAACACACTAGAGACACATTATCTCATCCAGATACTCCCCCACGAGCTTTTGCCACTCCATCTTGAACCAGGGAGTATACATTTGGGGGCGCCGGCCCATATCGGTGGTCAGGTCGTTAATGGCGATAAACTTCCATTCGGCAACTTCCCACGGATTAGCGGCAATTTCGTCACAGCTCGTACCGATATACACTGAACAAATCTCCCTTTCTATACCAACGTTCCGGTAACTCGCCTGGTACTGGAAGGTATAAAGATAGTTTAGTGATGCACAGATCCCCAATTCTTCCGCCAGCCGCCGCTGGACGGCATGGTGCAGATCTTCTCCCTTACGGGGATGGCTGCAACAGCTGTTTGACCAGTATAGCGGCCAAAGTTGCTTATGCCTGCTGCGCCTGGGAACCAGGACTTCCCCCGCCTTAAAAATAAAGATCGAAAAGGCCCGGTGAAGAAGACCGTTTCCCTGATGGCACTCCAGCCTGTTTTTATAATCAATTACCTTATCGTCTTTATCCACCACAACAAGCAGCTCATCGTGGAAAGAGACCTTTTGTTGGCCACTCAAAGTCATCGACTTACTAAGGAGTACAGAGGTTGGTCGACATAAGCTTGAGGGACCGTCGGCCGCACGAGCCCATGGACGGGCGAAGGTAGAGCAATGCAGGAGCAATTGCCGAGGGACGCGGCCGTCGAGCGTACAGGGAGGTATTCACAAGGTGAATTGCGTCGCAAGAGAAGGTACCCTGGGGTACAGCGTGTCCAGAAAGCTTATGTCGACCAACCTCTGTACTCCTTAGTACTTTCAATGAGCGACCTTCTGCACGCGCGGTCCTTTAGCCATTGCGGATAATACAATCACCAGGAACATCAAGCCGCCCACAATGGCGGCCAGCCCCCCAAAACCCATCAAGCCCATAGCAGCAATCTTTTCCAGACCATCAAGGCCCTGTTCTGCGCCCGCCACCTTGCGCTGCACACCGTAACCGCCCGACCACCACAACCCAATAACGTGCAACAACTGCCCGCTACCATAAACATAAGGCTGTAAACGGGCAGGTCTCATGCTTGGACGGGCGTAGCCCAGGCGTGGAAGCAAATCATACGTCATGCCCATAAAGGCCAGGGTGACACCGACGATGGAGCCATGATAATGCGCTGGAATAGTGACATTGATACCCTGGATTAAAAAACCGATCCCTCCTCCGACACCAAACAGAATCATGGATGTCCACAAGGCCGAACGTAGAGGCGCCTGAGGTCCTGATGGCGAGGGACTGCGTAGCAGGCCGTAAAATACCGCCAAACCCAGCGGCACGGGTGCCAGGCTGCCACCATAGGCCATGAGCCAGGTAAAGAGCTTGATATGTTCGGCGGAGACAACGGCGTGGGAATAGTAAATCAGTGGCGCCATAAACACGGCCAGCAGTCCAAATACAAACAGAACCAACACCACCCGTGGACTCAGCAGCAAACGCACGCCGGAGACGGAAGCCAGCCAAAGCCAGGCCACCAGCATGAGCAAGGTGTAGGTAAATTGCAGCATATGGCCGCCGCCCCAGAACAGCAGCTCGTAATAAGGCTTACCTGTCACAGAGTCCGGTATCGCCAGGTACGACCATGTGAAGGCGAGCACAGCCATGACCGCCGATACAGCAGCCGTATTCAAGCCAAAGCGCAATGCGCCTGCACCCTGCATGCGCTTCCCGACCAGAGAGTTGGCGGTCATGCTGCGCAGGATGAGCAAACTGATACCGAAGCCAAATCCGAGCAATGCCACGGTGAACAACGGTGTCTGCAAGACCGGGATATAGTTACTCATCAACGGATTACCCGGACCGAAAAACGGCACCACCACCATCAGCGCCGCACCCAGCGCAGCGAAACCCAACGCCGACCAACCGAGAAGCATAAAACGTGGCGTGGAATTCAAACTCCACAGCACGCCGCCAAAAGCCAGAAACCAGACCAGCACTGACAGGTCCACATGAACAACCAGTGCGGTACGAAAAAAATCAATCCATGGAAAGACATCCTGGATATAGGGCGTTCGGGACAGCACCAGCAATACAGAAAACACGCCCGAGCCCAGTAACGCCATGATGCCCAGCCACAGCCAGGCAATGGCCAGCCGACGGCGGCTGTCAGGGGGCACCGCTAAGACATACTCATCATGCATAAGGCTATTTACGACTCACTTGGTGGAGAACCGGCAGCCGAATAATACTTCCCGTTGTGGTGAATAGAGCCGGTCACTGCATTCTCTGTTTCAAACTGAAACTATAACTATTCGGAAATAAAACCACCAGCGCACCTTTTTGAATTCACCCGGGCAGAGCAACGATTAGTCTCATATTTGTTTCCGCGGCCCTTACAGCAAGTTTTTTGACATTTTCATCCAGTCTGTGTATTAAATGGATACTTTTCATCTACAAGCCTCCGGCTACCGGGACCTTCACTGCCAGCATGCCAAGCCTATGACAAACAGGGAAACAACAGGCAGTCTATTTACCTTTCTGGTTTTTCTTGCACTGATACTGACATTTGCAGCCGTCATATTGAGCGCCTGGATGCGCCTGGAAAATATCGGCCTGGGCTGTGAGGAGTGGCCGGACTGCTTTGGAGAAATGCCAGTGGTTCAAGCTCGCGGTGTGGTGCCCGGCACCACGGCGGGCGCGATACACCGGTTTGCAGCAACCCTGTTAGGGCTGATTGTCGTCGCTATCACGGTCATGGCCTTGCGAGGACGGCGCCCCGCCGGCATCGGCTTAACAGCACCGCTGTCCGTGTTCGGACTCACCCTGTTCCTATCAATCCTCGGATACAATACACCGGCACCGCAACTACCTGTCGTCACCCTCGGAAATCTTGTCGGTGGCATGGCTATGCTGGCGCTGCTGTGGTGGATGGGGCAGCGTTCGGTGAAAAAGGTCAGCGACGAGGGCACGGTAGAAAATACCTTAAGACCCTGGGCACTGCTCGGCCTGCTTATGTTGGCTGTTCAGATTGCTTTGGGCGCCTTGACCAGCGCCAATTTTGCCGGACCGTCCTGCGGTGTGACGCTGTTCGCTTGCGACGGCGACTGGGGTTCCATCACGAATCTGATGCAGGGTCTTGACCCCTGGCGCCGACTGGGCGTGGGCGATCAAGGCTGGATTATTACCGATAGCGTACAGAAGACGCTGCACATGGCCCATCGATTGGGTGCCCTGGTCACCTTTCTGTACCTGCTGGGATTGGCGCTCAAGGCTCTGCGTCTGGGCAACCGGTTCCGCAGCACCAGTATCAGCATTATCGTTTTTTTGCTAATACAAGTGGGGCTGGGATCGTCGGCAGTACTCGCCGGGCTGCCGCTGCTGTTGGTAACCGCTCACAATGCAATAGCGGCGATGCTGTTACTGGCGCTCGTCAATCTGAATCATTTACTGACACCTGTTGTCAGCAACCGCGGCCCTTAACTTGCATGCCGTATGACCCGGGTTTCCAACTTCATGGGCTCCGGCCTGTCAGTCGCATAATCCGCCGCATTGATGCCCAATTCGTCGTCATCGAGATAACACGCCGGATCTTCCCACCAGGGGTCGCCCGTTAACTGGAAAGCGCGTACGCGGGTATTGCCGCCACAGACATCCTGGTAATGACACACCCGGCAACGGCCTTTCAGCGGTCTCGGGGAAGACTTCATCCCAGCCATCAACGGGTCGCTGGTATCCACCCAGATATCCGAGAACGGTCTTTCCTTCACATTACCGAGGTTGTAGTTCCACCAGAAGGTATCCGGGTGTACATTACCGAGGTTATCGATATTGGCGATATTCACGCCGGATGAATTGCCGCCCCATTGGGTCAGGCGTTTGCGCATGTAATCGTACTGCTCCGGTACATGTCGTTGTACCCACTGCAACAGATACACGCCGTCCGCATCATTGTTACCGGTGACAAATTCGCGCTTGCGGCCCGCCTGGATGTCAGCCCAACAGGCATCAAACAAAAGATCCATGACCCAGCGGCTGGTCTGGTGTACCACATCGGAGCGGCGGTTACGGTTACCGCGTCCGCCATAGTTCAGGTGTGAAACATATAACTTGTCGACCTGCTCCTCGCCCATCAAATCCAGTAACTGCGGCAGTTCCTGGGCGTTATCCTGGGTCGGGGTAAAACGCATGCCGATTTTGATCCCGGCATCACGGCATAAGCGAATGGCGTGCATGGAGGCGTCAAACGCACCCTGCTTCTGGCGAAAGCGGTCGTGTGTCTCGCGGATACCATCGATGCTGATACCCACATAGTCATAACCCACTGCGGCAATCCGATCAATATTCTTTTCGTCGATCATGGTGCCATTGGTGGAAAGACCGACGTAAAACCCCATATCCTTGGCCCGCTGGGAGATATCGTAGATATCCGGCCGCAACAAGGGTTCTCCACCCGACAGAATCAACACCGGCACGCCAAATGAACGAAGATCGTCCATGACCCCGAACACCTGCCGGGTATCCAGCTCACCGGGGAAATCAATGTCGGCCGAAATCGAGTAACAGTGCTTGCAGGTCAGGTTACAGCGGCGAATGAGGTTCCAGATGACCACTGGACCCGCCGGTTTCCGCGCACGCGGGTCCGTAAGCGGCGCTTTCAGTTCCTGCATGTACTGTGAGATACGAAACATACTAACCTCCGATCCGTAACCCGGTTTTCTTCAGTATACGCGTACTGAACAGAACATCGTATTGGTGAACCTTATCGCCAAGCAGCTGCGCGATTTGTTTGACCTTGTCACGCACTTCTGCCTGGCTGTGGCCGTGCACCATGGCAAACAGGTTGTAATGCCAGTCAGGCATGCGCCGCGGCCGGTGGTAACAGTGGCTGACAATATCCAGTGCCCCCACCTGTGTGCCGATGGCCCGTATATCTTCGTCGGGCACATCCCAGACCGACATACCGTTGGCTGAATACCCCAGCCGGTAATGGTTCGGCACCACACCCATGCGGCGGATACGCCCGTCTGCCAGCATGGTTCGGAAACGCTCCATCACGGTCTCTGCGTCCACACCCAGTTCGGCTGCCAGCCAGTGGTAGGGCCGCACGTCCAGAGGCAGACCGGCCTGGGTTGCCATCACAATACGCCGGTCCAGCTCTGCCGGATTGATTACGTCGGCGCTCATCCTAGACCTGAAAATGCAATCCCACGTAGAACTCTTCCTGCTTGGGAAGGTTGAATACCGGAATACCGGTAAGCTGTTCGATCTTCTGTAATGTCGCATCCAGTTGATCTGGTGTTTCCGTTGCCAGTACAAACCACATATTCATTTCGTGATCGCGCTGGTAATTGTGCGCGACTTCCGGAAAGGCATTGACCTGGCCGGCAACCTCGTCAAAGCGTGCAAGCGGCACCTTCATGGCACACAGAGTGACTGCCCCACCCATGTTTTCCGCGTGATACATGGGCCCGAACCGGGTCAACATGCCATCGTCCAGCATGCAACGCAGGCGTGTGATTAATTCGCTTTCCGTGGTACCCAGGCCTTCGCCGGCTTCCCGAAACGCTCGCTCACTGACAGGAAAACCACCCTGCAGCCGGTTGATAATACAACGGTCCAGTTCATCCACTAATGGATACCCCGATAACGTGCGCCACGCTGTTTGAAACGTTTTCCGCTGAACAGGACCGTATGTGGTATAGCGTCCAGTCCCAGACCTTCAACCATACGGTCGATACAGGCCAGCACTTCATCGCGGTCACGGCCATGCACCATGCAGAACAGGTTGTACGACCAGTCCGGCAAGCGCCGTGGACGTTGATAACAGAGCGTGACGCAGTCCTGTTTCCCCAGCTGCCGGCCCAGCTGATCGATTCGATCATCGGGCACATCCCAGACCACCATGGCATTGGCCCTGTAACCCAGTTCGTGGTGACGAACCACGACACCGAGCCGCTTGATAATGCCGGCATCGATCATGCCACGCAGCTTGTCGATCACCGCCTGTTCCGAACAACCCAGCCGGTCTGCAATCTCACGATAGGGCCGTGTAACCAGCGGCAGGCCAGCCTGGATGACTTCAATCAGGTCTTCGGCAGCGCCAAACAGTAACTCGCGGCTGGCATGCGTGCCGGACTCGGCATCGTGTGTTGATATCTGACTGAGCTCGGTGCCACGATCCAGGTTCATGCGAAAGCCGAGATCAATATGGTAATCCTTGACCAGCGGCAGCGAAAGCACCCTATAGCCGGTTTCCAGCTGAATCTGCCGGAGTGTTTCAGTCAGCGCCACGGTGTTTTCTGCGGTCACTACAAACCACAGATTGTAATGATGCTCGCGCTCGTAGTTATGGTTTACCTGCGGGAATTCGGTGATGATGGCGGCAGCCGTTTCCAGTTTATCTGCCGGTACCGCCATGGCGGCCAGCGTACTGGCACCCACAGTATTGGGCTGGAATACCGGTCCTACCCGGCTCACCGCACCCTTGTCCTGCAATTCCTTCAGGGTTTTCAGCACTGTCTCGGGACTGGTATTGAGGCGCTGGGCGATCTGTGCAAACGGCGCCGGTTCCAGCGGAAAGTTGCGTTGAAAATCGTTAAGCAGTTTTTTAATCAATAGTTCCATCATCACAAGCCGATTTTGTGTGCACGATCGGTAAAGAAAATCCCGCTGGGTTTGCTTGCCGGCAGTTCCGCCAGCTTGTTCAGGCTCTGCGTGTCATAAACCTCGATACGATTGTCGTCGCGTACCGACAGCCAGACATGCTCTCCGCGCGGGGTGAATTCCATATGAAGAACCGCCTTACCGGGCTTCAGCGTTTTAATGATCTTGCGTGATGCCACGTCGATCACCTGTACCCGGTCGTTATCAGGGAAAGCAAAGTTCACCCACACCTGCCGGCCATCCGGCCGCGCCATGACAAACACCGGCTGACCATGGACCTCGATCCCGGCCTCCTGTTGCCAGGTCTTTGCATTCATGACCAGCACCTTATGCTGGCCGACAGCCGGTAAGAAAGCCTCGTCACCTGCCATCGCCCAGCCTTCCAGGTGCGGCATTTTGTAGACCGGCAACTTTTCATCGTGTTTGGCATAGCCCTTCAGAATCTTGCGCACACCTTGTTCAGGATGCCACAGATCCAGCAGTGCCAGGCTGTCCTCACCAAACAAACCGGCAATGTAATAGCGGCCATCCGACGTGATGAGCGCATCGTAGGGCGCTTTGCCGATATCTTCGAAACGCTTGATGTCCAGCCGCTGTGGATCTGTCGTATCCACAATCCAGATCTGATCACCTTCGTACAGACTGAAGACAAAACGGTTACCGGGCGCATCGACCAGGCCGACCGTCTTGGAAACTTTCCCCGGCGCATACTCCGCGGAAATGTCGGCGACGAGGTCCAGTGTATCGGCATCGAAGATACGCACCCCGCCGGGTTCATAGTTGGAGACGGCAACCAGTTTTCCATCCTGGGAGATGGCGCCGCCAATACTGTTGCCGGATTGCATCACCCGCTTAACGATGCTGCCGGTCAGTATGTCGACCTTGGTCAGCCCCCCATCCCGACCGAACACGTAGGCAAAACGCTGGTCACGTGAAAAAACCACCGAAGCGTGTGACAGATCACCCAGACCGTCGATTTCAGCCAGACGGGTATTGTTACTGTGTTCAACCACCAGCAGCTGGCCGCTGGCACGTTCCACAACCACGCCGAGATCGCCCGTGCCACGCAGTTCCGCCGCCGGCGCAGTACCGATCAGACCAGTGAGCATGATGAGAAGTAAAAACTGCCTCACGGTTTCTCCCCCGGACTTTTCAGATAGTCGACAATCCATTCGATTTCCGGTTTAGTCAGCAACATTTTCCACGGCGGCATCGGTGTACCCGCACGCCCTTCACTGATGGTTATAAACAGAAACTCATGGTTTTTTCCTGCCAGCGCCGTCGGCGTCAGGGCCGGACCCAGTCCGCCGGTTAAACGCATGCCATGGCAGGAACCGCAATCCTGGTGTACGAGGTTGTGTAACTCACTTTGACGTTGCACAGTCATGGCTTCCGCGCTGACGGATGCTGTGAGTGCACACAGTGTCAAGTACAGGAGTGCCTTAGGCATACTTGAGTTCCATCGCCTGCGCCCACGGCATAAACCAGTCCAGTTCTTCGGCAGGCGACTGGGTAGCGTGACGCTCGACCGTCTCCTGCAAATGCTCGAGACTGGTGACGATGTTTCGCTGGCAAGATGTCGTGCCGCGCTCCGGGGCGCCGGGTCCGGCACCCACCAGATAGACTTTTGCCTGTACGCCCACCGTTATCTCCCGAATAATACCGCGGCCGCAATGGGGTATAAGAGTTTCCCCACCCGGCACAGACTCATGAGAGCATATTGGGTCCGGCCATTTCCGCTGTCCTTGACCTAGGTCAAGGGTTTATCCACTGGAACTCGCGGTAAAATGAGAACAATGATAGCCTTACGGCACTTGACCGATCGGGATTTTCAAACAACTGTATAGCCAGGGGATGCCCCGCATGAACAAAACCATGAATATGTTCGCCCTTTCACTGATTATCCTGACACTCATTACTGCTGTGATCCTGGGATTCATGGCCGGTCCCAAGAGTCCCCTGACCTGGGCCCTGGTGGGTGTTCTGGTATTGATCCCTGTTATTTATCGCAAACTCATGGATCGGGACAAGATCATCTGGAAGGACCAGTACAGCGTCGGTATCGACTCCATCGATCAGCAACACAAAAAGCTGATCAATCTGATAAACATGTTACAGACCACCGTGGATTACTCGACCGGCGAGGCTTTCGAGCGGGAAGCGCTGGATGCGGTTGTGGATTACACCAAAACCCACTTTTCCTACGAAGAAGGACTGATGAGCGAATACGGCTATCCCGGCTTCGAGGCACACAAGCTTAAACACCAGGAGATGATAAACGAGGTCCAGAGACTGCTGGCCGAGTACCAAGACAATCCTGAGCATGCCATGCAACATGGTCTGAACTTCCTCAAGCAATGGCTGATCAGGCATATCAATGGCACTGACAAGGAGTACAGCGACTTCTTGCGCAGTAAAGGTGTGCAGTAATCAAGCCGCAGACCTCACACGCTCTTACTATTGAGTGCGTAAGTTAGCCGACATCAGCCTGCGGGACACGCTGTGAATACATCCCTGTACGCTCGACGGCCGCGTCCATGCGGCCGACGGTCCCGCAAGCTGATGTCGGCTAACTTACGCACGCCTTGGGAACCTTGATTAATGGCTGGTACCCGCTGAATAACGGGTCTTGTTGTAGACATTGTATTTTCCCGATGGCTTGTTCATCGGCAGGCGCTTGATCTCTTCCAGCGTCGCCGCATCGTAGACGATCACGGCACCATCCGGATCCCAGATGCTCAGCAAAGCGTATTTGCCGTCGCGGGTGAATTCGACATGTGCTGCGGTCTTGCCCGGTGCAGGACGCAGAGTCTTGACAATCTCCAGGGTACGCTTGTCGATGATGTGCACGGCATCCTTGTTGGGGCCAAAGAACACATCCACCCAGGCGTAGGGTGTGTTCTCGTGACTGCGCATGAAAAAGCCGGGGCCCAGGGTGTCGATGCGCCTGATAGTCTTCCAGGTTTCCATGTCGATGACACTGACATTGCCTTCCTTAAGGTTTGGCGTCGCCAGCACCGGATGCCCCCGATACTCCCAGGTGATACCCGAGCCGAGGTGTGGCATGCCCGGCAGTTCCAGATTGGCCACCACCCTGCCGACATCCATGTTCACTACCTGTCCCTTGCCTTCTCGTGAGGCGCCGATCAATGAGACATAGTCCTGGTCGAAAAAGAAATCATCCAGGTAATCATCGACCCGGATACGACGCACCGGGAACGGCTCCGGTTTGAGGTTTTCGCCGGATGCCTCGTTGTAATCGTGCACCCAGCTGCCGAAACCCATGGGTGGTTCATCTGCATAGGAAATCTCCCAGACTTCCGGGATATCCTTGAGCGCGGCAATAAAGCTGTTGCGTGGCGGTGCTGTATAGACGGCGCTGACACGCGAGCTGTTGCCGCTGTCGTCTTTGACGTCATACAGTTTTATGGGGCTCAAATCACGGGCATCCAGCAATACCAGTGTGTGCGGGAGATAATTTGCCACCATCACATAACGGCCGTCGGCCGATACGGCCAGGTTGCGGGTATTGATCCCGGCGCGGATCTCCGCCACCAGCTTGAGGTTGTAGATATCATACTTGCTGATCCAGCCGTCACGCGATGCGAAATACACGAAACGGCCCGAGGACGAATACTTGGGACCACCGTGCAATGCAAAACGTGTCTCGAAGCGGTGTACCGGCTGCATGCGGTCGCCATCGAGCACGGTCACATGGTGATCACCAAGCTCCACCACCAGAAACAGGTTCAGCAGATCATCGACTTCAAAAACCGGCTTGTCCGGCAGCTCGCTCTCCCGGTTGTGAATAATATGGCTGGCGTTGATTTCGGCCAGACTCCAGACCGGTAACTGCGACAGCGGTGTATAAACGTATTCGACCAGCGAGTGGATCTCCGCCGTGCTCAGCTTTTCCGCAAACGCCGGCATCTGGGTGGCCGCGCGCCCGTGCTTGATGACTTCGATGGCGGCCTTCTTTCGCAGACGTTTCAGATTGCCGGGCAACAGCGCCGGCCCCATCCCACCGAGGCGGTTTGCGCCGTGGCATTCGGCACACTGTGTGTTATACAACGGCGTGACATCCACGGTATCCGTCGCCTGACTGACAGGACCCGGCACGAGCACGGAAAATATGACAAACAACAGTGTTCTTGTGCGCTTGCAGTACATACCTGAAGACCCGGAAATCAGCACAACTCAATCGGTCACGTGTACGGTGCCGGTCATTTTCGGGTGCGGGCCGCAACGATAGGGGAAGCTGCCTATGGTGTCGAACGTCCGTTGGTAGGATTCTTCCGGGAAGAAGTAGTCCGGCTCCGGGTCTCCGGACGCCTCGAACCACACACTGTGATATTGGCGCTTTTCGTGGTTCTCCCAGAGCACGGTCTCACCCCGTTTAACGGTGACCTCCTGCGGAGTGAACTTGAAATCCTTGATAATCACCAGCCGGCTATCCCCGCCGGCCACAGCACCCAGACTGAACATCCCGAGCACCAGCAACAACCCGATTGTATGCCATCTCATGACAGATCCCCTTTGAGACAATCCCTTCCTAAAGGCAAGCATAATCGAGTCCGGTGGAAATTTCAGCCCTTGGCCGGGCATGGGAGCGACAGCCGGCACGTGCTTTCGAGACACGCTGTGAATACAACCCTGTATGCTCGACGGCCGCGTCCATGCGGCCGACGGTCCCAAAACCACCTGCCGGCTGTCGCTCCCACGCCTTACTAAACTAAGCAGAGGCAGCTACTTGCCGACGGCGTTGATCTCCGCGTCTTCGTCGTCAAAGCCGAGTTTGAATCCCAGCGACACATGATGATAACGGGCGTCACTGTAATCGTCGTGGATGGCGAAGCCGATGTTGTACCACTCACTGACCGATAGACTGATGTCACCCGGCTGATCGGAGGTCAGCTTGCGTTTCATCTCGACTGTCCAAACGCCATCCTGAAGCCCGCCGCTGAAGCTTACACCCTGACCACCTGTCATGACGCGTTCTGCCAGGATATAACCGTCCTCGGATTCGGCGCCCGAATTGAAACGCAGCAGGTCCATGAACTGGCCGTCAGCCAGTGCCGCTTCTATGTCACTGTTATCCTTGAGCTTGTCCCAGCCACCCCGGGGTTTGCCTTCCTTGCCCTTGATCTCCAGCTCGGTGCGGCTCTCCTTGAGGTATTTGGTCACACCGTCAGCAAGATTCAGGGTCTGCGCGACCGGGCTGCCGCTCATGGCCGCCTCATCCGGCGTATCCGGCATGGTGCGGACGTCGTGGTGGCAGGTCTGCCAGCAGCCGGCGCGCTCTGCAAACTCGACTTTTTCATCATCGGTCGTAAACATCACCGCCAGTTTGACCTGGTTGTCCGGATCCATCTTGCCGCCGTCGACAAAGGCTACCGGGGCGTGTTCGGCATCCTCCCACTGGAAGCGCATGTACAGGTTGTCGCTATCGTGCGCGGCCTGGATATTCACGGCGATACTGCCGCGTTTTCCCGGGATCGGATTTGGTTCAAGCTTCTCGCCGGATACCACCAGTTCGCCGATATCCGCTTCTTCTCCCTCATGGCAGTCATAACAGCGGTCACCAGCCTTGAGCGGGCGCGCACCACCATGGTCACGTCCGTTGAGCACCCATTCCATCGAAGACTGGCCCGGATAGAAGAGCACAACCTCGGTTTCAGGCACACCACTCCAATCAATGCCTGAGGCTGCCGCATCTGCGGTGGCCGGCGCAGCGGCGGTACTTTCGGCCGCTGGTTCCGCTTTTTCAGCAGCGGCGGGAGCCGCAGGCTGCGGGGCCACCGCCGGCTTCGGTGTCTTGGGCCTGGACTTCTTGCTCCCTTCTTCCTCTATAAAAGCGACCCACTGCGGCGGGATCGGGCGCTTGTTGGCCGGATCCGGTTTCCCCAGCACTTCCAGCTCCTCGTCACTGAGCCGGTCATGCACTTTGCTGTGGGCGATACCCTTGTGGCAATCGATGCAGGTGTTACCCGCCTCCATGCCATTGATGTGCTGTTTACGGGCGCGACCCTTTTGATCCTCAGGGTTCATGGATCCGAAATCGTGACAGTTGCGGCATTCTCGCGAATCCGTCGACTTCATCGCGGCCCACACCCGTTTGGCCAGCGCCAGACGATGTTCGTTGAATTTCTCTGGTGTATCTATGGTGCCCAGCACCTTGTGCAGCACCTCGTTACTGGCCTGTACCTTGCGTACCACCTTGTGCACCCAGGGATCAGGCACATGGCAGTCCGAACAGGTCGCACGGACACCGCTGCGATTGCTGTAGTGGACGGTCTTTTTGTACTCCTGGTACACGTTCTCTTCCATCTCGTGGCAGGAGATACAGAACGGCAGAGTGTTGGTGGCCTCCATGGCGGTATTGAAACCACCCCAGAAGATGACGCCGATGATCATGAAAAAGACGGCTGCACCAAGGGTAGTCCCTAACAGAACCTTGCGAGACAGTAATCCGGGTTTGGGCTTTGGTTTAACCATTATCAACACTCACCATCAGTTAATTTACCGACCATTGTACACGGACCCAAAAAAGGGCGGGCATAAAGACTCATGCCCGCCCTGTTGTCAGCTTACGTCATGTGACGGGGCTATTTACCTACCATCAAGTCACATGATTGACACGGTTATAAACATTGAACTTACCTGTCGGCGTGGTCAGGCCCTTGATACGTTTCTTCTCTTCGAGAGTCTTCGCATCATAAACCACGATCTCGCCGGTGGGGTTACCAGCGTCCTTGCGGTTCCAGACAGAAACCCAGACTTCGGAGCCATCCTTGTTGAACTCCATGTGGACCGCGGCCTTGCCTTCTTCCTTGGTCACATGGATGGTCTTGACAACCTTGCGGGTCTTCTTGTCGAAGACCTTGACGCTCTGCTGGACTTCAGGCTCGGGATGCTTGGTCTGATCAGCCCATACGTAGTCAGACTTAGGATGAGTCCGGATGAATACGCCCGGACCGTCGGTCTCCACCTCGTAGCAGATCTTCCAGGCCTGGTCCTTATGACCCGCGGGATCGTTGCCCCAGACTGTGACCTTGCCAACACCCAGGTGGGTGGTGCCACCGACCGGACCGCACTTGGCATCGTTCCAGTTGGCGCCCGGACCCGGATGCGGCTTCTTGTCGGTATCGATCATGGCTTCCAGCTTGCCCGTCTTGGAATCGACAATCACCATCTTGTCCGAGGCGTTGGCAGCAATCTGGAAGTAGCGACCGGTGGGATCGAAGAAACCGTCATGCAGGAACTTGGCTGAATTCACCTGTTTGACATCCAGGTTTTCGAGGTCGGTGTAATTGACCTGCCACATCTGGCCCAGTTCCTTGACTGCAACCCAGAAGGTCGGCTCATTGGGCGTTGTATAGATCGCCGCGACACGTGCCTCATTAACGTAATTACCGTCAACATCCACACCACGCGTGGAAACCACTTTCAGCGGCTCCATGGTGACGGCGTCGAGAATCACGAAATGCGGAGGCCAGTAACCGCCACCGATCACGTATTTACCGTCGCCGGATACCGCGACGTCACGGGCATCGTAGGCCATCTGCGTTTCGGCCACCAGCATGCTGCCGGGTTTCTGCCACAGGTCGATCTTGGTCATCTTGCCATCACGGCCCTGAGTGTACCAGAAGCGGCCGGCGGGTGACCCCTTGGGCAGGTGCTGCGTTTTGTGGTGCTCGGCCGCCTTGACGACGTGCACCGCGTAACCGGTGTCGATGTGATCTACGATGTCATGCTTGTCACCGTCAACGATGGCGATCTTGCCGGCATCACGCTCGATTACCACGAAGAAGTTCTCCCAGTTACGGCCGTGCAGCGGCTTGGTGGGATAGTCCTTGGGATCGACATAGACTTTGTGACGCTCCTTCATCAGCGACAGCGGCATTTCCGGTGGAATCGGGGGTTCCATCTGAATGTAGGTGGCCAACATCTTGATCTCTTCCTTGCTGAAGATATCATCGAAGTTGTTCATGCCGCCTTCGGTGCCCAGCGTGATAATACGCTCGAGACGCTTCTGGCCTTTCTTGCGCGACTCTTTGGGTTCCAGGCTCTTGCCTGTGGCGCCTTTACGCAACACACCGTGACAACCGGCGCAACGCTGAAAGTACATGCTTTTCGCCTGCTCGAAGTCAGCCTCGTTCAATGGCACCAGAGGCTCCTCCTTCTTGGCGAAGGCGACACCGGTGGCCGCTGCCAGACCCATGCACGTGGCAAGCATTGCTGCCCCGTACTTCATCTTATGTTTCACTCTCATTTAATACACTCCTTTACCGAATAGTCACGAAAAATACGTTGCGCACATTAGCTTTGTGAGGTGCTTTGTAGAATAGATTGACCCTCTGCGCCTTGATTTGGGTCAATTAGTGACAGGGTTTCCCGGCCTGGCTCACCTCGTCACGCCATTGTGGATAAATTGTCATTTACGCAGCGCGATTATCGAACTTGCGTTTTTTGTATGTCCTTGACTTAGGTCAAGCAGCGCCCGACCGGGAGCCCGGTTACCTCAAATCCGGCTGACAGATTACGCTTGCCGGGCGTGTTTTTCCCAAAATCTCCCTAAAACCTCCAAATTCTTTACGCCTGTAACTATTGCATGTCTCTCGTCGCCCTGATTAAAACCAGCAGGTCTTTATCAGGTCGCAATATATCCGGCATAATCGGCGAAGTTCATGACAAAAGCAAACCCACAAGGCGCCGTTGCCGCCGGCCACGCGGCAACGGCTGAAGCCGCCGCTTTCGCTCTGCGTGAGGGGGGGAACGCGTTTGACGCTGTGATTGCGGCACACTGGACCGCCTGCGTGGCCGAACCGGTGCTGACTTCACTCGGTGGTGGCGGCTTCCTGCTGGCACAACCCGGGGTGGGGCAAGCCAGCATCTATGATTTTTTTGCCCATACGCCGAGACACACACTGCCCGCCGCCGAGATCGACTTCCACCCCATCCAGGCCGATTTCGGAACGACGCTGCAGGAATTTCATATCGGCTACGGCGCGGTAGCGACACCGGGCACGGTGCGTGGGATGTTTGCCATCCACCGCGACCTGTGCACCTTACCCATGCCCGTTTTACTGGAACCCGCCATCGAACTGGCCAGCCAGGGGCTGCGTGTCAACCAGCTGCAGGCCTATATCCTGGATGTCGTACGTCCCATCTATCTTGCCACACCGCAGGCAGCACAGCGCTTCGCCAGCCAGTCGAAGCCGGACAGACTGGTCGGCGAAGGCGACATGCTTCACCTGCCGGAACTGGCAGAAACGCTGCTGGCCCTGGCTAGCGAAGGTGAACGCCTGTTTTATGAAGGTGACATCGCCACAGCCATTGACACGGCCTGCCGCAGTGAAGGCGGACAGCTGAGATATAATGACCTTGTACAATACCAGGCCAGGCGACGCCTGCCCCTGCACATTCAGTACCGGAAAGCCGGGTTTTACACCAACCCACCGCCTTCCTCGGGCGGTTTGCTGATTGGTTTTGCGCTGAAGCTGCTCGACCGGTACGCGCCGGCGGGTCTATCCATAGACAGCGTCGAGGGTATTTCCCGACTCGCTGAATTGATGCAGTCCACCAACGAGGCGCGGCTGAACGGTATTCGCAATAACGGGCTGGACGAAAGCATGCTGGACCCCGCCCTGCTTGAACAATATCAGCATCAGGTCAGGGGCCGCGCACGGGCTTTCAGAGGCACCACGCACATCAGCGTCATCGACCGGCAGGGAAACCTTGCTTCACTGACCGCCAGCAACGGTGAGGGTTGCGGTCACATGCTGGGGGACACCGGTATTATGTTGAATAACATGCTTGGCGAAGAAGACCTTAACCCACACGGCTTCCATGCCTGGCAGGAAAACCAGCGCCTGACCTCCATGATGGCGCCCAGCATGCTGCAACTGAATGACGGGCGCGCTATCGCCCTGGGCTCGGGAGGTTCGAACCGCATTCGCTCCGCCATTCTGCAGGTGTTGTTGCGTATTGTGGACGAACAGCTTTCGATCCAGCAAGCCATCGACCGGCCCAGAATTCATTACGAGAACAAACTGCTGAATATCGAAGGTGGTTTTGAAGACGCTTTATACAGACAGCTGGAAAAGGAATTCGACCAGACCAGGTGCTGGCCGGACAGAAATCTGTTTTTCGGCGGCGTACACGCAGTTTCAAAAGACCCTGACGGATTTGAATGCCACGGTGACCAGAGACGTGGGGGTGTTGCCCTCAGCGTCTTCTGACTACCCAGCAGGTAAAAACCCACCCGGCGTTGACTTGCTAGACCGTCGGCAGCACGAGCCCAGGGATGGGCGAAGGTAGAGCACCAAAAGTAGGCCCCTTGGAGGGGATGCAGGAGCAATTGCCGAGGGATGCTGCCGTCGAGCGTACAGGGATGTATTCACAGCGTGTCTAGCAAGTCAACGCGGGGTGGGTTTTTACCGTCTTCGTAACTGTCAATAACTCCGGACTTGCGCCAGTTACTGCCTTCCAGCCAGGGCGGCATGTCTGCAATGGGCATGGCGCGCCCGATATAAAATCCCTGGCCACTGTCACACTCCATACCGATCAGCATATCCAGTGTCTGCTGGTTTTCAATACCTTCGGCGACAACACTCATCTCGAGGTTATGCGCCAGATCGATAATGGACTGGACAATCTTTCGATCCTTCTGTTCCTCTGCCATGTGCCGGACAAAGCTCTTATCGATCTTAAGCTCCCCGACCGGCAGTTGCTTGAGATAGGCAAACGATGAATAGCCGGTTCCGAAATCGTCAATGGACAGGGTGATTCCCATTTCATGCAGAGCTGACAAGGTATGCAGAGCGGCGTTTGGATCCGACATCATGGCGCTTTCGGTGACTTCAAGCACCAGAGAAGCCGGTTCCGCGCCCCAGATATTCATGGCTCGACTGACCAGTTCCACGACTTCCTTCGACTGCAGCAGTTTTGCCGACAGATTTATCGCAATCGATCCTGGCGCCCCTGATCCCCTGAACTCGAACCACTCCCTTAAGGCAACATTAATGGACCAGTAGGTCAGTGTATCTATCAAGTCGCTGCTTTCGGCCACGGCAATAAAATGGTCAGGTCTTATCCATCCATGTTTTGCATGGTTCCAGCGTGCCAGGGCTTCACATCCACTCAGCATGCCCTGCTGCAAATCGACCTGGGGCTGGTAATAAAGCATTAAATCGGCATTATCGAGCGCAGCGTGCAAATCGCTTTTCAGATCCGCCCAGCGTTGTTCCTTCAATCGAACAGATGTGTCGAATATGAAATAGTCTACAGTTTGCTCGCTGGCATGATGCAATGCCGCATCCGCCGCCTTCAGCAAATCATCCCGGTCCTCTGCATGATCGGGAAACAGTGCGGCACCCGCCACAGCTGTCACCGACAGTACCTTGCCCTCAATTTCGTGGTTTGCCCTGATCGCATCGAGGATTTTTGTGATTGCAAATTCAACAATCTGCGGTGTTTTCACCTCCGTCAACATAGCCGCAAATTCATCATTACCGATATGAAACAACAGGTCATCAGGACGAAGTACGCGGCCGATACGCTCTGCCACCTGCATTAATACGACATCACCAAGCTGATGACCAAACTGTATATTGATCTCCCTGAACTTCTGCAGGTTAAACACCAACAGCGCCAGACGGCTGTTTTTCACCCGGCAAGCCGATATATTCCGATTCAGTTGTTCGAAAAGCCGGAGTCGCCCAGGACTTTGTCCAGGCTTGTCAGGCATAGTCATGATGAAGACCCGCTGTTCACGGTGCTACAGATAAAAGTCACTGGCCTCGATACCATAGGCACCCGGCGCCAGGGGGTGACGGATTTCAATCAGATTACCGGCATCATCAAGTGGATCTTCAATCAGATCCAGGGTGGGACTGAACCCGTAGGCGATTTTATCCTTGTCCAGCACCAGTATGACCGTTGGCCGCAAGCGACGTACGCGATTCTGCCCCAGAACTATACCCACCTCACCTGTGCTCAATTCCACCAGAGTACCGGTTGGATAAATACCGATACACTGAATGAACGGCTCTACCATGTCGATCTGGAAATCCTTGTCGCGCCATTCATAGATGAGTTGGATCGCGTCGTAGGCAGAGACCGCGCGACAATAGGCCCGTTCGCTGGTGATTGCATCATAACAATCGACCAATGCGGCAATACGACCGTTTACAGGGATCTTATCACCCGCTATACCACGTGGATAACCGGTGCCGTTATGGCGTTCGTGATGGTGCAGGATGATAGAGAGTATTGCCTTGTTGACGCCTTTCATCTCGCCAACCATCTTGACGCCAAACTGGACATGATGGCGAATTAAGCGATACTCCTTGTCCGTCAAACGGCCGGGCTTTGTCAACAGTCCATCCGGTAACTGTAACTTGCCGACATCAAACAACAGCGTCCCCACCGCCAGATCCTCCAGATCCGGTTTTGAAAACCCCAAGTGGCGGCCAAACGCCACGGCGAGGCCGCAGGCATCGACACAGTGCGCATAGGCATAGTTATCCTTGTCTTTGAGTCGAGTCAGCCAGAAAAAGGCATCCGGATTGCGGATAATACTGCCAATCAGACTGTTGACCGCTTTGCGGACCGCGCGCAGCTTAATACTATGACCGGCCTTGAGCTGCTCGAGAATATTTGTGACGGTCTCCAGTGTATGTTTGCGGCTTTCCCTGCAGGCACCGATCTCTTCCTCAACCGAAGTGACAACGGGGTAACGCTCATGCCCTGTTGCCTTTTTGAACACTTCCATCAGTTTATCGCTGGGGCCCTTGTTAACCCCCTTTTTCAACGGCAGCGCAGCGGACTCACCGCGCTCGGGGTCAACGAACACGTACTCACAATGCTGGCGCAGTTCTTCGATGTCACGGGTATTGCTGATATGGAATCCTTGGAACAGATAGCGTGTTTCCAGCCACGGCCGATCGAGCCGGCAGACATACATGCCGATTTTCACGTCAGAGACACCGACCTTTTGTTCTATTTGACCCATAATGTCCTACAGTCGAATTCCTGAGAGATGTTCGTTACCTGTCTGATTATCGGCCAAAATCCAGCTAGATTTACCCGCGTGATGCAGACCGTTATCATGCTAGTCAACAGGTCACCACCTGTTTTTCAGATTAATTTGAAGAATACCCTCTAAAGGTTTAATCTTTAGTGATATTTTCGACTACACTTAGCGCAACAAGGACATCAGCCGGGAGCCTCAAGCATGAACCTGGAAAAGGTCATTTTTGCTTTTTTTTCAATTCTGGCGTTGACCCTGAATTACGGGTTTTTCGTCGGCGAGCTGGACGACATTACCCACCATAATGTCTATGAACTGTTTGCAGCGCTGATTGTCAGCCTGATAGCCACCATTATGAAATTTGGAGACCGCGCGCATATGGGCGCGTTGCTGCTGGCAACCAGCCTGGTGGCTGATCTGCAGCTGATCGCTGCCGCAATGGTGTGGGGTTACGTGGTATATGTTGCGGAATCGCCTCTGGAACCGTCCGTCATGTCAAGCATCGTATCGCTGTCCGGCGGCGCTTTACTGGCCAACCTGACATCGGTCATTCTGCTGGTGGTGGAAACGGTGACGTTCAGACGCTGATTCCGACAGCGTCCGGACTGCCCGCCATGCATAACGTCATCTCCCTGTTGTTAAGGCGCATGCGCCTGCCGTTGATCATACTGATATCCACTTATGCGATTTCGGTTGTTGGCCTGACGCTGATGCCCGGTATCGATGACCAGGGCAATCCCTGGCGCATGGACTTCTTCCACGCCATCTATTTTGTCAGCTTTCTCGGTTCAACTATCGGCTTTGGCGAAATCCCCTACCCCTTCACCGGTGCACAGCGTATGTGGACCACATTTTCTATTTACGCGGCTGTGGTGTCCTGGCTGTACGCCATCGGTACTATCCTGACTGTGATCCAGGATCAGGGTTTCCGCCGGGTACTGGCATCCTCATCTTTTGCCCGCAAGGTACGCCGCATGCAGGAGCCTTTCTATATTCTCTGCGGCTATGGGGACGCCAGCCGTTTACTGGTACGCGAACTCAGCGGACATGGTATACACTGCGTGGTCGTCGAAAAGGACCAGGAGAAAATCCTGGATCTGGCGGTTGAAGATCTGCTGGATTACGTGCCCGGCCTGAGCGAAGATGCCACGAATTCGGACACCCTGATTGCAGCCGGCCTGAATCGCCCGAACTGCCGTGGCGTGATCGCCCTGACCGGTGATGACCACAGCAATCTGACAATTGCGATCACCAGCAAGTTGCTGGCGCCGGATGTTCAGGTTATCTGCCAGTCGGACTCCAAAGACTCGGCCGCCAATATGGATTCATTTGGCACGGATCACATCATTGACCCGTTTGAAATCTTTGCCTCTCGATTCGCGATGATGTTTCATTCGCCCGGCATGTACCTGGTCTACGAATGGATGACAGCTGTGCACGATGCCCCTTTGTCCGACTTCAAGCGCCCTCCTACCGGCACCTGGGTGTTGTGTGGTTTCGGCCGATTCGGTAAAGCGGTACGTGAATCCATTGCTATCGAAGGTGTAAAAACACGCTTGATCGAGGCCGATACCGAAGCGACCGGAGCCCCTCTCGATACCGTAGAAGGGCGGGGTACCGAAGCGAATACACTGCTTGAGGCGGATATTCAGAATGCGGCAGGCGTTATTGCCGGTACTGACAACGACGCTAATAACCTGTCGGTCCTGATCACCGCACGCTACCTCAATCCCGGGCTGTTCACTGTCGCCCGGCAGAACCAGCAGAAAAAGGATCCCATCTTCAGGGCCGCCGATATTGACCTGATCATGCAGCCGGGCACGATTGTGGCTCAGCACATTCTGGGGCTGATCCTGGCCCCCCTGCTGGGCGACTTCTTCCGGCTGACACTCAATCAGAACGAGGAATGGGCCAACCTGCTGGTAAGCCGGATCGCCGGTGTTGTTGCCGAAGTCACCCCGGAGACCTGGGAACTGGAAATATCACCACGGCAGGCGCCTGCCGTATCCGGCTGCCTCATTCGCCGAGACAAAGTACTGCTGAAAGACATCTGTTCAAACCCGAAGAACAGGTCAGAGCTGCTGCCCTGTGTGCCACTTCTGATCAAGCGTGACGGCGAATGCATGTTACTCCCGGATACGGAAGAGTGCCTGCAAAGCGGTGACCAGATACTGTTCTGTGGCCGTCAGGAATCCACCTATCAGATGCGCTACATTGTTAATGACCATCAGGCTCTGGATTACATACAAACCGGCGTTGACCGCCCCAGCGGCACTGTCTGGCGCTGGATAACCAATTACTAACGTTTACCCGGCACCTGTTCTTCCTGCTCCAGTAAGCGTAACTGCTCCGGAGTCAACTTGCGGGCTGTTTCAGACAAGCCACTTCTGGCTTCTTCGTCACCGCTGGCGGCG
>Ga0316193_10000496_pt1 | contig 24502 bp, 15 predicted proteins | sample MerIslsedime2_MG_FD_207735 | JGI IMG/M metagenome (GOLD analysis project Ga0316193, IMG submission 207735) | Coastal sediment microbial communities from Maine, United States - Merrow Island sediment 2 | ecosystem: Environmental > Aquatic > Marine > Coastal > Sediment | place: USA: Maine... | reverse complement strand
AATCCACTTATATTCCGATCGGTACCAACCACCGCCTCGAGAATCCAGGCAGCATTCCCCTCGAAATTATAGAAGTGCAGTCGGGCAGTTATCTGGGAGAGGATGATATTGTGCGATTTGAAGATATTTATAATCGCGTAGAGCAGTAAGAAAAAGTCACCTGTAATGAGTCTTGAACATCTCTTAGGAGTCTGTCGGATTTAGGCAATCGTAGCGAGTTCAGAAACGCACACTTACAAAGAGATGGTCAGTCGGGTGTTTGCCGCTTTTCTGCCCCTAACCTGTCATCCAGCAAATGTACGTAAATCTCAATAAATGAAAGTATTATCGGTAATCGGGACGCGCCCAGAGGCCATTAAAATGGCTCCTGTCGCTCTGGCGTTAGCGGCAGACGCTCGCTTCGACGCCAAAATATGTGTCACCGCCCAGCATCGACAGATGCTGGATCAGGTTCTTGAACTGTTTGGGGTCAGGCCGCACTTCGATCTCGATATCATGAAGCCGGGGCAGGATTTGACCGATGTCACCACAGCCGTTCTTCAAGGCATGAAAGGCGTATTTAGCGAGTTCAAGCCGGATATTGTGGTGGTGCATGGGGATACAGCCACTACCTTCGCCACTACATTATCTGCCTATTATAATCAGATTCCAGTGGCCCACGTTGAAGCCGGTCTGCGAACTGGTAACCTTTACTCACCATGGCCGGAAGAGGCTAATCGTAAATTAACCGGCGCCCTGGCTGCGCTTCACTTCGCGCCCACCGAAACCTCTCAGAAAAACCTGTTGCGTGAAGGTGTTGATCGTTCGAGTGTCTATGTGACGGGCAATACCGTGATTGATGCGCTGCTTGAGGTGGTCGCCAGGCTGGATGCCAACACTGCACTACAGCAACAGTTCCGCGAACAGTTCAGCTTCCTTGACAACGGGCGTCGAATCATACTCGTCACCGGGCACCGGCGCGAAAGCTTCGGCGGTGGCTTCGAACGCATTTGCCAGGCGCTGGCGCAAACGGCCAAAGCCTTTCCTGAGGTCGATATTGTCTACCCTGTCCACCTCAATCCCAACGTGCGTGAGCCAGTCAACCGGCTGCTGGAAGGTATCAGCAATATTCATCTGATTGAGCCATTGGACTATCTGCCGTTTGTTTTCCTGATGAACCACGCCTACCTGATTCTTACCGATTCCGGAGGCATTCAGGAAGAAGCCCCCTCCCTGGGTAAACCGGTGCTGGTCATGCGTGACACGACCGAACGCCCTGAAGCCGTTGAGGCAGGCACAGTAAAGCTGGTTGGCACCGATGTGGATGCCATCGCCAGCAACCTACATACACTGCTGACTGACACCATCGCCTATAAAAACATGGGTTTTGCCCACAACCCGTACGGAGACGGCAAAGCCAGCTCACGTATTCTTCAAACTCTGGCCACCTTTGATCAACAGAGACATTCATGAACTTTGATACCATTTCAGTTGTAGGACTGGGTTATATCGGCCTACCGACCGCTGCGGTACTAGCCTCCCGCAAAAAGAAGGTAATAGGCATCGATGTTAGTCAACATGCCGTCGATACTATAAATCGTGGTGAGATCCATATCGTCGAACCAGAATTGGATATGTTGGTACATGCCGCAGTAACAGAGGGCTATCTGCGAGCTGTAACCATGCCGGAGCCAGCTGATGCTTTCCTTATCGCAGTACCCACCCCGTTTAAGGACGACTATGAGCCCGACCTTGGCTATATCGAGGCGGCGAGCAAATCAATTGCGACCGTGCTTAAAAAAGGCGATTTGGTGATTCTGGAATCGACCTCACCAGTCGGAGCAACCGAACAAATGGCAGCCTGGCTGGCAGAAGCCCGCCCTGAACTGAATTTTCCGCAAACCCATGGCGAAGATTCCGACATCCGCATTGCCCACTGCCCAGAGCGTGTATTGCCAGGTCACGTAATCCGTGAGTTGGTAGAAAATGATCGTCTGATCGGTGGCATGACGCCCAAGTGCTCCGAGGCCGCTGCCAGCCTCTATAAAATCTTTGTAGAAGCAGAATGCGTGATCACCACGGCACGAACTGCCGAAATGGCCAAACTGACTGAAAACAGTTTTCGCGATGTGAACATCGCTTTTGCCAACGAACTATCTATCATCTGCGACAAGCTGGATATCAACGTGTGGGAGTTGATTCGCCTGGCTAATCGCCACCCGCGCGTTAACATCCTTCAACCAGGGCCCGGGGTTGGCGGACACTGCATTGCCGTAGATCCCTGGTTTATCGTTAACAAAACACCTAAAGAAGCGAAACTGATCCGCACTGCACGTGAAGTCAACGATAGCAAACCAGAGATGGTGGTTGATGCAATCACAGCGCATGCGGAAATGCTAAAGACAAAACAGATTATCTGCTTGGGAGCTGCATTTAAGCCGGATATTGATGATCTTCGTGAAAGCCCATCAGTAAAAATTGTCTTAGGGTTGGCGAACATGGGATACAAAGTGCAACTGGTGGAGCCCAATATAGAGACATTACCAAATTCGTTGATTGCCGCCGGGTGTCAGCTTGTGTCGCTGGATGCGGCCCTTGATGCAGGAGCGGATAAAGTGATTGCCGCGCTTGTTGCCCATAAAGAATTTAAGGCCTCTGAGGCCCTTCTCCTGAAGGGCCCTCTGGATTTTTGCGGTGCCTTGAATGGCGCACAGAATATAGGTGTCTAAGATGTCTGGGAGCAGTCGGAATACTGAAAAACAACTCGATGTCAATGGAGAGAAAACTGACGAACTGGTATTCCTTGCGATAGATGAAAAGCAGTATCAGATTTTTCTGCCCAATGCTTCCACCGATTATATTCAAAAGAAAATTAGCACCGAAAAACAACCTTATGAACTGCCAATGCTTCAAGATATTAAGGGGCGGGTTGAAGCGGATGATCTGGTGCTCGATATTGGTGCAAACATCGGTAATCATACACTTTATCTCGCTGCCATAGCAGGCTGCAAAGTCGTGGCTATCGAGCCCAACCAAACTCTGGCAAAAGCTCTGCTTTCCAGTGTTGAGTTGAATGGTTTTAAAGACCGTGTCGCCGTCTATGCGCTTGGGCTTGGCAAGGAGAGAACTCAAGGGCATTTTGCAAGCGAACTACCCGACAACCTTGGCGCTCAAAGCATAGAACTTGGGACGGGAGATATCCAGGTAGTACCACTAGATAGTCTTGAGTTTGAACAGCCAGTGAGATTACTCAAGATTGATGTGGAAGGCATGGAACTGGCGGTTTTGCAGGGGGGCGAAACCTTGCTGCGTAAAGACCGCCCAATGCTGTATGTCGAGTGCCAGACAGCGAACGACTTCCGTTGTGTTGCAAACTGGCTGGATACACTCAATTACGGCTACTGGGATACCTTTAATGCTACGCCGACCCACTTGTTTTTGCCCAATGAGAAGGTTGACTTGGAGAGCCGTATTACCCAGTTGCAGTCCAAGGCAGTGCTGGATGCTTATGAATCACATTACAAGCTAGTAGAAATACGAGCCAAGGTGAATGATGCTAATCTTAAATATCGCGAGGCTCAGGCGTATATAACATCGCAGAAGGAACGGTTAGTACAAGAAACTGCTGCACGTTCAACCATCAAGCAGCGGTTGGCGGAAGAAACCGCCATGCGTTCAACCATTGAGCAACGCTTAGAGGAAGAAACCACCGCGCGTTCAACCATCGAGCAGCGCTTGGCGAAAGAAACCGCCATGCGTTCAACCATCGAGCAGCGCTTGGCGAAAGAAACCGCCATGCGTTCAACCATCGAGCAGCGGCTAATAAAGACCCGTGCCAGCCTGACATATCAGCTTGGCTACCAGGTAAGGAGTGCGGCAACATCTGTGCGTGGTCTTGTACGCCTGCCCTTAGCACTGTGGCGAATTTGTCGACAAGCACTGAAACGTCGGAAAATTGCGTGTCAGAAAATCAAACAGCCAAAAAAAAATAGAATTTCGGCCAAGGTACCCATAAGTCCTGTTCAAGCGCCAACTGATTCACAAGCAGTCCCGAGACCAATAAGCGAAGCATCTCGGTCAAAGAGATTGCAGGTGAGTGGTATCGACAACACGCTCAAAGTCGCCTGCATCATGGATGATTTTACCTACGCCTCGTTCAAACCCGAGTGCGATTTACATCAGCTCACCCCGGCGGACTGGAAAAGCGAACTCAAAGCGTTCCAGCCCGAGATGTTGTTTATTGAATCTGCCTGGCGAGGCAAGGACGAACTCTGGGGCAGCAAGGTGGGGCATAAAAGTACTGAGCTACAAGGCATTGTAGAATGGTGCCGCGAGCGTACGATACCGACAGTATTCTGGAACAAGGAAGACCCGGTCCATTTCCAGACCTTCCTAAATACCGCAAAGCTGTTCGATTACGTCTTTACCACCGACGTCGACTGCATCCATCGCTACAAGGCGGCCTTAGGCCGCGAGCAGGTCTATTTTCTGCCCTTTGCCTGTCAGCCCGCTATACACAACCCGATTGAACTGTATGAGCGTAAGGACGCGATTAGCTTTGCCGGGGCCTACTACGTGCGCTACCCGGAACGCGCCAGAGACCTGGAAAGCTTTCTTGATGCGTTGCCTGATTTCAAGCCGGTTGAGATTTACGATCGCAACTACGGTAAGGACGACCCAAATTACCTGTTTCCGGAGAAGTACAATCCATTTATCGTTGGCACCTTGCCGTTTGACAAGATCGATCAGGCCTACAAAGGCTATCAGTACGCCATCAATCTGAACTCAATCAAGCAATCCCAGACCATGTTTGCGCGACGGGTGTTTGAGTTGTTGGCATCCAATACCATCACCATCAGTAACTTCTCCCGCGGCTTACGTCTGATGATGGGAGATCTTGTCATCACTTCCGACAACGGCAATCAGGTCGTGAAACGCTTGCAATCGATGGAAGATGACCTCGAGGCTACGGGAAAACTAAAGCTCGCTGCCTTGCGCAAAGTGATGTTGGAGCATACCTACGGGCAACGCCTGAATTATATCTGTGCCAAGGTGAACGGTGCTGCTAAACCAGCGGACACACTGCCGACCATTGCCGTGCTGGCAAGGGCGGCAAACCAGGCCGAAGCCGACCTGCTAATCGAGCAGTTCCAAGCACAGACCCATAAACATAAACGTCTAATACTGGTAATGCCTGCGAACGTACAACGAATTGACGATGAGTCCATTCATTACCTGACTGATCAGCAGTCGGCAGACAAGACGGTAAAAGAGGTCATTGGTGATGCAGACTGGATCGCCAGCATGTTGGCTGAGGATTACTACGGCCCCAATTATTTGTTGGATATCGCAATCGCTACCCAATACAGCAGTGCTGAATTAATTGGCAAGGCAGCACATTTTCGGGCGAAGGCTGTGGGAATCGAGTTGTTGCAAGCACAAGCGGCGTACCAGCTCGTATGCGAGCTTCCCGCGCGACAGGCAGCGCTCAAAGCGAGTAAAGTTGAGTTGGCGAGCCTCAAATCATGGCTGGATAAGCTCTCTGACAGACAGCTTGAAAGTGAGCACACACTGGCGATTGATCCCTATAATTATTGCCACAATGCAAAAAATGCTGTATCGGAAGCGATCAAGGCGCGTGTCGATGACCTTCCGGCGTTAGATATCGGCCTGAGTCTTGACCTGCTACAGTCACAGGCGGAAAGCATAGCTCCTGCGGATAACACAGCGGCGGAGCAAATGCTCACCCCAGCGCGACTCGCCGAATTGCTTGGCCATTGCAAATCCAAAAAAATAGACTTGGCCGCAACCCAGGCCGCGCTGACATTGTCCTCGCGTCTGGCCGAAGGCAAACACGAATACCTTTACGCTTCGCAAGATCTGAAAACTGAAGTCCTGGCAAATGATCGTGAACTCAAGTGCTACCTGGATACCACACCTGGCCTGGCAGTCAGCCTGGTTATCCTGTTCCTGGATGCCCATAAGCAGCGCATTAACCATGTGATTTTCCAGGCCAACCGCAATGCAACCGCAGAGATACCACCCGAGACCGCATGGTTACGCTTGGGATTGCGTGTGCTCTCCGCTGGCAAGGCTGAAATCAAAGGCCTGGTGCTTGGGCACCGCGACCTTCAGCCCGCCGAAGTGCTCGGCAGGGCCGATCATTTGCTGCTCACTAACCACTACCCCGCCTACCACGATCTCTATCGCAACGGTTTCGTGCACAGCCGCGTGAAAGGTTATGCGGAACGAGGTGTGGCAGTTGATGTGTTTCGCTTGCGTGTTGACGAACCATTAAGCTTTGATGAGTTCGAGGGCGTGGACGTGCTCACTGGTGATTCGCAGGCATTGGACAGGATGCTCTCATCGGGCCGATATAAGAGTGTGCTGGTTCATTTTCTTAGTCCGGAAATGTGGACTGTTTTAGAAAAACATATTGGTTATGTCAAGGTCATCGTTTGGCTGCATGGCGCAGAAATACACCCCTGGCATCGTCGCGTGTTCAATTATGAAAATGATGAGGAGCGTGATCTAGCTAAGCTTGAAAGCGAAAAGCGCATGCATTTCTGGCACTCACTGCTAAATCCTATGCCAGCCAACCTTCATATGGTGTTTGTCTCTAACAGTTTTTCGCAAGAAGTATTCGAAGACTTGGGGTTTGAGTTGCCAGAGACACAATACAGCATAATCCATAACCCCATAGATACTGGAAGGTTTGCTTATCGAGCCAAGCCCTCCGATCAACGGAAGAAGATACTTTCCATCCGTCCGTTCGCTTCGCGTCAATACGCAAATGATATTTCTGTACAGGCCATTATCGAACTTTCAAAACGGTCATTCTTTAATGACCTGGAGTTTCGAATTATTGGCAATGGCAGGCTGTTCGATGAAACGGTTACGCTACTTCGTCAATTTTCTAACGTCGCGTTAGAGCAGCGCTTCCTTACCCATTCAGAAATTGCGGCACTTCATAGGGAGTATGGTATTTTCCTCTGCCCAACGCGATGGGATTCACAAGGTGTATCCCGCGACGAAGCCATGTCATCTGGGTTAGTACCAATAACTAATGCCGTAGCGGCCATACCTGAGTTCGTCGATGAAAGCTGCGGCATTCTTGCCCCAGCTGAAGATGCGAAAGCCATTGCAGAAGGAATAACGGAATTGTACGAAAATCCAGGGAAGTTTCAGACCATGTCAGTAGCGGCAGCACAAAAAGTTCGCCAGCAGAGTGCCAAGTCAATTATTACATTAAAAGAACTTGGGCTGTTTGTAAAAGGCGTTGGCACTGAAGATAAATAAATCGTGCGTGTTACTGGAGACGGTTGCCCATCCATGCGGCCTCTAAGAAATGGTCCATGCCAATCCGGAATTAGAAAGCCGCGTTGAATCGCTTTATGAACGAGTTCCCCGAGCGTATGCCGGAGACGCTATAACCGGGCAGTTACACAGAATTAATTACAGGCGAATGGCACTAAGTTAAGCCCGTAACTTCTTAGCGTGTCCGCGTCTTTCAATCTCCATCCGTGCTTTCCAGCGAGGTTTGTCCAGGCGCGGATAAGGCTTGGGCCTGCGTTTGACCGCCCGCGGTTCGGCTCTGCCGGGTCGATCGGCCACCCGTATTTGAGCAATGAGCACAAACAAGGTCGCCGTGTCTTCGCCGGATCCGGAGAGAAACTGCCGTTGACACCATGCCACCCAAATCTGCAGCGTATGCTTGAAGCTCAATTGACGCGGCAATACTTCAGCTTGCAATGCCGCCTCGGCCATCAGCAGCCGGATCAGATTGTACGCCAGCAGGTAGGCCCAGAACTCCTTCTCGCACATCTGCGGAGTTTTGCAGCTGAGTGCTTCCATGCCAAGGGTCGTTTTGATGTTTCTCAGATCCAGCTCCACATTCCAGCGCTGCCAAAACAACTCCCTCAGTGCAGCTTTGGGCGTTTTGCGCGGCGAGAGGAGCGTACTCACCAACACCTTCTTGCCGACTTTTACCTCGCGCACCTTGATTTCATCCGGATAGCCGCGGTACTCCTCCACACTCATCCAGGCAGGCCTGGCGGGCTTGGACCACCACACCAAGTGATCTCGCACGCCGAGTTGCTCGCCTCTGCGAAAATCGGTGATCCGTGCACCGTGCTGCTCAAACAGCACATCCACTGCGCGCCTGAGCATGTCGGCAATCAGGAAATAACTGCGAAAATAGCCATCCGCCAACATCACATCACCTTCGACAAAGCATTCCTTGAGCCCTCGGAACAAACCATGCTCCCCCGTGCCCTTGCCTTGGTACGGCCCAATGGCGGCATCCAGCACCGCCCCATTGGAAAGAGCAATCACGCCCACCAGGCGTGCCAGCGGAAAACCGACGCCAGGTTCTTGCTGCCCATGTTGGGGGGAACGGGCCTGATTCTCCGCGGTGTCCGGCATCGATTCCAAGCCATCTCGAAATAGGCTGAATCGTCGCTGGCCAAGGGCGCTGATACGAAGATCACGCGGATAATCAGGGCGACGAGAACGAGAAGGACCGCCCAGAGTGCAGTCGTGCTGGACAGGCACGGTGTGTTCTTTGGCTCGGGCATCGGCGCCACAAGGTACATGAAGTTGGTGGGGACCGGCTCTGTGAGGCCGATTCGATTTGATCCGCTCTACTTCTGGCCCACCGGTTGGAGCGAGAGTTCTTCAATGAAAGGGCCGCCGTAGTAGTTGTCGGCATAATCGACGGGCTGCAAGACAACCGGCCCGCACAGTCGCATCCAACCATCGCCCCAGACGTCGATACGGATTCTCACCTGATGAAAGCTAGCGGATGGTTTGAACTCGTACCTCATTGGAAATTGTTGCGGCATTACAAACTCTTTGTATTGACCAACGGGAATCACTTTTCTCAGCACTTCTGGCGCGTCGTTTTCGTCATAGCCTGTGATCCACACCTTCCATGTTGGGGCACCGCGATAGAGCAGAGGTAGAAGCAATTCGTATTCGGAGCCACCCGCAAGGATGGGGCTGAGATCGATGACAGCTGATTCAAGGATCAGCGGGTTGTCGGCAGGAAGATCTTCGATCTCTGCTGCAAATCGGCCTGGCTCTTTTGACAAGATGTTGATGTCAGGCAGGCCAACCTTCCCCTCCCGGCGAGCAATTCGAATCGGTATTGGAATCACCGTTCTCTGTGAGAACGCTTCTGGGAGGCGAGAAGGATCTTCTGATGATTGTAGAACAATCGCGTTTCTTCCCTCGTTCAAGTGGATGCGCCCCAGGCTTCTTTGCCGAGCGAAATCGTTGGCAGCGCTTCCAAAGCCCTCGTGAAAGACTCCAGTGAGTGCCCTGCGCTTGTTGACGATCACGTCAAGAGGATGTGCCGGTGATGCCGAATAGACAGCCTGGAGTTCGTGCATCCCGGCCCTTGCGCTGTCGAATTTGAATTCGGTCTTGAAGGAACTCGACCCGTCGCAGACAAGATTCCCGAATACTTGGTGTGGGCTCGCCAGGGGAAGAGTGTTGATCACGCTAGCGTTTCCTCCTGTAACATCACCAGCGTCCAGGGTGATCTTCGATCCCATGCGCACGACGAGCAGGAGCAATCCCGCAGCCACCAGCAGCCCCAATCGCGTGGCGCGATTCAGCCTCGGTCTACCCAAAGAAGCCAGTCGCTGCCATATTGTTGTCAGTGCATGGGCCGCTTGCTCTGCTGTTTTGACGAGCGGGCCTAGCGGTCTTTGCCACCATTTCTCGCGGTCCAGCTCGCTGATGGCTGCTGCGTATGTCGATGCGAGGATCATGTTAAGTGGCAAGAACAACATGCGGTGACGTTCCTGCCCTGTGAAAAGCAAGAATGGTACGGCGACCATTCCGTACAACCACAGCGCCTTAATCGCCGCAGCTCTGCCGGACGCCGCTGAAAAAGGAGCGCTCAACAGACCTAGTAGCCCACCAAGCAACATGGCGAAGAAGACTAGGGAATGTATGGCCCTGTCTCTATATTTCTCGGGGTGGCCTTCGATGTTACGCAGAACGTCTCCCGCGATTTCCCCACCGTAGAGAAACTGCCCCCTTGCGTTGAACGGCAGATCTCTGAGTAACGACTTCGGGTTGTGCGCTACATACCACCAGCTGTAACGCTGCAGCTTGTTCCAGCGCCATGCGGCGTCATCCTCGGCTGTGAGCTCCGGCACCAAGTCAAAGCGCTTCTTGATCGCCACCGGATAGGCCGCATCGCCGTACGGAGAGTTAGAGGAGAAGTATACCAGCGGTCCATAAGCAGCCACAGTTGGCAGGAAACGTCCGAAGTGTTGCGACGCGGTAAGTTGCCAAGGAGCGATGGTGATGCAGGCTGCCGCAACAAAGCTCAGGGCGAGCCAAGCATTGCGCCATCGTTCCCCCAGATACAGCCGTGGTAGTAGCTTGCCCTCGACTCTACGCAGCGCAAGCCCCACGATGAAGGCGGGCGTCAATGGCAAGAGAACCGGCTTTAGAAAAAGACTAAGCCCGAAAAGAGCCCCGGCGATCGCTGCCCGGAAAAACGTTCGCCGCTCGTGAGCACGAAGCCAGCCCCACAGAGCCAACAGAATCCCTATCGGTGCAACGTTCTCCGTTGCCACCAAGTGGGCCACAAAGACAAAGCTTGGAGCGATTGCGAGCAGAGCTGGTGAAAGCGCGGCGAGCCTCCGATGACCCAAGAGTGCCCGAGAAACAAGAAATGCCGCCAGGCTAGCGAGCGGAAACAAGACCAAGCAGTTCCAGGTGAGCCAGTGAATATAGTCACTACCCCCAAGAAGCCAAAAGCCCACGCTATAGGCTGCGGCGGTACCAGGCCCCTTGTAAAAAAGGCCCGGAAGCAGATCACCCTGGCTTAATGCTACGGCCAGATGGTGGTGGTTCCAGTAGTCTGATGTGAGATTGACGGGGCTGTCATTTACCAAGAACCTGAGCGCCACACCGAGCACAACGCTCAAGCCAAACAACCCCCAGGGCGACAGCAAAGACAGATTGGCCAAGGCGACACCGAGAGATTCAAGTCTTCTGGGATCAGCGTCCTTCTCAGTGGAAGCGGAGGATGTCTTCGCTTGTGTCATCAGTCTGTCTGGGCTTGCTCCGGCAAGCATTCTGCATCAACTCGTGCCGTCGGCATCGATCCGCCGACTCGTTCTCGTGAACCTCCCAGCCGACAATCTTGCGGCTGAAGACTTACGGCCCCGAAAGAAGGTTAAATGAGATTTTTTCAATTTCTAAAATATTCTCTTGCTGTTTATTAATGATTCTAAAGAACAGTCTGAATTTCTCGTACGATGGCGTAGTAACTATAAGTTTTGTAAGTGTGTGAGCCCCCGGTGTTGAGGGCGCATTCACAGAGACATTATCGATTCTATCTATATTGCTATACTGTGAAAAGAAAACATTCATATTTTGAATTTCCTTTTCTATTCGATACTGAATTTTCAATTCATATATTTCGTTTGGTTTTAGTCTATTAAAAATATCAATATCCTCACGTGGAGGAAGTGAAAATTGCCCGGGAAAAGTTAGAAGGTAAAATGGTTTTTCCTCTTGATTAAAATGAAATATGACACTGTTACCTTCATTCTGTTCAATAACAAATTCAGGCTTACTCCAATACCCGGAAAAATAAGCGCCGGTCAAGGACATCACCTCAGTAATATTATTCTCGAAGGACGGAATATATGCTAAAACAATATCTTTGGTGTTTACTATATAATTCCATGTGGGATTATTTCGCAAAAGTAACAGGTTTTGATTCCTCTCCACTTTTTCATCATGGCCAAGATAACCATAAAATAGATCTTTCTGTACACGCTTTCGGGAATACAGATAGTACATACCACCTTTCATGTCTGAAGGAGAAAATGCTTTCAGGTTAAGTTGGGAATAATTTGGATACATATTAAAGTCTTTTAATGGGTACGCATGTGCTTTCCCTTTTATATCCACTATTTTATCAGTATCTTCCAACAATTTGTCCGCCACGAAATATGCACTGTCTTTGAAAAGAATAGTATTGGGAAGTTTGTTAGGAAGTTCTTTAATCTGAATTCCGAGTAATAATATAGCTATCAACGCTAACACGAGAGTTGCTATGGTCTCAGGAAATATATTTTTCAGTCCAGGTTTCAGGCTTGATAATGCATACCCTGTTGCAATAGTGAGTACAGCAGTGAATGGCACAATATATCGCGTTTGTAGTGGCAGGGCTCTACGTAATGGCGAGAAACTCGTAACTGCGTAGGAGTAAATAATAAATAACAACAAGGCACCTGCGATCAATGCTATCATTCCACGATTCTTTTTCCAGATGGCTATTATAGTACCCGCAAACCCACCCCAGAGTATGATGGTGCCTGAGAGAGTACTGGTAAGGCGAGTGAATGGTTCTTGCAGGTATGCTTGCCAGGATAGCTCTGGCATGTAGCTCACCCAAAGAGTTGAACCTTTAGGTATCATCTTGACACGCAGAAAAAAATCATCTGCAATAATCAGATAGAAGCAACTTTCGCCAATCCACAAAATGAGAAAAATAATCGAAAAAAGAAAGGTGGAATTAAGCGATCTCCTGGTGAGGAGTTCATACACAGGGATTGCCAATAGAAAAACAAGATTGGGCGCCCTGACAAGGTAACTGCAAAATGCAAGAAAGGCAGATACAAAGAGAATCAGAATACGTCGTCTTCCTGTTGCCGTATCAACATACAAAAAGGTCAGGAAAGAGGCCAGGAGTAGTACAAGGTTTGGTACATCAGGGAGTACATTTGTCGTCTGATTGAGACCATAAAAAGAACAGGCAAAAAGTAGGGATGAAAAAAGTGCCGTGCGCAAACCGTCAATCTTGAAACTCACTCCATAGATCATGGCCAGCAGAATTAACGAAAAACTTACTGAATAAGCGTAATATGCAACCAGAGTGTATCCGAAGAATACCTGAAATAGCGCCAATGGAATAAGCAGGCCTAGCCGAAATGGCGCTTGGTATCGTGCATTCGTAAACAGATCAGCGGAAAGATTAGCGGCCATTGAAAAATAGGTCGTGTCATCTGATTGTAGAGGTGCGTTGAGGAAAATTATTCTGAATAAAAGACCGAACAACAAGACGACAAGAAACACAGCAAAGTATTTATCGAAAGAGGGGGCATCTGAATCAGGCATCCTGGTTCCCTAAATTATGAATGCAGAGCCTTTCAGCTTTTTGATGCTGCCAATATCCACCGAGCTTGTTTTCCAGTTCAGCATTGGAGAAATCATCTGTTCTCAAACATTATGATCTTTTGCTGTCTTGCGGTTGGTAAAAAAACGCAATGAAAGATGGTAAGTTACCAAGCCGACAGGTACTGCAAGCGTAATTCCACCCACAATTAACACAACCAATGTTTCCAATCCTAGCGATGCAACCGCTTGAATGGATGCATTAAAGCCCTCGCCAGAATTTAGGATATCCAACACTATTTTAACTCGTTCCCAATTAAGTGCGTAAGGGGTTATCGCATTACCTATGATCAAAGCGAAATAATATAGAGGTATATAAGTAAACGGATTAGAAATAACTGTTGCTACTATCAGAGCGGCAAGAGTACTTGCCGGGATGAAAACAGTACTGGCAATAATGACTATACTTCGCACAGGCATTATTGGGAGAACAGCCATAAATGCACCAATAGCAGCGCCTCGGGCTAGTGATCGTGGACTTCCCTTGAGGCGCCTGAATTTCAGGTAATAGTATCTGAGAAATCTTTTCGTGTTCACAATTGTTTTTTATTGCCCGCTCTTCGTGATAACCACAATTGCAAACATCGCCATGTTCTTCATTATCCTGGGTGACATAGATGTTTCCAGGAAGGTAAGTGGACGAATCATCCATGTCGGAATAAGGTTGCGCATGGACACACCGCCGGAAAGCAGATAGCGAAAGGGCATGGTTTCTTTAACCAGCTTGATTTGCCAGTTTGTTTGCTGGTTAAATCGTTCCCGGTCACGGTGAAATATGATCCATGGGAGTGCATCGTTACCTCCAGATAATGGGCCACTTTGTGGAAGGCTCCAGGAAGAACTTGCTGGATCAAAAGGCTCGTGGTGTAATTTGCCATAAATGACGCGAGACCATGAAGATACCCATGGTTCGACCATGATGATGGTGCCTCCATTTTTTACACATCGAGCGGAATCTTTGAAAAACTGAACTGGATCAGCGATGTGGTGTAGCACATTAATAAGGACAATTGCCCGCAGGTACTTGTCTTTAAAAGGAAGTTGCTGTGCGTCGCAGGCAATATCGTTGCCCGAAATCGGCATTATATCGCTGGTGATAAGCTCAGGGATATATTTCTTCAGGAACCCTGCCCCGGAACCAATTTCCAATACAGGCCCATCAATGCGCGGAAGATGGTCACAAACACTTCTGTACCACTCTTCATAGATGTTTTTTAATAACGGTTTCTCCTGAATGATTTGTTTTCTCAGCCTGGTTGTGCCTGGATCATCAAGATCCATTCCTCTTGTAAGGGGGTGTTGCAGTATGTTTCTCAGCAGCTGCATAATCAATGGAACTTGATTTTTGAAGCTGCAAATATGACCATTCTTAGCAGTAGCACCCCGTGCCGCCAGCGGGAGATGTTTGTGTCGCCATAATGCCGGTCGCGGTAGCGAATAGGCAGATCAATAATCTTAAGATTTTGTTTTGCCGCTCCGAATATAAGATCAAAATCACCGAATGGGTCAAATTCACCAAAATAGGCGCGATTGGCAGCTATTCTTTCATAATTGTTTTTAGTTAAAACCTTTGTTCCGCACAGGGTGTCTTTAATGGATTGTCCCAGCAGCCAGGAAAAAGCCAAGCTGAAAAATTTATTGCCGACCAGATTCCAAAAACGCATAGCCTCGCTTTCCATAGGGTAAACAAGACGAACGCCATTTATAAATTCACCTTTACCACTGACCAGGGCGTTGTAAAATAAGGGCAGGTTTTCAGGCGGCACTGTCATGTCTGCATCCAGAATCATTAAAATATCCCCAGTTGCTTTGCTGAACCCTAATCGAACAGCATCGCCTTTCCCTTTTCCGGTCTGCTGATAAACAGATGCACATTTTTCGGGATTCTTTTTGATTTCTTTTTCTATAACCTCAAAGGTGCTATCGCTTGATCCGCCTTCAACAAAAATAAGCTCGGTACCTCCCCCCATTTCCGGCGTCCGTTTGAAGATGTTTGCAATATTGCCTTCTTCGTTTCTGGCGGCAACAATAACCGAGACCAGAGGTTTCTCCGGCAGGGTATCCAGGGCAGGTTCTTTACGGGCAACAAGAACATTGGTCAGGCAAAATAATCTGAAAGGAAAAATTTTTGCGAGATACCTGTTAGCCAGATCGCTTACCAATGGAATATACACAGGGAGTATGATTTCACTCGACGTCTGTACGGTATCAATCTCTTCAAGAGACAGTAAGTTTTTTAGATCATCAACAGTCAGCCAGTTCTGGGGCAAGACGGGTGCTGCAAGGCCAACCTTACGGGCCAGCCTTATAAAAGGCTGCCAGAGCCTGCTATAAGCATTAATGACAATTCGGGTAGAATCGTCGCAGTATTGTCGCAAATGCGCCAGTAATTCCTGCACATCCCATACGTTATTTAGTAAATCTGAAAGAATGATCACGTCAAAGGTGCCTTCAAGCTGCACATCTTCTCCCTGGCCATGATGGAAATGAAGCTGAGGATATTTTTCCCTTGCCTGTCGTATCATCTCTTTTGACTGGTCAACCCCGACACCTTCACTTGGCTCCACAGACGCCAGAAGCTCACCCTTCCCACAGCCTATTTCCAGAACCCGTAAACCTGCAGGAATATTGTATTTATAGATACGTTCAAGATAACGATGGTAGTAATTATTAAAATTTGAAAATGATTTATTGGCAATAGTGTCCCAATGCTGAACGCGTTCAGATAAGTATTGGTTTCTACTGGATATGTTATCTTTCACCGTGGATTCAACTCGCTAGTGCAGCAGGTGGGTTAACCTTAGATAGTACCTGATCGGGCGCTTTGAGGCCCAAACATTTACTTGGGCATGCATTGAATTAACCTATCAGTAGGTCGATCTGTTTCTGCTCCAATTCAAGATATTAAACCATTTATGAGGCTGTATAATAACTTGAACGGACTTGTATTCAGCCACTACCCAATAGATGTCATTGTATAAGGTTATTGATACTACTTTACGTTGGTCCTACTCCGTCGGCGTCAAGTTCATCCGGGTTGTGCCGGCTTTTACACTTGCCGTCGTGCTCGCAACACTGATGTCCCAAGTTGCATTGTTGCTGGCGTTTTTCCTGCCGTTAAAAGTGATTATTCTGCTGGGGTCTTCTGGAGTACCACGTTATTTCCCGCAAGCCTGGCAGGCGGTAGAGCGTGACCATCTGGTAATAATTCTCACGGCAGGGACGGCAGGATTTTATCTGCTTTACCTGCTCGCGGAGAAGACTGTTATTATTTGTACTGAGCGAGGAGCAAGACGCCTGCTGGAAAAGAGCAGGAAAATCACCCTTTTTAGCAATCAGGACGAAATCGCCTTACGGGCTTATCATCGCTATTCACGTAGTCTGGCGGGCTTGATGTTTGTTGGTCTTGCCTTGGTGTTTATAGGGTTCTTATACCCGGGTCTGGTGTTGCTAGTTCTGCTGTATGGGGTGATTACCTTTGTGCTACTTTCGCTGGCTTTCGCACTAAACAAGAACCTTCGCGCAAAATTAGCAGAAGGCATCAGTGACCTGATGAATATACTGGGGGCGGTGGGTTTTTTGTTGGCCTTCGCATATATGGTGGCAGATTTCCTGATGGAGCGCTCACCCGGGGTGATTGTGGCAATTATCTGCCTGCTGCTGGTGCGACAGTTGATGAATCGAGTGACGGGGTTGGTTACAGATCTATCGACTTTGTTCGCCCAACGCCTTCAAATCAATGCCCTGTTCTTTCATGGACAGAAATTTGTTGCAGACATACCCCAGCGTGAGCACGATTTCTGGTCTTTACTTGAGATGCCTCGCCGAGTCGAGTGGGTGAGGGGCGTGCTGCGTGAAGTTGCAGGTATGTCACCCCAGCGAATTGACTGTGTTTGGCGGCAAACCGGTATCGCAAATGTGGTAACGTTTGAGGCCACCGCCTGTGATGATAGCGGCCAGACCTTGGGGTCTTATTTGATTAAATTGTTTAACGGCAACCATCGAACTCTGGCACTACACGAGGCAAGTTTATTGACTGGATGCGAGCTGGGCGCTCTGCCCTCACCTCGGTTTCTGGGAGCTGACCAGGTCGAAAATTATCATTGCCATCTGTTCAAATGGACCGGTGTAAAAGAATTATCCCCTAGTGAGTTGGGGATGAAACGCCAGGAAGTTGCCGTCTGGCTTCTCTCATACGAGCCACCTAAGGCACTACTGGAACGTTACAGCCGTTCCCGGCCCTTGTTGGGGCAACGATTGAACAAAGATATGGTTGAGCGCTTACGCATAGTGACATCCAACCCCTGGCAGCTTGAACAGTTAGCTGTTCTTGAACAAAAGTTCCACCAGCTTCGATCCCGCCTGCAGTCCTTACCAGTGCAGATTATCAACCCTGACATGCACCCCGATATATTGAAGTGTACTGAGGACGGGGATGTGAATCTGACCCATTGGGGGCGTTGGAGCATTGAGCCTGTAGGGGCTGGCTGGCCTGTTCCCGGTTGGCCAGTATCTGAAAAGGACCTCAACCGTTTGGGCGAAGTGTTAGATCAGGCTAAGAAATGCCGTAAGCCACTTACTTCGGTCGTTGATACTGACGTTAAGTTGGCGGCATTGATGTTTTCCTTTGAGAATTTCTATAATCGCCAACAATATGTAAATGCATTGGAAATATTGCCTTCTGTGCTCGCTTGTATAGAAAACAGTGATGTTGATCCAGAGATTGAGAGAAGTTGATTTTGTCGCGAATTTCCATGGTGGTATGGAATGAGTTCCGCAATGATGCGCGTGTACTGAAGGAGGCTGAGACGCTGCAGGCGGACGGTTACCAGGTGACGGTGCATGCTCTGCACACACCCGGGGTTACGGAGGAACATGAAACGCTGGGCTCTGGCGTGAAGGTAGTGCGCGTGGCACGCAGCCCCTTATGGAAGTGGCGCAAGCGCAAGGCGCCTTCTTCGGTAGGGTCTGGTAATGCCGCTGGTGCCAGGACAGCGGTTGGACCGATCGGCAAGATGAGTTTTTCGCGGCAGGTGTTGCGTATTGTGGCACGGCTATGGACCCACATCGGCCTTTTAGCTCAGATGGTGAGGTCGCGCGCTGATGTCGTGCATGCCCACGATGTCAACACCTTGCCTACGGCGTGGCTGGCAGCGGTATTGACTCGGTCACCACTGGTCTACGATGCCCATGAGATCAGTACAGACCGGGAGGGTTATGCGAGTTTTCGTTCGCTTGTTGGGTGGGTTGAAAAACGCCTGATGCCCCGCGCAGCTGGTACCATTACCACCACTGATACCCGGGCTAAATTCTTTGCCCGTGCCTATGGTATTCCCCGTCCGCTGGTGTTGCAGAATCGACCGCGTCTAACTGTTGTCGAGCATTCACAGATGATTCGTGAAGAACTGCAACTGGATAAACCCTGGCCGATAGTTCTTTATCAGGGCGGTTTACAGCAAGGGCGGGGTCTGGAACGTCTGGTCGATGTTGCGGCCCAGGTGGAAAATGCCTATTTTGTTTTCATCGGTGGTGGCCGCCTGGAAAACGAGTTAAAGGATCGTGCGAGGTCCTTGCAACTCGAAAGCCGTGTTCACTTTATTCCTACGGTTGCCCTCCAGAAACTGCCACACTACACGGCCTCGGCTGATATTGGTGTTCAGCCGATCGAAAACACCTGCCTCAATCATTTTTCGACCGACTCCAACAAGTTGTTTGAGTATGTGGTGGCCGGGTTGCCGGTAGTGGCGTCGAGCCTGCCGGAAATACGTAAAGTCGTTCGAAAGCATGATCTGGGCCTGTTGGTGCAACCAGGGAATACCGGTGAACTGGTTGCGGCGTTGCAAAAACTGGTTGCGGATTCTGCATTACGCGAACACTACCATTCCAATGCTTCGCGCGCTGCCAAGCAGCTCAATTGGGAAGAACAGGAACACGGGCTGGTTAAGCTCTATGAAAATCTGCTGTCTGGCACGGCTGCGAATGTATAGAGCAAGATTGCTATTTTGAAGATGCTGTTCCTCAGTTTTTACTACCCGCCCGATCTCTGTGCGGGATCGTTTCGCGCCACGCGGTTAATAAGTGCCCTGCTTGAACAATTGCCTGACGGTGCGCATATCGAGGTCATTACAACGCAGCCCAATCGGTACAGCAGTTACCATAATGATGCCCCTGAACTTGAAGAACTGCCAAAATTGACTGTCCGCCGGATCAAAGTGCCCGCACACAAAAGTGGAATGATCGATCAAATGTGGGCTTTCGCGGCCTACGCCCGCCAGGTATTGAAGCTGGTGCGGAATTCAGATTATCAGCTGGTTTTTGGCACCTCATCACGTTTGATGACGGCGGCACTGAGCGCTTATGTAGCACGAAAAAAAAGCGCGCCGCTTTATCTGGATATTCGGGATATTTTTGTTGATACGCTAAAGGATGTGTTACCAAAGCGAATTGCACCGTTAATAATATCTTTTTTCTCGCTGCTTGAGCGTTGGACGATTAAGCGGGCAAACAGGATTAATTTGATTTCTGGAGGTTTCAAAGCGTATTTCCAGGCACGCTTCTCCACCCAGAACTATTCATATTTCTCTAATTGTATTGATCCTGAATTCATTGAGTCTGATAAAGGCGATGATGATAACACTGCCGCCAGGCAGGGTTCCCCTTTAACGGCGCTTTATGCAGGTAATATTGGCGAAGGCCAAGGGCTGCATAAGATTGTTCCTGAGCTGGCAAAGCAGCTAGAGGGACGTGTTGTATTCCGTTTGATCGGGGATGGGGGGCGCAAAGCTCAGCTTGAACAGCGCTTGGCTGAATTGGATTGCAGGAATGTGGAACTATTACCGCCGGTCAAACGTAATCAGTTACTGGCTGAGTATCAGAAGGCTGACATTTTATTTGTGCATTTGAACGACTATGATGCCTTAAGAAAGGTATTGCCCTCAAAGCTGTTTGAATACGCGTCAACAGGCAAACCAGTTTGGGCGGGTGTGTCGGGTTACCCCGCCACCTTTATCGAAAAAGAAATCAGCAATGCTGCGGTTTTTCGACCCTGCAACGTGGACGAGGCCAAGAATGCACTTCCTAAGTTAGTGTTATCGTGTGTAAAGCGTCCAGGATTTATAGAAAAGTTCTCATGTGAATCCATCATGAAAAGAATGGCAGCAGACATCATAGCCAGTGGATCAAAAGACTGCTGAAATGAAGGTATTTGTTACCGGGGCCTCAGGATTCATTGGCCGGGTGTTGTGTGCGTTTTTGCAGGGACAGGGCTGCAAGGTCCGAGCCTTGTTGCGCCGCGAGACCGAGGGACCCTGGGATGAAGCGGTAGTCTGTCAACTTGGTTACGACAGCCTGCCTGTACAGTCGCTGCAAGATATTGACACCGTATTCCATCTGGCAGGCATGGTTCATGCGATGAAACCCGGCGAAGGGGAGAAGCTGCTTTACGAAACAGTCAATGTGCGGGGTAGCGAGACGGTTGCTATTGCGGCCGTAGAATCAGGTGTGCGCAGTTTTGTTTATTTTAGCAGTGTTAAAGCGGTAGGTGATCCGGGTGAAAAATGCGTAGATGAGCGTTGGCAGATCTTGCCGCAGGATCCCTATGGCCTGTCGAAACATGAGGCGGAAAAACGGTTGTTGGGCTTTGGCAGGCGATCGAGTATGCACCTGTCCGTATTACGGCCTGCACTGGTCTATGGGCCGGACGCTAAAGGTAATCTGCAGCGCATGATTGAGGCCATTGATGCCGGGCGTTTCCCGCCGCTGCCGGAAACCGGTAATCGACGTTCCATGGTACATGTCGACGATCTCATCGAGGCGGCCTGGCTGGCGGCGACGCATCCGCAGGCTAACGGGGAGGTCTATATCGTCAGCGACGGTGAAGCATATTCCAGCCGGCAGATTTATGAGTGGATAACAGAGGCTCTTGGTCGGAAATTGCCCGCCTGGCATATACCTGCACCGGTGTTGGGTATTGCTGCGAGCGTGGGCGATGTTTTGCAACATATTCCCGGATGCCGGGTGCCATTCAACTCGGAGGTGTTTCAGCGGTTGACTGGATCGGCCTGTTACGAGGCGGGCAAGTTGCGGCAGGATCTGGATTGGCTGCCCCGCAGGCGGCTGTATGAGGCCTTGCCGGATATGGTAGCGGCGTATCGCCAGCTCCGCCCGATAGGGCTTTCCTGAAAACTGCTTATGATTCAGTCATGAACGGGGTGGGCTGATATCTGTGGCCCTCACCTGACTGGGAACAGTTCAACCGGAAGCTACCTCATAGACAGGCTGGTACAATGCCGTTTTATGACTGGTCTGATTACCCTGCTGGTATTCCTGCTGTCTGCGGGACTGACCTGGTATTTATCGCATCCAGCTTCAAGGCTACGCATTCTGGACGAGCCTAACGAGCGTTCTCTGCATGCGATTCCTGTGCCACGCACGGGCGGGCTGGCGATCATTGCGGGCGTTGTGCTCGGCTCGCTTGCGTTTGCTTTGGTGGAGATGCCCGGTCCGGGTTTGGCAGCCGTGATGTCGGGTGCCGCACTCATCGCAGTGGTTTCCTTTGTGGATGACCGTTCTGCTGTGAGAGCGAAATATCGCCTGTTTATCCACACTGTGGCGGCGATGCTGGTACTGGCAGCGGGGTTGGTTCCGGATTTCCTGGAACTTCCGGGCGTGCAGTGGACTTGGCCAGCCTGGGCGTCCATCGTGTTTACCCTGTTATTCATTCTTTGGATGACTAACTTATATAATTTCATGGACGGAATGGATGGTTTTGCGGGTGGTATGGCGGTATTCGGATTTACCGCTTACGCAGTGCTCGGATGGTCAGCCGGTGCAGCGCTGTTTACCATGGCGAGCCTGGTCGTTGGTGCTTCCGCAGCCGGTTTCCTGATATTCAATTATCCTCCGGCCAAGATTTTCATGGGTGATGTCGGGGCGTCTGTACTCGGTTTTCTGAGTGCCTGTCTTTCGCTATGGGCGGCCAATGAGAAGATATTCCCAATTTGGGTGGGCATTCTGGTATTCTCCCCGTTTATAGTAGATGCGACAGTGACCTTGCTGAAACGTCTTGTGGCAGGGCATAAGGTGTGGGAGGCGCACCGATCGCACTACTATCAGCGGCTGGTGCGGCTTGGCTGGGGACATCGAAAGACTGTTATGTGGGAATATGTCTTGATGATGGCGACCGGGCTGTCGGGCTATGTAGCTGTTTTGCTGCCCCCGCAAGGGCAGTGGATTTTGATTATAGCATGGTGTTTCCTATACTTTGGCTTCGGCTGGCAAGTAGGGAGAATGGAGTCCAATACGATGCGTAACGGGTGATTCAGCGAGTGGCTACTTTCTCAATCAGCAACCGCAGGCTGGCAATCCTGCACGATTTACTCATGATTCCGGTGGCGTGGATCGGAGCATACTGGTTGCGTTTTAATCTTGGGATGATACCAGGGACTTACCTGGAGAGTGCTCTGGAAAATCTGCTCATTGTGCTCGTTTTTCAGGGGGTGGTGTTTCGCTATTTCGGGCTCTACAGGGGGGTATGGCGTTTTGCTTCGCTGCCGGACCTGATACGAATTTCCAAAGCTGTAATGGTAGGAATAGCGTTCTCAGCAACGATGCTTTTTATAACCACGCGTATGGATGGTGTACCACGGTCTGTATTCCCATTATATGGCATGTTATTGGTATCTTTGCTTGGAGGTTCACGTTTTATTGTTCGCTGGTCTAAAGACCGTGGTATTTACGGAGATAATGCGAAACGGGTTTTGATTGTTGGTGCCGGGCGAGCCGGTGAAATGCTGGTCAGGGATCTCTTGCGTGCCAAGGACGAACTGTACCAGCCGGTAGGTTTTGTCGATGACAATAAGGCAAGGCAAGGCAGGGAGATTCATGGTGTGCGGGTTCTTGGTGCCTGTGAAGAGATCATTGACTTTGCAGACCGACTGGATATAAACCTGATAGTGCTTGCGATCCCGTCTGCAGATTCTGCAAATATGAGGCGTGTGGTTGGCTTGTGTGAAAAAACCGGCGTCCCGTTCCGTACGGTGCCGCCTCTTCAGCACCTGATGTCCGGGCAAGTCAATATCAGCCAGCTTCGTGAAGTATTAATCGACGATTTGCTGGGAAGGGAGCCCATCTCACTTGACTGGAACGCCATCGATCAGGAGTTAAAAGGCAAGAGGGTCCTGGTGACGGGGGCGGGTGGTTCAATTGGTTCTGAATTGTGCCGGCAAATTGCAAGCTTGAAACCATCTCATCTGATTCTGCTGGATAGCAGCGAATTCAATCTGTATTCGATAGAGAATGAACTGCTCAAGAGCTTCCCCAAGATTGCAATTACCCGGTGGTTGAACGATGTCGTTGACCAGGTAGCGATAGAGAAAATCTTCAGGCATTCCAGGCCTGAAGTCGTCTTCCACGCGGCAGCCTACAAACATGTGCCGATGCTGGAGGATCAGATCAGGGAAGCAGCCAGGAATAATATACTGGGTACCCGCAGCATGGCTGAATTTGCAGATCGGTTTGCTTGCGAGGCCTTTGTAATGATTTCCACGGACAAAGCCGTCAATCCAGCCAATGTGATGGGTACCAGCAAGCGAGCTGCAGAGATTTTCTGTCAAAATCTGAATCAGAGATCGAGGACACGATTTGTGACCGTCCGTTTCGGCAACGTCCTGGGCTCTGCCGGAAGTGTCGTTCCCCTGTTCCGTCAGCAGATTGAATCGGGTGGTCCTGTCACTGTCACGCATCGAGAAATAACAAGATATTTCATGACGATACAGGAGACATCTCAACTAATACTTCAGGCGACTGTCATGGGTAGAGGCGGCGAGATCTTTGTGTTGGATATGGGGGAACCCATCAAGATATCCTCTCTGGCAGAGGAAATGATTCGTCTTTCAGGTAAAGTTCCGGGTGAAGACATCGACATTATATATACCGGTCTGCGTCCGGGAGAGAAACTCTACGAGGAGCTGTTCCACGAGAAGGAAGCGCTGCAGAGTACGACCCATGAGAAAATTCTGCTGGCGCGTTACCGGGAGTTCGAGTGGGAGCGTCTCAACGAAGTGATGGATGAGATAAAGCTGGCCTGTGCAGAATACGATGAGAAACAGGTACGCAGTCTGATGAAAAAGCTGGTTCCAGAATGGAGTGGTTATCGTGCCAAGGCAAGTCATAAGACGATAACAATTGCGAATCAAGGTGAAGCTGCATCGGAAGTTGAAGAGACGGTATTACACTAAGAAGGTGAAATGATGAGTAGCAACAAAATCCGGATAAAAAAAGCTGTGTTTCCTGTCGCCGGTCTGGGAACCCGTTT
>Ga0316193_10000495_pt1 | contig 24510 bp, 23 predicted proteins | sample MerIslsedime2_MG_FD_207735 | JGI IMG/M metagenome (GOLD analysis project Ga0316193, IMG submission 207735) | Coastal sediment microbial communities from Maine, United States - Merrow Island sediment 2 | ecosystem: Environmental > Aquatic > Marine > Coastal > Sediment | place: USA: Maine... | reverse complement strand
CATCCGTAATGACGGGATCGACGACAGCAAATGATCCGAACATATTCAGCTGTCGGTTGCCGAAAATGTCCGTCGGGCCCGTAGTCTCCTGATCGGCCGTGATGAAGCGCAGGTTGGTTGCGCCCGCGGTGCGGCACACCTCGTCGGTCGGGTTACCATGCGGGTAGCAGGAGGCCAGCGTGTAGATCTTGCTGTCATCCACCCGGGCTCCATCAACCGTCACGTTGGCGATACGCTTGCCGTAGCTTATGCTTAGCGGGAAGTCGTCACTCAGGCGAAGGTCGAAGTGCATGTTGTTGGTGAAGCCAAGGAACCAGCCGCCGCGCTGACGGTAGGGGTTCGGGTCAAACACGTTGTTGAGGATTCCCTCCCAATGCAGCTTGAGACGTCCGCCGGTGTATTCGGCAAGACCGGTTGCAGCGCCGATCGGGTAGTAGTCATACAGGTCCCCGATGGTAATGTCGCCCGAGAAGCCATCATCCGAACCCGGAATGACAATGTCGAAGCGGAAGCCATTGGTGGTGGACAGTGTGTTGGCGTCCGTCAGCAGATTGCCTTTGGAATCGGTCGCACCAAGATTCTTCGCCAGATCGGCGAAGGCATCCACCATGACGTTGTTGGAGACATCTTCGAGCACGTTCCAGCGCTGAATGGTGACTTCGGTGTGGCCGACCAGTTTATCGAACGAGTCACACAGGGTGTGGCCTTTGCCGAACGGGAAGGCATTGACGCCGAAGGTATGGCACTGGAAGTCCGGATTCGGGTTACCGTTTGGCAACTTGTCATGGAAGGTCGACAGTGCATCATCCACCATGGCCTCAACGACAGGATCCTCTTCAACAGTCGAGTCGGCCTCGATCAGGTCCCACTCATAGTCTTCGATCCGACCTTTGCGGTCGAGCTCGAGGTCGAGACGGCCAAGGAAGCTGTCCTCGCCGGACTCGGTAACGAGGCTGAATGACCCGTCTTTATGCTTGATCTTGATGGCTTCCGGCGTGCGCTCGTGGGTGTGGCCGCTGAACATAACGTCGATCTCGGGGAATTCCTTGACCATCTGCACGTTCTTGGCGAGGCCCAGCTCGGATAGCACGACGATCAATTTTGCGCCGTCCGCTTTTGCGGCCGCGATGTTTGCCGGCATCTCCTTGTAGCCCATGGTAAAGCGGAAGCCGGTATTGAAGGCCTGCGCCTGCTGCGGTACGACGTCACTGGTAAGCCCCAGGACACCCACCTTGACGCCATTTACTTTCTTGATCAGGTAGGGCTGATGCACCAGTGGACCCAGCGGTTGCGCGGGGTTGGTTTGACCAGCCACCTCGTTGTAGTTGTAGACGTTCATGGCTACGGTCGGGAAGGTGGCCTTGGTTACATGGCAGTCCGCATAGGGCTTCAGGCCGCCGGGTACATTACAACCGGGGATCAGCCAGGCGACGGTGGTGCGGTTGTTGGGCGCAAGCTCGATCGCGGTGTTCGGGGTGAAGCGCTGGCGATAGACGCGCGGTCCCCAGCCGAAGTCCCAGTTGCCGGGGGTGAAGACGTCGATACCGATCGAGTTCAGCCAGGGCACGATGAGTTCGCCGCCCGAGAACAACATTTCCGCACTGCCGTGCGTGGTGTCGCCGATGGCCAGCAGCAGGCTGTTCGGCGTATCAGCGCGCACCTCTTTGATGAGTGTGGTCAGCTTGGCGATACCACCACTGTGTTCGTCTATGCGGCCGTCCGGGAAGATCTCGGTGTGCGAGTGCATGTGACCATGCACGTCGCCGAGTTGCATCAGGGTGATGGTCTTGCCGTCCCGGTGCCCCGCCATGACGGACGATGTCGCCGACACGGCCAGCGCCGCGCCGACCAAACTCGCGATTAATGATTTACGGTATGCCATTGTGTGTTCCTCCGGTGGTGGCCGGGCGGCTATTGGCTCTTGTCCCGGTCCTTATTAGTTTGGTTGCAGGCTACCGGTAAGATTTACTGACAATTAAGCCTGGCCGGCGGCAACGATCTAAATAGTAAGCATCGGGATACCGGAAACCTATAGGGAAAATCCTCATTATGACTCGGCAGATTGACCAGTAAGAATATTATGAAATATCGATTATGGTCTGTTCGATCAGACTGCTGTGGAGGAGTACTACGCGAGCTACGGTGTCCAGGTACTCACTGCGTCTTCCACTCAGATGCCTGCACCCAACCTGGCGGAGGCCCCGATTGAAGGTGCAGCAGGATGTTTGGCTCGGGTTTGATGGGATTACCTGGTGCGGTACACAGAAAGTAATCGGGTAACTTTTTTAACAAGGCGCCCATTTGGCGCCTTTTATGTGAGCGGCAAATCGAAAGGGCAGCCCACCTATTCAACCGTGACCGATTTCGCCAGATTCCTCGGCTGATCGACATCGGTACCCTTGAGAACAGCCACGTGGTAGGAGAGCAACTGCAAGGGTACAGTGAATACGATAGGCGCCACACAGTCATCGGTCGGCGCGACGGGCAAAACAATCGTGGTTTCATCGGACGACATGCCAGTGCTTTGGTCGGCGAATACCAGCATTTCACCGCCGCGTGCACTGACTTCCTGCAGGTTGGATTTGAGTTTTTCCAGTAGCTCGTTGTTAGGCGCCACCACAATCACCGGCATGCTGGCATCGACCAGTGCCAGCGGACCGTGCTTGAGTTCGCCGGCCGGGTAAGCCTCGGCGTGAATGTAGGAAATCTCCTTGAGCTTGAGCGCGCCTTCCATTGCCACCGGATATTGGGCGCCGCGGCCAAGAAACAGGGCATTGTGTTTGTCAGCAAAGCCTTCCGCCAACGCATGGATCTCACTGTCAAGCTTAAGCACATCCTCGATCTGCTTGGGCAAATGCAGAAGTTGTTTCACCAGCTTTTCTTCCGCGTCTTCGCTGAGATCAAAGCGCCGGCCCAGTACGATCGTTAGCAACATCAATGCAACCAGCTGGGTGGTAAAGGCCTTGGTGGAGGCAACACCAATCTCCGGACCGGCGCGCGTCATCAGCACCAGGTCAGACTCCCGGGTCAACGAGCTTTCCGGCACATTACAAATAGACAGTGACTGTCCAAACCCAAGACGCTTTGCCTCCTTCAGGCCAGCCAGCGTGTCAGCGGTTTCACCGGACTGGGATAGCGTGACAATCAACGAACTGTTGCGCACCACCGGTTTACGATAGCGGAATTCACTGGCGACCTCGACGCTGCACGGGATACCGGCAAGCGACTCCATCCAGTAGCGAGCTATCAAGCCAGCGTGATAGCTCGTGCCGCAGGCGATGATGTGTACGCCTTGTACCTTGTCGAAAATTTCAGACGCATTAACACCGAAGGCTTCTTCCAGTACTCGCCCCTGTGAGAGGCGGCCTTCCAGTGTGTCGGCGATAGCGCGCGGCTGCTCAAAAATTTCCTTGAGCATGTAGTGACGATATTCGCCGCGCTCCACTGCATCGGCTGACAACTCGGAAACGGTTTCCTTGCGTACAACCGGATCACCGTTTGCATCGTAAATGGTTACGCCATCAACTGTGATATCCGCGATATCGCCTTCTTCAAGAAACACGAAACGATGCGTGACGGGCAGCAACGCCGCCACATCCGAAGCAATAAAATATTCTCCAATGCCAATGCCGATCACAAGCGGACTACCACGACGCGCGGCAATCAATCTGCCCGGTTCGCTGATACTGACAACACCAAGCGCGTACGCACCTTCGAGGTCCTTGCAGGTATGCTGAACTGCGGTGAGAAGATCATGGTCTGCATCGAGATGATGATGTACCTGGTGAGCGATAACTTCAGTATCGGTATCCGAGGTGAACGCATAGCCCTGCGCCTTCTGGTCCGTGCGCAGACTTTCATGGTTTTCGATAATGCCGTTATGGACGACAGCGACCTGCTTGCGGCATATATGCGGATGCGCGTTGCTTTCGCTGGGCTTGCCGTGTGTAGCCCAACGCGTGTGCGCGATGCCAACTGTACCGGTAACCGGCTTCGACTCAAAAGCCTGCGCAAGTTCGGCCACCTTGCCGGTTGTGCGCAGACGCTCCAGAACGGCCTCACTGTTCAGCACGGCGAGCCCTGCAGAATCGTAACCGCGATACTCCAGGCGTCGCAGCCCCTCCAGCAGGATAGGGGCAACTTCACGTTGCGCAACAGCTCCAACAATTCCACACATGATGTTTTACGCCACTTCCTAAAATAGTGTGTCAGGTATCGGCCATGAACCGTACCGCTTGATCTGCCTGACCGTTATGTCTTGTCCTTCACAGGCCGCTTCCAGCCGGTGACAGTCTGCTGCCTGCTTCGGCTCAGTGTCAGTTCATTTTCCGGTACATTGCTCGTGATGGTTGACCCTGCGCCGATGGTAGCACCGTCGCCGACCTTGACCGGTGCAACCAGCTGGGTATCCGAACCAACAAACACATTGTTACCAATTTCGGTCAGGTGCTTGTAAGCGCCGTCATAGTTACATGTGATCGTACCTGCACCGATGTTCACGCCGCTGCCCATATTGGTATCGCCGATATAGCTGAGGTGGTTGATCTTGGAACCGCGCGCCACGGTGGATTTTTTAATCTCGACAAAGTTTCCGACGTGCACCTGTTCGGCCAGTTTCGTTTCAGGGCGAATACGGGCAAAGGGCCCGATACGACAGCCTGAACCGATATCACCGTCTTCGATAACACAGTGTGCAAAAATTTCGACGTCATCACCGATGGTCGCATTCTTTATTACGCAACCCGGGCCAATGCTGACGCGCTCACCGAGTGTGACCTTGCCTTCCAGTACAACATTAATATCAATACTGCAATCTGTCCCCGCGCTGACATCGCCACGTATATCGAGACGCGCCGGATCCGCCAGCGTCACACCATTGCGCATTAAAGATTCGGCCTGGCAACGCTGCCAGATACGCTCCAGTTGCGCCAACTGCACGCGATCGTTAACACCGAGGATTTCATATTCGTACGCGGCGCCGGCACTTTCCACAGCAACACCATCAGCAGCAGCCATGGCGATAACATCCGTGAGGTAGTACTCACCCTGCGCGTTGCTGTTGTCGAGACGCTGCAACCAGCTTCGCAAGCGACCAGCAGGTGCAGCAAGAAAACCGCTGTTGATTTCGCGGATGGCCAGTTGCTCCTCACTCGCATCCTTTTGTTCGACAATGCCCACCAGGTTGCCCTTGTCGTCACGTAGCATTCGGCCATAGCCTTGCGGGTTGTCGAGCGCAGCTGTCAGAACGGCGAGCTGGCCCGCGTTTGCCTTCTCGACCAACGCGGAGAGTGTGCCGGTCTGGATGAGTGGAACATCACCATACAGAACCAGCACCGTATCATCGTCATTGACCGACGGCATGGCCTGGTCGACAGCATGCCCGGTGCCCAGTTGCTTGTCCTGCAACACCCAGTCGACTGACGCCTCCGCGAGCTTTTCGCGCACCTGCTCGCCACCATGCCCGTAAACCACCGCAATGCGACCGGGGTTCAGCTCCCGGGCGGTACGGATCACATGTTCGAGCAACGGTGAACCACCGAGCGGGTGCAATACCTTGGGCAGAGCGGAGCGCATACGCGTACCCTGGCCGGCGGCAAGAATGATGATACTGAGGCTCATGATAAAAAGGGCGAATCCGATCTGGCCATGACTGACCTTATGATACGGCATTCAGGGGGGAAAACTGAAATAGGTCGCCATGCGGAGACCGGACGAGATCAGTGCAGGACTGGCGTTGAAACACCCTTCCTCATTTCTTCGTCGGTAGCATCACGGATGTCGTTGACGGTGATTGAATAGGTCAGCGTCTTGCCGGCGAACGGATGATTGCCATCCACAGTCAGTTTGCCGTCTTCGATTTTCGACACGAAGAATGTGCGCGTCTCGCCCTGATCGTTCTGCATCTGTACTTCAGCACCGACCTTGCGAAACTCCGGTGGCACGTTGTCGATATTGTCGACAAAGGTCAGCTCAGGGTCATACTTGCCAAATGCTTTTTCCGGCGGCAGCAAGACTTCGATGGTATCACCGACACTTCGGCCTTCCAGTGCCGCCTCAACATCCGGAAACATCTGGTTCACTCCACCATGCGCGTAGTACAGCGAGATATCCGATTGCTCGAGGATCTCGCCGGTATCACTAACGATGGAGTAGGCGATCCCGACCACCTTGTTCCTGCCAACAACAGATTCAGTCATGGGATCTCGCCGGATCAGCCGCCGGACTTTTTGCGCAGCTTCTGAATGGTGCGCAACTGTGCAATCGCCTCGGCCAATTCCGCCTTCGCCTTGGCATAGTCGAAGTCGGTCTGCTTGTCGACCATCGCCTTCTCGGCACGTTCCTTGGCTTTCAAGGCAGCGGCTTCGTCGAGATCTTTCGCACGCACCGCCGTATCAGCCAGCACCGTCACCACATGCGGCTGGATTTCCAGCATGCCGCCGGAAACATAGAAAAATTGCTCTTCCTTGCCTTCTACCTGTACGCGCACCTCACCGGGTTTCAGGCGCGTCAGCAAGGGTGTATGGCGTGGCGCAATGCCCACCTCACCCATCGCGGCCGGTGCGAACACCATGTTGGCCGTGCCAGAGAAGATTTCCTCCTCTGCACTGACAATATCGACATGTAACGTCATAGCCATATTCTAGCCCTCAAAACACCTTAAAGTGATTTGGCTTTTTCCACGGCTTCATCAATGGTGCCAACCATGTAGAAGGCCTGCTCTGGCAGATCGTCATAATCGCCGTTGACGATACCCTTGAACGCCGCAATCGTGTCCTTTAGCGAAACGTACTTGCCCGGCGCGCCGGTAAAGGTTTCCGCCACAAAGAACGGCTGTGACAGGAAGCGCTGAATTTTTCGCGCGCGGGACACGTCCAGCTTGTCTTCTTCCGACAGTTCGTCCATACCAAGGATAGCGATAATGTCGCGCAGTTCCTTGTAGCGCTGCAGGGTACCCTGCACGGCGCGGGCCGTGTCGTAGTGTTCGTTACCAACGACCAGCGGATCGAGCTGACGCGAGGTTGAATCGAGCGGGTCCACAGCCGGGTAGATGCCCAGCTCGGCGACCTGACGCGATAACACCAGCGTGGCATCCAGATGCGCAAACGTGGTAGCGGGCGACGGATCGGTCAAATCATCCGCAGGAACGTAGACGGCCTGGAACGACGTGATGGAACCGGTCTTGGTCGACGTAATACGTTCCTGAAGTACGCCCATTTCCTCGGCCAGCGTCGGCTGGTAACCCACCGCCGACGGCATACGACCGAGCAATGCGGATACTTCAGTACCGGCCAGTGTATACCGGTAGATGTTGTCGATGAACATCAGCACGTCACGACCTTCATCACGGAAGTTTTCCGCGATGGTCAGACCGGTCAGCGCCACACGCAGGCGGTTGCCCGGCGGCTCATTCATCTGGCCGTAAACCAGCGCGACCTTGTCGAGAACACCGCCTTCCTGCATTTCGTAGTAGAAATCGTTACCTTCACGGGTACGTTCACCCACACCGGCAAATACCGAGAAACCCGAGTGCTCGATCGCGATGTTACGAATCAGTTCCATCAGGGTAACGGTCTTGCCCACACCGGCGCCGCCGAACAGGCCGATCTTGCCGCCCTTGGCGATAGGCATGATCAGGTCGATAACCTTGATACCGGTTTCCAGGATGTCAACACTGGCTGCCTGCTCTTCGTAGGTCGGTGGATTACGGTGAATCGGCATGAGCTTGTCGGCATCCAGCGGACCGGCTTCATCGATCGGATTTCCGAGCACGTCCATCACGCGACCCAGTGTGCCCTGACCTACCGGCACCTGAATCGGAGAACCCGTGTTACTCACCTCAACACCGCGCTTGACGCCATCAGTAGTGCCCATGGCGATGGTGCGCACCACGCCGTCACCCAACTGGCCCTGGACTTCCAGCGTCAATCCCGCGGAGTCGACCTTGAGCGCGTCGTAGACTTTGGGCACAGAGTCGCGCGGAAATTCCACGTCAACCACAGCACCGATAATTTCAACAATAGTTCCGGAACTCATGATGAAGTCCTCTGTAAATTAAATTCTGTAAACCTAGACGGCCGCGGCGCCAGCCACGATTTCCGACAGTTCCTGGGTGATCGCTGCCTGGCGGGCCTTGTTGTAGACCAGTTGCAGGCCGTCGATCAGTTCACCGGCATTATCGGAGGCTGCTTTCATGGCGACCATGCGTGCCGCCATTTCGCAGGCAATGTTTTCCACCACGCCCTGGTAGACCAGTGATTCGATGTAACGCATCAATAACTGATCCATCACATCCCTGGCGTCCGGCTCGTAAATATAGTCCCAGTGATGCTTCAGCTGTTCGTCGCTCTCATCGCCGACGACTGGCAGCACCTGTTCGATCTGCGGAGACTGGGTCATGGTGTTAACAAACTCGTTGTTGGCCAGGTACAGACGATCGATCTTTCCCTCATCGTAGGCATCCAGCATGACCTTCACCGAACCGATCAGCATATCCACACCGGGGGAATCGCCGAGCTGCGAGTTCTCGGATATGACATTGCCACCGAGCCGCTTGAAGAAACCCATCGCCTTGGTGCCGATAACAGCCAGGTCGATTTCAAGATCCTGATCTTTCCATTCAGACATGGAACGCACGGCCTTCTTGAACAGATTGATGTTCAAGCCACCACACAAACCACGATCGGATGAAATAATGATCAGACCGACCCGCCTGGCATCCCGTTCAATAAGATAGGGATGCTTGTACTCTGGGTGGGATGTGCCCATATGCGCCACCACGTTACGCATTTTCGCTGCGTAGGGGCGAGACGCGCGCATACGATCCTGCGCCTTACGCATCTTGCTCGCCGCAACCATTTCCATGGCCTTGGTGATCTTCTGCGTATTCTTGATGCTCTTGATCTGGGTGCGTATTTCTTTCGCGCCAGCCATAGCCTGATTCCCGCGGTTGGTTAGTAAGCGCCGTTGGCGGCAAAGTCTTCAACGATAGCGCGCAACTTCGCTTCCACTTCGTCGTTGTAGTCCGGGTTAGCGTTGATGGCATCCATGTCGGTACTGAAGCTGGACTTGAAGTGCGCCAACAGCGCGGATTCAAAGGCCACGATCTTTTTGACATCGACGTCGTCAAGGTAACCTTCGTTGGCCGCGAACAGCGAAAGCGCCATTTCCGCAACCGACAGCGGAGCATACTGTGCCTGCTTCATCAGCTCGGTAACACGCTGACCACGTTCCAGCTGTTTACGGGTCGCCTCGTCAAGATCGGAAGCAAACTGTGCGAAAGCCGCCAGCTCGCGATACTGGGCCAGTGCCAGTCGAACACCACCACCAAGCTTTTTGATGATCTTGGTCTGCGCAGCACCACCCACGCGCGAAACCGACAAACCTGCATTGATGGCGGGCCGGATACCGGCGTTGAACAAATCGGACTCGAGAAAAATCTGACCATCAGTGATGGAAATAACGTTGGTCGGAACGAAGGCCGACACGTCACCCGCCTGGGTTTCGATGATAGGCAACGCGGTCAACGAACCGGTCTTGCCTTTCACTTCACCGTTGGTCATCTTCTCCACGTAATCGGCATTAACGCGCGCCGCACGCTCAAGCAGACGGGAGTGCAGGTAGAACACATCACCCGGATAGGCTTCACGACCTGGCGGACGGCGCAGTAACAGTGAAACCTGGCGATACGCCCAGGCCTGCTTGGTCAGATCATCATAGATGATCAGGGCATCTTCACCTCGATCGCGGAAGTACTCGCCCATGGAACAACCGGCGTAGGGTGCGATGTACTGCATGGCGGCCGATTCGGAAGCACCGGCGGAGACAATTATGGTGTGATCCAGGGCGCCGTGTTCTTCAAGCTTGCGCACCACCGCGGCAACGGAGGAATTCTTCTGGCCAATGGCGACATAGATACACTTAACGCCAGTGCCTTTCTGATTGATGATGGCGTCGATCGCGACCGCGGTCTTGCCGGTCTGGCGGTCACCGATGATCAGCTCGCGCTGACCGCGGCCAACCGGGACCATGGCATCAATCGCCTTGAGTCCGGTCTGCACCGGCTGGTCAACCGACTTGCGCTGGATAACGCCAGGCGCAATCTTCTCGATCGGGGAACTGAGGTCGGATTCAATCGGCCCCTTGCCATCGATGGCGGTACCGAGCGAGTCAACAACACGACCCAGCAGGGCTTCACCGACTGGTACTTCCAGAATACGTCCGGTGCACTTGACCTTGTCACCTTCGGACACCGACTTGTAGTCGCCGAGGATAACGGCGCCAACGGAGTCGCGTTCGAGGTTCAGCGCCATGCCAAACAGGTTGTTGCCGAAATCGATCATCTCGCCCTGCATAGCATCGGCAAGGCCGTGAATTCGGCAGATACCGTCAGTCAGACTGACGATGGTGCCTTCACTGCGCGCTTCGGAGGTGGCTTCAAAACCCTCGATACGCTTTTTGATCAGATCACTAATCTCAGATGGATTCAGTTGCATTACTTACGTCCTCTACTTAGTGAACCAGAGCGCTGGAAAGTTGCCGCAGATGTTCCACAGCCGACCCGTCAATTACCAGGTCGCCTGCGCGGATCACTGCACCACCCACCAGGTCTTCGTTCACAGAACAATTCAGTTGCACGTCGCGGCCGAGGCGTTGCTTCAGCGCATTGGCGATTGCGGTCTTCTGTTCTTCGCTGAGCGGTAGTGCAGACTGCACTTCCGCTTTTACGGTGCCTTCCGCTTCATCGCGGAACTGCCGGAACAGCGCGTCGATCATTGGCAGTTGGTCCAGACGACCGTTTTCCGCCAGCATCTTCAGCAGATTGACAGCACCTTCGCCGATGTCGTCACCACAGGCGCGGATCATCAGGCTTGCCGAATCATCGCGGGTCAGGCGCGGGTTATCGAGCAGGGCACACATGGTGTCGCTGCCCGCGACCGCCGCCAGCAAGGCCAGCTGGTCTGACCACTGCGTCAGCTCGCCCTTGCTGTTGGCGAGCTCGAACACGGCCCGCGCGTAGGGACGGGCCAGCGCCGCTTCGCCGCCGATCGCTTCGACGTCTTGAGTTGGAGTATCTGCCATGACCTGTCCCTAGATCCGGGCGACCAGATCTTTGATCAGGTCGTCGTTGGCCGTGGCATCCAGCTCACGTTTAAGGATACGACCGGCGCCGGCTGTGGCAATTTCCACCACCTGGCCACGCAGAACCTCGCGGGCACGGTTTACTTCCTGGTCAATCTCGGCCTGGGCAGCCGCCTTCAGGCGATTGCCTTCTTCGATAGCGTCAGTCTTGGCCTCTTCGACGATTTCCGCCGCACGCTTCTCGCCACGGCTTATAACTTCGGCCGCCTGTTGCTTGGCTACGTGCAGCAGTTCAGCCGCCTTCTGTTGCGCCAGTTCCTGCTCGTGTTTTCCGCGATCGGCCGCAGCCAGTCCTTCAGCGATTTTTCCCTTGCGCTCGACTAGTGCATTCATGATCGGTGGCCACACAAACTTCATGCAGAACCACACGAACACGAGGAAGGTGATGCTTTGCCCGATCAATGTCGCGTTGAAATTCATGGTCGCACCTCGTGCAATTCAGTGGATAAAACGGGATTACAGACTGTTTTATCCGCCAACGACAGCGAACATGACGTACATGGCCAGACCCACAGCGATCATCGGCACGGCGTCAACCAGACCCATTACGATGAAGAACTGGGTACGCAGCATCGGGATCAGCTCCGGCTGACGCGCAGCGCCTTCGAGGAAGCGGCCGCCCAGAATACCGATACCAACTGCAGCGCCAAGTGCGCCCAGGCCCATCATCAGTGCGCCGGCAATATAGAGCAGTGCGTTTTCCATTGTGTATCTCCTGAAAGTTTACGTTTAATCGTTAATTTATAAAGTGAAAATGAATCAGTGGCTTTCCTGGCTCGCCATGTCCAGGTAAACAATCGTCAGGGTCATGAAAATGAACGCCTGAAGGGTAATGATCAAAATATGGAAGATGGCCCAGCCCAGCTGCAGCAGGCCACCGAAAGCGCCCATCATCAGTCCGCCGCCATACATCAGCGCGATCAGAATGAAGATCATTTCGCCGGCGTACATGTTGCCGAAAAGTCGTAGCGCCAGTGAGATGGGCTTGGCGATCAGCGTGACGCCTTCCAGCAGCAGGTTGATGGGCATCAAAAATTTGGGGAACGGGTGGAACGCCAGTTCGGCGAAGAAGCCACCGGCGCCCTTTATTTTGAAGCTGTAGTAAAGCACCAGCGCAAAGACGGACAGCGACAGGCCAAAGGTAATATTGGGATCGGTGGACGGCACAATCTTGAGGTGCCCCACACCCATCAGCTTGGCCAGCTCGGGCAGCCAGTCGATGGCAATCAGATCCATGAAGTTCATCAGGAACACCCAGATGAAGATGGTCAGCGCCAGCGGGCCGATCAGAGCGTTCTTGCCACTGAAAGAGCCACGCACCGAGTCATCGATGAATTCGACCACCCATTCGACGAAGTTCTGCCAGCCGCCCGGTACGCCGGCGGTTGCCGTCTTCGCGGCGGCTCGGAAGCCCCACAGAAACAACACACCCAGTCCGATCGAAAACAGCATGCTGTCGACGTTAATTGACCAGAAACCGAAGCTGGCCGCGTCCTGGGCAGTGTGAGCAAAACCCCAGTGCCCGGCGTGTTCATGACCTTCCGGAAACTGTCCATAGGTCAGGTTGGTCAGATGGTGCCTGATGTATTCTGCTGATGTTCCTGGAGCGTCGGCCATGTGTCTACTTCTGCTGCGTTAACTGTTTTGTTGAGAAAATAATCATTACCAGCTGCCCGACGATAAATCCGGCCAGTACAGCCAGCGGGTCAAGTTGCAATGCCCCCAATACCAGGGCGAAAAGTACAGCGATGATCACAAAACGCTGCACTAAACATATATATATGGCTGCCAGGCTTTGTTGCGGCGAACGCTCCGGCGCCTGCGCGTCGCGACGTGCGCAACGGGCGACGAGGAGTGCGTTTCCCGCCGCAATGCCACCACCGCAAAATACTGAAATGGCAGACAAACTTTCGAATATGATAAGAAATACGGCGGACGTGGCTGATACCAGCAACAACTGGTACAACAACAACCTGCGGATTCCATGTTCCAACGGCACTCGGCTCGATTTTGTCCCGGATCATCGGGACCATCGCACCAACGCCGATGTGAGGCGGGCGAGATTATAAGGATCGTCGATAGGTGGGGTCAACAATTTATATATCCGTTGTGGGTATCCGGTTAGTCCCTACTGGATATGTTCGAGTATGCCATCCAGCTCATCAAGGCTGCTGTAACTGATCACCAGCTTGCCCTTGCCCTTCGCGCCAGACTGCACCTGAACCGGCGCACCGACGCGGTCGGACAGGCTCTGCTCCAACCGCACGAGGTCGGGATCCCGACGCGGATTTCGTGTCGCAGCCGGCTTATCACCTTCGGCCAGCAACTTCTTAACCAGTTTCTCAGTGGCGCGTGCCGACAGGCCCTTGTCCACAACCTGGTGAGCAGCATCCACCTGCGCGCGAGGGGGCAGCGCCAGCAGGGCACGGGCATGACCCATTTCCAGCTCACCGCGCTCGACCATGGCGGTGGCCACCTCGCCCAGCTCAAGCAGGCGCAGCAAGTTCGATACGGCAGCGCGCGAGCGGCCAACCGCTTCGGCTGCCTGCTGGTGAGTCATTTCGAATTCGTCGATCAGGCGTTGCAGTGCGCGGGCCTCTTCAAGCGGATTGAGATTTTCGCGCTGGATATTCTCGATAAGTGACACGGCGATGGCCGCACGGTCGTCCATGTCACGCACCACCACCGGCACTTCCTGCAAACCGGCCAGCTGGGCGGCCCGCCAACGGCGCTCGCCGGCAATGATTTCGTAATGCCCCTTGCCAATGGAGCGAACCAGGATCGGCTGCACCACGCCCTGCTGGCGGATGGAATCAGCCAGGTCCTCAAGGCTCTCACTGTGCATGTCCACGCGCGGCTGATACTTGCCGCGCTGCAACAGCTCGACACCCAGCGTGCGCAGGCCATCTCCTGCGTCGCCAGCGGCGACGGGCGTCTGTTGGGCGGGTGCCGGCCTGGTCGCCGGCGCTGCCGCGCCGCGCGATGGTCCCAGTAAGGCATCAAGCCCGCGTCCCAGTCCTCGTTTTTTTGCTGCCATGGTGTTGCTTCGGGGTATTTGCGTAAAAGTGGAACACTAACGGAAAAGTGGCGATGGAACTAGCCCGGTCTTGCCGCAATCAGTCGGTTAATGCGCCAACACCGGGGGAAGCGTTATCGACCTCAGGAGCCTGTGCACGCTCATTCTCACGTCGTAGCAACTCTCCTGCCAGCGCCAGGTAGGCAATGGCGCCGCGCGAACTTCGATCATATTTAATGATAGGGGCGCCGTAGCTCGGCGCCTCGGCAAGGCGCACGTTACGCGGGATGATGGTGCGATACACCTTGTCGCCGAAATGCTCCAGCAGTTGTTGGGAGACTTCGTTGGCCAGATTGTTGCGCGCATCGAACATGGTGCGTAACAGCCCCTCGATTTCCAGATCCGGATTAACGGCTTCGCGAATCTGCTCGACAGTCTCGATCAGCGCGCTCAGGCCTTCCAGCGCGTAGTACTCGCACTGAATGGGAATAAATACGGCATCGGCGGCAGTCAGCGCGTTTAGTGTGAGCATATTAAGCGACGGCGGACAGTCGATCAGAATGTAATCGTAGTTGTCACGCACTGACTCAATGCGCTGCTGCAGGCGCGCTTCACGCGAATCGACCTGCATCAGTTGCACTTCAGCCGCGGTGAGATCGCTATTACCCGGCAGCAGGTGATATCCGGCGGCCTCGGCATCGACGATAATTTGTTCGATGGGTGTATCTTCGAGCAGCAGGTGATAACCGCTCAGTTCCAGCTCGCGCTTGTCCACGCCACTGCCCATGGTGGCGTTGCCCTGCGGATCGAAATCGACCAGCAGCACCTTACGGTGCGTAGCGGCCAGCGAGGCAGCCAGATTGACGCAGGTCGTGGTTTTACCGACGCCGCCTTTCTGGTTAGTAATGGCAATGATACGACCCATCGTGTCTCAATCCATCTCTGATTTAGTTGTTGTCCAGTATCAACAGATGCCGCTCGGCATCCAGGCCAGGTATCTGCAGCTGTACGATTTGCAATCGCCCCGCGTGCTCAAAGTCTTCCAGCTCCGCATCCGGTTGCACGCCCTTCATAAACAGGAAACGCCCGTCATCGCGCACCAGATGATGCGTCATCCCGTACAGTTCCGACAAACTCGACACCGCGCGGCTGATCACCATAGCAAATGGTTGGGCCGGCTGATACGCCTGCATGCGGGTATGCACCGTTGTGACCCGGTCGAGACCCAGCTCGGCGACAACCTGACGCACGAAGCGCAGTTTCTTGTCACTGGAATCCAGCAGGGTTATCGACAGATCGGGGCGCGCGATCGCCAGCGGCAAACCGGGCAGTCCCGCACCGGTACCCACGTCCAGCAAGCTGTCGCCGCGCAGGAAAGGCAACACGGCCAGGCTGTCGAGAATATGCCGTGTCACCATCTCGTGCGGATCACGCACGGCGGTGAGGTTGTAGACCCGATTCCATTTTGCCAACAGGTCGACCAGTGCGGCCAGCTGGTGAATCTGCTGGCTGTCAAGCGCCACGGGCAATGCCTCAGTGCCCCGCTCGATAGCAGACTCAATTGAAGGATCCATGTCCCGGATGACGTTGCTGGCTGTGGTCATCAGGCCGATTTGCGCGCCAGCCCGGCTTTTTTCAGGTGCACCAGCAATAGCGATATGGCCGCCGGCGTGACACCGGGAATACGCGCCGCCTGACCGATGGTTTCCGGTCGCACCGCCAACAATTTTTCCCGAACTTCAGAAGACAGGCCACGCACCTGCAGGTAATCAAAATTATCCGGCAGCGGCTTGTGCTCGTTACGCTGCTGACGTGCGATTTCGTCGCGCTGACGTTCAATGTAACCGTGGTACTTCGCCTGAATCTGTACCTGTTCGGCCACAGCGCCGGTTTCGCCCGGACCGATGCCGTCGAGTTGCATGAGTGTCGTGTAATCGAGCTGCGGACGACGCAGCAGATCGTCAATACGCTGTTCGTTAGCCAGGATTTCACCGCGGGAGTCGGCAAGCTGTTGTGCCTGCGCCGTGCCGGGCCGCACCCAAAGATCGTGCAGGCGCTGCTGTTCGCGCTCGATGGATTCGCGCTTTGCGCTGAACGCACGCCAGCGGGATTCATTAACCAGTCCCATTTGGTGACCAACTTCGGTCAGGCGCAGATCGGCATTGTCTTCACGCAGCAGCAGACGATACTCGGCACGACTGGTGAACATGCGATAGGGCTCGCTGGTGCCTCGCGTGATCAGATCGTCGATCAACACGCCGATGTAGGCTTCATCGCGACGCGGACACCAGGCGCTTTCATCACGCGCCAGTCGTGCCGCATTCAAACCCGCGACCAGTCCCTGTGCGGCGGCTTCTTCATAACCGGTAGTGCCATTGATCTGACCGGCGAAGAACAGGCCACCGATAAATTTGGTTTCCAGTGACGCACGCAGGTCGCGTGGATCAAAAAAGTCGTATTCAATCGCATAGCCCGGCCGGGTAATACGCGCGTTTTCGAAACCGGGGATGGCGCGCACCATGTTGTTCTGCACGTCGAACGGCAGACTGGTCGAAATACCATTGGGGTAAATTTCGTGTGTATCCAGCCCTTCCGGCTCAATGAAAATCTGGTGCGCGGTCTTGTCGGCAAATCGCACCACCTTGTCTTCGATAGACGGGCAGTAGCGCGGCCCGGTCCCCTCGATGACACCCGAATACATGGGCGAACGATCCAGCCCGGCGCGGATGATGTCGTGCGCACGTTCGCTGGTATAGGTGATATGGCAACTGATCTGGCGGGGGTGTTCGCTGCCATCGGACATAAACGAAAACGCCGGGATCGGATCGTCGCCAGGCTGTTCGTTCAATTCACTGTAATCGATGCTGCGGCCATCAATGCGCGGTGGCGTGCCGGTCTTCAGGCGTTCGACCCGGAACGGCAATTCGCGCAGCCGTTGCGCCAGCGCATTGGCGGGCGGGTCCCCGGCGCGACCGCCCTGGTAATTCGACAGGCCGATGTGGATACGGCCACCGAGGAAGGTGCCCACGGTCAGCACCACAGCCTCGGCGGTGAACTTCAGCCCCATCTGGGTCACCACACCCGTCACCCGGTCGCCTTCGACGATCAGGTCATCGACAGCCTGCTGGAACAGTGACAGGTTGGGGTGGTTTTCCAGGGTGTGGCGGATGGCCCGGCGATACAGCTGGCGGTCAGCCTGGCAACGGGTGGCGCGCACGGCCGGCCCCTTGCTGGCGTTGAGGCGTCGAAACTGGATGCCGGCGCGATCAGCCGCGCGTCCCATCTCTCCACCCAGCGCATCAATTTCTTTCACCAGGTGACCCTTGCCAATACCGCCAATGGCCGGGTTACAACTCATCTGGCCGAGGGTTTCGATATTGTGAGTCAGCAGCAAGGTGCGGGCACCGGCGCGCGCCGAGGCCAGCGCAGCTTCGGTACCCGCATGGCCGCCACCAACCACGATCACCTGGTAATGTTGTTCGTTCACCATTGCTGCAAACCGGATAAAAAAGGCAGCCGATTGTAACGCAGATCCGGGGAGGGCGCCCTTAAGGGCGTGGGCGCAGGCATTTGAACACGTTTATCGGAATAAATAAGTAGAACTATAAGTATATAGCTATGCATATATTTATAGTATTACTTTATATTTAATAATAACAATGTTTTATTAACCGCCTCCACGAGGCCACGGGTCACCGCAGCTTCACTGTAACAGCGCGTCGCACGTTCAAAAGCGGCGGCTGGAAGCCGTTTTTGCAGCGCTGAATCCCCCAGAAACTGCTGAACCTGACCGGCCAGGGCCGCCACATCGTCTACGTCGAAGAACAGTGCTTCGGTACCTTTGGCAAACATGGCGATGTGGCCACTGGCGGTCGACAACACCATCGGGACCCCCGCTGCCGCACCTTGTAGTGGGGTCAGACCGAACGCGTCCGAGCGGGCCGGTACACATAACAGATCAAGTCCGGACAGAAATGTGTTAACGGCCTCGGGCGCAATCCAGCCGGTGAGCTCAATGCGGTCAGCCAGGCCCAATGCCTGGATCTGCTCTCGCAAGTGCGCTTCCTCTTCACCTGCGCCCACCAGCATTGCCTGGAATGCGACCCCTTGTTCGGCCAGCTGACCCAACGCATCGATGAACACATCGAAACCCTTGACCCAATCAAACCGACCCACCGCGCCGATCACGGGAGGCTGTTGTAACGGATGGGGTTGCCGGCACTCCTCGGAAGGGAGATCAACATAATTGGGTACCACATACACCGGCAGCCGACTGCCGGCAGGATCGGCCTTGATTTTCTCACGCAGGGCGTCGGTCAGTGCGATCACGGCGTCCGCCTTGAGCAGGCGTCGTACCTTGGTACTGTGAGTCACTGCCAGCACCGGGGCGGTTTTCCCCAGCGCCCGCTTCAACAGTGCAACAGAACGACTGCAATGCGCAACCGCGATGGCCGGTTGGCGACCGCGCAGGCGTCGCGCCAGCCGCCATGCAGCAAGCCAGTCATAATGTCCGTGGCTGCGTACACGCTGAACCTCAATCCCGGCCGGAATCCCCGGCAAGTCCGCAGGCAATGCATCGTTGAGTAGCATCAGCACCTGGTGACCCTGCTTTTGTAATATGCGACTGTAGTCGCACACCACTTGCCAACGTCCACCAGTGGCATCGCCGAGTACACTGTTTATGACGAGCACGCGAACAAACTCCTGTTTGCACGGTTGGGTGGGTATCAGTTCTGCGTTGCGAGTTCAGCAAAGTTTTTCAATGCGCCCTGCATCTTTTCAACAACAGCATCCCTGTCGTGAATGCCGTGGCGCTTCACAATCCAGGCAGGGTCGTTATAGGCCAACCATACAGCGCCCTGTTCATCCTGCCAGGCCAGCACTTTCAGCGGAAGATCAATGCCCGCCAACTGATCGCCCTGCATTAACAAGGTACCTATCTTTGGATTACCGAAAATCAGCACCTCGGTGGGCCGCAGTTCCAGCCCGACAGCTGCTGCACCCTTGTGGTGATCGACACGGGCAAATACTGTCATGCCTTTACTTCGAACCGCAGACTCAAACAGATCCAGGGTTTCCGCTCGAATCTTTCGGATCATGGCGAGTTCCTCCTTTTCGCCAAGTATAAAAGTGGGGCGGGGCGGCTGTATACCGCCCCGCCAATGGAGGAACTAGAATATCGCCAACAGTTGCAGAGTCAGACGATCCTCAAGACCATCTGCGATCTCGTTCGGTGGCGCTGAAGAGGAGAATCCCGGGGCATCCTGGTTACGAAATTCGTAGTTCACGACAGCGCGGGTTTTCTTGTTGAAGAAATACTGTGCGCCGAGTGTCAGCGTATCAAACTCGCGTTCTCCTGCATCGCTGTCGCTGAGCCGATCCAGATAGTCATAACGGATATCCAGTTCGATCTTCGGTGTAACGGCGTAACCGGCATGCACATACCAGCCATCAGCCTCGCCATCCGGGGCCATGTTGACCGAGGCGATCGCGGTGGGATCCCCGTTCTCGGCTGATCCCGGCACTGCACCACCGTCCGTACCGTTGAGGATCATACCGTCAGCCTTGACATATTCTGCCGCCGCGCGCCATTTCCCCTTGCGGAAGGTTGTGCCTACACCCCAGCGTTCACGATCAAAATCCTGGTCACCCGCAACACCCCCAACGTACTCGAGGGTACGTTCACCATCCTGACCCCAGGCGAACATTTTCCAACCCTGGCGGCGAGGCCCCTCGCCACCAAACACCAGTTCCGAAGACCAGTACAGGTAGACATCCTTTTCATTGTTGTTATCACTACGGTTCAGGCCGTTACCGTTACCAACCATACCTGCGTAGCTGTGCTCCCAGTCGCCGTACTTGAAGGTATCGAAAACCTGGACACCGATATCACGAAACGCGCCAACGGAACCGTTGGGGCGATTCGACGTGGTGGTGTCCGACCCGTCACCATCCACGAAACGTTCCAGCAGCAACTGATCGGTAACGTTGGTAAAGTTGGCATAGTCGAATACCTGTATAGCCTGCAGACCTTCTTCAGCCGTTGGTGTTTTAAACTGGCCAACGCGAATACGTGCGCCCGGTATATAACTTAAAGTGATACTCGCATCCGTTGCAGCGATATCTGAACCGAATTCCGTTATACCGTTTTTGCCCGCTTCAACCAGGAAGAAATAGTTAACCTTGCTGTCGAGCGGAAAGTTGGTGCCCCGGACACCGATACGGGCACGACGCAGCTGGAATGTGTTACTGGAATTCCGCTCGGGCGGGACCTGGTTAAATACCGCGTCCTGCCCGGCAAAGGGTCCAGCCTTGAGTTTCGTGTTTTTATTGTAGACATACTGCGGCTGTATGAAGCCCCATAGCCTGAATCGGTCAGTCGAACCTGCCGGTTCGGTACCCTGCAGGGTCAACCAGTTTGCGGCATCTGCTGCGGTTGTCGTCAGTACGGCTGCCAACACTGTTGCCAGCGCCAGTTTGGAAAATTTCATAATACTCCTCCCACTCAGCGTGGATTTATTTTGTTCAGGGTTTGACCAGCGTGTAACCCTGTTCGACAAGATCGATGATGCGCACCACGCCGGCAGAAACACGTGTGGCGTTGCTGTTAAGCGCTGGTTCCGAACCAAGTAGTTTTGTGAATTTGCTCAGCGTATTCGAGCAGGCGCTGAATCGAACGCCGCTTGACGAGGACAGGCCTTCAATACGACCGGCATTTGAGTTGTCAGCGAAGAGCAGACGCAGACCGGGTCCGAAAGCGACGATTTCCACGTCAACCTTATCCGGTCCGTAGTGTTTGACCAGGTTGCTCGCGACATTGAGCACCAGTGTCTGCTTGTAGGAATCCTCATCGCTGATCTGAAGGACTACCTTCTTCTCCGCGAATGGCTTGTCTTCCGCAGCCTGCGTCCAGGGCGCCAGGCACAGTAGCCAGGCGATCATCAGCCAGCGAAGTGGCCGGTTCAATCTATTCATTATCTCCTCCTGATATGTGATCTTTTCGCTAACTCGTGGCAAGTAGCGAGCGCTGACCTGTAGAGAACTCAAAATTTGTTTTTATTCGGGCTGAAAAATAATTACATTTCGGTGAAATAAACCGGGGGCCCACTGCATCAAGGTGGTATGGGTCTGATTTCGTGTATTAACAGCGGTGCTGTATTGCGCCGACGTATTGCCACCTCCCGGGAGCGTCTGTACCGGGTAGCACTGGCATGGTGTGGTGATGGCATGCTGGCTGATGACCTGGTGCAGGAAACCCTGTCGCTGGCGCTTCAGAAAGTGCACCAGCTGCGCGACAAGGAACGGTTGAACGCGTGGTTGTACAGCATCCTTAACAATCGCTGGAAGCAATACCTGCGCAGTCGCCGGCCGCACGAGGATCTGGATGATGAGCGGCCCTGCGAGAAACCGGGTCCTGATTTAATGGTCGACCGACTTGAAATCGTCAGTCGGGTGAGAGCGGCTGTTGCCGTCTTGCCACTGGAACAGCGCCGCGTACTGGCGTTGGTCGATCTGGAAGGTTTTTCCTACAATGACGTCGCGGAGATTCTTGAAATCCCGACGGGTACAGTAATGAGCCGCCTGCACCGGGCCCGCAAGGGGCTCGTCAAGCTGCTCGAACCGGACGAGACAATGCCAACCGAAGTAACTGGCCCGTCCCTGAGAAGAGTGAAGTGAGCACGATGGATAAAGAGACATGGGATGATCTGACGCTGACTGCGTATATCGACGGCGAGCTTGATGACGCCACACATAACGCCGTGCTAAGCGCGATGGAATATGACAAGGCGTTGAGCGAGCGCGTGTGCCGTCTGCGCCGCACCAAGGACTGGATGCACGCCGGCTATAGCTCGGCCCTGCCTCCGCAACGTACACTGCCCAAACAACATCCTTCCGCGCGTCTGCTGCGTAATGGTCTGGCGGCTTCGTTCATTGCGCTGGCTATTGGTATCGGTAGTGGACTACTCGGCTACGTGTGTGCGGAACGCGGTGCAACGACCCTGGCCGAAAACGCTGACCCCAATCGTATCGTTCTGCATATCGATGATTCAGACCCGCAACACTTCGGGCAGCTGCTCGACTACACGGAAGCTTTCCTGCAGGAACACCGCGACAGTGGTGTGCAGGTTGAAGTTGTCGCCAATGCCGGCGGGCTGGATCTGCTGCGTGTCGATAGCTCGCCCTACGAGCAGCGGGTAAAAACCCTTACCGAAAATTACACCAACGTGCAGTTCATCGCTTGTATGAATGCTATTCGTAATCTTACAGCGGCGGGCATTGATGCCACGCTCATTGACGACGTACATACCGGTGAGACAGCTGTTGATCACATCGTCAAGCGAATGAACCAGGGCTGGACCTATCGGAAAGTCGATTCGCTCTCAGATATCTGATCTATTACCGGTGTAACTCCTCCAGCACCCGGAATCTTGCCCCGCGAAAGCGGGGCTTTTATTTTCCGATACAAAACCCCGAGAATATCTCCCCCAGCAAATCATCGCTGGAAAACTCTCCGGTTATCGTGGACAACGGTTGCTGGGCGAGACGCAATTCCTCCGCCAGCAATTCGCCCGCACCGCTATCAAGACATGTCAGCGCCTGATCCAGGTGCTGTGCTGCGTGCTGCAATGCATCGATGTGGCGGCGACGGGCGCTAAAGCCGCCGGCGCTCGTACCCTGATAGCCCATCAGTTGTTTCAAATGATCGCGCAGCACGTCCATACCTGCGCCGGTGCAAGTGCTGAGCGCGATTGTGGGTGACACGTTTTCTGCTTCCATACCACCAGGGTGGCCGGTCAGGTCGATCTTGCTGAGAATACGCGTGTGCGGCAGCTTTGCCGGCAAACGTTCGAGTATCTGTTGGTCTTGATCACCAAAACCCTGTTGGTCATCGATCACCAGCAGAACCCGGTCCGCCTGTTCAATCTGGTGCCAGGCACGACGGATACCTTCCTGCTCGACAGGATCGGCACTGTCGCGAAGGCCCGCCGTGTCGATGATGTGCAAGGGCATACCATCGATCTGGATATGTTCACGCAGAACATCTCGCGTGGTACCCGCCACCTCGGTAACAATCGCAGCTTCACGACCAGCCAGCGCATTCAACAGACTGGATTTTCCGGCATTGGGACGACCGGCAATAACCAGTGTCATGCCGTCACGAAGCAACTGGCCCTGTCGCGCCTGCTTTCGAACTTGCGCCAATTGTTCACAGACTGAATTCAATTGCGTCCGGACTTGTCCATCACTTAGAAAATCAATTTCCTCATCGGGAAAATCAATTGCGGCTTCGACGTAGGTTCGTAATCCTGTCAGCGCTTCGACCAGCGCATGGATGTGGCGGGAAAATTCCCCTTGCAACGAACGCGTTGCTGCACGGGCTGCCTGTTCGGTATCGCTATCAATCAGGTCGGCAATCGCCTCGGCCTGGGCGAGGTCGAGCTTGTCGTTAAGAAAGGCGCGTTCGGAAAATTCGCCGGGGCGTGCGACACGCGCACCCAGCGACAGCGCACGGGCAAGCAACATATCCAGCACTACAGGACCACCGTGTGCGTGTAATTCCACGACGTGTTCGCCGGTAAAGGATTTCGGTGCGGGAAAGTTGAGCAGCAGGCCTTCGTCGATATGTTCGCCTTCGCTATCACAAAAGACTCGCAGTTCGGCAACACGTGCAGGTGGAAGGGTACCTGCGATCTGTTCAGCAATAGAAGGGGCGTTGGCGCCGGAAAGCCTCACGATACCAACGCCGCCACGCCCCGGCGCGGTGGCGATAGCAGCTATGGTGTCGGCGGGCGCCTGTTGCATACCGCTATCGGGTCAGCGGTCAGGCCGTTCCCTGCTCAACCCGTTTGGTGATGAAGTACTGTTGGGTAATAGAAAGTGTGTTGTTGACTACCCAGTACAACACCAGGCCGGAAGGGAAGAAAGCAAAGAACACAGTGAACACGACAGGCAGAATCATCATCACCTTAGCCTGAATAGGATCCATCGGTGCCGGGTTAAGCTTTTGCTGAATGATCATGGTAATACCCATCAGCAAGGGCAAGATGAAATAAGGATCGGCCGCTGACAGATCCTGCAGCCAGAGCATGAACGGCGCCTGGCGCATCTCCACGCTTTCCAGCAATACCCAGTACAGGGCAATGAACACGGGGATCTGCACCAGTACCGGCAGGCAGCCGCCCAGGGGATTGACCTTCTCCTTCTTGTACATCTCCATCATTGCCTGGTTGAGCTTCTGCTTGTCGTCGCCGTAACGCTCCTTGAGTGTCTTCAGGCGCGGGGCAAGCTTGCGCATGTTTGCCATGGAGCGGTAGCTGGTTTCGGACAGCTTGTAGAACAAGGCCTTGATGATC
>Ga0316193_10000494_pt1 | contig 24513 bp, 23 predicted proteins | sample MerIslsedime2_MG_FD_207735 | JGI IMG/M metagenome (GOLD analysis project Ga0316193, IMG submission 207735) | Coastal sediment microbial communities from Maine, United States - Merrow Island sediment 2 | ecosystem: Environmental > Aquatic > Marine > Coastal > Sediment | place: USA: Maine... | reverse complement strand
CCTTTTCTTTCCTCAACCACCACAGCCTTCGCGTCTCGTCTTAGCGGTTCAGGCCGAGATTGGTTCCATCCAGGAGCCTGTGGCCGTGGGCGTCGCCGCCGATCACCGATCGGAGGGCGAAATCGAGCTGTTCTTGCTCGACCGTCAGCGGCTCGACCCCGGTGACAGAGGTGAGCTCCTGTGGCAGGAGACCGTCACAGCACTGACCGAAGAAGATGGGCCGCGAGGCATGACGATTGTGCAGATCGAAGGGATGCTCCACGACGCAACCATTCTCCTCGCGCCACGCAAGGATTTTGACGCCGCGATCAACGACCTCCATGCACGCGGAATGAGGGCGCGGTCCATCGGTGATGAGAGAACCGGAATGTGGCGATTGGATCGGTTGCCAAGGGGAGCCATCCCGGCCGTCGCAACCACCGTATCTCCACTCGATTTGAACCCGCGACCGAGGCGGCCGCGGGCAACTCCCCATCAGTCGGTCCGGCGGCGGTTGCCCCTCACCGAAGCGGTGGTGCGCGAGGTCTTTCACGGCTTCGTGCCGCCACGATTCCACACCGCGGGAGACGGAGAGCCGATCACCATGGGCGGGGCGACCTACGGATTCGGCATCGGCATGCACGCATGGACGCACATGCTTTTCTATCCACCCCCCGGCGCAGAAGCTCTGGAGGGAGTCATTGGACTCGCAGACGCCGTCTCGGACTGCGACCATGCCCTCGTCACCTTCGAGGTGTGGGGCGAAGATGATCGGCGAATTTTCGACAGTGGCCCGTTCAGCGCAGGCATGGCGCCGAGGCACATCCGTATTCATCTCGGTGAGGCTTCGACCATAACGCTCGCCCTCACCGAAGCCGGCAACGGGCATGAATGTGACCAGGCTCTCTGGGCGGAGCCGTTCTTCACGATTGCCGCAAACCAAAAACGGTAATCTAACGAAAGTCTGCGGCAGGTCAGCCCTGGTCCCGGTCTTGGAGCCCGAGTTCAGCAAGCTGCCGTGTATCCACCGCCGACGGGGCGTTCGTCATCAGACACGTCGCCGACGTCGTCTTGGGGAATGCGATGACATCGCGAATCGAGTCCCGGCCGGCCATCAGCATGACGATGCGATCGAGCCCGAGGGCGATCCCACCATGCGGCGGCACGCCGTAACGGAACGCCTCGAGGAGAAAGCCGAAGCGGGACTGCGCCTCGGCCTCGTCGATGCCGAGAGCGGCAAAAACCCTGGTCTGGAGCCCGGGATCGTGGATTCTGATCGACCCGCCGCCGAGTTCGACACCGTCCATGACAACATCGTAGGCGCGGGCATACGCCGCCCCGGGGTCGCTGTCGAGTAGCGCCTCGTCTTCAGTCCGCGGCGAGGTGAATGGGTGGTGCATGGCGTAGAAGCGCTCATCGTCCTCGTTCCATTCGAGGAGCGGAAAATCGGTCACCCATAGAAAATCGTGACGCCCCCCCGGAATGAGCCCGTGTTCACGGCCGAGGTGGAGTCTGAGCGCGCCAAGCGCCGAGAAGACCATGCCTTCCGCACCACCCACCGCCAGCAGGAGATCTTCTTCTCCTGCGCCGGTACCGTCGAGGAAGGCGCGCACACCGTCATCGCCAAGCGCCTTTTTGGCCGGCGAGGCGACCCCATCCGGGGTCCGTTTGAACCACAGCACGCCGGCGGCGCCATGCGGACGGACAATCTCGGACAGACCATCGAGCTGCTTCCGGGAAAGGGCTGCACCGCCCGGCAGCACCAGGCCCTTGACCCTGCCCTCTGCCGCCGCCTGCTCGAGAATTCTGAACCCACAACCCTCGGCCAGGCCACCGAGCTCGACCAGCTCGAGACCGAAGCGGGTGTCGGGGCGGTCGCTCCCAAACCGCTCCATGGCCTCGCGGTAGGTGAGGCGAGGAAACGGCGTTTGAGGATCGATCCCGACCAGGGGGAAGATCCGGGAGTAGAGTCCCTCGATGAGGGAGAAAATATCCTCTTCACACACGAATGACGCCTCGACGTCCACCTGGGTGAACTCGGGCTGACGGTCCGCACGCAGATCCTCGTCGCGAAAACAGCGCGAGATCTGCATGTAACGCCCGCAGCCGGCGACCTGGAGGAGCTGCTTGAAGAGCTGTGGTGACTGCGGCAGGGCGTAGAACGATCCCTTGTGGATCCGCGACGGCACCAGGAAGTCGCGCGCACCCTCTGGCGTCGACCGGGTCAGAATCGGGGTTTCGACATCTATGAAACCCATTTCATCGAAATAACGACGGACCTCTGCGACCACCTTGTGGCGCAAGACCAGATTGGAAATCATCTCCGGTCGCCGCAGGTCGAGATAGCGATGGGTCAGGCGAAGCTCTTCGGAGGCATTGACCCTGTCCTCGACCACGAAGGGCGGCGTCTCGGCCGAGTTAAGGACTTCGAGCTTCTCGACCATGATCTCGATCTCGCCGCTCTCCAGCTCGGGGTTGGCCTGGCCTTCCGCTCGTTCGCGGACCACACCGATCACGAGGACGACGTCCTCGGCAGAAAGCTGCTCACCCTCGGCCACCATTGCGTCTTCGAAGACCAGCTGCAAGAAACCGCTGCGGTCGCGAAGATCGACAAAGACCAGGCCGCCGAGATCCCGGCGGCGTCGCACCCAACCCACAACCTCCACCCGTTCATCGAGATTGTCGCGGCCGAGGCTCGCGCACCAGGGCCTGTCCCACGCGCTTGTCGTCATTCGTCTCTCCGTCACCTTATTCGTTATTCGAACCCGATCCCGATCCCGACTTGTCCCGGCGTAGCCCAAAGGGCGAAGCCGGATCCCGACGACAAGATCGTTTACTCCTTGACGTCAACACCTATCAGACGCGCAACATACGCCGGAACTTCCTCCAGCACCACCGTCTCTTGTTCGCCCCTTTCGAGGTCACGAACAACTGCCGTTCCTTCGGCGATCTCATTCTCGCCCAGAATCACTGCTGCCTGCGCACCGATCTTCCCGGCCCACTTGAGGCCCGCTTTGAGCGACCTGTCCGTGACTTCAGTCTGCGCCGAGATGCCCCTCCAGACCAGGAGACGAGCGATAGCCAGCGCCGCTGCGTTCGCCGTGATGCCGATCGGCAATACCGCGACCGTCGGTCGGTCCAGGACCCTGCGGCGGAATGATTCCGGCAGGACCTCGATCAACCGATCCTCGCCGATGGCGAACCCGGTCGCGGGCACCTGCGAACCACCAAGATCGGAGATCAGGCGGTCGTAACGCCCACCGCCGCATATCACCGTATTGTCTCCGAGCTGCGGTGACACAACCTCGAAGACGGTCCGCAGATAGTAGTCAATGCCACGAACCAGCCGCGGAGAGCGACGCACCGGGATCTCGAGTGACGCAAGGCCATCCTCGACCGCCTCGACATGGGCACGGGCCTCGGCGCTCACGACCTCGGCAACCGGCGTCGTTTTGGCCACCAGCTCCCGGCACCGTGCCACTTTACAATCGAGAATCCTCAAAGGGTTGGCATCCCACCGGCGCTGGCAATCCGCGCAGAGTTCCGCACGGTTTGACTCGAGCTCGGCCTTGAATCCTTCGATAAAGCGGGGACGATCTTCCGGATCTCCGAGATTGTTGATGACAATGACCAGGTCATCGAAACCAAGCTCTGTCAGGAAGCTGTGGAGCGCAAGCAGAACCTCGACATCGGCCTGTGGCGTGGCGGCGCCAATGAGCTCGATGCCGATCTGGGAAAACTGTCGATAGCGACCGCGCTGCATCTTCTCGTAGCGGAACATGGGGCCGAGATAGCTCAGGCGGAGCGGCATCGGCCGCTGGCCGAGTCCGTCCTCGATGTAGGCGCGCGCCACACCGGCTGTGCCCTCGGGCCGGAGGGTCAGTGATCGGCCCTTGCGGTCGGCAAAGGTGTACATCTCCTTGCTGACGATGTCGGTGTCTTCACCGACTGAACGCACGAACAGCTCGGTCGGCTCTAACAGTGGCAAGCGAATCTCCTCGTAGCCAAAACCGCCGAAGATGCGATTCGCGACCGCCTCGACCTCGACCCACAACCTGGATTCAGGCGGTAAAATGTCGCGGGTCCCCTTCACCTTGCGAATCATCAATCACTCCCCAGGATCGAAAACGGCGTCTCTGAGGCGCCCGCCGAGCCGATCCACCGCCAGTCGTTGACCCCGTCCGTGACCAACCCGACACCCTGCCCTCGCGAGCTGGACTCGGGCCGTCGTGGACGGAGATCGCACGCTACCATAGGCCCTCCTTGGGCAGCAACTTCCAAGCCGAAATTCCGTCCCGCAAGCGCCAGTAAATCAGGGGGTTGTGGATCCATCAAAAATGCACCCCTATGCCAACGGACTCAAAATGAAAGACATCCAAGGAAATTATTGATAAATAAACACTTAGCTCGAATCACCCAAAGAGGCTCCGAAGGCGGGAAGTGTTTGCGTTTACATTGCCTTAACGTGTTTTCCACAGTGTTTTCCACAGGCATCTCCACATTTGCCCGAAGGGCCGATTTCACGCCCCACGCTGCGCTAATCACCGTCCGGGTAGGGCTCTTCCCAGGCACAAGGTCCAGGACGTAAAATTTCCGGCTCCCCACGGCTCAGATCGACAAGGGTGCTGACCTCGCCACCTGCGGTCGCACCACCATCGAGGGCAAGGTCCGGAGCCTCCGCCAGCGATGCGAGCGCCCCATCGACGGTCGTGGACGGGGGGTCGCCGTGGCGATTGGCCGACGTCGCTGTGAGCGGTCCAATTCGATAGAGCAATGCCCGCAACTCGGTGTGTCCGGGGATACGCACAGCCAGGGTGCCACCCCGTGCGGCTGAGACGTCGTCCACCGTCGGCAGGACGACGGTCAGCGCCGCCGGCCACAGACGTGCCAGCTTGACCCGAAAGGTCTCCGGGACCACCACTAGCGACTCCAGCTGTTGCCAGTCGGCACACAGGACCGGCAGGCCGAGCTCCTCCGGCCGTTCTTTCAAGGTGAATATTCGAGCCACACCCATCTCGCTCCACGGGTCGCTTCCGAGGCCGTAGAAGCTCTCGGTGGGCAGAAGGAGCACGCCGCCCTGGGCGACCGCCGCTTTCGCCGTCTCGACCGCATCGGCAACGTCACCAGGTTCAACAAACGGGAGACGGATCACGACCGCTCCAGCAACACCCGCGCATGGGCCCGGGCCGACTCCGTAAGCTCGCCCCCGGCCAGCATTCGCGCCACCTCGGCCTCCCGTTCACCATTGTCGAGCGCAGCGACCCGAGTCGTCGCGCGGCCATCTTCGAGCACCTTTTCGATCCGAAAATGACTGATCGCCACGGCCGCCACTTGCGGCAGGTGGGTCACGACCAGGACCTGGTCGTCCGTTGCGAGATCGAAAAGGAGTTCGGCGAGGGCAGCGGCCGTCGCTCCACCCAAACCCGAATCCACCTCGTCGAAAAGCAGGCTCAGGCCGCCCGTTGATCGCCGCCTCCGCAGCACTGTCCGGATGGCGAGATGGACGCGCGACAACTCGCCGCCGGAGGCGATTCTCGCCATTGGGCGTGGCTCCTCGCCGGGGTTGGCTGCAATCAGGAGAACACACTCGTCGACACCGCCCGCGTCAAATGCAACTGATTCTCCCGAACGCTTCAACGGACTCGATGCATCTGTCTTCGGTTGCCACTGAAACTCGAGCCGGGTCCCGTCCATGGCGAGGCGGGCCAGAACTTCCTCAACCGCGGTTGCGAGTTCAATTCCTGCGACCGAACGTGCCGAGTCGAGCGCCGATGCACTCGAATCGAATTCGGCCAGCGCCCGCTCAGCTGCGGCTTCGGCCTGATCGAGGCGCTCCTCGACCGACTCGAGCTCGCCTCGTTCGCGGACCAGGTCGTCACGATGGGAAAGAACATCCGACAAGCTCGAGCCATATTTCAGCATCAGCTGCTCGAGGGCGTGAAGCCTCGACTCGGTGGACTCCAGCTCGCCGGGATCGGCGTTCGCGTCGTCACCCAGGGCTTGCACCTCGCGCACCACCTCCTCGACAAGGACCCGCGCCTCAGTGAGACGTTCGACTCCGCCCTCCAGGGACACGCCGTACTCTGCGATCGCTGCAATCTCGCGTTCGGCGCGAGCGAGTCCATCGACGACCGACGGCTCTCCCTCGCTCAGGCGATCGAGCAGTGACGAGGAAAGATCGGCAAGTTGAGCCGCGCTCCGGAGCACGAGTCGGCGGCGCCTCAGCTCGTCATCCTCTCCCTCAGACGGGCCAACGCTTTCGATCTCCTGAAGCTGAAAACTGATGGTGTCAAACCGATCGCGTCGCGTCGCCTGTTGTTTTCGCAGCTGTTCGAGCTCGGCGGCCGCGTCGCGCCACCTCGCAAAACACCGTGCTGTCTCCTCGAGCAAATCATCATGGGAGCCAAAATCGTCGACCAGCCGACGTTGCACCCCGCCGTCCGCGAGACCGTGTTGCTCGTGCTGACCATGAATCGAGAGCAGATATGGGGCGATCCGTTGCAGGGCGCCGGCGGTGACCGTCACATCATTGATCCATGCGCGGCCCCGACCACCCTTCGTCACCTCACGGCGGAGCACCACTGCTTCCGACTGTGGGATGCCGAGATCGTCAAGGATCGCTGCCAAGGGCGATTCGGGTTCGGCCGCAAAGACCCCTTCGACCCACAGCCGATCATCACCTGTGCGAACCATATCCGACTGCGCACGCTGTCCACCGAGCAGCTTCAGCGACTCAACGAGCAGAGATTTGCCGGCACCGGTCTCGCCGGTGAGCACCGTAAAGCCCGCATCGAGCTCGAGCTCGACGGCCGAGATGATTCCGAGGCCAAGGACAGACAATCGTTCGAGCATTGGCGCTCATCCTAGCCCGCACTAATCATGAAGTCACTACTGCGGCCAACGATGCGCCGCCCTCGCAAGGAGGCCTCCTAAATAATGCGAGCTTGCCAAGACCTCCCGGGAGGTCCACCGGCGATACTGCTCGAGCCCGGACGGGTTACAATCGGGCCCTCCTTGGAGGTCACCATGAGCCATCCGCCCACCGCAGTGGTCCGAGCCCTGGATTCCGTGGAAGCGGTTCCCGTCCCGCGGTGCCGAGGCGCATCGCTGAAGGTCCTGCTTGGCCCGGAGAGTGGGGTCCCGAACTTCATCACCCGTCAATTCACCCTCGAGCCCGGAGGCCGCATTCCGCGCCATCGTCATGATGACATCGAACACGAGCAGGTCGTTCTCGAGGGCTCGATGGTAATTGGACTCGACGCGCGCGAGGTGGAGGTCGGACCGGGCGACAGCGTGTTCATCCCGGCCGGAATCGGTCACTGGTACGAAAACCGCGAAACCGTTCCTGTGCGGTTTCTGTGCGTGGTTCCTCACACCGCCGATTACCAGACCGAGTGGCTGGAAGAACCTGCCGAGTGAATTGGGAATTGAAAAAGTAGGATTCAGGAATTGCCACCCACCCTCCCAAAAAATTCAGACGGCCCGAGACCGTGCACGGTCGGACTGACCGGGGGCCTCGCCACCGGGAAATCAACAGTAGCAAAGCTGCTTGACGCTCGAGGAATCCCCGTATTTGATGCAGACGCCGTCGTTCACCAACTTTATGAACCTGGCCAGCCCGGTGCCGCTGCTGTCGCGAGACTCTTCGGAAATGCTGCTCTCGACGCCGAAGGGGGAGTCTCAAGGGCCACGCTTTCGGAAATGGTCCTCGGCAACACCTCAGCCCGCCTTCGTCTCGAAAGCGCCATCCACCCGCTGGTTCGCGCGGCGGTGCTGGAATGGCTCGAATCCATCGATGATCGACCGGTCGCAGTGGTCGAGGCCGCGCTTCTGGCCGAAACCGGATACTACTCAGAGTACGACGTGCTGATGGTTGTTTGGTGCGATCAACACCAACAGCTACAGCGCGCACTGGCGCGGGGGGTGCCGCCCGAGCGAGCACGCGGCCTCATCAATGCCCAGCTTCCGATGGTGGAAAAGAAGGAAATCGCAGACATTCTGGTGGACAACCGCGGCGATCTTGAGGACCTTTCGATCGAGGTCGACCGGGCCTGGTCGCAGGTCCATCGTTTCTGCGCCGAGCGTCCCTCACCCAGAGAGTAGAACTGTCAGAGTTCTCGGCGGACCTTTGCAGCGGTAACGGTGTTGGCCATCAGCATGGCGATGGTCAGCGGACCGACACCACCAGGCACCGGCGTGATGCGGCCGGCTTTCGGAAAAACGCTGGTGAAGTCAACGTCTCCGGCGAGCACCGCACCGCGCTTTTCGAAGGCGGCGATCTTCTTTTCGTTGCCCGGATAAAGGTGCTCAACAGTCTCGCGGTCGGTGACCCGGTGCATGCCCACATCAACCACCACGGCGCCATCGGCCACATATTCCGCCCCGATCAGCGACCGCATTCCAGCTGCCACAACCAGGATATCCGCCTGGCTCGTAAGAGCCGCCAGATCACGGGTGCGCGAGTGGCAGACGGTCACCGTGGCGTGAGCGTGGAGGAGGAGCATGGCCATCGGTTTGCCGACAATTTCCGAGCGCCCCACCACAACCGCTCGCTTCCCGAGGATCTCGATATTCTCGCGTCGCAACATTTCCATGATGCCCGCAGGCGTGCAGGGTACAAACCGAGGGCGGCCCTGCTGCAAGAGGCCAACGTTCTCGGGATGAAAACCATCCACGTCCTTTGCGGGATCGACGCGCCGAACGATTGCTGCAGCATCGATGGCGGCGGGCAACGGCAGTTGGATAAGGATGCCGTCGACCTCCGGATCGGCGTTGAGCTCATCGATCAAGGCCTCAAGCTCTGTCTGGTTGGTGGTCTCGGGCAGATTGTGGGTCTTGGACACCATCCCCAGCGAAGTCAACGTCTTTGCTTTGGAACCCACGTAGACCAGGGACGCCGGATCGTTGCCTACCAGAACGGCGTCGAGACGCGGTATGACTCCGCGATCGCTGAGGGCGACAACCTCAGCGGCAACTTCGGCGCGAATCTCGGTGGCGATTCGGGACCCATCGAGCTTCTTTTTCGAATCGTCCATCATGCGCGCCTCCCCTGGTACAACGAAGCGACACCGCCGGTCAGCCTCAGCGCCTCGACGTTCTGGAAGCCAGCGGTCTCCACGGCCCGACACATGTCTTCACCCTCGGCGAAGGTGTTGACCGACGCCGGCAGGTACGTGTAGGCCTCGGGGTCTCCGGAAACCAACCGTCCGACACGTGGCGGCACGTTCCGCATCCACCACCCGAGCACCGGCGCGACAGGCCCCCGCGGACGAGAAAACTCCAAAATGAACACCTCACCCCCGGAACGGGTCACTCGCGCGATTTCCGAGAGGCCGACATCGAGGTCAGCGAAATTCCGCACTCCGAAGGCTACCGTCACCGCGTCGACCGAGGCGTCGGCAAACGGCAGGAGAAGGGCGTCGGCCGCACAGAGGGGCAGAGACCCTCCGTCGAACGAGCCCTTGGATTGCGCCTCGCGGAGCATCGGCAGACAGAAATCAGCACCGATAACGGTCGTCCCACGCATCGCGAAGGCAAGGTCCCCGGTACCCGTGCAGACGTCGAGTACGCGCTCTGGACGGGCCGTCGCCACCCGCTGTGCAACGGTCTTTCGCCAGCTCACGTCCCGGCCAAGAGAGAGCACCCGATTGAGGAGATCGTAGCGGTGGGCGATGCGCCCGAACATCCCTCGGATCTCGGAGCTCTGCTTTGACAGCAGCTCCTGTCGCATGGCGGAGAGCCTAGCACGATGCTGGATGCTGGATGCTGGATGCTGGATGCTGGATGCTGGATGCTGGATGCTGGATGCTGGATGCTGGATGCTGGATGCTGGATGCTGGATGCATCGAAATCATGAGTTCCGGTGTTGATTTGTCAAGGGGTGGGTGGGCGGATCTAGGATCTAGCATCCAGTATCGGGGGGGTGGGCGGCAAGCGCGTCTCGGAGGGCCACGAATGCTTTGTGGCGGTGGGAGATAAGGTTCTTCTCTTCCTCGCTCATCTCGCCGTAGGACCGGCCGCCGGCGTCACTCGGTACGAAGGCGCTGTCCCACCCGAAACCGCCATCACCCCGCGGGCTCGGAGCGATCGTACCCTCCACCACCCCTTCACCAAATACTTCGGTCGACCCGTCGGTGGCGCAGATCAGGCACCGGGCGGTGGCGCGACGATCGTCGAAACAGCCAGAAATCCTACAAATACCTTCGGGCCCAATGCTCACCAACAACCACCGAATGAGCGGACCGGGGAAGCCCCCGAGACCGGCCAGCTCGAGACTTGTGTCCTCCACCAGTACCGGCCGCTCGAGGCGTTTCCATGCCGCTTCCGCTTTGCCACGCACCACCTCTTCGAGATCGAGCGTCTGCAGTTCAGGGAGGTCGAGTCCGCAGTGATCGAGCGACCGACCGAGGACTGCCTCGGCCTCGCGGAGCTTGCCCAGGTTGGACGTGACAAAGACCAGATCGTCGAGGCGCATCAACTCTTCGCCTCAAATTTTTCGATCTCCTCCGCTGCGACTCGGAATATGTTGATCTTGCGGCTCAGGCCCTTGAGCTGGACCGAGCCTAGCGGTTCTGTCGGAAAGAGATCGGCAACCGCCGCCTGGGTTGACTCCCCCAAAACGATGGTGCCGGGTTCGGCGACATGCTCCTCGAGCCTGGAGGTGACGTTGACGGTGTTGCCGAGCACCGTGTAATCGACTCGGGTCGCCGAGCCAATGTCACCGACCACGACCGGACCGGAGTTGACCGCAACCCGCACTTCGATCCGGTCGTCACCTGCTGCCTCGCGTTCGGTGTTCCATTCATCGAGAGCGGCCAGAAGCTCGAGTGCCGAGCGAACCGCTCGTTCAGCATGGTCGTCCTGAGGCAAGGGCGCGCCGAAGAACGCCATCACTGCATCACCGATGAATTTGTCGAGTGTCCCGCCATATTTGAAGATCACATCGGCGGCGATCGAAAAGAACTGATTGAGAAAGGCGGCCACGTCCTCCGGTGGCAGGGTTTCGCAGCGTGCGGTGAAACCGACGATATCGGCGAAGAGAATCGAGGTCTCGCGCACGGTCACCGTTGCCCGATCATCCCCCGAGTCCGATAGGACGGCCTCGATGACAGCCGGCGAGTGGTAGCGCGAGAGGCGATCACGGGCTTCTCGCTCGCGACGAATATTTTCGTTCAACCGAGCCCTTTCGATGGCCACTGCCGCATAGTTCGACAATGCGGTCAGGAGGTCGAGATCGGAGGCCGAAAAGGAACCCACGTGCAACGGCGAGTCGACGTAGATGACACCGATGACTCGGTCGCGGTGCCACAGAGGAGCGCACATTGCCGAACGGATCTGATGAATGCGGACGCTGCGCCCCGCCTCGAAGCGCTGGTCGGCCTGCGCGTCGTGGGTCAGGATCGCTACCTTCTGTTGAGAGACCATATCGAGGATCGTGCGTGAAATCGGAACCTCGGTATCCTCGCCCACTTCTGACTCGCGAACCCGGTTGAGCTCGAGTTGGGGGTTGCCGTCGGCATCGAAGAGAACAATGAAGGCACGGTCAACCCGAAGCTGGTCGAAGACCAGATCCATCACTTTTTCGAGCACCGGATCGAGTTCCTCGACCTGGATGAGGACCTTCGCCACCTGGGCGAGAATCTCGAAGACCCGCTCACGGGGACCGATTTCCTTGGAAATCTCCTGCGGCTGACCCTCGAGTCCGTAGTCCTGGTTGAACTCCGACAGGGGTCGCAGATAAGTGGCCGATGACAGGCCTCCGGTATCGCTGGCCGCCTCTTCCACCCTGAGTTCGAAGCTTCCGACGCCCAGGAGATCGCCGAGTGCAAAACCGCCGGAGGTGACAAACTCCTCGTTGATTCTGACGCCATTGGTGGACTCGAGATCGACGAGGTGGAGTTCCCCGTCCTTTTCTTCGACTCGGGCGTGATGCCGCGAAACCGAAAAGTCCCTCAACACCACATCGTTGTCGCTCGAGCGACCGAGCGTTAAACCGTCGCGCACCGGAACCCGGTGCGAAACGCCGCTATCTTCGAAGACCAACTCCAGCATTTGCATTCATTGTACAGTCGCTCCATTGGCCTTCGTCGATCAATCCTCCATTCCGTGCGAGGATAATCGCGATGACGTGTCGGATGAAGCTCGAGGTCGCCTATCACGGAGAATCGTTCCACGGCTGGCAGAAACAGCGTGGCCAACGGACGGTGCAGGGAGAGCTCCATACAGCGCTGGCTTCGCTTTTTCGCGGCCACCGGGTTTCGGTCGTGGGCGCGGGCCGCACCGATACCGGAGTTCACGCCGCGGGTCAGGTCGCACATCTCGACCCTCCTTTTTCGATTCCCCCCGAGGCTCTGGCCCGCGTTCTCAACTCCCGTCTTCCCCATCAGATCCGGGTGCTGTCCGCGCACCCCGTCTCTGCGACCTTTCACGCCCGCAAGAGCGCATTGGGTAAGCTCTATACCTACCGCGCCCGATGGCGTGAGCCAAAACTTCCGTGGCTCGAACAGCGCACTGCCGCGGTGAAGAAAATCACTGATTCTGTCAGCTTTTCGGCCGCGCTCGACCTGCTCGTGGGACGGCACGACTGGGCGTCATTCACAGTCCCCAATCCAGGGACTGAAACAACCACTCGCACCCTCTTTCGGGTGCGAGCCCGCCAACGGCGAGAGGGTATCGATCTTGATTTCTTCGGCGAGGGCTTTTTGCGGTACCAGGTTCGTCGGATGGTGGGGGCGTTGTTGGAGGTCGGTTCGGGAGAGCGAGACGTGGATGATTTGCGAAATCTGATCGTGAACCCCCGGCCGGGCGCACCCGTCCGCACCGCGCCCGCCCACGGGCTTTGCCTGGAGCACGTCTACTATCGGCGCTGCCCAGCCGTCACGGGGCATCAATCGGAAAATAGCTAAAGGACTTTGTCATGAGACCTTGTGGTAGACTTTCCAGCCCTGGTGTTCACTGTGATGCAGCTTCTTGACGAGATCGCCGAACCCGGCACCCGCGAACGCGAGATTCTGGATCGAATCGACCCTGATCGAATGCCCCGCCACGTCGCCATCATCATGGACGGCAACGGTCGCTGGGCACAGGCTCGCTCGCTTCCCCGTGTCGAGGGCCATCGTGCCGGTATTCGATCGGTGCGCGAGACCGTTGAGACAGCTGCTCGTCTCGGATTCGAAGTGATCACCCTCTACGCCTTCTCGACCGAGAACTGGAAACGACCCCGGCACGAAGTTTTGACCCTGATGGGGTTGCTCAAGGAATACATCAAACGCGAGCTTAAAACCCTGCGCGCCAATAATCTCCGCTTTCGTCCTATCGGTCGGATCGATCACCTCGACACCTCGGTTCAGCGGGAGCTGCAACGCGCCGTCGATGGCACCGCCGACTGCACCGGGACTCTCGTCCAGATCGCCCTCAACTACTCCGGGCGTCAGGAACTGACGGATGTGATCCGTGCCGGGGTGACTGATGGCATCAACGGCACGCTTCGCCCGGAGGACGTCGACGAGGCGTGGGTCAACGATCACCTCACCACCAGCGGTTGTCCGGATCCCGACCTTTTGATCCGCACATCGGGCGAACAACGCGTCTCGAATTTTCTGCTTTGGCAAGTTGCCTACGCTGAGATCTACTTCTGTCCTGTGTTGTGGCCGGATTTCACCACGGCGGACCTGCTTTCCGCTGTACTCGAGTTCCAACATCGCGAGAGAAGGTTCGGCGGTCTCGCTCCGGATAGAAATGTCTTCACACCGACCGGAGAGCCCGGGGCCACTTCGTGAAGCGCGAACTCTTTGCAGCGGCAGCGATCCCGATCATGGTTGTCACCATCGGCTGGCTGCCCGCGTGGGCATTCCTGGCTATTCTCTGGGTGGCGGCGGTGCTTGCGTGCGACGAGTACCTCAAGCTGGCTCGCGCCGCCGACATCGTGGTCGGGCGATGGCTCGTCCTCGTGCTGATAGGCGCTCTTCTGATCGCGTCGTGGCTTCACGGTGCCGTCGGTCTTGCCGTCACAGCGGTCGCGGCTCTGGTGATCCTGCCGACCATTCGCCTGGCTCGTCCGGAGTCCCCCCAAGGGAGCCTCGCCGGGGTGGCCGCCGAGTGTTTTGCGGTCCTGTATCTGGGGGCGACGGCCGCCTGTCTCGGGTGGTTGCGGCTGTGGCCGGAGGAGCCCGACGGGGTGAAGGTCCTGTTTTTCTTCCTTGCCTGCATCTGGGTCGGCGATTCCGGCGCTTACTATGTGGGGAAGAATTTCGGCCGCCACAAGATGTCGCCGAAAATCAGCCCCAACAAAACCCTCGAGGGATTAGCGGGCTGCATCGTCACCACCTATTTGGCCGCTGCCGTCGCGGCCTTCATTCTCGATCTCGAGTTCAGCGCCCTACACATTTTCGCCCTGGCTACCATTCTTGCCGCAGCCGCCCCGGCGGGCGACCTCATCGAATCGCTCTTCAAACGCGATAGCGGCATCAAAGATTCGTCGAATCTGATACCCGGGCACGGTGGCCTGCTCGATCGCACCGATAGCCTCTTTTACCCGGCGCCATTGGTGCTCGGATACCTTCTGCTGACCGGCCTCGTGGGATGAAACGAGTCGCTGTCCTTGGATCCACGGGATCCATCGGGACCTCGACGTTGTCCGTGGCGGAGGCGTTTCCCGATCGTTTTCAGATCGTCGCCCTCGCCGCCGGTTGCAACATCGAGCTGCTACGGACCCAGGTAGCACACCACAAACCCCAACTTGTCGCCGTCGCTCGGGAAGAAGACGCCCAGATGCTGGCGAGGGAGTTCGCAGACACACGATTCGTTGGCGGCGTTGAGGGGGTCGAAGAGATCGCATGCTTCGAGGCCGCACAGACGGTCGTTTCGGCGCTGGTCGGTTCGATCGGGCTGGCACCAACCGTCGCCGCGATCCGCGCCCATAAGGATATCGCCCTGGCCAACAAGGAGACCTTGGTTGTGGCCGGCGATCTCGTCATGGCCGAGGTCAAACGCGCCGGCATCAAGCTGTTGCCCGTCGACTCCGAGCATGCCGCCATCCACCAGGCCCTCGGCACCGCTCCGTCGGACACCGTCGCACGCCTCATTCTGACCGCATCCGGCGGTCCGTTCCGCACCTGGTCGACGAACCGAATCGCCGAGGCCACCGTGGCCGATGCCCTTGCCCATCCGACCTGGAAGATGGGTCCGAAGATTACGATCGACTCGGCGACGATGATGAACAAAGGACTGGAGATCATCGAGGCCCATCACCTCTTCGCGATTCCGGAGGATCTCATCGAGGTCGTCGTCCATCCCGAAAGCCTCATCCATTCGATTGTCGAGTTCGTCGATGGCACTCTGATCGCGCAAATGGCCCCCAACGACATGAGATTCCCGATCCTCCATGCCCTCTCGTGGCCTGAACGGCTGCCGAGCCGGTTGCCCGGTCTTGACCTGCTCACGGCTCCCCCGATGACCTTCGAGTCGCCGGATGAGGAGCGTTTCCCCTCCCTCCGGTTGGCCAGAGAGGCCCTCCGCGCCGGCGGCGAAATGCCGGCGGCCCTCAACGCTGCCAACGAAGTTGCGGTAGCCTCCTTTCTCGACGGTCTCTGTTCGCTGCCCGCGATTGCAGCAACGGTCAACGCGACCCTCGACCGGTGGAGCGCATGCAACCGCCCTCTGACCAGCATCGAGCAGGCCCTCACCGCCGATCGGGAGGCTCGCGACATCGCCAAAGAAGAACTACGGAAATACCTCGACACCGGGGTTGGTTCGGAGAGTAGATGCTGACACTCGCTGCATTCATTTTTGTCATTGGTGTGTTGATCACTATCCATGAGGCGGGCCACTTCGCAATGGCCCGGCTTCTTGGGGCGCCCGTCGAGGTCTTTTCGATCGGCTTCGGCAAACGCCTCTGGGGATTCGAGCGGGGGGGGACCGATTATCGGATCTCTTTGGTCCCGCTCGGCGGGTATGTGAGAATTCTCGGTCTCGGGCCTGACGAGTCCGACGTCGTTGGCGACGGTGCAGACGACACCGAACTCCTCCCTCGTTGGAAACGCACCCTCATTCTGCTTGCCGGGCCATTGACCAATATCGTCGCAGCGGTGGGTTTTGTGGCCCTCGCCTTCGTTATTGGAGTAGAGGTCCAGGCCTACCTCGACGACCCGCCAGTGGTCGGTTGGGTGGAGCCCGGCTCGGGCGCTGACCTCGCCGGGATTCGCGAGGGAGACCTCGTTCGGGCAGTGCAGGGAGCGCCGTCCGATCACTGGCGCGACCTCGAGATCGCCCTTCTGACCGCAGGTGGCGGAGAGGTATTACTGAAAATCGAGCGTAACGGCTCCGTCTCCGAGATCCCTGTCACCCTCGGCGTCGACTACCTCTACGGCTTCGGAGTTTCGGGGATCAAACCGTTCCTCGATTCCGTCGTTCAGCCACGGCCGGGTGGACCGGCCGCTGACGCCGGCATTCGAACTGGCGACCGAATCGTCGCCGTCAACGGCAAGCCTGTAACTCAGTATTACGAGCTTCCACTCCTTATCGAACCGCACCCCGGTGTCGAGATTACGCTCGACGTTATCAGGGACGACGATCGACTGAGCTTTGATCTGACGACGATGAACGAGGCCGGCGCGGGGAAAATCGGCGTGGTTCCGCTTTTCCCAACCGTCGTCGAAACCCTCGGTGCCCTGCCGGCGCTCAAGGTCGGATTCATCGAGTGCCACCGCATGACCATCCAGACCTTCCAGGTCATCGGTCGCCTGCTGACCCGCAAGGCTTCTCTCCGGCAGGTGTCCGGGCCTGTGGGCATCGCTCAGATCTCGGGCGAAGCCGCCCGCAGCGGCATCGAGGCGCTGATCATGCTGATGGGAATCATCTCGCTCCAGTTGGGCATTTTCAATCTCCTGCCGATTCCGATCCTCGATGGCGGACACCTGACCGTCATCGCAGTCGAGAGCATCATCCGCAGGGACCTCCCACTCAAGGTCAAGGAGCGCATTCTCGAGGTCGGGTTCTACCTTCTTATCCTTCTGATGGTGGTCGTGCTCTTCAACGACATCGTCCGCTTCCTGCCCGAAAATGTCCGCCAATTCATCTTTCGCGGGTGAGCACAGAGCCGCTGTCGTGCTATTTTTGCGCCGATGGCGAAACGTCTTTTGGCCGCGTTGTTCTTCCTGCTCTGTGCTGGAGTTGTTTTCTGGTTCGCGCTGGTGCACACAGTCCATCGGGGTACGCTGGCGGTGCCCGACCTCGGTGAGAAGACCCTGGAAGAAGCGAGACAACGGGTGCATGACCTCGGTCTCGAGATGGCGGTGGAAGAGCCTGGGGTATTTTCAGCCGCTGTCGTTCCAGGCGCCATCGCCTTTCAGGAGCCGCCACCCGGGTTTCATGTCAAATCGGGCTCGGTGGTCACAGTTCGGGTGAGTCTCGGTGGCAAGACGATCGAGGTTCCGGATATTCGCGAGAACTCGCTCAACACGGCCCAGCGCGAAATCGAACGAGCGGGCCTGGTGCCGGGCTCGCGAGCCCGGGTCGAGGGTGAAGGCGCGGCCGACAGAGTGATCGCGACCGGTCCACCGGTGGGTCAGCAGGTGGCGCCCATCACCCGGATCGATCTCCTGGTCAATACAGCCCCGTACCGACAACTGTGGGTCATGCCCTCGCTCGTGTCGCAGCCTCTGGATCGGGTCGAACAATTTTGTAGATTGAACCGATTGCGCCTGGGTCGGGCCCGTGAGGTGAACTACCCCGGTGTCGCCTCCGGACTCGTGCTCCGTCAGTACCCACCGGCCGGGTCGCCGGTGGCACCATCCGAAATCATTACAGTGTGGGTGAGCCGATGAGTATTCGATTCGCGCCGTCGCTTCTTTCAGCCGATTTTTCGTGCCTCGCGGACGAGGTAGTTGAGGTCGAGCGGGGAGGTGCGGAGCTGCTGCACCTCGATATCATGGACGGGCACTTCGTCCCCAACCTTACGTTCGGCCCCCCTGTGGTGCGCGCCATTGCATTGCATTCGAAGATCCCCCTCGATGCGCACCTGATGGTCACCGATCCCGACGAACTCATCGACGATCTCATAGCGGCCCCGGTGGCCCGGATCGCGGTTCACGTCGAGGTCTGCGACCATCTCCAGCGTACTCTGGAGAATATCCACGCCGGCGGAGTCGAGGCTGGAATCGCAATCAACCCCGCGTCCGCCCTGTCGCTGCTCGAGGACGCCCTGCCCTGGACCGACTTTGTCCTCATCATGTCGGTCAACCCCGGATTCGGTGGACAGAATTTCATCCCCGAAACCCTCGAAAAAATCAGCCGGTTGCGGCAGATGGCGGCAGAGAGGCCGTTGGACATCGCTGTCGACGGCGGCGTCTGCCTCGAGAACGTGGCAGCGCTGGCAAACGCCGGCGCGACGACTCTGATCGCGGGTTCGGCCATCTTCGGTCTCGAAGACAGGGCTTCCGCAATCGCCGATTTGCGCCAGGCCGCGACCGTTGGAGGTGAGCGATGACGTCCGCACAGCGGGTCGCCGTCATCTTGTTGCCAGTGGTCATCCTCGCCGTCGCCTGCAAAAGCGGCCGCAACAAAGAGGATGAACTGCTGGACCAGTTGGCGAATCTCGACAAAGAAACCATCTTCGAGCAGGCCGAGGGCCTGTACTCCGAAAAGGAGTATCAGAGGGCGCGTGAGCTCTTCGCTTTCGTTTATGACAGCTTCCCGAACGACCCCATGGGCCACAAGGCCGCTCTGCGGGTTGCTGATACGTATTCGGTCAAGAACGATGTGACGAATCTCACAGAAGCCCGGCTTCGGTATCGCGATTTCGCGAACCGTTATCCGAACGACCCGGACCGCGATTATGCCCTTTTGATGGTGGGTCACACCTACTCGGCGCGAAAGCTCCGCCCCGACCGAGATTTGAGTGATATCCATGAGGCCTTAGCCGCGTATGAACAGCTGATCAACCTCTATCCAAACTCACAATATTTGCCCGAAGCCGACTCCAGGATCAAAGCTCTCAATGAGTTACTGGCTGAACACGACTGGATTGTCGGCCAATTTTACCAAAGGAATAAACGTTACGAGGGCGCATTGTGGCGATTCCAATATATTCAGGAAAATTATCCAAATTTCTCAAAGTTCGACGCCGTGAACGCCAAGATTAGCGATTTGGAATCGCTCATTGAAGAGCGCGACGCCGCGTGGAAAAAGCGTCTCGAAGAACTGAGAAAAAAGGCCGAGGATAAGACCGAGGATTGACGGATCGGGCGCCCATAGGTTAACCTCAAATAGTGTTATCTTCTGCGGGGAGAGGGCTTATGAGCGCTAAAAATCTGTTTGCCATCATTGCCGTATTCCTTCCCTTGATGGCTGCGGCGCAGTCGGTGGCTCCGCCTCCGCAACCGCTGCATTTTGTCAACGATCACTGGACGCCGTACGACCCGCCAACCGAGTTTCCCGAAGGCGCGATGGTGCACACCATCGTCAAGGGCGACACGCTGTGGGATCTTGCCGCTCATTATCTGGGTGACCCGTTCCTGTGGCCTCAGCTCTGGGAACGGAACCCCTATATCAAGGACTCGCACTGGATCTATCCCGGTGACCCGGTGGTGATCGATCTCGCGGTCCAGGAAGCGCCGGTGGCCGAGGCCGATGTGCCTTTCGAAGAAACTGTGACCTCCGAGTACGTCGAGGACTACGGTGGGGGCGACGAGATCATGCCCCGTCCGCTCGGGTCTTCGGCTGATGTCTACTGCTTCGCCGAGCTCGTCCAGGATGAGGGCATCTTTCCGTTTACTGTCGCGTCGTCTGAACAAATCGAATATCAGGACTCGTACTCTGAGGGCGACATCCTCTATATCGATGGCGGCATCAACCAGGGGGTGAAGGCCGGCGACCGGTTCTTTGTCCTCCACCGGATCCGCCCGCTCCACCACCCGGTCTCGAGCTCGAATCTCGGCGTTGTCTACAGCCAGGTCGGCCAGCTCAAGATCTTGTGCGCGCAGGAGGACACCTCGATCGCCGAGGTCACCTACGCCTGCGACCCGATCTACATCGGCGATGTCCTGAAACCATTCGCACCGGTTCCCGTGCCGCTGGTGATCGATCCCGACCCGACGGACCGTTGCGACGTACCCAACGGCAAACCGACCGGGTATATCACCTACGACCGTGACGACATAATTGACATCGGGACCCACTGGCTGGTCTTCCTCGACCTCGGCGCCGCCGAGGGTCTCTACCCCGGCACCTTCGCGACGGTGTTCCGTGACAACCCGGTCAAGGGAATGCCTCGTCTGGTGATGGGTGAGGTGGGTGTTCTAACGGTCGACGAAAGCTACTCGACGGCCATCGTCACGCGTTCCTGGTCACCTCTCGCGGTTGGCGACCGGATCGAAGTGAAGTAATCCGTTCCAGCTTTGAATTTTCAAAAAGGGCCCTGAAATCGGGGCCCTTTTGTTATCCTCGGTCTATGCTGCCGGAATGGGTTTTTGACGACGACGATCGCTCCTTCATGGCGGCAGCCATCGTCGAGGCCGAGGAGGCCGCTACACGCGGAGAGGTCCCGGTTGGCGCAGTCGTCACGCGCGGTGGTCGAATCATCGCCCGATCTGGGAATCGCCGCATTGAAGCATCCGATCCGGCAGCGCACGCTGAGGTGATCGTCCTTCGGGACGCAGGTCGAGAGGTTGGCGATTGGCGTCTTTCGGACTGCACCCTCTACGTCACCCTCGAACCATGTCCCATGTGCGCCGCAGCGTGCCGAGAGGCCCGGCTTCAGCTCGTGATTTGGGGAGCAGAAGATGAACGTGCCGGCGCCTTCGGCTCTGTGATCGATCTGGCCACCGATCCTCGCCTCGGTCCGCCGTTGGCACACCGAGGGGGCCTTGAGGCGGACAGGTGTCGGGATCTGCTCCGCCGCTTCTTTGCCAAACAACGGCAATCATCGTAGAATGCGAAGCCCGGTCGCGGAGAGGTGCCGGAGTGGTCGATCGGGGCGGTCTCGAAAACCGTTGACCTTTCACGAGGTCCAAGGGTTCGAATCCCTTCCTCTCCGCCAGTTTCTTTGACAATATTTCGATGTCTGCGGAGAGGTGTCCGAGAGGCCGAAGGAGCACGCTTGGAAAGCGTGTGTGGGGGTAACTCCACCGCGGGTTCGAATCCCGCCCTCTCCGCCATCTGAGGTCCGTGCGAGCCCGGCATGGAGCTCGGGCCCTGTGCATCGTCGTCCTTCGAACCGTGTCAGGCCCGGAAGGGAGCAGCACTAAGGGGGAACACGACGAGTGCCGCAGGTTGCCTGGGCTCCATGACGGGCTCGTTTATTTTCGTGCCCGTGCCCGTCTCCGTCTCCGTGCCCGATGCCGATTCGGGCTTCAACAGAACAGCGACCCAAAACGCTCCAGAATCACCTCTGCCGCTTGCACAGCCCCATTCGGCTGGTCCGGTCTCCGGCGCGGAACCTCGAGGAGCTCGTTCGCCGCCGCAAGCCAGGCACCGTTGCGCAGCGCATCCTCTCCGATCTCGGCCGCGACCATGTGTTCTTCAACCCACCGAGCGAGGATCGGTGATTCTGGGAAACGCGGACGCCCTACAAAGACGAGCGCCGCACCCGCATGATAGGTCTCGGCCACCGTGCTGTAACCCAACTTACTGACCACCAGATCCGATGCCGCCACAAGGTCGGGGTGGTAGAAATCCGCGTGAAAGGGGAGCATGAGTAACCGCCCCCGGCGATGCGCCGTCCGCTCAGATCCACCAGGGACCACGACCCAGGTTCCCTCGGAGTGATCGAAGTTCATGAAGTCACCGTAGTTCCATGGCACCCCGCCCATGCTCACTACGATCATCGGCTCGTCGGTCGGCACTCCGAGCAAAGCGCGGACGGTCTCTCTTTGAGATCTCGGTGATCTCGCCACCGGCCGCACGCTCACTGCCCTCGGTGACGGCTCACACACCGGATCCGTCTGGATTCTGAGGCTGGCAGAGGCGAATATTTCGACCATTCTGCGGCCGTGGCGGCGCAATCGCGAAGGCCCGTCTGGATAATTGAGATAAATCCAATCCCATGTGAAGTTCTCGACCAATACCGAGGGGATGCCGGCGCTGGCCGCCGCCGCCAATCCGAGGGGCGAGATGTCGGCAATGACAACGGAGCTTTCGAGCCTCTGAAGGGTGTCCGCCAGCTGTCCAACTGTGTCCGGATCATCACACGGTTTCCGGTCGAGAAGATCGCCGGTTGCTTCCAGATCTTCGACCAGCGGAGAGCGCTGGGCCAGCCCGACATCAGTGGCCCAGCGGTGATAGGAGCAGCCATTCGGAAGGGACTCAGAAAAGAACCACTTCGGCACTTCGGTGAATACCTCGAAGTGAATTCCCGGGCATTGCCGGCGCACTTCTGCCATCACCGCACAGGCACGCGCGGCGTGGCCAAACCCGTGCGATGACACAACGTACGCCACTCGTCCCATAGCGGGGGAGTGTACTATGCGCCCGCATTTTCACCGGAGTACGTGGTACGATGCCTCTGTGAAACGCGTCATCATGACCGTTGCGGCGTTCGTGTTGGTGGCGACCTCGGCCGCGGCTCAAAGCGCCTCGAGCCGCGCCTGGCAACAAAGGATGGACGTCGAAATCCCGCTCCCCGTGCCGCTTGTGGAGCTAGAGGCCGTCAATCCCTTCGCCACAGAGGTCGACGAGACCCCGAAGGTGACCCAGGCGACCGCTCCTCGCAAGGTCGCCGTGCAGGGTGTCGCGACCGTTGCCGTATTTGTCGACGCCAAGGGGATCTGCCTCGGCGCTGTTCCTCTGGAGCTCCCCGTCCCTGGCCTTACAGCCTCGCTCGTGGAAGATTTGAACGGTGCCCGATTCGATCCTGCCACTGCCGGCGGCGCCCCCCAGCCGTCGTGGGTCGTGCTCGAGATCGTCATGGAGGGCAAGGTCAAAGAAAGCGAAATTGTCGATCAAACCCTCGAAATGCCCGACTCGGAGACACCTTCCGTTCCCAACCAACCGGTGGCAATGAAACCACCCGGAAGTCTGCGAAACCTCAAGGCAACGCCGCACGCGCAGCTCAGCAAACTGGCCGCCCCGCGCCGCATCAAGGTCAGCGCTCCCGGCAGAGACGACGAGATTCACATTCGCGCCCTCGTTCATGTCACCGAGAACGGGCGATGTGACCGCTATGTCCCATTGGAGCTCTACGATGGGCTCAACTTGTGGTTTTCGGGCTATCTCGCAAGTTGGAGAGTGCAGCCCGCAACCCGGGATGGAGCTCCTCTGGCGGTCTGGGTCGAGTACTCTGCCCGCGTCAGAATGAAGGTGTCGGGAATATCATCGACGACCTCCAGGGTTGTTCGCGACCACGAATACACGCCGGCCGAATAGCGCGACCAAGACGCGGATTTCCGCACGCCGACTGGCATCGATCACCCAATTACGCGGCGCAAGTGAAGGGTCCACCTTCGTGCGGAATTTCGATGTTCTTTTGGGTCAGTCGCAGGTCAACCCTTGCGCCGGATGATCTTACGGCGATTGCCTTGGCGTACCGTCACCCGTTCTGAGTCAAGCCATTCGAGAGCGGGAATGGCGAGCTTGCGGGTCAGACCAAACCGTTCTTTGAAGTCACCGACCGCAAAGTCTTCAACCTCCCATTCACGGACCTGCCGCGCCATATCGTCCATGACTGCGCGATGAATCAGGAACTTGCCATCCAGCCGGACCAGCCGGTGGCGTTGGGTCAGATAGCGGCATATTCCCTCTACCGTTACCGGTTTCGCCTGGAGGTGATCCGCGGCCTCGGCCGGCGACGGCGCGTCAAACCCCGCCTCTCGATAGAGCGCCTCGACCTTCCTGGTCAGCGCCTCGCCGGCAGCAGTCATATGACTCTCCTTGCCGGGTGGCACCACTCTCCCCTCTGAGAGCTCGAGAGTGCCGCGGCCGCGCAACTCCTCGAGGTAAAGGTCGGCCACGGGCAGGGCCGACCGTGGGAGGATCTGGCCCGCAAAGTCCCGAGCCGGAATCCCCGCCGACACCTCTTCACCCGCCAACCGGCGCTCGAGTTCCTGCGCAGCATCGTTGGCAAGGTGCGCTATCCGCTCCGTCATAACGAAGGTTGGTGGTTGGGTCGGCAGGCCTTGAATGATGCCTTCCTCAAGGAGTCGACCGAGGGGCGCTTCGATCGCACCTTCGTGGACTCCGAGGCGGCCGGCCATTGCCAGTACGGTGAGTCCGGCCAGCCCGTTACGGTCGATCCAGCTCGAGAGCAACTCGGGCCATTCACTGCGTGGAACATCGGGCAGGTGGGCCAGAGCCGCGCTGTCCCGTCTCCGCCAACGCCGGAGATGGGCGTCGAGAACCCTGCCGCCGGCAAAGGTGTTGACCGGTGACGGACGCCGGAGGACGAGCCGGTCTCCCGGGAACAGCAGCATCGGCTGACGAAGTGAGATCTGGGCGGTTGCACGAGAGCCTGGAGCGAGGGGTCGCACGGAGAGGCGATCCACCCTCGCCGGCACTCGCGCCGCGAGTGCGTGGACCTCGACTTCGTCACTCTCGTCCAACGGG
>Ga0316193_10000493_pt1 | contig 24541 bp, 21 predicted proteins | sample MerIslsedime2_MG_FD_207735 | JGI IMG/M metagenome (GOLD analysis project Ga0316193, IMG submission 207735) | Coastal sediment microbial communities from Maine, United States - Merrow Island sediment 2 | ecosystem: Environmental > Aquatic > Marine > Coastal > Sediment | place: USA: Maine... | reverse complement strand
GCTCCTCGCCCGCATTATAGGCCGCGGCCGCAAGCCCGAAATTTCCGAAGACCTGTGCCAGATCGGCCAGAAGACTGGCCGAATGCTTTATGGCCGACAGCGGCTCGAACGGGTCTTCGAGACCGCGGTCCTCCGCAGTGCCCGGCATGAATTGAGCGATCCCTTGAGCCCCCTTCGGGCTCACCGCATTGGGATTGAAATGGCTCTCCCGCCAGATGAGGCGCACGAAAGGCATGGGCGGGAGCCCGCGGGCCTCTGCTTGATGCTGCATGAAGGGACAGACAATATCCACGAAGGGCCGCGGGCCAGCGGCAACCCTGCCCGCCGCCTTGATGCCGCCCGCAACGGCAGAGTTCCTATCCGCCGCCTGCACGGACGAGGGAAGCGTTGCCCCGAAGGCAGCCGCCACAAGAATAGTCCAAATACGGCGCATCACCTCGTCCCGCGTCCTCACTTTGCAGCGTTGCTGGGCCACACTTTCAGGTCCCAACAAGGGCTCACGCGTCAGCGCGCGCCAAAGGCCACCAAGAATACGAGGCGCATTCGACAGAGCAAAGCGTAACTCACTGCACACTCAGCCCGGCCAAGCCTGAAGTGCGAGCTCGGCCACACGCTCCAATTCCTTGCGGTTCGCCCCGCCAGCCGCCTGGACAGACATGCCTTGCATGATGGCAGAGAGATAGCGCGCCAGCGCCGCCGGGTCGGCATCGGCCGGCAACTCTCCTTCCACCTTGGCCCGCTTCAGGCGGTCGCGGATGTCTTTTTCATGGGACGCACGCTTCTCGCTCAGCATCTCACGGATGCAGCTCGCGTGTTCTCCAGCCCCGGCAATCCCTTGAACGTAAAGGCAGCCAGCCGGATTGGACTTGTCGGTCAAGGAGCGGGCGGTCTGGCGCAGGAGGACCGCCATAGCCTCCCGTGCCCTCGGCGCGGCAAGCGCTTCGGTCCGCGCCGCAGCGTGCATGTCGGCATAGCGATCCAGCGCCTGCCGGAACAGCTGCTCTTTATTCCCGAAGGCTGCATAGAGGCTGGGCGGGTTGATCCCCATCGCCTCGGTGAGATCGCAAATGCTCGCGCCCTCGAACCCCTTGCGCCAGAACACTTGCAGCGCACGGTCAAGAGCCTCGTCCTTGCAGAAGCCTCTAGGGCGGCCAACGGCCACGGCACAGTCTCCTATTCGATGTCCGATCCCTACCACCTCATTTATTTGAGGTGCTTATTATATAATTCACTTGACGGTCGGGTTCCAGCTATTTATGTAGCGATAACTACATTATTAGCAGATGGAGAGTTTGAGCATGTCGAAGACGCTCGAAGGAAAAGTGGCCCTGGTGACTGGTGGCTCACGAGGGATCGGCACTGCAATTGCACGTGCGCTTGCACAGGATGGCGCCGATATCGCGATTACTTACGCGTCGTCAACGGACAGTACCAACGCCGTCGTTGAGGATTTGCGGGGTCTGAATATCAGGGCAAAAGCCTTTCAGGCTGACCAGGGCAACACCAAGGCGGTCAGCGCTCTAGTTGCAGCCGTTATCCTGCATTTTGGCCGGATCGACATTCTTGTGAACAATGCCGGTATCCTCATCTTGGGCGAGGTTCACGACCGCGCCAACGATATCGCCGAATTCGACCGCCAGTTCGACGTGAATGTACGCGGTGTCGCGACAGCCGTGCGCCCAGCAGCTCCACTGATGCAGGAGGGTGGGCGCATCATTTCGATCGGATCGGTCGTCGGCGAGAGCACGCCATTCGCCGGAGCGGCTGACTACAGTGCGACCAAAGCAGCGCTTCTTGGCCTGACACGGGGCTGGGCGCGGGATCTTGGGCCCAAGGGCATCACTGTCAACACGGTGCAACTGGGGCCGATCGACACGGATATGAACCCGACGGAAAACGGCGATTTTTCCGAAACACAGAACGGCTTCACTGCGCTTGGCCGTTTCGGCACCGCCGAAGAAGTCGCTGCAGCCGTGGCGTTTCTCGCAAGTCCGAATGCAAGCTACATCACAGGCACATCCTTGACCGTGGATGGCGGTTTCAACGCGTAGGTCTCGAAAGGGCCGACAGTCAGAAGAAGGAGCTTCAGATGATCGAAGTCAGACCCTTCAACACACTCGGGCACGCAGACCATGGCTGGCTCAAAGCCAACCACCATTTCTCGTTTGCCCGCTATTTCGACCCCAAGCGCATGAGCCATGGCGCCATACGCGTTTGGAACGACGATGAGATCGCGCCGAACACGGGCTTTCCCCCTCATCCGCATAAAGAGATGGAAATCATCACCTATGTGCGAAGAGGCGCCATCACCCATGAGGACAATCTGGGCAATCGCGGACGGACCCAAGCCGGGGACGTCCAAGTAATGAGCGCGGGCTCCGGCATCCGCCATGCGGAATATAACCGCGAGGATGAGACCACCACACTGTTCCAGATCTGGATCGAGCCGGATCGTGCAGGTGGCAGGCCCTCATGGGGAACGAAGCCCTTCCCACATGCCCATCGTGCCGGTGAGTTCGTGGCCCTGGCTTCAGGCTTCGAAAGCGACATGGACGCCCTGCCCATCCGGGCCGAAGCACGGGTTCTCGGTGCAACACTCAAGGCCGGCGAGAGAGCCGAATACCGGCTTGGTACGCGGCGCCACGCCTATCTCGTGCCCACGACGGGCAAGATTGAAGTGAATGGCCGGATAGTGAACGCCCGCGACGGTGTTGCGGTAACGAATGAGACGGCCCTGACGGCGAAAGCCATTGAGGACACGGAGATCGTTCTGGTCGATTCGCCATAAAGCGCGAGGTCTCTCCTCTTAGCCTGCGGAACTGGGCGGTGTCTCTTTTGAAGAGCGCCGCCCTTTTTATCAGAGCGAGATCAGGAACACTCCGGCAACGGCTGCAACCAACCCAACCACGCGATGCCACGGCATGGGCTCGCCGAGCACCCGCACCCCAAGCACCGCGCCTCCGACAATGAACATACCGTAGATCGGCACGGTGACGTTCGATGGCCCTAGCGACAACGCGTGGAAGAGCGAGCTGACGGCCACGGTCAGCGCGATGCCCGCAGCCATAGCCCAAAGAATTGGCGGCGTTTCCATCTCGAAGAGCAAGGTCTTCAGTTCGCCGCGCCACGCAACAATCACGATGGCAAAGATCGGGACAATGGTCGTTGCAACTGCCAAGACCATATAGCTTCAGACACTGCCACTCCGCTCGGCCAACTTCACAAACAATGTCATGAACGAATAACCGGCCATGCCGAGCAATGCCCATAGGACATAGGATTGAATCACAGCGCACTCCCCTGCATAAAATTTAGAGATCCCACGTTCTCACTGTCAGCGATCCGCGCGGGCTGTCAATGTGCGAGCACGGCGTCAGGCAAAATAGGGACGCAAAGCGAGGACGCTAAAGAACACGAGGACGATCACGAGCACCGCGACCGTGAGCGGCCGATTGACGAATGCGGACCCGACCCAACTCGGCCGCCCATTGAAGATGAGAAGCGCAAGTGCAAGGACCGGGAAGAGCAACGCGCCAATGACGGCATAGAGCATTTGCACGTCTCGGAAGCGCCAGAACAGGCCGAGCATCGGCACGATCGCGATCATGAAAAGATACGTCCGATACGGCAGGGCGCTTGTATCGACCTTGAAGGCCGCATCGCGCCGGCCCCGCAAAAGATCCCAGCAATCGGCGAACAGATAAGGCACGCATTGCCAGACGCCGAGAAGGCTTGAGAAAACCGCACCGAACGTGCCTGTCAGGAAGAGCCATTTCCCGAAAGGCCCCATCACCTCTTCGAGACGGCCCGACAGTGTCACCAAGAGTTGGGCACCGCTGCCCTCGATGCTGACGCTTGAGCCCACAATGACCATCGCCACACCGAAGATAGCCGTCATTGCGTACCCCATCGCAAGATCGATCCGGCAAGCGCGCAGATCCTCGCGTTCGTCCAGCCCTTCCTCACGCAACCAATAGCCGTAGCAGAGGACCGTGAGTGTGCCGCCAATGCCGCCGATCAGGGCAAGCGTCCAGACCAGCCCCTGCCCGCCCGCATCGGGAATGCGTGGGATGAAGAGGCCCTCAAGCACCGCGCCCGTTCCCGGCCATAAAAATATGGCCGTGAGAATGACGGTCACGAACATCACGGCGATGCAGACCCGCATCAGGTGATCGAAGAGGCGATAGCCACCGAACCACACGAGGACGAGCCCCACGAGGCTAGCGCTCGCACCGAAAACCAATTTGCCCGATTTCGCGTCCTCAAAGACCGGCAGCATTGCGTGGAGCGTCACGCCAGCCGCGCTCATCAGTGCCGAGCCGACAAAGAACGACCACAGAAGCAGGTAGGGCATGAAGAGCAAAAGCGCACCGCGCCCCAGACGGCTTGCAACGCCTTCGATCAGCGTCTGACCGGTCGCCAACTGCCAGCGCGTGAGCCCTTCGGTGACGACGAATTTGAAGAAAGCGCCAACAAGGACCGCCCAAAGCACAGCGGTGCCAAGGAGGCCGCCGACAAAGCTGCCGGTGGCTAGATCGCCAGCACCCACACCCGTTGCAGCAAGCAAAAGCCCCGGCCCGATCATGCCTAAACTCAAGCGACGGCGCGGGGTGTCGGACCGTGACATCTATCCTCTTTGTGCCTGTCTTCTTTCTGACGTGTTTATGGATTGAAAATCGCAGCTAGGACCCGCACAAGTAGCGGCGAGAGCGAGTGCCCGGCAGCAGACATGCTATGCCATTATGACCTCAAATCGAAGGAGGCCGTTTCGCCCGCAGGATGGAAAATAGCAATCATCGCCACGTCCCACGCCTTGATGGGCGGCACAGGCGAGCCCACCGGCGTCTCGCTTGAGGAGTTCACCACACCCTATTACGCCTTTGTGAATGAAGGCGCTGACGTCGATGTTTTCTCCATCGCGGGCGGCAAAGTACCGATCGACCCGAGAAGTCTCAAACCCAAGGGAGAAGCCGAAGAAAGCGTCGAACGCTATTTGTCCGATGCATCGGCTCAAGCCAGCTTGGCATCGACAGAGCCTGTCACGGAGATTGACGTCTCGGACTACGACGCAGTGTTCTTGCCCGGCGGTCATGGAACCATGTGGGATGTTCCAGAGAATAAGGGTCTCTCCAACGTCGTGGCGGGCGCCTTGGACAGTGGCCGCGTTGTTGGCGCCGTATGTCACGGCCCCGCGGGGCTGATTTCGGCGAAATACCCCGATGGCACGCCCGTTGTGCGCGGAAAAAAGATTGCTGGCTTCTCGAATTCCGAGGAAGATGCGGCAGGGCACACCGCAACCGTTCCATTTCTGCGTGAACGCCGCTTGAAGGAGCTTGGTGCGGACTACCAGGCCGGCCCAGATTTCAAACCCTTTGCGGTGCGCGACGGCTTACTTATCACCGGACAAAACCCTGCCTCGGCGCAAGCAACGGTCGATCACATGATCGAGGCGCTGAAAGAAAACAAGAACTAGGCGCCCCTTGTCGTCCGCGGCACGCGTCAATCGAAAAACCCACATCTTCGATGCCGTCATTGCGGGGGGCGGCCACAACGGGCTCGTCTGCGCGGCCTACCTCGCCCGGGCTGGGCTCAGAGTCAAAGTCCTGGAGCGCCGGGGTATTGTCGGCGGGGCCGCCGTCACGGAAGAATTCCATCCGGGCTTCCGCAATTCAGTCTGCTCCTACGCGGTCAGCCTGCTCAACCCAAAGGTGATTACGGACCTCGATCTTCAGCGCCACGGCCTGAAGATCGCTGAGCGGCCCGCCATGAATTTCTTGCCGCTGCGGGACGGCGGCTATCTCCTAACCGGCCCGGGCCGCACGAAGAACGAGATCGCGAAATTCAGCGAAAGGGATGCCGAGCGCTACGATGCCTATTGCACTCATCTTGAGCGCCTTGCCGATTGTCTGCGGCATCTTGTCCTTCGCGCGCCCCCAAACTTCACGCTGGGCTCGGGGGTTACGGCCTTGCGCGAACTCGTGCGCACCGCTCTGCTTGGCAATGAGCTGCGCCAGCTAGGCTTAGAGGGTAGTCAAGAGCTTCTCGACCTTTTCACGGTGTCGGCGGCGGACTTTCTCACACGCTGGTTTGAAAGCGAGCCAATCAAAGCCCTTCTCGGGTTCGATGCGTTGGTCGGCACCTATGCCAGCCCCTTTGAGCCGGGCACGGCCTACGTCCTATTGCACCACGCCTTCGGCGAGGTGAACGGCAAGAAGGGTTCTTGGGGACACGCGATAGGGGGCATGGGTGCGATCACCCAGGCGATGGCAAAAGCAGCCGCAAGCCATGGCGTGGAGATCGAGACGCGTGCGGAGATCACTGAGATCCTCCTCAAAGGGGACCGAGCCGCCGGCGTCGTGTTGCGCGGCGGAGAGGTGATCGAAGCGCGCTGCGTCGCCGCCAACATGACCCTCAAGCAGCTCTACACCGAGCTCGTGCCTGAGGCGGTGGTGCCCAGCGCGTTTTTGACGCGCATGAAGACGTTCAAATATGGCTCAGGCACGTTCCGTATAAACGTGGCGCTGTCGCGGCTCCCGAACTTCACAGCCCTTCCAGGAAAGACGGCAGGCGACCATCATGGAGCGGGCATCATCATTGCCCCCAGTCTTGATTACATGGACCTGGCCTATCGCGATGCGCGCGACTTCGGCTGGAGCTGGGAACCGGTCATCGAAATGCTTATTCCATCGACGATCGACCCAACCCTCGCGCCACCGGGCGCCCATGTGGCGAGCCTCTTCTGCCAGCACGTGGCACCTGCGTTGCCGGACGGCCGATCTTGGGACGAAGCACGCGAGGAGGTCGCCGATCTCATGATTGAAACGGTGGAGCGCGCCGCGCCGGGCTTTGCAGAAAGCGTGATGGGACGTCAGGTTTTGAGTCCGCTCGACCTTGAGCGCGAATTCGGTCTGACCGGTGGGGATATTTTCCACGGCCAACTCACACTCAATCAGCTCTTTTCCGCCCGACCGATGCTTGGCTACGCCGCCTATCGTGGGCCGATCTTGGGACTCTATCATTGCGGATCGGGCGCCCATCCTGGCGGTGGCGTCACAGGCGCGCCGGGACATAATTCGGCACGCGCGATCCTCAAGGACCTCAAGCCTTTTTCTTTTTGGCGTCCATCGTCTTCTTGACTTCCTTGGCTTTGACTTTCGCCCAGGCCTTCTCCGACATGCATTTCAGACAGCGGCAGCCAAAGGGCTTGAGGAATGAGTCGAAATACGACTTGCCGTAATTGTAGCCAAGCTCCTCGCCCGTTTTGATTTTCCGCTTCGACATGACGAAGACGCGCTTCTTGTGAATCTCGACTTCGCAGTTTGGCCGACATGAGTGATTGATGTAGCGCGCGGCATTGCGCTTGTTCCACCCATCGATCGTCTTCTTCTTCGTGACCTCGAACAGGTAGCGGCTGCGGCTCGTGTACTCTTCCTTCTTCGAAAGAGTCCGGCCCACATATTCAATCACGCACACACCCTTGGGGATGTCTTCCTGCGCGAACAGGCCGCGGCCGGCACGGGCCCGCCGTACGGCGAGATCGAACCCGCCGGGCGTGTATTTTGATTTTGTCATTCTCTCGCTTGCTTGCCGCGATCGATGCCCCGAATAGTCCCCGTATCCCGACGCGACTCAATAAAGTGATCTTGGAGACGATCTTGCCGATTCCTCGAAGCTCGGCAAGTGGGCGCGTCGCAAGCATTGTCGTCTTCAGTCTTCGTGATGCAAAGAAAACCGGCCAGAGAGGGGAGCCTCCAGCCGGTTTTCGTATTTAATGCCAGGGGGCCCACCCTTACGGCGTTTTAGGCTCTGTCAGTGTCTGCAAGGCCTGATCAACGCTGAAGCTCGCCGCCTTTTGACGCGGCGGGAACTCCTTGAAACTGGCGATCCACTTCGACACGAAGGCTTGGGCTGGAACCAATGCAAACATGCGTTCGGCACGCCATTGGCCGTAGCCGATCGCCTCGTACTCGGCCCGCTCAAAGGGGTCCATGCGCAGATTCTCGAGCTTCGGAAACCGGAGCGCCACGAAGGGCTCCTGCCAGACGTCAAAGCCATGGGCCCGCTGCTCCAAGAACAGGACTTTCCAGTTGTTGTAGCGGAGTGCGGCGAGATCCCCATCGTCCGTCCAGTACATGAACTCTTTGCGGGGGCTCTCGGACTCTTCTCCTTTCAAGTAAGGCAGGATGTTGTAGCCATCGAGATGGACCTTGAACGTGCTGCCATCGACATCCATTCCCTCAAGGAGCTTTTCTTTGACGTCCGAATCGCCCACGGCCGCCAGCAGGGTCGGCAGCATGTCTTCATGGGCGAAAACGTCATTAGAGATCGTGCCTGGCTCGATCACACCTGGCCAACGGATGAAGTTCGCGACACGGAAGCCGCCTTCCCAGCTCGTGTTCTTCTCACCTCGAAACATGGTCGTTCCACCGTCCGGCCAGGTGAACGTCTCGGCGCCATTGTCGGTCGAGTACACAACGATCGTGTCGTCGGCGATGCCAAGCTCTTCGAGCTTCGCAAGCAGGCGGCCCACATGGGCATCATGCTCGACCATGCCGTCAGCGTAGATGCCAAGACCGGTCTTCCCTTCGGCCTCATCCCGAAGATGCGTGAAGACATGCATGCGCGTGGAGTTCCACCACAGGAAGAAGGGTTTGTCGTCCTTGACCGTGCGCTCCATGAAGTTGAGGGCCCTGTCGGTCACCTCGTAGTCGATGGTCTCCATCCGCTTTTTGGTAAGCGGGCCTGTGTCTTCGATCTTTTGCGTGCCGTCTTCATTGGCGAAGGAGTGGATCACACCGCGCGGACCAAACTTCTCCTTGAACGCTGGGTCCTTCGGGTAATCGACATTCTCCGGCTCTTCCTCGGCATTGAGGTGGTAGAGATTGCCAAAGAACTCATCGAAGCCATGCGCCGTCGGCAGATGCTCGTCGAGATCGCCCAAATGATTCTTGCCGAACTGGCCCGTGACATAGCCGTGGGGCTTGAGCAACTCGGCGATGGTCGGGTCGTCTTTCTGCAGGCCGAGTTTCGCGCCCGGCAGGCCAACCTTCGTGAGACCAGTCCGGATCGGAGATTGGCCGGTGATGAAGGCCGCTCGACCCGCCGTGCAGCTCTGCTGTCCATACCAGTCGGTGAACAGCGCGCCGTCTTTGGCAATCGAGTCGATATTCGGCGTCTTGTAGCCCATGACGCCAAGATTGATGGCGCTGAGATTGAACTGACCGATATCGTCGCCCCAGATAATGAGGATATTCGGCTTCTTCGCTCCCTCGGCCTCAGCGGCATCTTCCGCCGACGCGGGAGCGATCCATGTAAGACCTACAATTACGAGCCCCATCAGCAGGCTCAACGGCGAGTATGGTTTAAAAAAATATTTGCACATTATTCCTCCAAATAGCTTTGTTGCTCTTGCGGCCAAAAAGCCGACTTCAAATGCTTTGATGTCAAAACAACAGCCGGCCGCTCAATATTGGAGCGGTCGGCCAGGCAGAGCCTAGTAGCGGCGGACCACGCGCCGCGTCGTGCGCCGGGAAGTCCTGCGCGCCACACCCGCATAGGATACGGGCGTCAGCGGACGGCCCACAACGGCATGGGCGGGTGTGAGGAGGCAGGAAAATCCCTCGGCGACAATGCGCTCGGGACTCTTCTCCAGAGGCAGCGACAAAGCGAGCGCAGCCACCGCAGATGCCAATACACTTAGCTTGATGATGCGAACCGTCATTTCTTGGCTCCTTTCACGGTCTCGGGCAGTAGAACGCTCGAGTCGATGTCTGACAAATCGACCTTCTTGGCGCCATCGGGTGCGTCAAACTTAAAAGTCTCGTCCGAGAGCTTCGGGCTATCGTCCCAGCTCCGAATGCGCAGATCGTATTCAGGGGCTGCGGTCGTCCACTTGCTGGTGACCACATATTTGCACGGATAGGGCTTATCGCCTGTCGCAACCCAGATTTGCCAATCGACATCAGGGGTGCGGAAGGCCAGGTGATCGCATTCCACACCGTCTACGTTACCAGTCCCAAGATACATGGCCTCGGTCACTGGATCCATCAGCTCTTCGTAGGAATTGGATAGAAAAAGGTCTGCACCCGGAATATCCATGCCTCGCTTCTCATGGGCCATACTTACAAAAGCATCGAAGGATTCGGGTGCCCCCTTCTGAGCGTAAGCGTTCACACCCTTTCCATAGAGCGTCACGGTCTTGCCGTCTGACACGAGCTCAATGTCGCTATGGCCGCCTTTGCGCGTGATCTTGAACCTAGCCGGGCGATCGAGCGTCATCTGGCCGGATGCTGGAAATTGGAGCTTGAAGCCCTTGGTGGTGAGCGCCTCCAGATCCGCACTGAACTCGACACTCACCGCATCCAGCGTGCTGACATAGTCCGTCATCTTTTTCAGAACGTTGCGTGCGGCCTCATCGGGCGATTCGGCGCGTGCGCCCACCACACCTGTCGCGAGGGCAAAGCAAACGAGGCCCGCGGCAAGCGCTTTCGGCGTGTTCCGTCTTCTGATTTGTACCATTTCTTCCTCCTGAGCTGACCAAGGACGAAAATCGCCGGAGCCACCGCAAAGACATGTCCATAGACCCCAAATCCTTAGTGATGAAAGGAGTAGCACGGCGTTAGTCGCCCCAATCAACAATACTTTGGGCCTAGCTCTTCGAAGAACGCTGAGCCAGTCGCACTGTTCCCTGACACCGCTCCCAAATCCGAAACTCGAAATCCGAAGAGATAAACCGGTCGTTCGCACGCACCGTATACTTTGCGTTGATCGGCCTCGTCTGTCAGACTTCGTCTTTAAGGCTCAAGCTGCGGGGCGCCTATGCTGCCACACACCGCTCTACCAGCAGCGCTCGCGCTGATCGCACTGCTTGCAGGATCGGCGGCAGCGTGGTCCGAAGACAAAGCTCGGCCCCTCTGCACTGAAGATGCGATGATCGTCTTTGACGCATCAGGCTCCATGGCCGGCAATACGGTCCAAGGCCTGTTCAGCGACCGCAGTCGCATTGATGAGGTCCGCATCGCGCTTGCGCAAGTGCTGCCGGAGGCGACGAAGTTTCGTAATGTGGGGCTCATCACCTATGGCCCCGGGCCCTACCAGCAATGCAATGTCCGGCTCGACTTCCCGCCTGGACCGAACGCCAGCCAGCGCATCATGCGCGTGGTCAATGAGCTGAACCCAGCGGGGAAGACACCGCTTGTGAACGCGGTGGAGCGGGCCGTAAAAATCCTCGATACCAAGTCGAAGCCAGGCATCGTCGTGCTTCTGACCGATGGTGAGGAAACCTGCGGCGGCCACCCTTGCGAACTCGGCAAGCTGCTCAAATCGAACAAGCAGCTAACTGTCCATGTGGTCGGCTATCAACTCACGGGTTTCCGCTGGACGGGCGCGCAGAGCTTCCTCGATGTGAAATGTCTCGCCGAGGAAACAGGCGGCCTATACATCACGGCGGAGAACCGCCAAGACCTAATCCAGGCATTCCAGAAAACGCTCGGCTGCCCCATGATGTCGGCGCTCAGCGACCTGCCACAGCGCTAAGCGTAAGCGGTCGCGGCTTCAAGCGCCAAAGTCTCCTGTTTCGTCATGCCCCGACTTGATCAAGCTGCCCGTAAGAAAAGCCGTGTTCGCTCCTCGGGTGCAGAACGGGTCCGCTGCTCCGCAATGCTTCGGGGTCGGCTGAGGTTGCCCCTCTGCGCTCCCCGGTGAAGGATGGCTACGGCTCAAACACTCGGAGACATTCCCATGCCGGTTGGTTCACGATCGCGGCGCACGGCCCTTGCCATACTTTGCGCGACCCTTGCTCTCGGTCTATCTGCGGCAAAGGCCCAAGCGGACGATGCAGCGAAGCCCTTGCTGGAAAGCCCGGTCTCTCCCGTGCCGCCGCTTTTCGACCAGGCCGCTGTCGACACAGCCACCGCCGCGCTAGACAGCATTGTCGCGAACGCGATGACGAGAACCGGCCTGCCCGGACTTGCTGTCGGCGTCGTCTACAAGGACAAGGTGATCTACACGAAAGGCTTCGGGGTTCGCGAAGTGGGTAAGCCGGGCGCGATCGACCCGGACACAGTGTTCCTGCTGGCCTCGGTGTCGAAACCGATCGCCTCGACTGTCGTTGCAAAGCTCGTCGGTGACGGCACCGTCAGATGGACCGACAAGGTGAAGACGCTTAACCCAGCGTTCGCGCTTCAAGACCCGTATGTCACCCGGCATGCAACGATCGCCGACCTGATGTCCCATCGCAGCGGCCTGCACACCGGTGCCGGCGACCTTCTCGAGGATCTCGGCTTCGACCGCGACTACATCCTGTCGCATATCGACCAGCAGCCGCTCGACCCGTTCCGTGCGACCTATCACTACAGCAATATCGGCTACACCGCCGGCGCGATCGCTGCCGCTGCGGCCGCCGGTCAAAGCTGGGAGGCGCTTGCGGAAGACACGCTGTTCGGCCCCGCCGGCATGACGACAGCGAGCTACCGCCATCGTGACTATCTCGCCCACGCGGACCGCGCCCGCATCCACGTGCGCCGGAAGGACGGCACCTGGGTGGCCAAGTTCGACCGCAATGCAGACGCCCAAGCCCCCGCCGGGAGCGCCAGCGCCTCGCTCAACGATATGCTGCGTTTCATGCGCCTTCAACTTGGCAATGGGACTCTGGCTGGCAAGGAGATCGTCAATGCGGACGCGCTGGCCGCTAGCCAGGAGCCGCAAGTGATTACGGGGTCGCCCCGCTCTCGCGCAGCGCGCGGGGGCTTTTACGGATATGGCTGGAACGTTGGCTACGACGACGAAGGCCACGTGCGGCTGGGCCATTCCGGCGCGTTCAACCTTGGGACCGCAACCAATATCACCTTCATGCCCGGCGAGGATATCGGCATCGTGACTCTGACCAATGGCCGGCCCATCGGCGTTGCCGAGGCGATCGGTGCGGCCTTCTTCGACGTCGCGCAGAACGGCAGACAGACCGTGGACTGGGTCGGCTTCTTGGGCCACATTTTCATGCAGATCGACGCGGCCGAGGCGCCAGAGGTGGATTATGCCAGCCGGCTCGCCAGTCCGACGCCCGCGCAAGACCACGCCGCTTACGCCGGAAATTTCGGCAATTCCTATTACGGCCCGCTTGAGGTCGCAGCCGATGGCGGCAGGCTCTCCATGACCCTGGGTCCGCAGGCCGCACCCACAACTTTCGCGCTTACCCATTTCGACGGCGACACATTCAGCTTCGAGACCATTGGTGAGAACGCCAACGGCCTCGCCGGAGCCATCTTCACCCTTGGCGAGAACGGCAGGGCTTTAAAGGTCGTGCTCGACTTTTACGATCGCACGGGCCTGGGGACCTTTGTGCGGGAGTGAGCGGTGCCATCGACACCGCACGGCATCTTCGTCGTCATGAACTCTGGCGAGCGAGATCTTAAGCTGGCCCAGTTCAAGGAGCTTCAGAAGATCCGAAGAGAAAGTGGCGAACCCGCTTCTGAAATCATCGTGATTGATGCCTCAAAAAAGGCATCCGCTAATAAGAGGCACACATAGGACAATCATTCAGCCGCACACTGTGTGCAAAGTCCGCTTTCTGGTCAAAAGCTCACTCGCCCTCCACATAGACCTCGCTGCCCATCTCGCGGAATTTTTCGCTCATCTCGTCCATGCCCTTTTGGCGTTCGGCGTCCGAAAGCGTGGCAGCGCTTGAGCCCCCTACCCCTGATGGATCGTTGAGCTTGGCCGCATAGTCGCGCACCTCGCGGGTGATCTCCATGGAGCAGAATTTCGGCCCGCACATGGAGCAGAAATGGGCAAGCTTGTGCGCCTCCTTCGGCATGGTCGCATCGTGATAGGCCCGCGCGGTGTCGGGATCGAGCGAGAGGTTGAACTGATCGTCCCAGCGAAAGTCGAAGCGCGCCTGCGAGATCGCATCATCGCGGGCCTGCGCGCCCGGATGCCCTTTGGCTAGGTCTGCCGCGTGCGCGGCGATCTTGTAGGCGATCACGCCTTGCTTCACGTCATCTCGGTCGGGAAGGCCAAGATGCTCCTTCGGCGTCACATAGCAAAGCATGGCCGTGCCAAACCAGCCGATCATACCCGCGCCAATGGCGGAGGTGATGTGGTCGTAGGCCGGCGCAATGTCAGTCACGAGCGGGCCGAGCGTATAGAACGGCGCCTCGCCGCACTCTTTCAGCTGCTTCTCCACATTGACCTTGACCTTGTGCATGGGCACATGACCCGGCCCTTCGATCATCACCTGGCAGCCATGGTCCCAAGCGACTTTCGTCAACTCGCCCAGCGTCTCCAACTCGGCGAATTGCGCCCGGTCGTTCGCATCGGCAATGGCGCCGGGGCGCAGTCCATCGCCAAGCGAGAAGGACACATCGTAGCGGCGCATGATCTCGCAAATATCCGCGAAGTTCTCGTAAAGGAAACTCTCCTTGTGATGCGCAAGGCACCATTTGGCCATGATCGAGCCGCCGCGCGAGACGATGCCCGTGATGCGGTCTGCCGTGAGGTGGATATAGCCAAGCCGCACGCCCGCATGGATCGTGAAATAGTCCACGCCCTGCTCGCATTGCTCGATCAGCGTGTCCTTGTAGCACTCCCAATCGAGTTTCACGGGATCGCCGCCCACCTTCTCCAGCGCCTGATAGATCGGAACGGTGCCGATGGGCACGGGCGCGTTGCGGATGATCCATTCGCGCGTTGTGTGGATGTTGCGGCCCGTGGAGAGGTCCATGACCGTGTCGGCGCCCCAGCGGATCGCCCACACCATCTTCTCCACCTCCTCCTCGACCGAGGACGTCACGGCCGAGTTACCAATATTGGCGTTGATCTTGGTGAGGAAGTTGCGGCCGATGGTCATCGGCTCGGATTCGGGGTGGTTGATATTGGCGGGGATGATGGCCCGCCCGCGCGCCACCTCGTCGCGCACGAACTCGGGCGTGACGAAGGCAGGAACGCTCGCACCGAAATTCTCGCCATCGTCGAGACGCAGCTCCGCCTCTTCGGCGGCCCGCATGCGCCCGATATTCTCGCGATGTGCGATATAGATCATCTCGTTGGTGACGATCCCGGCGCGCGCAAACTCAAGCTGCGTAATAGGCTGACCTGGCATTCCGCGCAGCGGCGCACGGGTTGCCTGAAACGCCTCTGCCAAATGCGTCTCACCCACGTTCCCGTTGTCTTCGGGTTTGATGGTGCGGCCTTCGTACAGCTCCACCCCGCCGCGCGCTTCAACCCAAGGCGCCCGCAACGGATCGAGACCGCGCTTCACGTCGATCTTAACGGCGCTATCCGAATACGGACCCGAGGGATCATAGACCCGAAACGCCTCGCCGTTGCTCAAGCCAATCTCGCGCAAGGGCACGCGCACCGCATCACAGCCTTTTGGCGATGAATAGACCTTGCGGCTGCCAGAAAGCGGCCCCGTGGTCACATGTAGAGAGGTCAGCTTCTTGTCTTGGATATTCATGGCTTCCTGTCCCTTCGCCGGTACGAGCCGGATCAGGTTCTAAGGGTCTCCGAAATTCTTCGGACTCTCAGCCTCACATGAAGCTCCCCTCGGAACGAAACGCACCATACGCCGGGGGGCGCTGCTCTGAAAGCGCCGAATAGGCAAGCCCCAGTCTGCGTCCGCAAAGTCACCAAGACGAACGCGCTCACACAACTGCAAGGTCATAAAAAGAAATGATGGATTTCCAAGTCTCCGTGGCACCTCTTGCTGCCGTAGCGCGCGGGATGGGGCTCGTCATTAATATGCCTTGCTTAAGCTAGAATAACGGGCTCAAAAGAAGCCTTCTTTCATCAAGCTGCTATCAAAGCCGGGGTAGACTAAACCGTGAGTAAGGACGCTAAGATTTCCGCCACAGCACAAGATACTTCCGATTCAATGGAAAAAACCTCGAAGACGGGTACCGCCCGGCTCCGTTGGATCGCGCTGTTCGTGTTGTTCGCCGTCACGATTGGCGGTGTGCTCGCCTATTGGCGTTATGCGGAAATCTACCCCTCGACTGACAACGCCTATACGGGCGCGGATATCGTACGAATTGCCCCGCTCGTCGCCGGGCCTATCGTCTATGTCTACGTCATGGACGACCAGAAGGTCTCCGAGGGCGATCCTCTCTTCGATATTGATGCTGCGCCTTATGAGGCGGCGCTACGCGGCGCCCGGGCTCAGTTCGATGCGGCTGTGAACGCGACCGGGACGGAAGGCGAGCATCTGAAGGCTGCCGCCAATGAGATGGATGCCAAACGCGTAGCATTAGTGAAGGCGCTCGCCGACTACCGCGCGGCAAACAAGGCCCAAGATCCGGATCAACCCCCCGGGGCACCGTTGCTGAAGGCTTTGAAGGCCGTCCACGAGGCGCAAAGCGGTTATGAGCGCGCCCACGATGCGTTTAGCACCACACAAGATAAAGACATGGTCGTCACCACACCGACAGCCAAGCTGCGCGGCGCAGCAGCACAGCTGGATAAGGCAACCGATGATCGTGTCAAAACCCACGTGGTGGCGCCTAGCGACGGCTGGGTCTCCAATGTCCGGGTTCGTCCTGGCGCAGTCCTGAACGCCGGGACGCCGGCTTTTCCTCTCGTGGAATCCGGCGCCTGGTGGGTCGATGCCAACTTCAAGGAAACCGATCTCGCCCGCATCCGGCACGGTCAGCCTGCCACGATCAAACTGGACATGTATCCCGGCTACGAGATCGAGGGCATTGTGGAGAGCATCAGCCCTGGCTCTGGTGCCCTCTTTTCGGTGCTGCCGCCGGAGAATGCCACCGGCAACTGGGTGAAAGTCACCCAGCGTTTCCCGGTGCGGATCAAGATCCAGAGCAAGAACGATCCAAAGAGGCCTTTGCGTGTCGGCGCCACAGCGACGGTGAGGATCGACACGACGGATGAGGCCACGAACGGCGCGCGCGCTGAAGCGGCGCCCGATCAAAACGCGTCCGCCAACAGCGCGCAATGACCCGCGAGCGGCGCGGGGGCGTCAAATCGCCAAGGATTACAAGGACTCCTGGACGCGCAAAGCGGCCGGGAAGCGCCGAGAAAGCGCCGGCCAGCAAAACAGCCGCCAACGACGCGATCTCTGAGCCCAACGTCCTTCAGACGCGCAGCGACGAGCAGGCGGCCCAGACCCTGCGTGGCAAGAAAACGAGCGGCGGCGGCTCTGGTAGAGGCGGCAAGCCGCCTGCAAAACGTGCGGCGCCACCTCCTCCGCCTTCCGCAATCGAGCGCCCTCCGATCGCGCTCGTCGTGGCCGTGGTGCTGACAGCCATCCTGGAAGTTCTGGACATCACCATCGTCAATGTGGCCGTGCCCCATATGCTCGGCGCCTTCGCCACCACATCCGATCAGATCACCTGGATCCTGACGTCCTATATCGTGGCTGCCGCCGTGGTGATGCCGCTCACGGGCTTCCTATCCAAATGGCTTGGGCGCCAGCGCTTGCTTCTGTGGTCCATTACCGGCTTCGTGATCTCATCGGCTCTGTGCGGTCTGTCCTGGAATCTGGAGAGCATGGTCGCGTTCCGGCTTGCTCAAGGCGTGTTCGGCGCGCCCCTGGTGCCACTCAGCCAGGCGATCCTGATGGACGCCTTCCCGCGCGACAAGCAGGGCCAGGCGCTCGCCATATTCGGGCTCGGGATCATGGTGGCGCCTGTCGTCGGACCCGCGCTGGGCGGCTGGCTCACCGAGACCTATTCGTGGCGGATGGTGTTCTACATCAACATCCCGATCGGTATCTTGGCGCTTCTATTATCCGTGGGCTATCTGCCCGCACGCGCCATCAAGGATATCAAGACCGATTGGGTCGGCCTTTCGCTTTTGATCCTCTCCGTGGGCGCGCTGCAATTCGTGCTCGATCAGGGCCATATGCGCGACTGGTTCAATTCGAAAGTGATCGTCGCCGGCACGATCATCACCGTGTTCAGCACGCTTGCGTTCTTCATGCGCGGCTGGAACAAGCCGGACAACATTATCGACCTGTCGCTTTTGACGGATCGCAGCTTCGTTGCAGGCACGCTCGCCATCACCTTGTTCGGCATCAGCCTGTTCGGTTGGATGGCTCTCATGCCGCTCTTTACCCAACGGCTGCTCGGCTATCCTGCGGATTTGGCGGGATTGCTCTTTGTCCCCCGGGGTCTTGTCAGTGCGGCGATGCTGGCCATTACCGGCGGGCTGTTGATGCGCTTTGTCGATCCGCGCTGGCTGGTCGCCGCCGGCCTTCTCCTGACCGCTGCCGGCACGCTGCCGCAGGCCGAATTCAATCTTCAGATCGATCCCTGGGGCATCGTGACCCCGACCTTGCTTGCGGGCGCAGGCACCGGCCTCTTTTTCGTACCACTCACGGCGGTGGCTTTCGCCAACGTCCCCAATGCGAAATACGACGAGGCCTCGGGCGTCTATTCCTTGATGCGGGGCATTGGGGGTTCAGCGGGCATCGCCATCGTAAGCTGGCTCTTCGTGCGGCAATCCCATATTCATTTCGCTGAACTGACCGCGCATATCACGCCCTATAACAGGGACCTCTTGGCCAGTCTCGCCGAGCGCGGACTGACGCCGCAGGACCCCCAAGCTAGCGCCGCGGTCATGCTCGAGATTGCACGTCAGGCGCAGATGCTCGCCTTCAACGATCTGTTCTGGTTCATCGGCATCTGCACGCTGGGGATCGTGCCGGTGGTCTTCTTCATGTCGCGGCCGAAAACCGCAGGCGTCGTTGTGCCCCACTGATTGGCACACTGACCCCACACCGCCGCCGTCCAGCCGGAGGCGCAGGCAGATAGGGTCCGGCGCGCGAACAGGGCCCGCTCAGGCGTTCAAATGCACAATAGTAGAGGTTCCCAACGACCGTTCGCGCTCACGCTTGACGCTCGTCCTCGGCGCTCCGGTAGGAGACTACCAGCAGATTTTGGCGCCCGAGGTGCACACCGTCGGTGACACCACACCGGACCAGCAGATCGTGTGGCCTCTCGACGTGACAACATCGGGTTTCTGATAGAGATTGGGAGAGACCCCGCCGCGCCAATAGGGCTGGGGCTTCGCACGCATCGGGTTGATTGTGACGTTGCGGATGCGCTTTGCCACCTTGTACTCCTGGATCGCCGTCGCAAGCGCGTTTTGGGAACGGCTGACAGCCGTTGCCTTATTGACCCCGTCCGCTGTCCCGGACAAACCAACACAGCCAGCCTGCGCCGTGACACTCTGAGTCATGCAAAGCCCAACTGCCGCCAATGCTAGCGCAAACGCGCGCCAATACGACCTCATAGAAGCCTCCTTAAGCCGATAGCCGATCTTGAGTCGGCGCGATTATTGCGGGATGGAGACGCCGATACCAGTATCTTGCCGCGCTCTCAACTCGTTCCCGGAACTCTGTTACTATTGTGTCACAGTCGAGCGGTAAAGACCCAGTTCGCGTTTTCCTGGCCATCCCAACCTCGCAAGACCGTCGGAGAAAGCCTCCAAAATGCCCTCGAAATTGGTGCTGATTACCGGGGCCTCCAGCGGCGTCGGCGAAGCCACCGCCAAGCGCTTCGGCGCGGGCGGCGCCCATGTTCTCCTGCTGGCCCGCGATGAAGCCCGTCTGGCACGCGTGGCGGAGGCCATTCGGAGCGGCGGCGGGACCGCCACCACCTATTCTGTCGATCTGCAGAATATTGATGCCACGGTTGAGGCGGCCGCACGCTTGACCCGCGAGGCCGGCACCCCGGACCTGTTGATCAACAATGCGGGTGCCGGGCGCTGGATCCCGTTTTTGGAGACCAGCGCTCACGAGGCAGCCGCCATGATGGCCGTTCCGTATTTGGCGGCCTTCACTCTCACGCGATCTTTCGCGCCAGCCATGATCGAGCGGGGCTCGGGCGGGATCGCCTTTGTCTCCTCACCGGCCTCCTATCTCACGTGGCCCAACGCATCCGCCTACATAGCCGCGCGCCACGCGGTTGCAGGCTTCGCCGAGGCCCTGCGCAGCGAACTCAAGCCAACCGGCATCTTCGTCACCTTGGTAATCCTCGGCAGGGTCGACACACCCTATTGGGAGCATAACCCGGGGAGCCTGGAAAACGTGCCCAAGACCGATAAGCGACTCTTTCCGACCCTGACACCCGAGGAGGCCGCGGACGCCATCATGCAGGGCATGGCTGGGAAGAAGCGAGTTGTGGTGAAGCCGAGCATGTACCGCACACTCTTCGTCCTGAACGCGCGGTTTCCAAAGACAGTCGCCAGCCGACTTCGCCGCGCCGCCAAAATGGCTCGAAACACCACAGAATAATTCCTACCGGTGTTCTTCGACGCTCGCGGCGATCAGGGCCTTGTTAAAAGCGCGCAAGGAATGGGGCTGTGTCGCCCAGCCGACGATCCGGCTGCGGTCGTGGACCTCTACAACAGGGAGCCGTTCCGCGCCCAGCGTATCGAAGGCCCGCAGCGCCGTCTCAAGCGTTTCATCCGATTGCAGCGCACGCTCGCGCTCCCCTTCAGGTAGCTCGGTGGGCTCGTCATCACTCAACGGTCGCATGATGTCGCAGACGCGAATCTCTTTCATGACCGTGCGGTGCGGCCCTTCATGCAAGACAATGCCGCGTGATTCGAGCTGTGCCTGGAAGAAGGAGCGGCCGAGGATTGCTTGATTGATGCCGTTGGCCACCGCAACAGTGAGCAACAGGGCAAGGCTCAGCTCGAAACCGCCAGTGAGCTCGAACACCATGACAGTTGTCGAGATTGGCGCGCCAAGCACGGCAGCGGCAACCGCACCCATGCCAAGAATGGCATACAGCCCCTCGCTTGAGCCAAATTCAGGAAACACGCTGGAGGCAATAAGCCCGAACGCGCCTCCGGTCATCGCACCGAGATAAAGAGCAGGCGAGAAGATGCCACCCCCGAAACGCGAACTCAAGGCGATTGCCGTTGCGACCGTCTTCGCCACGATCAGCGTAATCATCATGCCGACCGCGAGTTGATCCTTGAGCGCGGCATCCGTGGAATCGTAACCGACGCCCAGCACCTCGGGGAACCAAATCGCCATAATGCCGATCAACAACCCCCCGACCGCGGGGCGCATCGCGAGCGGCATCTTGATATTGCGAGTCCACCAATCGGCAATGAGCACCGTCAACTGAAAGATCACCGCAACGGCGGCGGCGATCACTCCCAGTAGAATGAAGGCCGGAACCTCGAGATAGGACGCGATGTTGTAGTTCGGCACCGCGAACGCGGCGACATTGCCGAACCAAGCCTGCGACAGGATCGTGGCGACCACCGAAGACAGAACAAGCGGCACGAACGAGGTGATCGAGAAGTGCCCAAGAATCACCTCCTGTGCGAACAGGACACCGGCAATGGGCGCATTGAACGAGGCTGCGACGGCACCGGCAGCCCCTGATGCGAGCAACGTGCGCCGCGAGGCATTTGGCAAGCTCAAATGTTTGGAGACCGCAGCGGCAATTGTCGCGCCAAGATGAACGATCGGCCCTTCACGGCCGGCGCTCGCGCCAGCGCCGAGGGACAGTGCGCTTGAAAGTGCGCTGATCAGGCCCTGTTTCAAATCAAGCCCGCGGCCTGCATTCACGCGCGCTTCCATCACATCGGGAACCGCATCTGTGCGCTTTGCGGTCAAGGCATAGCGCAGGAGCAATCCCACGAGCAGACCGCCAATTGCGGGCGCCAACATGATCAGCCACCAAGGCTGCTCGCGGGCTGCCACCACCACGTGCTCGGACATGGTGCCAAGCCACGGCCATTGGAAAACGCCAATGGCTAAGCGGAAGAGAATTGCCGCAACGCCGGTGGCCAAGCCAATCAGGGGCGCCAAGAGCCAGACCACCGGCTGACGGCTCTCCTGGAACTGCTTCAGGTTCGGAAGGGTCCACCGCCTGGCAGTGTCCAGAAGTTGTGTGCGTCTCAATGCCATAAGACTGGTTTAGAGACGCAACCCGTCCCGCTCAAGCATTTGCCGAAGAAAGATTGCTTCTCTTTTCACTTGATTGCGCCACGCCGCCGCGTGCCCGGACGTCTAGCGTCTGTCTGGCATATTCGCGAAAGCCGGAGTCTCGGGATCGAGAGGACGCCAGGATGGGACGCGACTGGAAAAGACGACCAAGTGCGGCTTTGCGATCTCCAAGTCGTCGAGACTGGATGGACGCACCAGAACTCGCCCCGCCAAGCCGGAATTGCGCGCCAGGATCGATGCGCCGCATTCGGGGCAAAAGCCCCGGCTCACGACATTGCCGCTATCGGCGGGTTGGTCGAAGAACTTGAGCGTACCCGTCAGGGTGAAAGCATCCTCGGGCATGAGAAGATTGGTCGCATGGTCCGTGCCGCTGGTCTTGCGGCAATCGATGCAGTGACATTGGCCCACAGATGATGGATCCGCAGTGCTCGTATAGTGGACCGCCCCGCACAAGCAGCCGCCCGAGAATCCGGCGGCCCTACCCGTCTTTACATCACCATCAGCCATCACACTCTCCCAGAGACTTTGGCCCTCGCCCGAGGCCATCGGATTCAAAACTGCAAGAGCACGCCTCGCACGCCCGCGCCGCCCACCGACAGCCTGTCACTTGTAACGCGCAAATTAGGCGCAACACGTCGTCAACGCACCCGCTCCGCTCCTGAACCGGCAATGATTCTGACGAAGCCGGGCGTTAGCTATTGAAATATATCGGTAATCTAGCTCTCTAATATTTTAGTTGTGCGCCGCACAATACCCTTGAAATTCATGGTGCGGTGCAATATCTATTGATTGTGCCCTAGCTAACCATTTCAGAACAAAGGATCACGGACATGGTCGAATTGAACAAGGCAACCGCAGACTTCCAGAAAATCAGCAAGGATGGCTATGAGGCCATGCAGCGTTCTTACGGCGAGGTGAACAAAGGCTTCCAGGAGATCGGAACCAGCTTCACTGACTATTCGAAGCAAGCTTTCGCCGATGCCACCAAGACATTCGAGACGCTTGCCGGCGCCAAATCGCTCGAGCACGCCATCGAGATCCAGACCAAATATGCCAAGTCCGCTTACGAGAAGTGGATGGCCGAGATGACGAAGATCAGCGAGATGTATGTCGCTGTTGCGCGCGACGCTTACAAGCCGGTTGAGAAGGCCGTGGAGAAGACCACTGCCGCCGTCAGAGGCTAAGTCAACGGAAGTTGTAGTATACTGAGTACAAAGAACCCGGAGACCAGTCTCCGGGTTTTTTTGCGTGCGCGTGGCAAGGAGGGCCATAGCCGCCGGCCCAGCACTGCGGCTCAGGCAAGCGTTACGATGCGAGCTTCAGTCTCTCGCCCTCTTGCTCATCGGTGCCCTCGACCATCGTGCGCATCTCCGGCCGAGACCCGGCGCTTGGGCCAAACTTCTTGAGCAGCCGCGCCATGTAGCGCCGAAAGCGCAAGTGCTGAATTTCAAACTTGTGCCAGGCCGTCTCCTGGCGCTTCAGCCCATGTCCGATATCGGGGGTTGCCTCGCGCTTCAGCCCGCGGAACCAATCTGCGCGCTCCGGATCTGTGTCCTGCGCCGTGACAAAGGCCGCGATCAGACGCGCCTGATAGTCGGCGATTTGCCATACGCCGCCTTCGGCAGGCTCGAACAAGCCGCAAACGAAGAAATCATCCCACTCCCGATGGAAGGTATGAATGAAGAGGCTCGGCCAACCCTTCTCATCGAAGACATGGCGATCATCCATGAACGGAAAATGGGGGCGGAACCCTGTGGCCCAAACGAGGAGGTCGACCTCCTGCGACGTGTCGTCGTCGAAATAGACGCGTTTGCCATCGAGCCGCGTAATGGCGGGCTTCGCCGTAATCCGGCCATGCATAATGTGGTCGAGATAGGTGTTACAGGCGGTGGGGTGCGCCTCGAACAGCTTATGGTCTGGCTCAGGCAAACCAAAGCGCTTATGGGAACCAATCAAGACCAACATGCCAAGCTTATAGAGCGCATGCATGAAGGGCCGCGGCAACGGCACTCTGCTCAATTTGTCGATGACCACATCGGTTGGCTTGCCAAAGAGCGACTTGGGGAAAAAATAATATGTCCGGCGCATGGAATGCACCGCCGCTTTCCCGTCATGCACCGCATCGTCCAGAATATCGACGGCTGAGTTGCCCGCACCGACCACAAGAACTCGTTTGCCTTTGAGCTGTGCCTTCGACTTCACGTCATGGGAGTGCAGACTTTCGCCCTCGAACGTCCCCGGATAGTCCGGCACGAACGGATGCCAATGATGGCCGTTGGCGACGACAACGCCGTCGTAAGGTCGCGACTCCGCCCCCCCGTCCAGTGTCACCAGCCAGCCCTTATCGCCGCGCTCTATCTTGGTGACTTCGGTATTGAACGTGATCCTATCAGTGAGCCCGAACTCCTTAGCATAGGCGCGCAAATATTGGTGTGCCTGCGCAGCGCTGACATAGGTCGGCATCTCATCGGGAAATTTGAAGTCGGGGTAACGGGATAGCTTCTTTGAAGAGTTGAAATAGGTTGAGCCGTACACCGCATGCGGGCTCTTAGGGTTCCAAATCCCCCCTACATCGGCTTCCGCCTCGAAGCAATCGAAGGCGATCCCTCGCTCCGCAAAGGT
>Ga0316193_10000492_pt1 | contig 24587 bp, 21 predicted proteins | sample MerIslsedime2_MG_FD_207735 | JGI IMG/M metagenome (GOLD analysis project Ga0316193, IMG submission 207735) | Coastal sediment microbial communities from Maine, United States - Merrow Island sediment 2 | ecosystem: Environmental > Aquatic > Marine > Coastal > Sediment | place: USA: Maine... | reverse complement strand
CCGGAAAGACCACCATCATGCGTGCTGCGGAGCGATTTTTTGCCCATGCCGAAGGTTTCGAGAAATTTTCCACCATTATTCGCATCAATGCCAACCTGGTGGCCGACCTGGCGAGCCAGGGCGTGCAAAGCAACGTTGTCATGGAGCGCCTGGCGCGCCAGGCCGCTAACATCCTCGGCGAGCGCGCCGATCTCGACACCATGCTCGACTATGTCTCGCACGGCATTGTCTGTGTCGATGAAGTCGACAAGCTACGTGCGGTAGTCGGCGGTGAACCGAACGTCAAGGGCATCGTTGCCCAGGACAGCCTTCTTACCCTGATGGAAAACGAGCATGTTCAGGTCGACATGCCTTACTTTGAGGCGGGCAGCTGGCACTCACTAATCATGCCGGTCAACACCCAGCATATCCTGTTTGTTGCCGGTGGCGCCTTCGAAGAACTCTATGACCAGGTGTATGAGCGCGTCACAAAAAAATCCGGGGCCGACAAGTTCTACAAGCTGCTGCCAGGCGCCGACGGCAGCCTGGAGCGACGCTTTGTATTTGACATGGCCGGGCACATAGCTCTGGAAGATATATTTAACTACGGCATGACACCGCAGTTTCTTTCCCGCTTCGCTGCCATCGTCATACTGCGTGATTTCACTGCGCCCCACCTGGTAACAATCTTCCGGGACATTCCCGGTGCCATCTGGCCAATCGCGGTCGACTATTTCGAGAAAACGGGTATCACCCTCACTATTACCGAAGAGGCCACGTTCCTGATTGCCGACAAGGCATCGCGCGAGAATCGTCTCGGCGCCCGGGCGCTGAACGAGGTGTTCGGAACCATAGTCAAACGCCTGGAATTCGATCCACTGGCCAGTGGCCTGGTGCGGGAACAGGACGGACAGCAGGTGCTGGAGATCAACCGCGACGTGTTCGAGGCCGCTTTCAAGGTATAGCGGTGCAAAGACTGCGGTCGTCTCCGCGGCTGGCATGCTCATCTTCTTGTTAGTTATCGGGCCATCGGTTGAACTGGCAGTCGACTCCGGAAGTTTAGAGCTAACCAATATAGCTGGTTATTAAACGAGCGCCTTCAGCCAACATTTGTCGTTCATGTCAAAGCACTGCCGAGCGCCGTCCTTCAGGGCGACTGTTGGCAATGCAACCAATCGCGCCGAAGGACGGCGCTCCTACAGTACTGGAAGAACGTCGTCGACCTGGTCGACACTTCCTTGAGCCCGGGCCTGTCAGGCGGCAAAATCGCTTAGACGAACCGGCTGCCGTTTCGCGCCCCAATTACCGGGCCGGGCTTCGAATACACCGGCACAGGGTGTGCCACAGGCGGCACATTTCCCGTCTGCGGTCAGCTTCCAGTCGCTCAGTACATACCAGTCGCGGCCGATCAGCAGTTCGCCGCATTGATGACACCAGGTACTGTCGCCAGCCTGGTTATGGACATTCCCTGTGTAGGCATAGCGTACGCCATTGTTTATGGCAATTTCACGGGCGCGGACGAGGGTTTCTTTCGGTGTGGCCGGGACATCCAGCATTTTCCAGTCCGGATGAAACGCCGAGAAATGCATGGGGACGTCCGGCCCCAGTTTCTCAACCACCCAGGCTGTCATTTCGTTGAGCTCTTTTTCCGAATCGTTTTTCCCCGGGATCAGCAGAGTGGTCGTTTCCAGCCAGACATCTGTTTCGTGCTTGATATATTCCAGTGTCTCCAGCACCGGTGCCAGGTGGGAACCGGTAATCTTGTGGTAGAAGTCTTCAGTAAAGGCCTTGAGGTCGACATTGGCGGCATCCATGTAGCGGTAAAATTCTGCGCGTGGTTCCGGGCAAACGTAGCCGGCAGTGACGGCGACAGACTTGATGCCTCTTTCATGGCAGGCCTGGGCGACATCAATTGCGTATTCGTGAAATATCACAGGATCGTTGTAGGTATAGGCCACGCTGCGGCAATCCAGCTGTTCCGCTGCGCGTGCAATGAGTTCCGGCGAGGCTGCGTCGGTCAGTGTGTGGACTTCCCGTGACTTGCTGATATCCCAGTTCTGACAGAACTTGCAGGCGAGGTTGCAGCCTGCCGTACCGAACGACAACACCGGCGTACCAGGCAGGAAATGATTTAACGGCTTCTTTTCGATGGGGTCTATGCAGTAGCCGCTGGAGCGGCCATAGGTGGTGAGTACAATCTCATCACCCAGGTTTTCCCTGACAAAGCACAAACCGCGCTGCCCTGTATGCAGCTTGCAGAAGCGCGGGCAGAGATCGCACTGTACACGACCGTTCTCCAGCTTGTGCCAGTATTTTGTGCTGACGGTGTATTGATCGGGTTTGTTCATTGCAGCATGCTCGATCGCCGGTACATCCTTACCATTACAATTATAGGCATAATTATAGGCTAATATTCTTCTGTTACCCTGATGCGAGTCAAATACAAGCGACAATAAAACTGTAATGCTGTGACGGTGATGATCGGCCAGGTTTGGTCGGCGTTCAAATTGTCCTGTGTTTACAATTAACAGCGTAAAGGTACGGTAAGCGAATTGGTTCAATGCCGTCTGACACGATATTGCCACGAGCAGGATGCAGCGCCGTCCTTGAACCATGCACTATAAGAGAATATTACTATGACCTATAAAGACATGACATCAAGGCCGGATTTTACCCAGCATGGCAGGGGTACCGGTGCCATGCGAACCAGGCGCCCCATCTATGTCGATTACCTCCCTCCCTGTAACAATGCCTGCCCGGCCGGCGAGAATATTCAGGCCTGGCTGGCCCTTGCCCAGGCGGGTGACTATAAAGCGGCCTGGCAAAGCCTGATCGAAAGCAACCCGCTGCCCTCTGTGCACGGCCGGGTCTGTTACCACCCCTGTGAAAGTGCCTGTAACCGCAACTCTACCGACAGCACGGTAAGCATCCACGCACTGGAACGCTTCCTTGGCGACCTGGCCCTGGAACAGGGCTGGAAGCCTGAATTCGCAGCCAGGCCGGGTGGCGGCCGGGTGCTGGTCGTCGGCGCCGGCCCCAGCGGCCTTTCTGCCGCCTATCACCTGACCCGCATGGGGCATGATGTGGAAATCCGCGACGCGGGCCCCGTGGCAGGGGGCATGATCCATTTCGGCATCCCGGCCTACCGTATGCCGAGGAAAGAGCTCAACGCGGAGATCCGGCGCATTGAGGAGATGGGTGTCAGGATCACCCTGAACCACCGGGTGGAAAATGTGCTAGACGAAAAGCAGGCTGGTAATTTCGATGCAGTTTTCATCGCAATCGGTGCGCATATAAGCAAGAAGATCAACATACCGGCGCGGGAAGCCGGCAAGATCCTCGATGCGCTCAGCTTCCTGCGCCAGACCGAAAGAGGTGACCCACCGAAACTCGGGCGACGCGTCGCCATCTATGGCGGTGGTAATACCGCTATGGATGCCGCTCGCACCGCCAAACGTCTGGGTGCCGAGGAGGCCATGATTATCTACCGGCGGGACCGGGCAAGCATGCCGGCGCACGATTTCGAAGCCGATGAGGCGCTGGAAGAAGGGGTCAAGATCAAATGGTTACGGACCATCAAGGAGATCGACCAGACCCATTTCCAGGTAGAGGTCATGGAACTGGATGAGGACGGCCGGCCGCGGCCTACCGGGGAGATCGAGGAACTGGAAGCGGATGCGCTGATACTCGCGATCGGCCAGGACGCGGATACAGGATTTCTCAAGGGTATCCCCGGTGTTGAGTTCAACCCGGACGGTACAGTCGTCGTAGGTGAAGATATGATGACGGGCTCACCTGGCATCTTTGCCGGTGGAGACATGGTGCCCAGCGAGCGCTCCGTGACGATTGCGACAGGCCATGGCAAGAAAGCGGCCCGTTACATCGACGGCCACCTGCGTGGGGAGCCCTATCAGCCCTCGGAAAAACATCCGGTGGTCGGTTATGAGCGTCTGCATCTCTGGTATCGCACCGACGCTCCTCAGCAGGATCAGCCCGAACTTCCTCTGGCCGATCGCCTGCATGGTTTCGACGAAATACTCCAGGGTCTGTCGGCACACGAGGCCTGTTTCGAGGCACAGCGCTGCCTTTCCTGCGGTAACTGTTTCGAATGCGACGGCTGCTATGGGTCATGCCCGGAAGCTGCTGTCATCAAACTCGGTCCCGGCAAGCGCTATCGCTTTGATTACGACCGCTGTACCGGTTGTGCCGTCTGCTTCGAGCAGTGTCCCTGCCATGCCATCGAGATGATTCCCGAAGAGCGTGCACTGAAGAAAAAAGTATTGCTGGTGGATGAGGGTACGGATACGGACATGCACATGGCACAGGCAGAATTCAGCGGAGTCCAGCAATCATGAAACAGCGCAACATGGTTACCATTGATGGCAACGAGGCTGTAGCGCGTATTGCCTATTATGTTAGCGAGGTCTGTTCCATCTATCCCATCACCCCTGCGACACCGATGGCGGAGCATACTGACGTCTGGTCAGCCAGCAGGAAACCTAACCTCTGGGGGCAAATACCCGACGTGATCGAAATGCAGAGCGAGGGAGGCGCCGCCGGCACGGCTCATGGAGCACTGCAGACCGGCGCGCTGACTACCACCTTTACCTCTTCGCAGGGCCTGATGCTGATGTTGCCCAACATGTACAAGATCGCCGGTGAGCTGACCTCGACGGTTTTCCACGTCGCATCCCGCTCGCTGGCAGCGCAGGCGCTGTCGATCTTCGGTGACCACCAGGACGTCATGGCGGCGCGCACCACGGGGTTCGCAATGCTGTCTTCTGCCTCGGTGCAGGAGGCACATGACATGGCGCTGATCTGTCATGCGGCGACCCTGCAGGCGCGGGTGCCTTTCCTGCATTTTTTCGACGGCTTTCGCACCTCCCACGAGGTCAACAAGATCAGTCTTGTGCCGGATGAGCAGATTGCAAGCATGATCGATGACGAGCTGGTGATAGCCCACCGCCAGCGCGGGCTGAACCCGGACCATCCCTTCATCCGCGGTACCACCCAGAATCCCGACGTGTATTTCCAGGGCCGTGAAAGTGTCAACATCTTCTACGACCGGGTTGCGGATATTGTCGCAGAGAAGATGCTGCAGTTTGGCGAACTCACCGGCCGCCACTATCAGCCTTACGAATACCATGGGGACCCGCAAGCCGATCACGTCATCGTCATCATGGGTTCCGGCAGCGAGACCGTCATGGAAACCATAAGGACACTGAATGCACAGGGTGGCAGGCTGGGCATGGTGCAGGTGCGGCTGTTCCGTCCCTTCGCCGCAGACAGACTGGTACGCATAATTCCGGCGTCAACCGTTTCCATTGCTGTACTGGATCGTACCAAGGAGAGCGGTGCCGGCGGAGAACCACTCTACCAGAATATAGTTACCGCTCTGATGGAAGCACGGCACCAGGGCGGCATCGAGCGGCTGCCGCGAGTCATCGGCGGCCGTTATGGTCTGTCCTCCAAGGAATTCACACCGGCCATGGTTAAGGCCATCTACGATGAACTCGCCCAGGCCGAGCCCAGGAACCAATTCACCATCGGTATCAATGATGATGTGACACATACGAGCCTGAGCTTCGACCCCTCGTTTGACATCGAGTCCGGTGACGTTACCCGGGCGCTGTTCTACGGCCTGGGATCAGATGGCACGGTGGGCGCCAACAAGAACAGTATCAAGATCATCGGCGAGAATACTGACCTGCATGCGCAAGGTTACTTTGTCTATGACTCGCGCAAATCGGGGTCGATCACCGTCTCGCATCTGCGCTTCGGCCCCGAGCCTATCTGTGCCCCCTACCTGGTTCAGTCAGCGAACTTTGTCGCCTGCCACAAGTTCGGTTTCGTGTACAAGATGGAGATACTCAGGGATGCGGCCGACGATGCCGTATTCCTGCTCAACAGCCCCTATCCGGCCGACCAGATATGGGAGCATCTGCCGCGTCCGATGCAGCAGACCATAATCGACCGCCGCATTAGTCTGCACGTCATTGATGCCACGGCCGTTGCACGCGAGGCGGGTATGGGTCAGCGTATCAATACCGTGATGCAGACCTGCTTCTTCGCCCTGTCAGGCATATTGCCACGTGACAGGGCCATCGCACAGATCAAGCAGGCCATCGAAAAGTCCTACTCCGGGAAAGGCAGTACCATTGTCGAGATGAATTTCAAGGCGGTCGACAGCGCGCTGGATCATCTCCACCAGGTCAGGATTCCCGATCAGGCAAGCAGTCGCAGAGAACTGGATGCCGTCGTTCCGGACAACGCGCCGGAGTTCGTGCGCGAAGTCACCGCAGTGATGCTGCGGGGCGAGGGCGATAGCCTGCCGGTCAGTAAACTGCCGGTGGATGGTACCTACCCGAGCGGCACGACGCGGTGGGAGAAGCGCAACATTGCCGATTCCGTTCCCGCATGGGAATCGGAGCTCTGCATCCAGTGTGGTAACTGCAGTTTCGTTTGCCCGCACAGCGTTATCCGTTCCAAGTTCTACCATGAGAGGGAGCTGCGCAAAGCGCCAGAGTTCTTTCCTTCCGCGCCGATCAGTGCACGTGGATTTCCGGAGACCCGCTATACTCTGCAGGTCTCTCTTGAAGACTGCACCGGCTGCGGCCTGTGCGTTGAAATCTGCCCGGCGCACCACCCGCAGGACTACGAAAGAAAGGCCATCAACATGCAACCGAAAGCAGCACTGTTCGAGCACAGCCAGCGGAATGCTGAGTTCTTTGCGCAGTTGCCAATCAACCGCCGTTCCCGAGTGGACTTCTCCTCGGTGCGCGGCGCACAGTTCCTGGAACCCCTGTTCGAGTTCTCCGGGGCCTGTGCCGGCTGTGGTGAAACACCTTATATCAAGCTGCTGTCACAGTTGTTCGGTCCCCGCCTGCTGGTGGCAAATGCCACCGGTTGCTCGTCAATCTATGGCGGCAACCTGCCGACCACGCCCTGGACACACAACAAGGAGGGGCAGGGACCGGCCTGGTCCAATTCACTGTTCGAGGACAATGCCGAGTTCGGTCTTGGCATGCGCATCAGTGCCGACCACCACAACCACGTGGCGCGGCAGCTATTGCAGGAACTGGCTCCACAGCTGGGCGAGGAACTGGTGGCAACCACGATCCAGGCGGAACAGGCCGAGGGCGCCCAGATCCGTGCCCAGCGTACCCGCGTCATCAAACTGAAAGCGAAGCTGGAGGTCCTGGACGACAGTCGGGCGCGCAACCTGCTCTCCATTATCGACCATCTGGTGCGCCGCAGCGTCTGGCTGGTGGGCGGTGACGGCTGGGCCTATGACATCGGCTCGGGCGGCCTTGACCACGCGCTTTCCAGCGGTCGAAATATCAACGTGCTGGTGCTCGACACGGAGGTCTATTCCAATACCGGTGGACAGATGTCCAAGGCCACGCCCACTGCAGCCGTGGCCAAGTTCGCCTCGGCCGGCAAGCGCATCGGCAAGAAGGACCTGGCACTGCAGGCTATTTCCTACGGTAACGTCTACGTCGCCCAGGTGGCCATGGGCGCCAATCCACAGCAGACCCTGATCGCCATGCGAGAGGCGGAGGAGTATGAAGGCCCCTCGCTTATTCTCGCCTACAGCCACTGCATAGCGCACGGCTACGATCTGCGTAATGGCATGAACCAGCAGAAGCTTGCCGTGGCCAGCGGCTACTGGCCGCTGATGCGCTACAGCCCGGCCCTGCGCAAGACCGGACAACGACCATTCGTGCTCGACTCACCCCGTCCGCACATCAGCCTCAAGGATTATGCCTACAACGAGGCGCGCTACAAGGTGCTCACGCGCAGTAACCCGGAAGAGGCAGAACACCTTATGCAGGTGGCCCAGGAACTGGTTGACCTGCGTTGGCAGACTTACGAGTACATGGCGGGGCAGGAACCGTCGCAGTTCCAGCCGGTGGCTTGAGTAGGAGACTTTTGTTACGGCCTGCTATCGCGGTCAGGAGACCGCTCCTACAGGTTGTGGGGTGCTTGTGTAGGAGCGCCGGCCTTCGGCGCGATGTTCGTGGCCTGCTTTCGCGGTCAGTACCCGTTAACGCGTCGGGCAGTTGTGCCCTTCAGGGTATAAAGAGACCGCTCTTGCGTGGTAAAACATGTTTCCGAATTTTCCGCATGGCCCACTAGCGTTCACTCAACCGGCGCGTCCGGCCGATTGGCCCACTCAGACCAGGAGCCGGGATAACCTTTTATGCGTGGGTAACCCAGCGCTTTCAGCATGATGTAGGCATGTGACGAGCGGTGGTGTGACTGGCAGTAACAGATGATTTCCCGGTCACTGGTTAGTCCGCGTTGCTCCAGCATCTTGCGCAGTTCTGCTTCCGGTTTCAGGCGCAGGTTGCGGCCCTGGTCCATGGTGTCGACCCAGTTCAGTAGCGCGGCACCCGGAATATGGCCGCCGCGTGCCGAGAATTTTTTCTCGCCACTGAATTCCTGCGGGGTCCGGCTGTCGAGCAGCCCGAGGTCCGGATCACCGAGGCGGGACAGGATGTAGTCGGTGTCAGCCAGCGGTTCGCTACGCCAGCTCACATTGTAGGTACCTTTACCCGGTGTTGCGGGTTCCTGACTAATCGGGAATCCTTCGTTGACCCAGCTTGCGAGTCCGCCGTTGAGCAGGGAGAAGTGTGCGTGGCCGGCAACATCCAGTGTCCATAAAAAGCGGCTCGCCCAGCCACCGCCCTCATCGTCGTATGTGACAACATGGGTGTCGGGGCTGATGCCCAGCGATTCGAGTAGTGCGCCAAAGCTTTGTTCGTCCGGCAGCAGCCCGAATATCGGTTTTTCTATCCTTACATACCGCATGCCTTCGAGAAACAGTGCACCGGGCACATGAAATTCGGCATAGCGCTCCGGTTTTGTGATGTGCAGAATGGCCAGGTTTTCATGACCCAGGGCTGCCTGGAGCTGTTCGGGTTCAACGATGAGAGGTAACAAGGGATCGGACACGGTTATTTTCCACTCAAATTAAAGCGGGGTGCATTCTAGCGGTTCAATCAGGTTCTGGCGAGTAACTCGATCCAGTGCCTGACCGGTATCTCGGCTTCCTGTTGCAGGTGCAGCAGACAGCCGATATTCGCAGTCGCGATAAGTTCGGGATGTTTCTCCTGCAGGTGTTCGAGTTTTCCGGAGCGCAGGCGTTTGGCCAGTTCCGCCTGCAGGATGGAATAGGTACCGGCAGAACCGCAGCACAGATGGGCGTCGCGCACCGGCACCAGCGTATAGCCTGCTGCTTTGAGAATGGCTTCGACTACACCATCCAGTTGCTGCGCATGCTGCAGGGAACAGGGCGAGTGGAAGGCGATGCGCCCGGCATTGTCGGCCTTAAGCCCGCTCATGTCTTCATCGCGTAATATTTCGCTGATGTCGCGGGTCATGGCGCTGATACGCGCGGCACGCTGTGCGTACTGCCCGTCCCGGGACAGTAGCTGGCCATAGCTCTTGACCATGGGGGCACAGCCGCTGGCAGTTACGACAATGGCTTCTGCACCCTGCTGAACCGATGGCCACCAGGCATCGATATTCGCACGTGCCCTTTGCCGGGCTGCATCGCTGTCAGAAAGATGGTGGTGCAGTGCGCCACAGCAGCCGGCTTCGGGAATGATGCGTAGATTAATGTCCAGCCGGTCGAATACCTCTATGGCGCTGCTGTTGATCTGTGGTGAAGCCGCCGGTTGTACGCAGCCATTGAGTAAAAGCATGGTGCGCGCATGCGAGCGCGTGGGAGGCGGAGCAAGTTTGCCGGCGAGTGGAACCTGCTTTTTTATCCCTGCGGGTAACAGGGGGCGGAACAGGCGGGCAAAAAACAGCAGGAACGCGACCCGGCGGGTATTGCCGAAAACGTATTGCAGCAAGCGCCGGTAATGGCGTTGCAGAAAAGGACGTGGCACTTGCTGTTCGACCAGTTCGCGCCCGATATCCAGCAGCGTGCTGTATTCAACGCCCGACGGGCAGGTGGTTTCGCAGGCGCGGCAGGTCAGGCAACGGTCCAGGTGCTGTTGTATGCTGGCTGTTGCCCTGGCACCCTCAAGAACCTGTTTGATCTGGTAAATACGTCCGCGTGGTCCGTCCAGTTCATCACCGAGTAACTGGTAAGTCGGACAGGTGGCATTGCAGAAACCGCAATGTACACAGCTGCGCAGTACCTTGTCTGCTTCCTGTCCGAGCAGGGAGTCCCTGAACGTATCTGCCAGCCGGGTCTGCATGACTAAAGACCCTGGTACAGCCGGCCTGGATTCAGGATGCCGGCGGGGTCGAAGGCCTGCTTCAGTCGTTGTTGCAGTTTGAACAATGGAGCGGGGAGCGGCTGGAAGATATCTTTGCTGTGGTTTGTATTTCTGAACAGGGTGGCATGTCCGCCAACGCTTGCGGTCAGTTGTCGGATTGTATGTGCGCTTTCATTGCTATACAGCCAGCGCTGACCGCCCGCCCAGTCTATCAGCCAGTCACCCGCAGTGGCCAGGGGTGGTGTGGCAGGCGGTACCGATAATCGCCACAGGGGTTCGTCACGCTGAAAGAATGCGTGTCCGTGATCACGGAGCTTTGTCCACCAGGAAGGGTCCTGGTCCAGCATCGTGTCGCCGAGCTGATGCTGTGCATGCCGGACGCCTGCCTCGGTTCCGGATAATCGCAGGTAGAGGTGGTCGTCATACCAGCAGGCAGCGGACAGGGGCAGGGGTTTTGCCATCCAGTCTGAAAATCTAAGCAGGGCTTCCTGTTGTGTACAGACCTGCTTAAGGGTGTATTCCGTTTCCGGCCTGGGAAGGACTTTTAGGGAAATGTCGGTCAACAGGCCCAGTGTTCCTGATGCGCCTGCCATAAGACGTGACAGGTCATAACCGGCGACATTTTTCATAACCTGGCCACCGAAATTAAGTGGCTCACCCTTGCCATTTATCAGGCCGGCGCCTAATACAGAATCGCGCGCGCTGCCGCTGAAGGGGCGGCGAGGTCCGGACAGGCCAGCGGCGACAGTCCCACCCAGCGTGCTGTGTGGAGAGAAATGCGGTGGTTCAAAGGCCAGCATCTGCTGTTGCTGGTCGAGCAGTTTCTCGACCTCGGCCAGTGGTGTTCCGGCACGCGCCCGGATAACGAGTTCAGAGGGCTCGTATTCAAGCACGCCACAATGCTCGCGGGTATCCAGGGTTTCGCCCTCGACCGGGTGGCCATAGAAGGCCTTGCTGTTACCACCGCGGATGTACAGCGGCGTGTGCGTAGCAGCGGCACCTGTTACCCGTTCACACAAGACGTCCGTCAGATCCTGTTCTGTCATGGCTAAAAGCGATCCAGTTCCGGAAACGGCAGTTCGCCATGATGCACGTGCATGCGACCGAACTCGGCACAGCGCGCCAGCGTGGGGATGGCCTTGCCGGGATTCAGCAAACTGTCCGGATCGAATGCCTGTTTGACGGCATGGAACTGCATTAGCTCGGCTTCACTGAATTGCGCGCACATCTGGTTGATCTTTTCCATGCCGACACCGTGTTCACCGGTTATGGTTCCGCCCACCGAAATACACAGTTCCAGAATACGGCCACCGAATGCTTCGGTGCGTTCGAGTTCGCCCGGTTTGTTGGCATCGTACAGAATCAGCGGATGCAGATTACCATCGCCAGCGTGGAATACATTGGCAACCGGCAGCCCGTATTCAGCCGACCAGTCGCCGATGGTCGCAAGTACCTTGCCCAGGTGTTTGCGGGGTATGGTGCCGTCCATGCAGTAGTAGTCCGGTGACAGGCGACCGACCGCCGGGAAGGATGCCTTGCGTCCCGCCCAGAATCTCTGCCGTTCCTTTTCATCACGCGCCATACGTACTTCTCTGGCGCCTGCGTCTGTTAACAGCGTGCGAACCTTGTCCAGCTGTACGTCAACCTCGGCATGCGTGCCATCGAGTTCACACAGCAGTATTGCAGCGGCACCGGTCGGGTAGCCGGCGTGCACGAAGTCTTCGGCGGCGCGTATCGCCAGCGTATCCATCATCTCCAGTCCCGCGGGCAGGATACCGGCTGATATAATCACGGCAACGGCGTTCCCTGCGGCCTCCGCAGAATCGAACGCTGCGAGCAGGACCTGCGCGTAGTCCGGCACCGGTAGCAGGCGCACGCTGACTTCGACAATAACACCCAGCATCCCTTCTGATCCGGTGAACAGCGCAAGCAGGTCGTAACCGGCACTGTCCAGTGCATGGCTGCCGATAGTCAGCAGTTCGCCGTCCATGGTGACCACCTTGAGTGCGGCGATGTTGTGTACTGTCAGGCCGTATTTAAGGCAGTGTACGCCGCCGGCATTTTCAGCTACATTGCCGCCGATCGAGCACGCTATCTGGGAAGAAGGGTCGGGTGCGTAGTATAGACCACGACTGGCGACGGCCTGGGAAATGGCGAGGTTGCGTACGCCGGGTTGCACGCGCGCCAGGCGGTTGCCGGCATCGATCTCCAGGATTTCGGTGAACCTGGCCAGGCTGAGCAGCACGCCGTTACCCAGTGGCAGTGCACCACCCGACAGACCGGTACCGGCACCACGCGCAACGACCGGCACCTTCAGCCTGTGACAGTACGCCAGGATGGCCTGCACCTGATCAACAGTCTCCGGCATAAGCACCAGCCAGGGCAAGCGACGATAGGCGGACAGGCCGTCACATTCGTAGGGACGCAGTTCGGCTTCTTCACTCAGTATGCAGTGGGCGGGCAGTTCGAGCCCGGCCAGAAATGCAGTGCGGTCTATGCTTTCAGTAGCGTCATCCATCAGGTGATAACAGTAGGGGCATCGCGCTGCGTGTAATGCCGGATCTGCGCAATCTCCTCCGCAATGCGAATCAGATCCGCCAGTGCGTCCTGTGCATCCAGCGATTGCCTTTCCGGCTCGGGCTCATAGCGTTCCAGGTACAGGCGCAGGGTGGCGCCCTCGGTACCGGTCCCGGATAAACGCAGTACGATGCGCGAGCCATCGGTGAACCCGATGCGGATGCCTTGTCGCTCACTTACTGAGCCGTCAACCGGATCGGTATAGGCGAAATCATCACTGAATGCGATCTCATGATCACCATAGCGTTTCCCCTGCATCGATCCGGCGGAACGGCGTAATGTCTCGATCAACTCGCCGGCGCCATCGGCGCTTACGCCTTCGTAGTCATGCCGTGAATAATAGTTGCGGCCGTAATTGCGCCAGTGTGCATCGATGATGGTCTGGACCGATTCCCTGCGTACCGCCAGCAGGTTCAACCAGAACAGTACGGCCCACAGGCCGTCTTTCTCGCGCAGGTGGTCAGAACCTGTCCCAAAGCTTTCTTCACCGCACAGGGTGGCCTTGCCTGCATCCAGCAGGTTACCGAAAAACTTCCAGCCAGTGGGGGTTTCGTATAACTCAATACCGAGGCGGTCGGCGACGCGGTCTGCCGCCTGCGAAGTTGGCATGGAGCGCGCGATACCCGCCAGGCCCAGGCGATAGCCCGGTGTCAGATGTGCGTTCGCAGCGAGCACGGCAAGACTGTCGCTGGGGGTAATGAAACAGTGGTGGCCGAGGATCATGTTGCGGTCACCATCACCGTCGGATGCGGCACCAAAGTCCGGTGCCTGCGAACCGAACAGCACGTCCACCAGGTCTTTTGCATAGACCAGGTTCGGGTCGGGGTGACCGCCGCCAAAGTCCTCTTGCGGCCTGGCGTTCATCAGTGCATCGGGTTCAACGCCAAGACGATGTTCCAGTATCTCAACAGCGTAGGGTCCGGTAACCGCATGCATGGCGTCGAAGCGCATGGTAAACAGACCGGAATCGATCAGGCTGCGAATGCGGTCAAAGTCAAACAGATTCTGCATGAGTTCGGCATAGTCGGATACCGGATCGATGACTTCAACGGTCATCGTGCCGAGTTGTTGTTCCCCCGGGGTATCCAGATCGAGTTCAGCGCTGTCTGTAATCAGATAGCGCTGTATCTGCTGACTCTTGGCGTAAATGGCTTCGGTAATTTTTTCCGGGGCCGGTCCGCCATTGGCAATGTTGTATTTGATACCAAAGTCGCCATCGGGTCCGGCCGGATTGTGGCTGGCAGACAGGACAATGCCACCAAACGCCTTGCGTTTGCGGATGATGCAGGATACCGCGGGCGTCGAAAGCAGGCCACCTTGCCCGACGATCACACGTCCGAAGCCATTGGCAACGGCCATACGCAGGATTACCTGGACTGCGTGGCGGTTGTAGTAACGACCATCGCCGCCCACAACAAGTGTTTTACCCTGGTAACTTTCGAGGCTGTCGAAAATAGACTGCACAAAGTTCTCCAGGTAATTCTGCTGCTGAAACACAGATACTTTCTTGCGCAGACCGGAGGTGCCCGGTCTTTGATCATTAAAGGGTTGGGTTTTGGCTTCTATTATGCTCACGATGACACCAGTCCTGTTTTGTTAGTTCTTTATTACGATTTGTCAAGCGTTAAGGTTCATTATTTACAGCCGATAGAGGCTCTAAACAAACCATGGCAACTTCTTGAAGGAAGCGCCGTTTTACTATGCTACTATCGACCTATGCGTTATTCATGCAAATACAAGGTTCATCCAGGCGTACGGGCACGCGACTTGCCGGCACTCATGGAACTGTACGAGCTGAATTATATCCAATTACGTCAGCTGATACCTGATCTGGACGCCATACAGGCGTGCAGCCTGTCCCTTGTTGAAGGTGCACTCGATTTACATCTTACTGTTGTCGAACGCTGTAAATATACAACGACGCTGAACCTGACGTATCAGTTTTCTGACCCGCGAGGCAGTTTCCCCGCACCTGATGTCGTTATCCGCATGTATCATGATGCACAACTTGCCGAAGTTCTTTCACGTGGACGCCGACGTGGACGCCGCGACGCCGAATACGACCGCTTCCATCACCAGTATTCTATACAAACAAAATGGCAGGTGAACCGATTCCTGCACAAGTGGCTGGGTTACTGCCTGCATAGCGGGCACACGTTCTCTCCGGCCCGGGAACAGTTTTCGGAAGCAGTGCAGACTATAGAGTCTGAACAAGCGCTCAGTCTCGAGTCCTGATTCCCCGGCTTCCCCCCATAATACTTGACTAAATTACTCAGTTAATATATGTTTAGCGGGCTTCAACAGCTTGCTGGCAAAGGTGCGCGGATGAGACTTTCTACCAAAGGCCGTTACGCCGTAACGGCAATGATGGATCTTGCGATCCATGAACCGAAGGGCCCGGTGACGCTGGCCGATATTTCACACTGTCAAAGTATTTCACTGTCCTACCTGGAACAGCTGTTCTCCAAGCTGCGCCGGGAAAATCTGGTGCGCGGTGTGCGTGGCCCCGGTGGCGGTTACCGTCTGGCAAAACCTGCCGACCAAATCAGCATTGCCCAGATTATTGCGGCTGTGGATGAAAAGGTGGATTCGACCTGCGGTGGTGAATCCAGTTGCGATGAAGGTGATACCTGCCTGACCCACGAACTCTGGTGCGGTCTGTCTAAAAGAATTTATGAATTTCTGGACGGTATTTCGCTGCGGGACTTCCTCAACCGGCCCGCTGTACAGGATGTGATCCGCCGTCAGGATTCGGATCACCGTCGCACTGCAACGCCCACATTAACCGTAAATTAGTCAAAAACTTATGAATTTGTGAAGCGGATCAAGCAACAACAGTAAGCCGGTCACAGAAACCTTGCCCTGATGCATCCATACTGCAAGCGTCAAATAGCGTTGTAACCAACGGATCAGGAGTAAGGAAGATGTTTCAGTATCTATTAATTTTGTTAGCAGGTCTGGCAGTCATTGGTGGTTTTTCACTGGAATCACTGGCTTCGATTGGCGCCTCGATGGACTACGTGGTGGCATTCGGTGTCGCACTGCTGCTCAAGCCCTGGCTGCAGGGTCATTTTGAATAATGGTGTCAAGCCGGCCACACCCGGATTAGCTGGATTTCGACCAAACCAGCGTCCGGTTGTTGGCCGGCATCTCGTAGTCATCCCGTAACACCAGGCCTGCTTTCCCGGCCTGTTCCTGCAAAGCCTCGAAATCCCGAACCCCGCTCAGTGGATCACGCGCCTTAAGCCATTGGTCAAAGCGCGCATTGCTGTTACTGGTGTAACAGCCGTTGTAATTAAACGGGCCGTACAGGCAGAAAACCCCACCAGCTTCCAGAGTTGCGCCAATACCGGAAAAAAAACATTCAACTTCCGGCCAGGACATGATGTGAACGGTGTTGGCACTGAATACAGCATCGTAAGGCCCCTCGGGCCATGAGTCTCTACAGACATCAAGCGCAAGTGGCGGCAGTACGTTATTCACGGCGCAGTCTTCCAGCCAGGCATTAATGCCTGCATGGTAAGCAGGGACGTCGCTGGTTTGCCACACCAGTTGCGGGAATTCCGGTGCGAAATAGACCGCGTGCTGGCCAGTGCCACTCCCCACCTCCAGCAGGCGCTTCCTGCCTGCCAGTTCAACACGAAGCACATCCAGAATGAATTGGCGGTTCTGATCGCATGACTCGGAATAGGGTTTCATGAAACGGCTCAGCCTGCGTTACAGCGTTGTTCGAGTACGGCTGCGATCTCTTCATCGCTTAACACGATCGGGTTTGTTTTCATGCTGCTGCCGCGCGAATGCGCAACGATATGACCGAAATCTGCAGGTGTAACGCCGTACGCATCGAGCGGCGGAAGCTGTAACCGTTGTGTCCAGTCATCGAGCAGGTTCAGCAGTTCTTCCCAGGCCTGTTCCTGTGTGGAAAAAGTCTGCTGGCAGAGCAGTTCAGCGACCTTTGCATATTTATCCAGAGCAGGGTTTTCAGGTTCACGCGCCAGCATGGCATCTATGTTGATGCGCGTCGCTGCACCAACCAGAGTGCCACATACCACGCCGTGTGGAATCGGAAAGAAAGCCCCCAGCGGCGAGGCCAGGCCATGTACAGAACCAAGTCCCGTTTGCGCCAGCGTAATGCCGGACATCAGGGCAGCATAGGCCATACCCGCACGTGCCTGTGACTGGTCACCACTAGCTTCATACCACGGTAACAGGCTGTTACGTGCCGCTTCAAGACCGCTCCAGGCGAGTGCGTCGGTCATCCGGTTGGCGCGTATGGACACCCAGGATTCCATCAGCTGGGTCAGTGCATCCATGCCGTCAGCGGCAATCAGACCAGGCGGGCAACTGGTGAGCAGATCGGGGTCGATCATTGCGTACTCGGGAACCAGTTGTTCGTCGCGAAACGATTTCTTGAATCCTTCCTTGCCATGCACACTGAGCACGGCGTTCTTTGTGGCCTCACTACCGGTCCCGGCCGTGGTAGGTATCGCTATAAAGGGCACGGCAGGGCCCTGGTAGGGTTTTTCAGGACCCACACCTTCCAGGTAGTCCATCACCGTGTCACCGATACGCAGCAAGCCGGAAATGGCCTTGGCCGCGTCCAGCACGCTGCCGCCACCAATACCAACGACAAGATCAATTGCATTTTCCCTGTGTATTGCAACAGCCTCATCGACCATCTGTGGTGAAGGCTCACCGTTTACCATGAACCGGTGCCAGTGCAGCCCGGTCTTGTTGAACCCCTGCTCGATAGTGGGCCATACGCCGGATTGATCCAGAGAGCTCGCACCCGTTACCAGCAGGATGGTATCGCCATAGCCTTTAGCCAAAGATGGAAGTCTCTGGATAGTCCCCGCGCCGAATTCGATGCGCGGGAAACGGGCAATAGAAAAAGCGTCAATCACTCATCACCAAACTCCGGGTAAAGCCCGGTATATGAAATACCCTGGCGCGGTTCCGCCATCCAGTCGGCGACGGCATCGCGCCAGCTCTTGTAATGATCGGTTTCCTTATGTGCCGCAGCATCCTGCCTGGTCCGGTAGGCTTCGTAGAGTACGAAATGGCCGGGATCCTCCGGAGACTGCAGTACATCAAAACGCAGGTTGCCGGGCTCCTGCACGGAGGCGGCATGATTTGCCTGTGATGCGCCGATGAATGCCCGGATATGTTCCGGAACGACGTGAACCTGGACCAGGGTGACAAACATGGTGAAATCCTCCAGTGATACGGGTGCCCTATACTTGGCTGGATAGCTGCCGAAAGCCTACTGGCAGACACGGGATTTGCCAAGCATGGATATGGACGAAAGCATAAATAGCCAAACTGTAGACGAGACCCCGCCCCGTAAGGCTGACCCGAAGGGGTTGTCTGGCTGGGTGCAGAAACTGGGAGATTCCGGTATGCCGGTGTTCGCTCATACGGCGCGCGATATTTCGCTGGTTTCGGACAGCAACGACAGCGGTGCCCCCGAACTGTCGCGGGTGGTATTGCAGGACGCGGCCATGACGGCAAAGTTGCTGCGCGTTGCCAACAGCCCGATATTTAACCCAATGGGCACAAGTATCAGTACCGTCAGTCGCGCTGTGGTAGTGCTCGGTTTCCAGGAGGTGCGCAGTATCTGCCTGTCGATCGCAGTTGTGGAATCCATGCTCAAGGGAAAACAGAAGCAGCATGTCGTTGAAGAAATGGCGCGCTCCTTTCATGCCGCCGTGCAGGCACGTTCCTTCGCCAGGAAACGCAAGGATACTTCACCGGAGGAAGTTTTTATTGCGACCTTACTGTTTCACCTGGGTGACATGGCATTCTGGGCCTTTGCGGGAGAGGCGGCAGAAAAGATGGATGCTGCTATTCAGCAAAGGCCCGGTGAACAAGCGGATAAGCTCCAGCTCGATGTGCTGGGTTTCCGGTTTCGCGACCTGACCCTGGGTCTGGGCAAGGAATGGAAACTGGGCCAGCTCCTGGAGCAGTCGCTGGAAGGCAAGTCTGACAAGAACCCGCGTGCCGGCAATGTTGCCCTCGGCTACGAACTGGCGATGGCAGCGGAAAAAGGCTGGGATACGCCGGAGTTCAGCAGGCTGGTAGAGCGCATTGCCGAGAACCTCTACCTGCCGGTGGAAGACGTCGAGAAGCTGGTAAAGACCAATGCCGAGGAGGCCGCAAACACAGTGGCATTTTATGGTGCCGACAAGGTCAGCGATCTGATCCCGGTTCCCGGAGAGAAGAAGGGCTCGCCGGCAAAAGATGACGAAATCGCGGTCGAGCTGCCGGTGTTTCCGGAGCCTGATCCCATGTTGCAGCTCGGCATCCTGCGTGAGCTGTCTGCGCTGATGGAGAGCAAACCGGACTTCAATAGTGTGCTGGAAATGGTGCTGGAAGGTATGTACCGGGGTATTGGTATGGACCGTACCTTGTTTGCTCTACGTACGCCGGATCATCGTTTACTGGTCGGGCGTTATGCGCTGGGCACAGGTAACGAGGAGTTGCGCAGTAAGTTCCAGTTCGAAACGGTAGCGGGTAAAAACAACCTGTTCAGCCATGTGATTGAATCGAAGCAGGCGGTGTGGGTCGGTAAGGGCGACGATGCCGAGATAGAACAACTGGTGACGCCACAGGTGCAGGAGCTTTCACAGGGTGCCGGTTTCTTCCTCACACCGATCGAGATTCATGGCAAGGTGATTGGTGTTTTCTACGCAGACCGGCAGCCCAGTTGCCGGCCGCTTGATGAAGACAGCTTTACCAGTTTCAAGCACTTTGCCCAGCAGGGCAATCTGGCACTGGCTTACCTGAGCGGCGGGTGATCAGCGCTATGCTATTCCGAGCCAGGCTTTCCATTGAGCAAAGATGGCCGGGTCGAGTGCCGCCGCCGCAGAACGCGGTTCCAGCGTTGCTTTAAAGACAGGTTCGCCTTCCAGTGTAACGGCGCTGCCACCTGCCTCTGCCAGAATCAGGCAGCCCGCTGCGTAATCCCATAGTTTTTGCCGGCCGTGCAGGTACACGTGGCAACGTCCCGCCGCCAGCCAGCACCAGTCCAGTGCCACGGAGCCAAAACTGCGTTGCGAGCTGTAGGGTGGTTCCGCTGCCAGGCGGCTGGCCAGGTCCTTAGTCAGGCGTTTCAGGTCGATAAGCGCCATGCCCTGAGACAGAGGCGTGGAAAGATGTTGCAGTTGCAGTTGTTGTTCATTCAGCCAGGCGCCCTGTCCCCTGACCGCTGCAAAGCACTCTTTGCGGCTTGGATCATAGACAACACCCATTTCGACTTCGTTGTTACGCAGCAGTGCGACAGAGACTGAGTAGTAGGGTACGCCTATCGAGAAATTACTGGTGCCATCCAGTGGATCAATGCACCAAACGCCCGATCCTGCCTGTTGCAGGGCCTGCTGTTGTGCCGCTGTTTCCATCTCTTCGCCCAGTACATCAGTGTCCGGCCAGTGTTCCTGCAATGCCTCGAACAGGGCCGCCTGCGTGACAATATCGGCTTCGGTGACCAGGCTGCCGTCGCTCTTGCACGCCCCTGAGTGGCAGCAGAAACGCGGTGGCAGCTCGCGATCGGCGATGTCGCGAACAATTCGGGTGAGTTTTTGCAGTTTTTCGGGAAACATTGAATGAAAGGTGCTACTTGGTATGATCGCGTGTTTGATCACTATTGTGGCACAAAGGGCTGGCATGAGCATAAAGAAAACCCAACACAAGCTTTCCGGGAAATCCGGCAAAAAACAGAAAACCAGGAAACCGCGTAAGGCAGATACCGCTGACAGGTATGAACTGTATGAGAAGTCAGTGCAGTCTACCGATTTCGAATACGAATTTGTCGATACCAATTTCAAACGTATTCGCGGCCGCACAGCGACATCGATACGCGAGGATTTCTGTGGCACCGCGCAGATGTGTTGTGAATGGGTGCGTGGACGCTCTGAAAACAGTGCGGTGGGCGTAGACCTTGATCCGGAAGTCCTGGCGTGGAGCCGGGACCACCACATAGCCTCACTTGATGAGGAACAGAAAAAGCGTGTGACATTACTGCAGGATAATGTATGCGAGGTCAGGACAGAGCCTGTCGATGTAGTACTTGCGATGAATTTCAGCTGGCAGATCTTCGAAGTGCGCAGCGAGTTGATCAGTTATTTTGCCTCGGTTCGCGAAGCACTGGTGGACGACGGCATCCTGTTCCTGGACGCCTTTGGTGGCTACGAGGCCTACCAGGAAATGGAAGAAAAAACCAAGCACAAGGGTTTTACCTACGTCTGGGAACAGGCCAGTTATGACCCGATCACCGGGCACATGCAGTGCTTTATCCACTTCAATTTTAACGATGGCTCGAAAATGAAAAAGGCGTTCAGTTATGCATGGCGTCTTTACAGCCTGCCGGAAATCAAGGAGATCCTGCTGGAGGCGGGTTTTCCCAATGTAACCATCTACTGGCAGGGCTGGGACGAAGACGACGACGAGCCCAATGGTATCTTCGAACCTGCCACCACAGGGGAGGCCGATGCCGGCTGGATCTGCATGATAAGCGCAGAAAAGTAGGCGGCCCGCCGCAAGAAAGTTCTGATTAATTCAATTTACCGCCAGGGCACCAGGAAAAATAAATAATATCAATGAGAAAGGGCCGGGTTTCCTGCTGTCCCGGCGGTTCAACATCATTTTTTAAAGAGAAGCTTCTCAAATCAATGCATTAGATTTCCTATTGACATACCAACCAGTATGTATTAAAAAGTAAACGCTCACTAACAACTGGAGATGAAGCATGTCCGACTTTGATATGGAACTTGATGCACGTGGTTTGAACTGCCCCTTACCCATTCTGCGGGCCAAGAAAAGCATAAACTCGATGACTGCCGGCCAGGTGCTGCGCATCATTGCTACTGACCCGGGTTCGGTAAAGGACTTTGAAGCGTTCTGTAAACAGACCGGTAACGAGTTGCTGGACACGACGCAGGACGGTACAGAGTACCAGTTCAATATCCGTAAATCATAGGCTGCAACCGGGTTCCCCTCTTTCAGGCCGGGGGAATCCGGTTATCCGAATGATTCAAGTCATGCAGAATTCGTTGGGTTTCCGGAATGTGCACGCTTACCCTTCTGCGCACCTTAGCCTGACGCGGGCCGGTGTTTGCGTGCCGGTGAGTTATCAGAAAACCTGGAACGACGGGTTTGGCGCACGTGGCTGGAAACTCGATGCGGCGAACAGGGATCCGGCCATTATCGCCGGTACCCGCGAGACGGGTGACCGGATTCCCACTTCCGTATTAATTCATGATCTGCTGGACCACCTACTGTCCGGTTTCGAGATCAGCGGCCATCGCGCAGAAGCAATGGCACTTGTCCAGCTGGGCAAACGCACAGGTAGCGACATTCGTTGTGACTACCTGCAAATGGTGCATGAAGATTTGCACAACGGATGGGTGAACCACGAATCTCTGGCCAGTTTTCTGCCAGCAGCATTGATTGACAATGTGCCACCGGAGCAACAAGCCGATGGGCGAGCGCTGATCCAGGCGTTGCAAACGCAGTTGGGCGCAACATTTATCATTGGCAACGAACAGTGCGCACTGGAAATCGAAAATGCTGCCGGTTCAGGATTAAGGAAGCGTTACCGCTCAAACGTTGGCTAGCGATGGGAAAACGACTGAAAGCAACAGAAAGAAAAGCCACTATCCTTGCAGTCGCCAAGGTATTGTTTTCAGACAAGGGTTACCATGGTGTCTCTGTCGACGAGATTGCCCGGCGGCTGGGCGTCAGTCCGGCGATCCTGTACCGTCATTTTCCTTCTAAAGAGGCACTGTACGAAGAAGTCCTTAACGATATCGCCTGCAAGCGTGAGAGTTATGTCGATGCCGTGGTAAACAGCGACGGCAGTTTTGCCGATATGCTGCGTAAGATAACTCGCATCTATATAGAAAGTGTTTCCAAGGATCCCGACTACCTGCGCATGGAAATGCAAAGTGCGCTGGAAGGCAGCGACGCGACCCGCCAGTTTTTTGAAAACCGCTGGCGTCCGTTTACTGATTTTATTGAGTTCAGTCTGAAGGAACTCAGTGCCAGCAACACTATTGAACCTGTTAATGGTCAGCTGGCCGCCATGGCTTTCCAGGGCATGGTGCGCGAAGCGCTGTATTCAAAATGCATCTATCGCTCCCCCCGCTATCGTGACATGGACCTGTTCGAAATTTCCGATTACCTGATCGGTCTGTTTTTCAATGCTGTGGGTTACACCGAAACAAAAAAATAAACGGGAAAGTGGCGCATCGACTAATTTTTTCGATTGAATATATCCCCGGACCAGCGTGATAAGGGCCTTCCAGCGCCACTACACCAGGTTAGCGCGCCTGAATGGAGAGCCTCATTTGCCAATAATATGACGGCCGCCACTGCACTCGACTCGTATGATAAGCAGGTGAAAAACCTGGCGAATTAACCCGGCTCCGGTATAATTCCGGGTTAAGCCTGTGTGGCACAGGCTATGCATCAAACAGGGCACTATGACAGAGAAAAAACGCACACCCTGTCAGGACGACATTCAGCATCCCGCACGACGCAGATTTATCCAGACGCTAGTAGGCACGGGCGCCGTACTGGCATTGCCGGCGCTGCAGGCATCGGTGCACCGTGCGCCGGAGCGCAGCCTGGCATTCAGGAATCTTCACACCGGTGAAAGCTTGCGCGCGACCTACTGGGCGGAAGGCAGTTACCTTAAAGAAGAACTGAACGGCGTTAACCAGGTATTGCGCGATCACCGCTCGGGTGAGGTATACCCCATGGATCCGAAACTGCTGGACCTGCTGTACGTATTGCAACAGGCCACGGGCGTCAATGACGCGTTTCATATTATTTCCGGGTACCGCTCGCCGCAGAGCAACCGGAAGTTGCGGGCGAAGAGCAATGGTGTGGCAAAGCGCAGCCTGCATATGCAGGGCAGGGCGGTTGATGTCCGGTTGCCCGGCTGTGAGCTGAAGCACCTGAGGGATGCTGCGCTGTCGCTGAAAGCAGGTGGTGTCGGTTATTACGCAAAATCGGATTTTATCCACGTCGACACCGGCCGCGTGCGCCGCTGGTAAACGTTATAACGGCAGGTTGAAATTGGCTGGCAGCCCAGTGCGCGTGTCAGACCTTATCCCTGACAACGAAAGTCCCCACCGCAATTCCTTCCAGATTCCAGTCGCCCACGCGGTGACGGATTAATCGCAGCGTAGGAAATCCAATATGTGCTGTCATACGCCGCACCTGCCGGTTGCGGCCCTCAGCGATGGTGAGGTTCAGCCAGCTGGTTGGAATGTTTTTACGTTCCCGGATGGGGGGTACGCGCTCGCTGACGTCAGGCGGCTCGATCAGCTCGACAGCTGCAGGGCGGGTAAGCCCATCTTTCAAGTCGACGCCGCTGCGCAGGTGTTCCAGATCGCTTTTCCCGGGAATGCCTTCGACCTGTACCCAATAACCTTTTTCCTTTCCATACTTCGGGTTCGCAATACGCTGCTGTTGTTTGCCATCGTCGGTCAGAACGAGCAGGCCTTCGCTGTCATAGTCCAGTCTGCCGGCGGCGTAGATATTCCTGATATCGATGTAATCCGCCAGGGTTTTTTTCTCTCCCTCGGTGGTGAACTGCGACAGTACCCGGAAAGGTTTGTTGAAAAGAACAATCACTTCTCAAACAGCAGGGGCACGACGTCGGAGAACTGCCCGGCAAAATGCGCTGTAATTCCCTCACGTATGTACGCCGGGATCTCTTCATAATCCCCCTTGTTTGCTTCCGGCAGAATCAGCTCCCGGATATTCAGGCGACGCGCAGCAATGACTTTTTCC
>Ga0316193_10000489_pt1 | contig 24609 bp, 15 predicted proteins | sample MerIslsedime2_MG_FD_207735 | JGI IMG/M metagenome (GOLD analysis project Ga0316193, IMG submission 207735) | Coastal sediment microbial communities from Maine, United States - Merrow Island sediment 2 | ecosystem: Environmental > Aquatic > Marine > Coastal > Sediment | place: USA: Maine... | reverse complement strand
GAAGCACCGAATCGATTACCGCTTCGTTCAGTGGCTCGATTGCACCCACCCGGAAGCTGCCGGCAAGCACGCCAATTCGACCGAAGTCTAGGTAGCCTGCCACTTGGACGAAGGCCTTCAGGAACTCGGTCTCGGCTGCTGCGAATGGAAAAGCGTATTCGACCTGGAGAATCGTGTTCCACCCCTCACTCGGGTCGAATTCGTCGTTGCGATGATCCAGCATCCACGCAGGGGTGATACTGGCGATCTGCACCTCCTGGAATTCGCGCTCGATATCCTCCAACTGCTCCGCGATATCGAGGACCTCCACATTGCGATAGTCGAGCAGAATATTGACCCGGCTGTTGTTTCCCCGCCGCTGGATCTCGAACTGCCCACCGCGGCGGCGCGATGTGAAGCTGTCCATGACCTCCTCGATATAGAAGAGCGAGATGGTCGAGGGATAGTGGAAGTTGAAGAAGTAGGGTTGGGTCAGCAGAAGCCTGGCGAGGTTGTCGCGATTGGAGGCCCTGACGTCGACTCTAGCCGTCAGCGCCCTTCCCAGGAGGTTACTCATGGAGTACCCTAAGAGCCCCCGGAGACCGTCCTCGGAATCGAAGCCGAAACCGTACGTCAGCTTGCGCCGCTTGCCCTCCTCCAGGTTCACCAGGATGTCCCGCTCCCCTCGGAAAGGGGTCCCCGGAGCTCTCCTCACCTCGACCCGCGAAAACGTCCCGAGTCGGTACAGATTGCGCTGCACTTCCAACAGCCGGTTGGTGTTGAAGTGCTCCCCCGAGTCGAGGCGCATCGCAAAGCGCACGACTCTCGCATTGGTCCTGTTGGCGCCTCGAACGATGATCCGATCGACGATGCTGCGAGGCCCCTCCAGTACGCGGAGCGTGATGTCCACGCGGGTCTCGTCTTCGTTCCAGTCCAGTACCGGAGAGAGCTGGGTGGTCTCGTACCCTTCCGTCTCGTATCGCGACCGAATCGCAGTTACCGTCTCGTTGAGCAGGGCCTGGTGAAAGGGGCCTCCCGAGCTCAGTGGCAGTCCCGCGGCCAACTGTTCCTCGGGAAGCTGGGTCACTCCTTCCAGCTTCAGCTCCACTACCCGGCGCTGTCGGCCCTCGTCGATCGGCACACCGACGTAGATATTCTGATCCTCGATCTCCACCTCGTGGGGCCCGACGACGGCCTGGTCGAATCCGCTGAGCGCGTAGAACGCCTGAATATTGGCCAGGTCGTCAACCAGTACCGAGTCCACCAGGCGACCGCCACCGGAGCCAAGGCCCCGTCGCTGTGAGGTCGCCATCAAAGGAATCAGCTGCCGGTCGCTGAAGTACTCGTTTCCCGTCAATACGATGTCGGCCAGTTGATAGGTCGATCCCGGGTCGATCACCAGGCTGACATGAACCGAGTCTCCTGTCCGCTCCTGGCTGGTGTTGATCTCGACCTGGTAGTAGCCCTGTTGTTGGTAGAAGCTCCGAATCCTCTCGACCGACTGTAGAAGCAGGGCCTCATCGAAACGTTGCTGCTCCATGAACGGCAGGAGACCTCTCTTCTCGAGCCTCCTCGGGTCGCCGCCCAGAACCTCGATCTCGAAGAGGGGTCCCAGCCCGACCCGATAGCGAATTCGAACTTCCGCGGCCTCCCAGTCGACGTTCACGTCTGCCGCTTCGACAATCGCCTGACGGTACCCCTGGTCGATCAGCCAGCCTTCGAGCCGCTCTGCGTCTTCGGCAGGTCTGCGACTAAAGAACCGCTTGCCGGGAGAGGAGCGCAAAGGCTCCATGAGAGCGCTTGAATCGAAGGGCCCGAGATCGCCTTCAAAATCGATCCCATCGACCGAGAAGGGCGGACCACTCTCGATTCTGTAGGTCACATGCGCGAGCTTGCGTTCCTCGTCGATGTCCACCTCGGGGGTGACCCGAGCCGCCATGAAGCCTTCGACGGCCAGTCGATCGCCCAAGCGGTAGAAATCCCGCAGAATCTGACTCTCGATCAGCGGTGAGCGTGGTCGAACCTCGACCTCAGCCATCAGATCGCGTCTCTTGATACCGAGGTCGCCAGCGAGTTGCACCGACTCGACCCTGAAGTTCGCCCAAAGGGCGAAGGTCACCTCGACGCCTTCGGGTGTCGATCGCGCGAACGCCTCGATCTGACCTGTCCTTCCCGACGCTTGAAGATTGCGAATGCTGCGCGACACAGCGTCCAACGAGTACGGCTCGCCCACTTCGACCGCCACATAGTCGACCAACTGTTCTACATCGTCGAGAACGGTGTCGGCCCGGATGATGATGCTGCTGACAGGAGAACCTGGCTGAGCCCTGACCACGTCAGAGCCCGAGAAGATGGCGACCATGAAGCCCAGGGTCAGCCACAGGAGCCGACACGTCGGCGAGCCCCCGGCCCAGCGCCGATCTCTCGGCCGGCTCGGGGAGCTGCTCGGCAGGACCACCCGTGGCCTCCTCAGAACGTCTTCTCCCAGCGAACGTCGGCTGAGTAGCTGCCGTCTCCGTCCTGGGTCAGCACCAGGGTCGTGCCCTCCATGAAGACCCATTCGACCTGGATGATCTGCTCCTCGGTGGTCGAAGGATCGTAGGAGTAGGTGAGGAAGATGTCGCGGGATACCTGTTTTCCCACCGTCACGCGAGCCGAGGAGAGGTCGCCACTGGAGGTAGTGAGAGGCTCCAGACGCACCCGGTCGAAGCCGAATAGATTGCTCGTTCGCTCGGAGATCAACGAAGCGGCTTGCCCATAGAGCAACCCGGTCGCTCGCATCGCTGCTTCGGTTTCCCCCTCGGCCTGCGAGGACCGGGTTCCGCGCCAACTGGTCTCCCCGGTGGTCAGAAGAGACAGCACCTCCAGGTCGGCCAAGGGCGGGTCGGAAGAGAAGTTCGCATTCAGGTTGTCCAGCGTGCCGAAGAGGCTCATCGTGACTCGGTACTCGCGAACTCTTGCCGAGGCAGCCAAGTCGATGACCGGCTCGATGGCGAACGGATTCGCGAACGTCACGAGTCCCTGACCGACCGTGTACTTGGTCCCGCTGTAGGACACGGTGCCTCCCCGTTCTATCTCTACCCGACCGAAGAGCACCGGATTCGCTACGGTACCCCGGACGACGAGATCGATGTCCCCCCGCATGTCCGCGAGGTTGTTGCGAATCCTCAGGGCTCCAGGCCCATCGATGACGATGTTGAGCTGGGTCGAGGTCTGCAATTCTCCAGCTCGATCGACTTCCACACGCTGCCGGGCGAATAACCCCCGCAGCATCTGCGTCATGCTCACCTTGATGTCTTGAACGTAATAGGCGCGATCGAGCCTCACGTTGCCACGCAAGATATGCCCCTCGTCCGTCGACGCCAGCGACAGTTCGGCATCACCGCGACTCAGCCAGCCTTCTGGGAAGCGGAGGTTGATGTTCTCGGCGAACATCTGGAGCTGATAGCCGAAGCCGCCATTTTCCGAGACGGGTAACAGCAAGCCGCTCGCCCGCACCTGGCCGCCAGCCAGGTCGGCCTTCAGGCTGTCGACCACCACCTGTTCGGGATAGAAGAGGAGTTGGCCGCGAATGTTGTCCAGGGCGTGGGGAATGCCCGGAACGATTACCTGTCCATTGCTCAAAGTTCCCTGTCCATCGAGGCGAGGAGAATCCAGCGTCCCTTCAACCGTGGCGAGGACGTCGAATCGTCCAGTCCGGAGACCCAGGTCGGGCAGCACAAGAGCCAGCCAGGTGGTCTCGAGAGAGGCCTGCAGCCGCATATCGACGGCCCGCTCCTCATCGAAGGCAACCACTCCTGACAGGAACATCTCACTCTCGCTGGCTGGATCGCCGATGTAGAAGGAGTCCAGATGGAATCCATCTTCGGACAGGTGCATCACGACCGGCTCCAGATTCGTCAGCCGCTGTTCCGCCAGATCGAGCGAGAAGTGCTCCAACAACAGCTCCGAGTGCCAAGGTTTGTCGGTGCCGAAATCCGCTTCCAGGGTGAGAACACCTGCGAACTCGCCCGAGCAGTCCGGGATCACCTCCGTACCGGAGAGGCTGACCAGGCCCTGCATGTCATTGCCCCGGACAGGGACGCTCAGGCTCAAACCTTCCCGAGTGAGTCGACCTCCACCGTCGAGGCTCACCAGGCCAAGGAAGTCTCCGGAGAGATTCAGATCGCCCCCTTCGAGATGTGCGTGCAGCTCCGCACTACCGTCTTCTCCGAGGAGCCGCTCTTCGACCGACAGATCCCTCCAGGTGAGGTCGGCGGTGACCTCCGGCTCGTCCAGGGAGCCGCCGACGACTCCGCCTACCCTCATGGTGCCGCCGACTTCGACCGGGAGCAGGGAGATCAGCGGTTCGGCCGTCATGTCGAGATCGTCCGAGGCTATCTGCAAGGAGACCACCTGGTCGGCCAGATCGAGACTGCCGCTCAGCTCGACCTGTCCGGCAGGCCCGGTCAACACCGTGCGCCGAAAAACAACCCTCTCCGGGTTGAACTCCATGTCCAGGGTCAGTGACTCCGCAAGAAGATCGCCCAGCCAGATGGAATCGATCCGCGCCACCAGGTCGCCTTGGGGATGATCGAGGTCACCCGACATCACAAGAGAACCGGTCAGCGCGCCGTCCAGGTCGAGCTCGAACGGCAACCAGGGGTGCACCTGGGCCATGGGCCACTTCGAGGCATCCAGGGCCAGTGAAAAGTCCGCTGCCGGTGCCTCGGCCTCGGGATCGGGATCGGGAAATGGAAGTCGGCCAGTGACGATCAGGCCTGCGCCCGGGCGCAAGAGCTCGACACGTAGATCCTCGACACCTTCTGCGCCGACCAGCAACCTACCCTGCGCCCGATCGGCCGAGAAGCCAGGAGCCTCGACATCCCGCAGGGCGAGTTGCAGCTGGGTGCTCGGCCCTTCCGGCCCGACAAAGAGAGTTCCGTCGACCTCTCCCTGACCCGAGGTAGGCAGCCAAAGCGGAGGCTCGGCGGCCTCTTCCAGGGGCAACATCTTCAGCAGCTCAGCCAGCCTGATGGTGTCGATCTGATACTCGAACTGTCCCGCCTTGCGTGCGATGTCGAAATAGCCGGTCGCGGTCACCTCGTGCGCCTCGGTCGTCACCCTGGCTGCACGCGTCCGGATGATTCCGTTGTCGATGATCAGGGGCACCGTTCCATCCACAGGCAGGGAGTCGGGGTCGGCTGCGACCTTGGCGGCGATCTTCAAGTCACCCCAACCCTGGCCATGGTTGGCATCTCCCAGGGGAAACCGGTAGTTGAAGACACCCGAGACCGTGCCGGACAGGCCGCTGACCGGAATGTGCTGATCCATCAGCAACGTCAGGAGCTCCACCCGGTCGAGCACCAGATCGATCTCTAGAGACTTGTCCTGACCTCGATAGTCCACATTGACCGCTCCCCTGATCGCACCCTCCCCGTAGTCGGCCCTCTCGATGTCGAACTGGATACCGTTTCGATCGCCCGACAGCACACAACGGACATGACCGATCGGTCGGCCCAGGAGCGTCAACTCGCGGGAATTCAATTCCCCCCTGAAGCCCCAGGCCTCGGAGCGCCAGGCCATCCCACCGACCAACTCGAAGGGGCCTTGGATCTGGTCGTTGACATAGCCCATACGCCGGAAGAGCGACGTATCCCCCGATGCCTGCAAATCCAGCACGACCTCCTTGTCCCCTTCCCAACCGATATGACCGGAGACCGCGGCATTCAGGTCTATACCCTCGATTCGGCCTTCTTTGAGCTCGAGGCCCGCAGGAGTCAGCTCGACCGCCAGGTTGAGTGCACCGACGATCGGATCGCCCTTGGGCAGGCTCACCTCGACAGCCGGAGCACTCAAACGTCCCTGCAGCTCACGCTCCAGGTTGCCGGAGACCTCCGCAGTCAGAGACTCTGCGGTCAGGGCCATGGGAAGACGCTGCTGGCGAAGCTCCAGGAAGCCCCGTTCCAGGGCCAGATAGCGAACGGTGACCTTCAATGGCAGCCGACGTGGGCGAGCGTCGGCGTCGTCCTGCCGCTTCCTGCCACGAGGCAGATTGTTGACACCCTTGCCGACAAAATCCAGGAAGATCCGAGGCCCGATGAGCTTGACCTGATGGAGGTAGAGATGGGGATGTCGGAAATCGGTGATATCGGCGTCGATGAGGATCTGCTCGATCTCGGCGAAGGGCGGATCTTCGGGCTCCGGACCGCCCAATCGGAAATTGTCGATCTCCGCTCCAAGTGGTAGCACCTTGACGCGGAGAGCACCGATCGCCACCTCGCGTTCCAGATAGGCTCCGGCCGCTTGTTCTACCTGTCGGGCCACGAACGAGCCGAATCGCTCACCTTGCACGAGCGAGATCAGGGCCCAGAGAGCCACGGCCGCCAGAGCGACGGTCCACATAGCCGGCCGCACCATCCAGCGACGAAATCGACCGTGCCGGCGCCTACGACGTCTGGGGACCTCGGGTTCCTCGGCCTTACTCTTGGGTTGTTCGACTGACATCGACCGGCAGACCCGCCCTAAGAATACACGTGCCCCGAAGGCAGTGCTTGCAAGACTTCACCGTGCGGGCCCGACAATGCGGGCTCCCGAGCGGAGTCGCCAACTAGCCGCCCCACCTGAGTTTATCGCGCAGACTGTCGTAGAACGTGCGGTCGCTGGTCTTGATGAGTCGCACCACGTCTTCCGATCGGCGCAGACTGATGGTGTCTCCGTACTCGATCTGGGTACCCTCCTGACCGTCCAGGGTCAGGTAGACCTCTTCGTGAGAGGTCTCGAGCCTGATCTCCACGCTGCCTGAATCAGGTACCACGATGGGGCGCAGGGTGAGAGTGTGAGGGCAGATGGGTGTTACCACGAGAACCGGCAGCATGGGGTTGAGAATCGGTCCCCCGGCCGCGAGGTTGTAGGCCGTCGAGCCGGTCGGCGTCGAAATGATCAGGCCATCGGAACGATAGGTGGCGACACGATGGCCATCCACGGTCACCACCAACTCGATAATCCTGGCCAGGGCGCTCTTGTTGATGACGGCGTCGTTGAGCACCCGATAGGGAACCTCCTCGCCACTCGCTCGCTTCAGGGTCACATCCAACAGGGCGCGCTCGTCGACACCATAGTCCCCCGCCAGGAACCTCATCAGGGAGGGGTAGAGCTCGGATCTCGGAACCTCGGTGAGGAAGCCCAGATTCCCCATGTTGACGCCCAGTATCGGGATCGAGTCGGCGAGATTTCGGGCCACGGAGAGCAGCGTGCCGTCTCCACCCAGGACGACGACGAGATCGTAGACCTTCGATCGATCGAAGGCCTCCGCCTGGAGCTCTGGATGGGCCTGCAGAATCGTCTCTTCCAACGCCACCCCCAGCTGCCGGCGGCGCAACCAGTGCGCCAGCTCGACCGCCGTTTCCAGCGCTTCTCGGCTGACGCGCTTGGCGACTACGGCGATTCTTCGAGAGCTCGAGGGAGTCGTCATCAGCTTTTCCGGAACAGGGCCAGGGCCTCACGATTGCCTTTCGCCCCTACAACTTCCGAGTCAACTATACCCATGAGGACCAGGCCCAGGGAAGCCAGTTCCTCACCTCTCTCCTGGATGATCCGTCCGCGGACAGACTCGTCCCGCACCACACCCCCTTTGCCTACCAGCCCTTTGCCCACCTCGAACTGAGGCTTGATCAAGGTCAGCAGATATCCCCCGGGCGGCAGAACAGGGAGCAGGGCTGGTACCACTTTGACGAGCGAGATGAAGGAGACGTCGACCGTGACGAGCTGGCAGGATTCGGCAATGCTCTCCACCTCGAAGTACCTCGCGTTGACACCCTCCATCGCCACCACGCGGCTATCGCTACGCAACTTGAAGTCGAGCTGCCCTCGGCCCACATCCAGCGCGTAGACCCGGGAGGCACCTCTCTGCAACAGGCAATCCGTGAACCCTCCGGTCGATGCCCCGACATCCAAGCAGGTCCAACCGGTCGGATCGAGCTCGAAATGGTCCAGCGCGTAGGCGAGCTTGCGGCCACCCCGAGAAACGAACGGCTCCTTCGGACCGACCACCTCCAGGTGGGCCGTGTCGGGCACCGCGGTCCCCGGTTTGTCGGCCGGCACCCCATCGACGGTCACACTCCCAGCCATCACGGCTCGGCGAGCTCGTTCTCGGCTCTCGAAGAGCCCCTTGTCTACCAACAACTGATCCAGTCTAGACCGCATGCTTCATGGGCCCGATCGTTCTCTAAGTGTCATTCGGAGTCGTCGCGGGTCTCGCTCCCGCAGCGGTGAGCTCAGCGCCCGATCGCCGAGGCCGGCAGGGCTTCATCCACGAGCATGATGGGAATGTCGGAGACAATCGGGTACACGAGTTTCGAATCCGGAGAGTAGAGGCCCTTCTCGACCACGGGCTCTTCCTCCCGAAAGTGCTCCTGGTACTTCGCCACCAGCTGTCGGCAGAGCTCGGGCGGCAGATCCACCAACTCGAGGTCACCCTTGGTCTGCGGACAGACGAGAATTTCGAGGAGATCCGGGTCGATAGCCATGTGCGTTTACCTTTGGCGGCAGAATAGCACAAGCCATCGCACCAAACTCGGAGCCGGAAGCCTCGAGAATTCTCCACACACAGCAGTAGACACCTGGTCAGTGCTCATTAACATGGCTCGGCTTTCCCGGTAGACTCGTGGCGATCTGCCCGGTCCCGTCCCACAGTGCGCGTCTTGCGAACAGGTACCCGCTCCTGGTCACCATCCACCGTAGTCGGTGGCCTTGCTATCGCCATCGTGCTCTCGATCCTGGTGGCTTTGCAGGCGCGCAAAGCGCCTTCCGAGCGGCTGTGGGGAGACGAAGGGACTTTCGTCGCCATGGCCTCGAGCCTGGTTCACGACGGCGATCTGATCTTCGATGAGGGCGACCTTCAAAGGCTCGAGGAACGCCACGTCGGACCGACCCCTGCGATCATCCTGCAGAGTACCGAGCGCGGGATCACCTACTCGAAACCGATCCTCTACCCACTGATGGCGGCACCCCTGTTTTCGCTGTTCGGCGAGGCTGGAATGCTGGCGACCAACGGGGTGCTGCTGGGCTTGGCACTGCTCCTGGCCTGGCTCTATCTGCGACGGCTCGGCTCGGCACCGCACAGCTTCTGGACCCTGGCGACCGCGGTGTTCTGCAGCGCCCTTCTGCCCTATCTCGGATGGATGATGAGCGACCTCGCCCAGGCCGCGATGGTTCTGGCAGGCCTGAGCCTCGCCCTCAGGGGGCTGCCGTTGGCTGTGGAGGTCCAGTTCGAAGAGGACCGGCATCGACCCATACTGGCTCCGGCCATCGGAGGCTTCCTGCTGGGTGCAGCAGTCTCGATGCGGTTCAGCACCGCCGCCCTGGCTGCGGCTCCGGTGCTCATCGCAGTCCTCTATCGGCGGTACCGGCACTCCATGGTTGTCGCAGCGCTGACTTTGGCGGCATTCGCCCTGGTCAGTGGAGCCACCCAGCACTTCCTCGGAACTGCGAATCCGTACAAGGCGGTTCGCTCGAGCTTCAACGCCAGCACCGGCTACCCGGCCGGCGTCGAGGGCGACGAGGCTACTGAGCGGTTCTCCACCAGCCCGGCGACCCAGTCCGCCTCCTGGCTCCCGAGCTTCGAACCGAGGCGCTCGGCCTACTCCCTGGTCTATTTCTTTCTGGGTCGTCACACCGGCCTTCTGGCCTACTTTCCCGTCGCCCTGGTGCTCCTCTTCCATGCCGCCAGGCGACCGAACGGCGTGGTCCTGCCGCTGCTCGCCGCTGCCGGTGTAGTGGCAGCCTTCTATCTCCTCTGGATGCCGGAGAACTACTTCGGCGGCTCGACTTTCCTCGGCAATCGCTACTTCCTGGTGACACTGCCGGCGATTCTCCTCGCACTACGGCAGCTGCCTTCACCCCGCCTCTTGGCGGTGGCCTGGATCCTGGCACTGGGATTCTGGAGCTCGGGCCTCTATTCAATGTCCCTCACCCGGGACCTGGGCTCCTCCAGCCAAAGCCATGCTCACGCCGGACTCTTTCGCCTCCTGCCGTTCGAGTCGACGGCCAAGAACATCGACGGCATCGAGTCCCGATACTGGAGGCGAGATTTTGTACGTTTCGTCGATCCCTTCGCCGGAATCGGCACTCGGAGCTTCCGCCTGAGCTCGGAGATGCCGGCTGCCGAGCTCGTGGTCGCGACTTCCTGGCCGGGAGAGACTCTCAAGCTCGCGGTCCAAAGCAGCTCGCCTCGGGCCGTGCTCGAAGTTAGCGATTGGCAGAGGAGCGACACCTACCCTCTCGACGGGTCGGTCGAAATAGCGCCAGGGGTTCTGGCAGTCAGCCTCTCGCCAGCCTGGAGGCGACATGGGTTCTGGTGGGAAGGTGATGCGAGCTACAACGTTCGTAGCGTTCGCCTCGAGATCGTCGATCCTGCCGGCTCAGAGGTGACGGCCGATGTCCGCTACCTCGGGAAGCGCCTGCCGCCCAGGATGCGACCTGATTCGACGGAGCAGGCCACTCCAACCGGCGGCGGCACCGCCTCTTCTCAATCCAGATAGCCGAGAGCCCGCAAAGCGGCCTCGTCTTCCTCGGACAGCTCCTGCTGACCTGGTTCGGCTCGAGAAGTCCACCGCAGGGCTGACAATCGCCCGGTCAGCCTGCGGCGGAGACTCTCACGCTCCTTGAAAAGGTCCTTCTGCGCCAGCGGGTCGCCGCGCAAGTCGTAGAGCTCGTGCCGTATCGGGTCCAGGCCGCGGGTCTGGAAGGCCAGACAACGATCATCAGTGCTCTCGCCGACCTCCGCCGGAGAGATGCAGCCGTCGGCCTCCAGCCTGACCCGGCGGATCTGTCGTCGCCTGCCTGGAAGCTCCAGCGTCACAGGCTGCCAATCAGGCCCGAGCTCGAACCCATCGAGTGGCGAACCGTCGACTGTGACCTGGATACGTCGGGGCTGGTGAAAGCTGTGGGCCTCGAACTCCATCAAGGTCTCTTCGGTGTCGAGCGTAAAGGAGTGGCGAATCCAGGGACCGACGGGATCGGGCTCGGGCTCCACCATGAGGAGCTGCAGGAAGGCTCCAGGATCGTGCGTCATCAGGCTCTGCGCTCTTTCTTCATCCAGGACCTCGGCGTAGGCTTGACTGGTGGGGTCTTCGCGTCTGTCACCCCTCAAGGCGCCTACCAGGCTCCTGCCCGAAATCGAGTCTGCAGCTTCGATTCCCGCCAACTCGAGAAGTGTGGGCGCCAGATCCACCGTTTCGACCAGGTCCGCTATTCGCATTCCGTCGCTCTGGTGCGGATGGACGACGAGCAACGGCACCACCAGGCATTCGGGATAGACCTGGGTGTGGGCCACCTTGCCGTGTTCGCCAAACTCCTCTCCATGGTCCGAGGTGACGATCAGGGTCGTCTCTTCGAGCAGGCCCAGCTCCTCGAGCTCCCCAACGAACCGCTGCAGCACCTCGTCCACATAGCGAATCGTGGCGTCGTACTGGGCTTTGTAGTAACGCAGGGTTTCCGGCGGCACCTGCTGGTCACCCCGGTTGACCCGGCGCAGGAACTCCCCGCTCGAGTCGGCGATCTCCGGGACGGCTCCCTGCCAGAACAGGGAACGAAAACGCTCAGGCGGTTCGTAAGGATCGTGGACGGCATAGGTGTGGAGAAACAGAAAAAAGGGCTCATCCGCCTCCAGTGATTGCAGAGAGTCGAGCCCTCTCCGGAATGTCCGCTCGACATCTGTGTCGGAGCCGTAAGCTGTATCGGTGAACTCATCGAATCCACGGGCGAATCCGTACCCCCCGGCCATGAACCCGCCCTCGGTATGGCCGGCGGTCCTGAACCCATGTCGTTGGAAGATCTCGGGAAGGGTCTCGATCTCACCCGAGAGCACCGTCGAGGGAGGCAGCACCTCGTGCTCCTGGGGATAGAGGCCGGTGAAGATCGACATGTGCGAGGTCAGCGTCGAAGGGTACTGGACGACAGCCCGCTCGAAGAGAGTGCCCCTGGCAGCAAGGGAGTCGAGAAAGGGACTGGTATCGCGGTCATAGCCGTAGGCCCCAAGGTGGTCGGCGCGCAGCGTGTCGATCGAGATCAGGATGTAGCCGCGCGTCGGCTGAGGATCGAAGCCACCGGACGGGGGAGACTGGCGAAGGCCGCAACCAGCCAGAAGAGCGACCACAGCCACACAGGCCACCGGCACCCAGAACCGAGCCGGCCCTCTCATCTGTCGCCTCATGGGATCTATGTTAGTCCACGCCCAGGAGGCGCCAGTCACCCTGCCGCAACTCGCGGACCGCGAACTGGTAGATCACGACTCGCTTGCCCTCGAGCCTCCCGGTCGAACCGAGCCGATGTCGTCGAAGCGCCCTGCGTGCGGCCAGCGCCCCGCCGGCGTTGAGCGCAATCTTGTCTACCGGCTTCTGGAGGAAGAAGCTCAGCTGCTCGGCGAGACCTGCCCCGATTCCCCATCCGAGGCTCGGGTCGGAGTAGATGTTGCTGAAGCTGTCGCCGAGCAACAGAACCTCGGCCCGAGGATCACTCCGCCAGGGACGGCCGGACGCATCGACGACGCGGTGGCTGGTCACCCGTTGGCGCCATCGCTCGGTTTGCGCCGGAGTCGGAGTGAGCATGCGGGCGATGTCCCCCAGGTTCTCGACCTCGCCCTGACGCTGAAAGTAGGCGCCGGCCACAGGCTTGCCGGTCAAGCCGCGATCGATCAGACGTCGACTCAGAGACAGCGCCACCTGTTCGACGGCTTCGGGGGCCCAGTGGGTATCGGTTCGCAGGTACTGGTGCTCCGAGCCGGCCTGCCTCATCCTCCAGAGATCTGGAGCCACATCCAGGAAATCGATCCCGTTGTCACCGAGTCGCCGGCAGAACTCCTCGTAGGACGGATTCTGGAGCGGAGGTGATCCTGCAGAGAATCGCCGCGAAAAGGAACCCGGCTCCAGAACGGGCTTTACCGGAGTGGGTAGCAGGAGCAGGTGAACCCCCCTGGCCTGCAGCTCGGCTTCGAGCTGACGCAGGGCGGGGATCGGATCCGGCTGAGGTGGATCGGCCCAGGGATCACTCTGCAGGATCCTGTCCCGCTGCACGTCCTCTTCGAGGAAGCCCCGGCCCGTCACGTAGTCCACATCGGGACGATAGAAGAGCCAATCCGACCGACCCAGATAGGCCTGCTCGTTGCCGACACCGAGGTAGCTGGAGAGGAATCCCTGAAGCGGCGGCAGGACGACGCGCCGCAGAAACGACTCCTCCTCCAGCCGGAATTCGAACTCGTCCATCGTCAGCTGAAGCTGGTGGTTGGCCGTGATCAGACCCTCACTTCTGATCGCCCGGAAGCTTGCTGAGACACCTGCCGCAAACTCCCGCCACAAGCCCGGCGACTGATCCCCAGCCGGCTCCTCGGCCGCGTCACCGTGGTGAGAGTCTTCGACAACAGGCTCCAAGAGACCCACGGAAGCGATGGTCAGCAGAAACAACAGCACCAGAGCCCAGCTCACCGGGGCCGAGATGGCGGTACGCCCTACCTCTCGCAGGGCCTGCTGTTCTCTGGGGGGGAGCATCGTCATGATCAGAAGATGAAATAGATGAAGGGGTTGTACTCCTGACCGGTCATCATTGCCAGGGCCGCCCAGAGGAGAGCCAGACAGATCGACACCTTGATCGGACCCAGGCGCCGAGTCCAGTCCCAGGTCTGCGGTGCCAACCAGGTAACCGTTGCCGCGCTCACGAGGGTGAGCAAGTAGAAGGGTTGGTAGAGGATCCCACCCAGCAGCCCCGAGCCGTCGAATCTCGGTCCCAACCCCACCATGTTGGAGAAGTAGGCGATCGAGCGGTCCAGGCTGTCGGCCCGGAACAGCACCCACGAGAGCAAGACCAGCAGAAACGTCCCGGCAACTCTCAAGGGTCTCGGCAGCGCTTCGAACAATCCGCGCCGACCTCTCATCCGCTCCCACGCCAGCAGCAGACCGTGGAAGCCGCCCCACAGCACGAAATGCCAGGCTGCGCCGTGCCACAAACCACCCAGCAGCATGACCACGAACAGATTGACGAAGGTACGCCGAGGCCCCCGCTGATTGCCCCCGAGTGGGATGTAGAGATAGTCGCGCAGCCAGGTCGAAAGCGAGATGTGCCACCGGCGCCAGAAATCGGTTATGGACTCGGCCTTGTAGGGCGAGTCGAAATTCTTGGGAAACACGAACCCCAGCATGAGGCCGAGACCGATCGCCATATCCGTGTAGCCGCTGAAGTCGAAGTAGATCTGGAAGGAGTAGGCCAGGGCACCGAACCAGGCATCGAGAGGCAGCGCCGAGGCTGCATCGAAGACGGAATCGGCGACCTTGCCGCAGGGGTTGGCAAGGAGGATCTTCTTGGCCAAACCCAAGCTGAAGAAGGCGACGCCACGCGCAAACTTGGCAACCGTGTGGCTGCGGCTCAGCAGTTGATCGTCGATCTCTGAGAAGCGGATGATGGGACCCGCGACCAACTGGGGAAAGAGTGACACGTAGCAGGCAAAGTCCACGAAGTTCCTCAAGGCGCTGGCGTCCCCACGATAGACGTCGATGGTGTAGCTCATGGATTGGAAGGTGTAGAAGCTGATGCCGAGCGGCAGCACTACGCGCATCACGGTGTCCAACCCTGCGATCTCCAATCCGAGCAGAGTGAACAGGCTGCCCAGATTGTCGACCGCAAAATTGAAGTACTTGAAGAACCCCAGCAGAGACAAGTTGGAGACGACCGAAACAACGACGGCCGTCTTCTGGCGCCGAGTCCTGGGACCGTTTCTTGGCAAGGGTTTCGGCGGTTGCCAGAACGATCCCTTACCCTGGCTGGCGATGGTCAGGCCACAGAAGTAGTCCACCACCGTGGACGCCAGCATGAGTCCCATGAAGGCCGGATTGGCCCAGCCATAGAAGAGATAGCTCGTCAGTGTCAGCCCGAGATGCTTGCCCCGCCTGGGCAGTAGGTAGTAGAGCGCCAGCGCCAGCGGCAGGAAGTAGAAGACGAAGAGATGGGAGCTGAAAACCATGAGCCTGGTATGCCCCAGTGTATCTGTGTCCGCTCCAAACGGGCGGTCACAGGGTACTGGGGCATTGGGGGTTGAGGCGTCTGGCACTTGTGCCAGCCGATCCTTGAGGGCTTGGGGATTGAAGCGTCCGGACTACGTCCGTCCGTTCTTTGGGGGCTTGGGGTCGGGTCCTGGGCTAACAGGCCTGATAGTGCGGGGGTCCGACGTGGGGGCCCCCAGGGGGGCCCACGTCGGACCCCTGAACCACCTTGGAGCCTTGCATGTGGCCCAGTACCACAAACCGTAAACCAAAGCCTGAAGACCTCAAAGGCCGACCGCGCGAAGCGCAGGTCGCTTCAACCCCCAAGCCCTCATGGGTCGGCCGGAGGTACGACGGGCGCCTCAACCCCCAAGCCCTCATGGGTCGGCCGGAGGTACGACGGGCGCCTCAACCCCCAAGCCCTCATAGGTCGGCCGGAGGTACGAAGGCTGCCTCAACCTTGGGGCCTACGGCCCCAAGGGCCAGCTATAGGTGATGATCAGCGAGTTGCTGCCGGGATTCGGGAAGTAGATTCCAGCGTTGGACAGGTGGTAGATCCCGAGTGCGATCCGCGTTCGGTTTCTGAATTCCCGGCCTAGCTCGATGGCGGAGCGAAACTGGACCGGCCCGCCCAGGTTCTTGCTGTTGCCCTGCGAATAGAGCGCCACTCCGAAGGCCGGCGTGACAAACCAGCGCTCAGCCAGCGAGAAGTCCCGTCGTAGGGCCCCGTATACCCAGACAGCGCCATCTACGTTGGCATAGAGTGCACCCACGGCCGCCATCTTCCAGACCCCCGTCGGATGTCGATACTCGAATCCCCCTTCGATCGGGGATGGGCTCTTGTTGAAATTGAACATCCCGACGCTGACCGCAAGAGAGCGAGGCTCCTGCGCCGCGGCCGGCAAGCAAACAAGCGCCAGCACTACCCAGATTCGGACGATGAATCGCATCCAGTAGGAGCCTCTCGAGCTCTTCGACGGACGGGATTGTAACCTGTTGCCTGGATCTGACAGAGGCTGTCGACAATCTGCTCACGGGAGGTTCAACGATGCGGGCCAGGTATCTCTCACTACTTGCCATCGTTGGGCTCGAGTCGAGTCTCGAACGGTGATGGAAAAGGGCTTAGGGGCTTAGGGGCTCAAGGGCCTAGGGGGCGACTCCCTGACGGAAGTCTTGACGCATCCTATCGATCTGGGAGCTGAAGACGGTCCAGGGTACCTGAGATATCCTTGAGATTCTCACAGGATCGTCTCCTGGCTGTTATCTCGAATCACGGCGCCCGGCGTCGAAGAGTCTTCGCAGCTCGAAGGGCCACGAACAGTGACAAGCGGCAATCGAGACCAAGAAGGACCTCTCGCCTTCCTCGACCGCGAGAGACTCCTGCTGCTTGTGCTGGGCCTGGTGCTGTTCCTACCGGGCCTTGGCCGACACGACCTCTGGAACCCGGATGAACCCCGCACGGCCGAAGTCGCCAGGGAGATGGTAGAGACGGCCAACTACCTGGTGCCACAGCTCAACGGCGAATTCCACCTCGAGGAGCAGCCGCTCCACTTCTGGGCGATCAGCTCGATGAGCCTGCTTTTGGGTCGACTCGACGAGACAGCGGTTCGGCTGCCCTCGGCCCTGGCCGCTATCGCCTCGTCTCTCCTGGTCTTCTCGATCGGAACGCGGCTGTTCTCGAAACGGGTTGCCTGGCTCGCCGCCCTGGTGTTCATGAGCAGCTACAAAGTGCTCTGGCAAGGCAGAGCCGGGCAGGTCGGCATGCTGCTGACCCTCTGGACAACCCTGGCCATCTATGCCTGGATTCGAGGCACTCTCGAGGACCGTCCGCGACTCTTCATGCTGTTCTTCCTGGCCATCGGGCTGGCCACCCTGACCCGGGGTTTGGAGGGTCTGCTGCCCCCGGCGTTGGCGGTCGTGCTCTTTCTGTCGATAACAGGTCGGGGCCGCGAGCTGCGCCGCCTGTGCCTGGGTCCGGGACTCCTGCTCTGGCTTGCCGCGACACTCGCATGGCTGCTACCGGCTGTCGCGATCGTCGGTCGAGCAGACTTCGCCAACCTCTTGATAACAGAGCCCCTGCAGCCCTTCTTCGCCACCGGATCGAGCGCTTCCCACCAGGCTCTGTCAAAGCCCTGGCACTACTACCTTGGCACCGTGGCGGCGGATTTCCTGCCTTGGTCCCTGCTGTTCCCCACGGCGGCAGCGATCGCCTGGAGTCGAGCGCGTGGCGAGGCCAGGCACTGGATGCTCTTCCTGTTGACTTGGGCTTCGGTGACTGTCCTGCTTTTCAGCCTGTCGCCCGTGAAGCGCTCGGTCAACGTGCTGACCATGTTCCCCGCTTTGGCTCTGTTGGTCGGCTTCGGACTGGATCGTGCCCAGGAGGCCTGGCCCAGGTTCAAGTCCGCCACCGCGATCCCGGTCCTACTGACCGGTGTGCTGATCGCGGCCGCAGGCATTTCAGTACCGCTCCTACAGGCCCGACCCGAGCTCGCCGACCTGGATCCCGCCTTGGCCCGCTCGATCGCAGTGATTCTGGTTCTAGGGTCCTTCGGGGTCCTGCTGGGCAGCCGATGGCTCTGGCTCGGACAAGTGCGCGCAGGGGTCGATGCCACCGTGGTCGGCATGGGGGTTCTCATTTTAGGCGCCGCACTCATCGTCGCGCCAAGGCTCGACACGTTCAAGTCGGCCCGGCCGCTGGCTGCCCAGGTCCTGGCGCACCTCGAACCCGATCAGACGTTCGGGATGTACCCACGGCTCGAGCCAGGGGTCCTGTTCTACACTCATCATCTGGCACATCTGGCCGAGTCAGAGGGGGAGCTTCAGGACCTCATGGCCGAGAGTGATTCTCTCCTCCTGATCGCTCGCAGGCGCAGTCTGAGCGACCTCGAGCAGCCATTGCCTTTGGTCGAGATCTATCGCGATCACGCCTTCAGAGATGGCTGGTCACTGCTCGGCCCCGACGAGCAAGTGCCCACTGGACCCACGCTCGGGGAGCCTCATGGCTGACTCGACCCCTTCTACTCGGGCCGGCGGCGACCACGAAAGAACGCTGTACGTCGTGGCCACCGTCCACCTGGACACGCAGTGGCGCTGGACGATTCAGGACACGATCCGCGACTTCCTGCCGGCCACCCTGGAGCAGAACTTCTCTCTGCTCGAGAACCACTCCTTCTTCGTGGTGAGCTTCGAAGGGGCCTTCCGTTACATGCTCATGAAGGAGTACTACCCTTTGGAGTACGAGCACCTCAAAGGTCTGGTCGAGCGAGGCCGGTGGTGGCTGGCAGGCAGCATGCTCGACGCCCCCGACGTCAACGTCGTGTCCCCGGAGTCTCTCGTCCGGCACATCCTCTACGGCAATGGGTTCTTTGCACGAGAGTTCGGTCGCCAAAGCTGTGACCTGTTCCTACCCGACTGCTTCGGCTTCGGATTCGCCCTGCCCTCCATTGCCACTCACTGCCGCCTGCGGGGCTTCTCCGCCCAGAAGTTCGGCAACTGGATGGCACCTGCGACCATCCCCTTCGACATCGGCCGATGGGAGGGTCCGGACGGCTCCAGCATCGTTGCCGCCATCCGCCCGGAGGGCTACGGAGAAGGCCTGCGGGAGGACCTCAGCCAGGCCGGGCGTTGGATCGAACGCCTCGACGACACGGGCAGGCAATGCGGTGCCTACGTCGGTCTTATGTACGTCGGTGTGGGCGATCGCGGAGGCGGGCTCGATACGACCTCGATGGAATGGCTGCAGCGCAGCATCGAGGGTCGAGCACCGATTCAGGTGCGTGTAGACGGCTCGGATCAGCTTTTCCGCGATCTCCAAACGGACCAGATCGAGAAGCTCCCCAAGCACCGGGGGGAGCTTCTCCTACCGACGCATGGCACCGGGTGCCTGACCTCTCAGGCAGCGCTCAAGCAATGGAACCGTCGCAACGAGTTGATGGCCGAGGCGGCCGAGAAGGCGGCCGTAATCGCCGACTGGCTGGGGGCCCTGCCCTACCCGGCGGCGCGGCTGCGCGACGCCTGGCTTCGCTTCCTCTGGCATCAGATGCATGATGATCTCACCGGCACCAGTATTCCGGCGGCCTATCGATTCTCCTGGAACGACGAGTTGCTGGCCTCAAACCAGTTCACTTCGGTGCTGACTCAGTCGATAGGTGCCATCGCAGCGGGCCTCGATACCCGTACCGAAGGCCTGCCCCTAGTCGTGTTCAACCCTCTGTCCGTGGAGCGTCAGGACGTCGTGGAGGCCCGGTTGCCCTGGTCTGGGGCTCCGCCCGCAGCACTCAGCGTCAGAGCGGCTGACGGTGAGGAGCACGTCGCCCAGATCACGGGCAACTCCGACGAAGAGCTGGTCGTGGCCTTTCTGGCCCGGGTCCCGCCCCTTTCGGTACAGGTGTTCGAAATCCTCGAGGGCGAGGCCGGCGGAACCTCGGCGAACGATCTTCGTGTCACCGACAGCGGCCTCGAGAATGCGTTCTACAAAGCCGAGATCGATGCCAATGGTGATCTGGCCAGCCTCTTCGGCAAAACGCTCGACCGGCAGCTCCTGTCCGCTCCTTCCGGACTCGAGCTGTTGCACGATCGCTCGGCTCGCTGGCCGGCGTGGGAGGTGTTGTTCGAGGATGTCTCGAGCCGTGCAGCGCAGCGGGTATCGGCACCCGTCAGCGCTCGAATCATCGAGACCGGACCGGTCAGGTGCAGCCTCGAAGTACGCCGGCAGACAGCGGGATCCCTCTTCACCCAGCGCTTTTCCTTGACTGGAGGCGACTCCGGCAAGCGGTTGGAAGTCCTCAACGAAGTGAATTGGAGGACGAGAGGAAGACTTCTCAAGGCGGTCTTTCCGGTCACGACTCCTTGCCCCGAGGCCACCTACGACCTCGGGCTCGGTATCATCGAGCGCGGCAACAATCGCCGCGAGCGCTACGAAGTGCCGGCCCAGCAGTGGGCAGATCTCTCGTCGGCGGAGGCCGGCTGCGGGCTCTCGGTGCTCAACGACTCGAAGTACGGTTGGGACAAGCCTGACGACTCCACCCTTCGCCTCTCACTGCTGCGCTCGCCCAGGGTGATCCGCAAGTTCCGTCATCAGGGCTACCAGGACCTCGGGCACCACCGATTCACCTACGCCCTGTACGGACATGCTGGCGATTGGAGCGAGGCCGACACCGTCTGGCAGGCGGCACGTTTGAATCAGCCACTGATGGCCTTCTGCACCCAACCCCACTCCGGGCCCCTTGGCAGGGGGCTCACATTTCTGGAGACGGACGACCGTGGCGTCAACGTGCGCTCAATGAAGCGGGAGGAAGCTGGGCAGCGAACCGTGATTCGGCTACAGGAGACTTCAGGTGCCCGGCACGACTCCGTTCAACTCGCCTTCCCCACAGAGGTCCGAAGCGCGATGGAGGTGGACGGTTGCGAAGAGGACCTGGCACCGGCTCGGCTTCACGAGGGTCGGGTGCTGACCGCGATCGAGCCCTTTCAGCCGACGGCCGTGGCACTCGAGATCGCTCCCCCGAACACGACCCTTGCCCCACCCGGGTGCGAACCGGTCCATCTGCCTTGGAATCTCGCGGCGACGAGCGCCCAGAACCAACCGACCGGTCCAGGTTTGGACCGCAGAGGGCACTCGATCCCGGCCGAGCTGTTCCCGCAGATTCTGTTCTCGGGCGGGATCGAGTTTCGGCTCGGCCCGGCATTGAGCGGCTCGCTGAATGCCTTGGTCTGCCGAGGCCAGACGATCCAGCTACCCTCGGGAAACTTCAACCGAATCCACTTGCTGGCCGCCTCGGTCGGCGGCATCCAGGACCACACATTGCGCTTGGGGAGGAGAGAATCGAGAGTGCGCTTCCATGGATACAGCGGGTGGTTGGAGTCCTGGCTGGAATCGACGAGTTGGCCCTTCCACCTCCCGACCCTGGAACCGGGCTCCGTGCGACCACAGGCCCCGCCTGTCGCCTGGTATGCCACTCATCGACACGATTCCCATGGCTCGGACGAGCCCTACGTCTTCTGCTACTTCTACCATCATTGGCTCGACCTGGAACAGGAACACCTGACGATCGAGTTACCAGAAGCCGAGGACGTGCGGATCTTCGCCCTCACCCTGGCCAAAGAGGCGATCAGCGACACGAGGTCGTCTGGAGTCGAGCCGAACTGATCTGCTCTTAGTCGGGGTTGCCGTTGGTAGAGCCTGGCGGACGCTCCCAGGTGGCGGAATCCTCGTCGAAGGCCGGGAGCGTGACCTCCTCACCCAGACTCTCTTTGACCCGGTGCTCCCACAACCAGGAGTACTTCAGAAAGACGCCGAACGCTTGCAGGCCGCACACAACCAGGCCGTGGAGACCGTCGAGGAAGCCTCCCTGGAGGAAGTAGGTGCGAAAGAACCTCCAGGTCGGGCGCCCACCGATCTCCAGAAACCCTGCCTTCTTGCCCTCCCGATAGCCCTGGGCGGCTCCCCACTCGGCATAGTTGAGGAATTTCTCGAAGTACTGCTCGACGGAACGGTAGGTGTAGTGGTCGAGGGGATGTCGTAGCGTCGGAGTGGGCGGCTCGATGTCGAGATCGGCGTGGACGCGGCGATTCGGATAGCGACCGTGCGCCTTGTCGAACAACCGGATCACCTTGTCGGTCGACCAGCCGGAATGTCGGATCGCCTTGCCCAGAACGATGTTCTGCCGACGGAGGTAGTATCCCTTGGCGGTGGGCCCCTCGATCAGTAGCTTCAGGATCTCATTGGCCAGGGGTTCCGTTACCCTCTCATCGGCATCGAGAATCAGCACCCAGTCGAATTGAACCTTGTCCAACGACCAGTTCTTCTGAGCCGCCGATCCAAAGTACTCGCGCTCGAGAATCTGGACCGGGAACTCTCGTGCGTACTCCAGGGTGCGGTCGGATGAGAAGGAATCGACGACCAGGATCTCGTCCGCCCACAGCACCGAGCGCAGACAGTCCGCGATGTTGACCTCTTCGTTGTAGGTCGTGATGACGACAGACAACATGAGCCTACCCGGGGTGGCGCGCAGGGCCTCGATCGACTCGTCGGACCTGGCTTCACGTTGCTTCATTTTCGATCAGTATCCGCTCGATGCTCTGGGCCCTGCCGGTGACCTCATCGACCTCGATGACGACGCCAGCCAAACGAACGTCCTTCTTCGCCACCTCCATTGGAACTCGCCGCTGCAGCAGAAAGCGCTTCAGCACTTTCTCCGAGCGCATGCCGATAATCGACTGATAGGGCCCTGTCATTCCCACATCGGTAATAAACGCTGTGCCCTCGGGCAGCAGCCGCTCATCAGCCGTCGGCACGTGGGTATGGGTCCCGACAACTCCCGAGACCCGCCCATCCAGGTAGAGGCCGAGAGCCTGCTTCTCGCTTGTTGCCTCGGCGTGGAAGTCAACCAGAATGACCCTGACCTCGGGGTTCAGCTCGCCGAGGAGGCGATCGGCCACCTTGAAGGGCGACTCCAATGGTTTCATGAATACCTGGCCTTCGAGGTTGATGGTGGCGACGGGGATGCCCGACGCGGTCTCGCCGACAAAAACACCCCGCCCGGGATTGCCCTCCGGATAGTTGGCTGGCCGCAGTAGGCGCGGATTCTCCTCGAGAAGCGCCAGGCCTTCCTTCTTGTCCCAGATATGGTTGCCGCTCGTGCAACAGTCCACCGGCAGGTTCTCGAGCTCGGCGAGTACCTCGGGGGTCACACCGAAACCACCCGCCGAGTTCTCGACGTTGACCACCACGTAGTCGGCCCTGTGCTTGTCCACCAGCCCGGGAAGCAGGCGGAGGAGGGCCACCCTACCCGGCTTGCCGACCACGTCACCAACGAAGAGGAGGATCATTTGGCGTACTCGATGGAGCGAGTCTCCCGAATGACTGTCACTTTGATCTGTCCCGGATAGGTCAGCTCGTTCTCGACCTTCTGCGCGATATCGCGGGACAACCAGGTGGCTTTCTCATCGCTCAAACGCTTCGAGTCCACGATGACCCGAATCTCTCTGCCGGCCTGGATCGCGAAGCTCTTTTGCACGCCCTTGAAACCAGAGGCGATCTCCTCGAGCTTCTCGAGGCGCTTGACGTAGGTCTCCAACACCTCCCGGCGGGCTCCGGGGCGAGCCGCGGAAAGGGCGTCGGACGCCGTCACGAGGACCGCCTCGACCGTCTCCGGATCGTAGTCACCGTGATGGCAGGCCATGGCATGAATCACTTCTTCGCTCTCTCCGTACTTGCGCAGCAGATCGATGCCGATCTCGACGTGAGTGCCCTCCATCTCGCGGTCCACCGCCTTGCCGATGTCGTGCAGCAGTCCAGCCCGTCGCGCCACGGGGATGTTGGATTTGAGCTCGGCCGCCATGGTCGAAGCGAGGAACGAGACCTCCTTGCTGTGTTGCAGTACGTTCTGGCCGTAGGAGGTCCGATAGCGCAGGCGCCCGAGGAGCTTCTGCAACTCGGGATGCACGTTCGGAATGTTCAGCTCGAGAAGGGCCGCCTCCCCTTCCTGCTGCACCCGCACCTCGAATTCGGCTTTCACCTTCTCCACAACTTCTTCGATACGCGCCGGGTGAATGCGGCCGTCGGCGATCAGCCTCTCGAGGGAGACGCGGGCGACTTCGCGCCGGTAGGGGTCGAAGCCGGAGAGGATCACGGCCTCGGGTGTGTCATCGACGATCAGGTCGACGCCGGTCGCCATCTCCAGGGCGCGGATATTGCGCCCTTCCCGTCCGATGATGCGGCCCTTCATCTCATCGCTGGGCAGCATCACCACCGACACCGTGGCCTCTGCCACGTAGTCGGAAGCGCCCCGCTGGACCGCCATTCCGATGATTCTCTGCGCCTGTTTGCTGGCCTGCTCGCGGGCCTCGTCCTCGATGCGCTTGACCATGTGGGCCGCTTGCATCCGAGCCTCTTCCTGCATCATGTTCTTCAGCTCGTCGACGGCCTGCTGGGCCGTCAGACCGGCGATCTGCTCCAACCGCTGGCGACCCGTCGAGAGAACGTTCTCGAGCTCTTCCTGCTGTCGAGTCAGCTGCTGATCACGATCGGCCAGGGACCGTTCGCGTGAGGTGAAGTCCTTCTCCTTGGCGACCAGCTCATCGAGCCGCTTCTCCAGATTGTCTTCCTTCTGGGAGAGACGCCTCTCGAGCGCTTCCAACTCTCCGCGGTGCTTGCGAGAGACCTTCTCGAACTCGCCTCGCGCCTGCAGCAGCTTCTCTTTGGCGGCGAGGTCGGCCTCGCGTAGCTTCGTCTCTTTCTCGCGCTCGGCTTCTTCCAGGACTTTCGCCGCTTGGCGGTTCGCCTGTGCGGTCGTCTGCTGGGCCGCCCGGCGCAGACCGAACCACCAGATAGCGAGCGCGGCAATCGCCACCAGGGCAGCCGCAAGAACTGTCATATAGGTATCCACCGTTGGACCCCCTGTGCGGAAGCCAAGGTGAGTACGGGGAAGATCCGACTCCCTTCCCATCCCCTGGGAAGGAAATCAGCATCCCCCGCGTAGCCGTGTGGGTCTTTTCGTTTAGAACCTGGCCCTCACCAGGTGGGTGTCCGCTCTATGAGCCGTTAGCGTCCCCGTCGTGTCGGGGCTGGCACAGGCGCCATGGAAGAAAGACTCCCTCGAATATGCTGTTGGTTCTACAA
>Ga0316193_10000488_pt1 | contig 24626 bp, 21 predicted proteins | sample MerIslsedime2_MG_FD_207735 | JGI IMG/M metagenome (GOLD analysis project Ga0316193, IMG submission 207735) | Coastal sediment microbial communities from Maine, United States - Merrow Island sediment 2 | ecosystem: Environmental > Aquatic > Marine > Coastal > Sediment | place: USA: Maine... | reverse complement strand
CCTCGAGGAGTCCGTCGAGGCTCTCGCGCCGGCCGCCGCCAAGGGCGGAGCGGTCGGTGGACTGCGGGCGGCCAGGGCGGGAATCAGCATGGCGCCCCGCATTCTCGAGTTCGCCAGGGCGCGCAACGAAGCCCTGCTCGAAGTCGGCATGGGACCGGGCGAGTACACATGGATTTATTGGCTCACTTACCATGCCTGGCTCGGCCACCCGGTTGGTGAATCGATGTTGAACGACATCATGGAAGCGCGTTCCGAGTCGGACGGCTCGATGCAGATGCACATCGATGGCATGGACACCGAGCATATGGAGTGGCAGCTGCGTCGTGACCTCGAGGCAATGCTGCGCAACCTCGAGAGCGAGATTGCGGCCGACCCAGAGCGAGCTGAGCTGAAGGAGCTGGTGGCGAGCGAGCTCGCGGCCATCGATGCCGATTCGAGCCGGATGCCGTGGCCGGAGGGGCTGCCGGAGGTTTTCGTGGTCGGGCTCGACCCGCACCGCCCCCGATTCGAGGAGACCTATTCTCCAGCCACAAATCCGTTCGAGCTGCTCCAACTCGATTCCGGCCCCCACGGCGTCACAATAGAGTAAAGAGTAAAGTGTTAAGAGTAAAGATCTTAACCATTAACCCTTTACTCTTGACTACTCTCCGCGAAAGCGCTGTCATCCTGTGAGGTGAGTCACCTCCGCACCATGCGCAGAAGAAAGCGGTAATATCTGCCTCGGGGGTACGCTTGATGGTCGATTCTGAAGGACGCATCCGCCTCAACCCTGACATCGACAAGATCGTCTGTTCGGTGACCGGCAAGGCCTATGACCCACAGGGTTTCACCCGGCCGATCGGTCTCTGTTCCTGTTGTAAGGCGCCGGGCAAACCGCTGGTGGTTGTCTACAAGCTGGAGGAGATCCGACAGCGGATCGAGAAGGAGGGATGGGGCAAGGGCCCGGGCATCTGGCGCTATGGCGCGGTGCTTCCGGTACTTGGCATGCCGTGGCGGTACGCCCCCGATGTCGGTCTGACCCGGGCGGTTCGACACGAGGCCCTCGGTGGAATGAACGGTGTCGATCTTTACCTCAAGAACGAAGGCACGAATCCCTCAGGGAGCTTCAAGGACCGTGGTCTCGCGGTCGGAATCGCCCTCGGCGTTGCCTGCGGCGCGAAACGTTTCTGTCTCCCCACCCAGGGCAATGCGGGGGTCGCGTCGAGCCTGTTCTCGACCCGGCTGCACCTCCCTGGTTGCCTGGTCTACATGCCCGAGGGCTACCAGGGCAACATCTACCATCGCGAGGCCGAATTCTTCGGCGCCGAGGTTCGTTTTGCCGGCGAAAATATCGCTGCCTCGGGGAAGATCATGCGCGAGGCTTTCGCCGACCAGCTCGCGAGCGGTGAGCTGGTGGATATGTCGACCTTCTTCGAACCCGGCCGACTCGAGGGCAAGAAGACGATGGGTTTCGAGATCGTAGAAAACTTCAGCCCTACCACCCTGCCCGACTGGATCCTCTACCCGACCGGTGGTGGGACGGGGCTGGTGGGCATCTGGAAGGCTTTCCAGGAGCTGGCCGCGCTCGGTGGGTTGAATCCGGCCAAGCATCGGCTTCCGCGCATGGTGGCCGTGCAGTCGGAAAACTGTGCGCCGGTGGTGGAGTCGTTCGCGCGCGGCCTCGACTACGTCGAACCCGTGCAGTCCAAGGGCACGATCGCCGACGGGCTCGATGTCCCCGGAGCGATCATGGGTCATGGCATCCTGGCCACAATCCGCGAGTCGAACGGCACCGCGGTGGCGGTTCCCGAGTCGGGGATCCTCGACGCGTTCAAGACCCTTGGCCAATACGGTCAGGCGGCGAGCTACGAAAGCGCGGCTGTGTTTGCCGCTCTGCGCCGGCTCCGTACCGACGGCGTGATTGGCGTCGGCGCCAAGGTGCTTCTGCTGATGACCGCAAGCCATCTCATCTCGCTCGCTCAGCAGCCGAAGTAGATATGCGGCTCTAGGAGCTACCGGCCTCCGCCCCCACGGCCGAGATTGCAGGCCGCTGCGCTGTTCTTCTCTAGGTACCGCTGGTGGTACTCCTCGGCGCGCCAGAAGCTCGGGGCTTCCTCGATCACGGTCGCGACTGGGCGCGACAACTCGCCGCTGGCATCGAGTCGCTCTTTCGAGGAGAGCGTCTGCTCCTCCTGTTCGGGCGAGTGAAAGAAGATCACCGACCGGTACTGGTCGCCGATGTCGGGTCCCTGGCGGTTGAGCTGGGTCGGATCGTGCATCTCCCAGAAGGCGTCGAGCAGGGCTTCGTACGACACCTGCGCCGGGTCGTACTCGATCTCGACGACCTCGGCGTGGCCGGTGCCGCCCGAACAGACTTCTCGATAGCTCGGGTTCTCTTTGTGGCCTCCGGCATAGCCGACCGCTGCGTCGGTCACCCCGTCGATCCTTCGAAATGCCGCCTCCACTCCCCAGAAACATCCCGCACCGAATGTCGCTTTCGCCATGCCTTACCTCCGGATTGGAACAACAGAATTCAATCTCGCACTCTTCCACACGCGGCTCTGGAACTTCGCGGAGTAAAGAGTAAAGAGTAAAGAGTCAAGGGTGAAGCTCGTCCGCGTTCCAGGTCAACGAAGGGTGCTCTTGACTCTTCACTCTTAACCCTTAACTTGCTTCGGGATCGATTCCACTCCCGTGGCCACCCTTGCAGGTCCATCGATCGAAAAAGGCGCCCCTTTCGGGGCGCCGTGTTGAGTGCGATATGTGCTTCGACGCGCTACTTCGTCCAGTTGGGCAACCTGCCCGGCGTCCACGGGGCGCCGGCGGCTTCGAGCTGGCTCTCGAAGGCTTCGAGGTCGGAGGCGAGCGCCTGCAACCGGTCGAGCTCCTTCGAGAACGCGTCGGCGGCCCACTCATAACCGTCCTTCTTGGTCTGGGTCGGCGCCGAAGTGGTGTCCCACTGCGAGCGGACGATGCGATTCACCCGCTCCGAGATCGATGGAGGCGTGAAGACGTTGCGGTCCTCCCTCGTTTCGTCGCCGTTGAGCTCGACCAGGATGTCGTTGAGCTCGGTCTGCAGGCGTTGTGACTCGGCGAGCAGGGCGGTGTCGGCACCGGGCGTGTCGTAGAGCGCCTTGCGGGTATGGGCGAGGCGGCTTTCTGCTTCAGATGCCCACTTGGCGGCGCCGCGGAAGGCGCGCTCGAGATCCCACGCCTTCTGCTGGAAGGCCTGGACCTCGGCGAGATCGTCAGTCTTGAAGGTGTTGATCCCCAGCTCGACGACCTCGAACTTCTGCGGCTGACCGAGGTCGGTCGTCACGCCGTCGATCGTGTTCGACATCGTCACGATGTAGGTGCCGGGCATCGCAAGAGGGCCGACAGGGTCGCTCATCCAGAATGGACGATCGCTGCCCTTCTTGATCGAGGTTGGTCGTGCGCTCGGATAGCGGAGATCCCAGGTTGCCCGGTGCATGCCCTTCTTGGTTGTGCCGTCAATGCGGCGCACCACGTCGCCGGCATTGTCACGGACGGTGAAGAAGACCTTGGGATCGAGCTGTTCTTCTTCGACGCGGAGCTGGTCGTAGGTTGGGATTTTTGGAGCTTCGCCGTCCTTGATGGCCTTCTTTTCGGCCTCGATGCGTTGGTCCTCGAGGGTCTTGTAGCCGTCCTTCAAATAGTAGGTGAAGGTGGCGCCGAAGGGCGGGTTTTTAGCGGTGAAGAAAGTTTCGCCCCGATTGACGACCCGCGTATTCATCTCGACATAACGCAGGGCGTCCTTGGCCGGGAAGAGGATTGCCTCCTGCTCTAGCGCCGCCTCTGAAACCTCCCGCAGCGGCGTGTAGTCATCGAGGATGTAGAAACCTCGCCCGAAAGTGCCGAGGGCGAGGTCATTCTCGGTTCGGTGGATGTCGATGTCACGGACCTGGATGGTGGGCAGCCCGCCCTTGAGGCGGATCCAGTGCGAGCCCTCGTCGACCGTGAAGTACAGACCGAACTCGGTGCCCACAAACAACAGCTCTGCCTTGACGTGGTCCTGCATCAACGAGTAGACGATCTCGCGATCCGGCAGATCGCCGGTGATCGAGCTCCAGGTCTGACCGCGGTCGCGGCTGACGAAGACGTAGGGTTTGTAGTCGGCCTGTTTTTTGTTGTTGAAGGTTGCATAGACGGTGTCGGCGTCATGTACCGAGGCCTCGAGGCGGCTGACGTAGGTCATCTTCGGCACGCCGGATACCTGGTCGATCGCGCGCCAGTTGGCGCCGCCGTCCTCGGTCACCTGGATCAGGCCATCGTCGGTGCCGACGTAGATCAGACCTTCGACCAATGGCGACTCGGTCAGCGAGACGATGTTGCCGTAGTTCGAGGTCGACATGTTCTTGGCGACCGCGTCAATGCTCTGGATCTTGCCGAAGACCGGCAGCGAGTTGGGGTCTATCTGGCGGCTGAGATCGGGGCTGACCGCGGTCCACGAGTTGCCGTGGTCGTCCGAGCGGTAGAGCCGCTGGCAGGCGAAATAGAGCCGCGAGGGAGAGTGTGGGCTGATCATCAGGGGCGAATCCCAGTTCCAGCGGTGGGCGGCCTCGCCGGGTTCCTCCTGCGGCTGGATGTCTACCGATTCGCCACTCGCGCGATCGTAACGAACGAGTTCGCCGTACTGTGCCTCGCTGTATACGATGTCGGGGTTGGTCGGGTCGACCACGGTCTCGTAACCGTCACCGCCGCGGGTAATGAAGTAATCCTCGTTCGAGATCCCCGAGCTGTAAAGGGTTCGCGAAGGTCCTCCCATCGAGTTGTTGTCCTGGGTACCGCCGTAGACGTAGTAGAAGGGCTTCGAGTTATCCACCGAGACCCGGTAGAACTGGGTGATCGGGAAGTTCTCGAAGAATCGGTAGTTCTTGCCAAGGTCGAATGTCTCGTAGATACCGCCGTCGCAGCCGACGATGAAGTGATCCGTGTTGTCGGGATCGATCCACAGGGCGTGGTTGTCGACGTGCTTGTTTCTCTTGAAGAGTCGATTGAAGGTCTTGCCGCCGTCAAAGGTCACCTGCAGCAGGGTGTCCATCGCGTAGACCCTGTTCGGGTCCTTGGGATCGGCGATGAACTCGTTGTAGTACTGCGGGCTTCCGGAGACATAGTCCGACATCTTCGACCAGCTCTCGCCACGGTCGGTCGAGCGGAAGGTGCCGCCCTTGCCGCGCTGGGCCTCGATGACCGCGTAGACGTAATCCGGGTTGGCGGGTGAAACGGCGATGCCGATTTTTCCCTTATCCACCTTGGGCAGGCCCTCTGTAACCTTGCGCCAGTTGGCGCCGGCATCGGTCGATTTGTAGATCGCCGACTCGGGTCCGCCATCGACCAACGTGTAGACGTGGCGCCGCCGTTGATAGGACGCGGCGTAAAGTACGTCGGGGTCGCGCGGGTCCATGTGGACCTCGTTGACGCCGGTGTCATCGGAGACGTGGAGGACGCGCTCCCATGTGGCGCCGCCGTCGGTGGTCTTGTAGACGCCGCGCTCTCCACCGGACCGCCACAGCGGTCCCTGAGAAGCCACGTAGACCACGTTCGAGTCGCGCGGGTCGATGGTGATCATGCCGATGTGCTCGGACTCCGGGAGACCCACGTTCTCCCAGTTCTGGCCGCCGTCGAGGCTCTTGTAGACTCCGTCACCGAAGGCCACCGAGCGCTGGCTGTTGTTCTCGCCCGTTCCCACCCATACCACGTTCGGGTTGTTGGGGTCGAGGGTCACGCAGCCGATCGAGTAGGAATCTTCCTTGTCGAATATCGGCTCCCATGTGGTTCCCGCGTTCACGGTCTTCCACAGATTGCCGGAGGCGGTCGCCACGTAGATGATGTGGTGCGCGTCCTGCTGGACCGCGAAGTCACTCACCCGGCCCGAGTTGATGGCCGGTCCGATGTTGCGCATTTTGAGGCCGGAGAAGGTCGCCGCCGACATCGGGGCGTCGTCTTTCTTCTCCGGTTCTTCGGTCGCCTTCTTCTTCGCCACGGCCGGTGTTGCCGCCAGCGCGAGCACCATCATCAGGATCCAAAATCTCTTCATCAGTATCCTCCCTCGTCGGATTGATCGGTGACGCGCCTGAAGTCGGTCTCATGACCGCAGCAGCGCCCCCCGCAGCGCTCGCGAATGTAACATGAAAGAACGACGGACGCGAAACCCTGCCGTGACCATTTTGGTAGCCTTGAAAGGGGTCTCGAATGAGCAAACGTCGCTTTGAACACGCCAACAACCCGGTCTTCACCTGCGCGGAGGCCGTGCTGTTGTTGCCCTTTGGGCGACGGTCCTTCCTGCCCGCGATCGTCGATGCATATGGAGGCGAAGCGGTGACGCTCGACGAGACCACCGACCGGGAGGTTTTTCGGCTGACCGCGACGACGTCCGACATCACTCTGGTCTACCCGGGGATGGGGTCGCCGGCCGCCGCCAACGCCCTCGAAATGGTGGCTGCCTCGGGCGCGAAGAGGGTCGTGGTCTTCGGGGCCTGCGGTGGGGTGGTGGAGGAAATCGGTGTCGGCGAGCTGGTGGTTGCGACCGGCGCGGTCCGTGGTGAGGGCACCTCGGCCTACTACGCACCCCCCGGTTTTCCCGCTGCATTCGACCCTCTGATGACAGCCCGTCTCTGGGAGACCGCCTCAGGGTCTGGGGTTCAGGCTCACCGAGGAGTAGTCTTTACAACCGACGCCGGATATCGCCAGGGCCCGGAGATCTACGAGGACTGCCGCGGAATGGTGATCGGGGTCGAGTCCGAGTGTGCCGCGGTCGCCGTCGTCAGCGTCTCGCTCGGTCTCCGGGCGGGTGCCCTTCTCTTCTGCACCGACAACGTGACCCTGCCCCGCGAGGACGATCACGGGTATCGAGGTCTCAGAGACCCGCGCGTCAAGCGGGGCTTCGAAGCCGGCGTCGAAACCGCGATTGCGGTCCTCTCGGCGCCGATTGAGTAATGCAAAGTCAGTAGTCAACTCATCATTTTGCAGTAGTCATCGGGCAAGAGGGCGCAGAAAAACCCGTGCCCGTCTCCGTATCCGTATCCGAAGATAATTGGTGAGGAGTTAAGACCTCGAACGGGCACGGAGACGGAGACGGAGACGGAAACGCGGTAACCCTGTCCGGGGATTCTACGTATCTCATTATGAATGGACTACTTCGACACCCTCCGCAGCAACGGCTGGCTCGCCGATCCCGGTGAACGGGTGAGGGTGGTGGCGATCCACGGCGATAGGTGCCTCATCAATTGGGGACGGCCCTGTTCCTGTGACCCACGCCTCGTGCTGTCGGCCGACACCCTCCCGCGAAAGGCGAAGGAAAAAGACAACGATCTCCCGTTGCTCGACGCGGCGTCTGGCGAGTAAGCCCTGCCACCCACCCGGGTTCAGGGCACAGGGTGCAGGGCGCAGGTCCCACCCACCCCCCCTGACGGAAGAAGGAGGGGACTTAGCTTTTCGTGAACCCTGAACCCTGAACCCTGTGCCCTGAACCCGGGTTGGCGGGTGGCAGCTGGTGTAGCATGTGCGCACCAAAATCGAGGAGTTCAGCATGCGTTGGAAAGGCGGGCGCCGGAGTCAGAACGTCGAGGATCGGCGGGGAACACGAATGGGACGCGGAGCGGCAGTCGGCGGTGTCGGCGGGCTGGGCTTCCTGATCATCGTGGTTCTCTACATGCTTCTCGGAGGAGATCCGGCCCAGCTCGTGGAGCAGATGCCGCAGGCCGGTGGACCGTCGGCTTCAACCTCGACCGGACCGCCACCACCCGGGCAAGAAGAGCTGGCGGATTTCGTTTCGGTGGTGCTGGCAGACACCGAGGACACCTGGAACCCGATCTTCGCGTCGATCGGACGCCAGTACGAGGAACCGAAGCTGGTCCTCTTCTCCGGCCAGGTACAGTCGGCCTGCGGGATGGCCGGGGCGGCGATGGGCCCGTTCTACTGCCCTGGTGACCACAAGCTCTACATCGATCTCGCCTTCTATGACGAGCTCCAGCGTCGGTTCCGTGCGCCGGGCGATTTCGCCCAGGCCTACGTCATCGCGCACGAGGTCGGTCACCACGTCCAGAACCTGCTCGGCATCAACGACGAGGTGCAAACGATGCAGCGGCGGGTGAGCAAGACCGAGGCCAACGAGTTGTCGGTACGGCTCGAGCTGCAGGCGGACTGCATGGCAGGCGTTTGGGGCTATCACACGCAGCGGGCGCGCAACATGCTCGAGGCGGGGGATCTCGAGGAGGCCCTCAACGCCGCAAGCGCCATCGGTGATGACCGCATCCAACGCGAGAGCACCGGCAGGGTAGTTCCCGACAGCTTCACCCACGGCAGTTCGGCACAGCGTGTGAAGTGGTTCCGCACCGGCTTCGAATCGGGAGATGTTGCCGCCTGCGACACCTTCCGGGTTGCGAATCCTTAGCCCTTTTGTAGGCGGGTCCTTCAGGGCCCGCCAACGAATGCCTCAACGCCCTTCTCGCGCGTCCTAAAGGACGCACCTCCCCAGGGGTTATTTCCTCGATATCTCTCCGAGCAGGTTTCGGCCAAGAATCGCTGACGCTGACAACACCGCGCCGAAGAGCGCTCCGGCCACGCCAGCGGTGCAGACGTCCTGCCCAGTGAGGTAGAAGCCCTTGAGACCAGTCTTTGGCCGCAGGGCCCGCTCGCGGAAGCGGGCGGGCGTGTGATCCAACCCGTAGATCTCGCCCTTGTCATAACCGCCGAAATGGCGGGTCGATAGCGGTGTCGACAGCTCAGAGTAGGCGATCTTGCCGGCGACCTGGGGCACTTCTCGTTCCAATACTTCGATCAGCCGGCTCGAGAGATCCTCCTTGATCGCCTCGTAATCCTCGCCACGCTTCATCCACTTCGTGTCCTCCCACTGTTGGAAGCGGTGGTAGGGAGCGATGCTCACGACCTCGATGGTGGCCTTACCGGGGTGACGGTTGCCAAAGTCGGGGTCCTTGGCCGACGGAAAGGAGATATAGACCATCGGTAGTGGCGCCTCGGCGTCGGCCAGATATCGCGCGAGGTCGCCGTCCTGGTCGGGGCTGTGATAGACCCACAGATTGGAGCGGCCGAGACCGAGCTCTTCATCAGTCGCGTCAAAGCCTAGATAGAGACAGACGTGAGACGCAGACCGCTCGGTCCGCTGCAGCGTCGCGCGGAGTGCCTCGCGCCCGGGAGAGCTCTCGGGGAGCAGGTGTTCGACGGTGTTGGGGACCCCGGCGTCGCTGATCACCAGGGGCGCCCTGATCTCGCCGCCTTTGGCCATTCGGACTCCGACCGCGCGTCCGCCCTCGATCATCACCGAATCGACGTCCGCGTTGACGACGACGTCGCCGCCGGCACTTTCGATAACCGGTGCCACCGATTCGGCGATCCTCGACGCGCCCCCAATCGGATAGGCGGCGCCGCCGAGGTAGTGGTTGAAGATCATGGCGTGGATGACAAAGCTCGCCTGCGAGGGTGGCAAGCCATGGTCGCCGAACTGGGCGGCGAGCACCGCTTTCAGTGTTGGGTTGTCGGTGACTCCGTCCAGGACCTCGCCAAGCGTCTTGCCGGAGTGGCGGAGGAATCGGCGTCTCATCCAGGGGCCGGCCACCAGTGCGGCCGGGCCGGGGAGTGCCTTTTCGGCGAAAAAGGTCCGGGCGCCGCCGATCGCGTCCCGCACCTGTTCGAGGTAGCGATCGATGTTGGACGCTTCATCAGGGAAGTACGAGTGCATCCGCTCACGCCAGGCGTCGCGGCCGGTGACGTACTCCCACCGTTGGTCGCCGATGACCACGGTGTCGTAGACTTCGCCCATTGGCTCCCACCCGAGCGAGCCGTCGCTGATCTCGTCGCACAGCCGTCGAATCATCGAGTTCTCGCGGTGCACCTGTCCGACGTAGTGGACGCCGACATCCCAGTCCCAGTCCTCACGGCTGAACGCGTGAGTGAATCCGCCCGCCTTGGTGTGGCGTTCCAGCACCAGAACCCGCTTGTCGGCGTGTTTGGCGAGCAGGGCCGCAACACCGAGACCACCGATGCCGGAGCCGATGACGATGACGTCGTAGTTGCCGTCGTCCTTCCAAGCCGCATATGGAGTACCGGTTTTTTTCATGGCTCCAACTTCTCCTTGACCGAGCTCAACTTGGCGTCCATCGAGGGTTCGCGATCAACGCGGGTTCCGAGGCGGAGATTGGTGGCAATGCGCGGTACGCCCATCTCATGCAGCTGTTCGTGGCAGGCTTTGAGAGCGTTCATCACCAGGTCCCAGTCGCCCTCGACGTTGGTGCCGTTGGCGTGCAGTCTCGGCTTGAGGCCGTGCTCGATGAAGACCTTTTCGCAGGCCGCGACATAGCTCGACAGCGACAGCCCGACCCCGAGCGGGATGATGCTGATGTCTGCAATGGCTTTCATCGGTGTCACCTCGGCGAATAGCATACGCGTTCCCCAATCCGATCCCGATCCCGATCCCGAATCCCCTCATCGGATGCGGACTCGGGTACATGTATCCTCTTTCGTCATGGAACGCGCTCTCGAACTCTGGCTCGTCCGCCACGGCGAAACAACGTATTCGGCCTCGAAACGTGTGGCCGGCTGGAGCGATCCGCCGTTGACCGACAATGGCCGGAATCAAGCCGAGGCCCTGCGATCGGTGATCGACGGGCGGCAGTTCGCAGGTGTGTGGTCCTCGGATCTTCAACGGGCGGTGGAGAGCGCCCGCATCGCGTGGGGAGAGCCGAGTACCGATAAGCGTTTGCGAGAGTGCAACTTCGGGGCGCTCGAGGGCTGCACCTATGAGGAGGCGGATTCCACCTACGCCGAGGTCTTCCACGAGTTCCGCAATTTCCAGGCACCGGACGGGGAGTCGCACGAATCTTTTCGGAGCCGTGTCCACGAATTCGTTGACGCTCTCGAACCCGGGGACCACCTGCTCTTCGTCCACGGTGGGGTCATCCGGATCCTGATCCAGGACCTCGGGGTGGACCGATTCATCCCCACCGGGAGCCTGGTCGGCCTCGACTGGGCCGCGCAGGAGGTTCTCTTCGTGCGCGAACCCGGGAATACCAGACCCGCGGATTGATTTTCGTCTGACATGAGCCTGCGTCGTCCGCTCCTGCCGATTGCGATGGTCTTTCTGATGGGATGGTTGGTTTCTCCGGCCGTCGCCCAGGAGGAGACCAGGGTCAAAGCGCGCCTGGTCGCCGGCACCTCGACGATCGAACCGGGGTCGACATTCTGGCTCGGTGTTCACTTCGAAATCGAGGATGGTTGGCATATCTACTGGCGCAACCCGGGCGGGGCGGGGCTGACCACCGCCATCGAGGTCGATCTGCCCGCAGGATATGTCGCCGGCCCTCTGCAGTGGCCGCTGCCGATCGCCTTTGTGCAGAGTGAAGGTATCCCCGGATACGGATACGAGGGTTCGGTGGTGCTTGCTTCTGAAGTCACCGCCCCGAACGACATCGACCGGTCGCAGCCAGGGATGGCGCGAGCGAAAGTTTCGTGGTTGGCGTGTAAGGGCGTGTGTGTCCTTGGCTCTGCTGACCTCGAAGCCTCGCTGTCGAAGCTGCCGGTGGACCCGGTCTTTCGGCAGTGGGCCGGTCAGCTGCCCAGTTCTTCCGAAATCAGTGACCCTCCGTTCAGCCTTTCGGCGACCGGTGGGCTTGGCGATGGGGTCATTACCCACTGGCTGCGGTGGACAGAGGCGCCGCCTACGGTTGAGTGGTTTCCAGACCCGTCCGATGCCCTCGAGATCGGCGATGTTCGGATTCAGACACGCGGCGGGCTGACCCGTATCGACGTCGCGGTGAAATCAAGAAAAGGCGCCTCGGGATCGATCGACGAGCTTCCATCCCTGGTTGTCGTCACCGGCGACGACGGTGAACGGAGGGGTTGGGAGATGTCCGTAGAATTGACGAATAACTGAGCTCAAGGAGAAAAGATGAAACATGTGATGACGGGCGTAATGATTGTATTGGCCGCAATGGGAGCGGTGCCGGCAATGGCCGGAGACGGAGTGAGCGTTGGCGATACGGCGCCGGATTTCACTCTCACAGATTCCGCGGGCAACGGGGTGAGTCTCTCCGACTTCGAAGGCAAGATCGTGGTCCTCGAGTGGCTCAACCCCGACTGCCCTTTCGTGCAGCGCCATTACAAGGCGGGCACGATGAAGGACCTGGCCGCCAAGTATGACGGTGAGGGCGTGGTCTGGCTGACGATCAACTCGACCAACTACATGGACGCGGCGGCCAATGCCAAGTTCAAGGCCGACAACAGTCTGCTGTACACGATTCTGGTCGACCAGGCGGGCGATGTCGGTCATCTTTACGGAGCCAAGACGACGCCCCACATGTACATCATCGACGGCAGCGGCTCGTTGGTCTACATCGGCGCGATCGACGACGACCCGCGCGGCAACAAGGGCGCACCTGCGGTCAACTACGTCGCGGTCGCCCTCGACGAGGTGCTGGCCGGCAAAGCCGTCACCACTGCCGAGACCAAGCCTTACGGGTGTTCGGTGAAGTACAAGAAATGAATTAGGAGTGAGGGATTAGGAATTAGGAATTCCCGCCCACCCTCCCAAACCGATAGGTCATGGATCTGGTGTAGGGTGATGGTGGATGGTTGAGGACTCTTCGACGGAAGTGGTAAAGGAGAAAACGCCGGCACTGCCGCTGCGACGGCTGTTGGCGCTGGCGAGGCCCGAGTGGCAGCGACTCGTGGTGGCGACGGTCTTCCTGCTCGTTGGCGGCGCCGCCTCTCTGGCCTACCCGAGGGTCATCGGTGTCCTGATTGACGCTGCCGTGGCGGGTGGTATCGAGACGATCAACCGCGCAGCGGTGGCGATGGCGGTCATCTTCGCCGTCCAGGCGGTTGCGGTTGCCTTGCGCTACTACCTCTTCTCCATTGCCGGCGAGCGCATCGTCACCCGGCTCCGGGAGCACGTCTACCGCTCGATCATCGATCAGGAGATCGGCTTTTTCGATGTCCGCAAGACCGGTGAGCTGACCAGCCGCATCACCGCTGACGCGACCGTCATGCAGAACACGGTCAGCGTCAATCTCTCGATGGGGCTCCGCAACATGGTCATGGTGGTGGGCGGTCTTGCCCTCCTGGTCGTGTCGTCTCCGAAGCTCACGGTCCTGATGCTGGCCCTCGTGCCGCCGGTGGCCCTGGGGGCGGTGGTGGTGGGACGGCGCCTGTCAAAGCTGTCGAAAAAGGCGCAGGACGCACTTGCCCGAGCCAATGAAGCGGCCGAAGAGTCGATTGCCGGCATTCGCACTGTGCGGAGCTTCGCGCGCGAGGAGGCCGAGGCCGCGCGCTACGGCGAACGGATCTGGGAGTCCTTCGGAGTGTCGCGGCGGCGGATTCGAGTGGTCGCTATTTTCATCGGCGCCATGAACCTCGCCGCCTTCGGTTCGGTGTCGGGAGTGCTGTGGTTCGGCGGCCGGATGGTGATGGCCGGCGATCTCAGCGTTGGAGAGCTCGCGTCCTTCATCCTTTACACGCTGATTGTCGCGATGTCGATGAGCGCGCTCGCAAACCTGTGGTCGGACTTCGCACGCGCTCGCGGCGCCTCCGAACGGGTCTTCGAGCTCCTCGACCGTGAGCCGGTGGTTGACGCGGGCGGCGGTGAAACCCTCGACAAGGTCTCCGGGCAGATCGAGTTCGAGGGCGTCTGTTTCGCCTATCCGGTGCGGCCGGAGGTCACGGTCCTCGATGACGTCAATCTGCGCCTCGAGCCGGGCCGGGTGGTGGCCCTGGTCGGTCCCTCCGGGGCCGGTAAATCGACTATTGCCGCGATGCTGCTGCGCCTCTACGATCCGAACGAGGGCGTGATCCGTCTCGATGGCCTCGACCTGCGGTTGCTGGACGCGGTGTGGTTGCGCACTCAGATCGGCACGGTCGCCCAGGAGCCGGTGCTCTTTTCGACCGCGGTCGCCGCCAATATCCGCTACGGCCGGACGGAGGCCCCGGACGACGAGGTGGAGGCGGCCGCGCGAGCGGCCAACGCCCACGACTTCATCTCCGAGCTGCCCGACGGATATGAGACTGAGGTGGGGGAGCGCGGGGTGCGGCTCTCGGGCGGCCAGAAGCAGCGGGTGGCGATCGCCCGCGCCCTTCTCAAAGATCCGCCAATCCTGATCCTCGACGAGGCGACGTCGTCGCTTGACGCCGAGTCCGAGTCCCTGGTCCAGGACGCCCTCGAGCGGCTGATGGCCAACCGAACGAGCCTTGTGATTGCTCACCGCCTCTCGACCGTGCGCAACGCCGATCGGGTGGTGGTACTCGACGGCGGCCAGGTGGTTGAAACCGGCACCCATGATGAGCTCATGGCGGCGGACGGCCTCTACCGGCGTTTGGTGAGCAAGCAGCTGGTCGAGAGCTGAGCCACGGATCCCTGCAAGGGTTGACCGGCGCGTGGAATGGCTTTTACGTTTCACGTTGTTACCGTGTTGATTAGGAAATAGACTGCTCGGCCGGCGGCCGCTCGGACTCCGGTCATTAACTGCGTCTGCGACGGTCGGATCCAACTAAAACTCTGGGGGCTCCAATGGAAAGCGTGATCACGTGGTTCAAACAGTGGAAGGTGGCGAGCTGGCGCACGGCAGCTCTGGCCACACTCGTCGTCTATGCCGGGGTTGGCTTCTTTGTGGTTCCCGTTGTCGCCAAGAAGTTCATCGTGGAAACTCTCCGCGAGCGCGCCGGTCGCGAGGTGACGGTGGAGGAGGTGCGATGCAACCCCTTCGCGCTGTCGCTGACCGTTCGAGGTTTCTCCATGCCGGACCGGCCCGGCACGACCCTGGTCGCGTTTGACGAGTTCTACGCCAACGCCCAGGTGTCCAGTCTCTTCCGCTGGGCGGCGACCCTCAAGGAGCTTCGCGTCGAAAACCCGTACCTCGGGCTGCGGCGCTTCGCGGACGGCGGCATCAATGTGCTCGAGCTGGTGGACGACATCGAGGCGCGGACCCCGCCGGACGAGGAGCCGGACGAGGAGGGTGGCTTTCCGCGGGCCCTGCTGCACCACATTCTGGTGAGTGGCTCCACCGTCGACGTCGACGACCTCGCCCGAGATGAGCCTCTGCACATGACCTTCGGTCCATCGAAGTACGAGTTGCACGACATCAGCACCATTCCGGAGAAACAGGGTGACAACGATTTCGCAATCGGACTTCTTGGCGGCGGCACGATCGGCGTGTCTGGTGACATCGTGGTGGAGCCGCTCGGGCTCGACGGCACCGTCACCCTCGACCATATCTTCCTTGAGAATGTGTGGCCGGTCCTCAAGCCGTACTTTCAGTTTGACCTCGTGGGCGGCAGCGCCAAGGGCCGGTTCGACTACTCGATCGATCTGCGTGACGGCGGGCCGCACGCGACAATCTCCGATCTCGACTACCGGATCGAGGGCATGGAGCTCAAGCTCCGCGACTCTGACACCAACCTCCTCGAAGTTCCGCAGATCACCATCACCAACGGAGGCGTGGTGTGGCCGGAGGCGGAGGTCAGTGCCGCCTCGGTGGTGGTGGAGGGTGCCGGTGCCTTCCTATGGCTCGAGCCCGACGGGACGCCGAGCTGGGCCGGCCTGGTCCCCGAGGAAACTCAGACTCAGGTGGTCAACACGTACCGCCAAGTTGAAGAGGCCTATCCGTGGCAGATCTATGTCGGTCTTTTCGAGATTAAGGGCGCGAACGCTCACTTCGAGGACCGGACCTTCGGTGAGCCGGTGCGGTTGGCGGTGGAGAACGCGGACCTCGCGCTCACCGACATCGTCACCGGGCCCGGCCACCAGTGGGGGCTGGCGGCATCGGTGCTGCTCTTCGGCGAGGCCAACGCCACTGCTGAGGGCTTCGTCAGCACGGGACCAATGCGCCTCGAGACCCAGGTTGCCATCGATGATCTCGACCTCGGCCATTTCCAGCCTTACATCGAGCGCGTCGCACCCATCGAACTACGCGCGGGGAGGCTGGCGTCTTGGGGAACGGCGAAGGTCGACCCGAAGGGCGACGGGCCGATGGCGAGCTTTGCCGGCGACCTGAGCATCCTCGAGATCGATCTACGCGAGACCGCGGTCGGCTCGAGGGTGCTGCAGTGGGGTCGGGTGGAGAGCAAAGGGATCGAGGCTTCGGTGGAGCCGATGGCGCTGCACGTGGATTCCGTCGACATCAACAGTGCCGGCATCGAGGTCGTGGTGTCGGAGAATGGCAGGGTCAACCTGATCGAGCTCATGAAGGTGTTGGCCGAGCGGTCGCAAGCCGCAGGAGGCGGGACAGCGGCCGCGGTGCCGCCCATCGAGGTCGACGTGCTCACCCTGCACGGCTGCTCGAGCGCCTACACCGACCGAACCGTGACACCGCCCTTCACCCTTGCCCTGGACCCGGTGGACGGCACGGTCAAGGGTGTGTCCTCGACCGCGACGGCGGGAGCCAGGCTCGATATCGAGGGCGCGGTGCGCAGTGGCGGCAGCCTGGACCTCGAGGGCGAGATGGACATCCTCGACCCGAAACGTCTTACCGACCTCTCGATTGATGTACGCCAGGCGATCATGCCGCCTGTGACACCCATGTCGTTGCGCTACATCGGCCACCCGATCGACGAGGGAGTCGTCGACATCGGTCTCGAGTACGAGATTACCAACTCGGAGCTGGTGGGCAGCAATCAATTCGTCACCGACGGTCTGGCCCTGGGCGACAAGGTCGAGGGCGAAGGCATGGTCAATCTGCCCTTCAAGCTCGGGGTGTCATTGCTGACCGACAAAGAGGGCCTCATCACCCTCGAGTTCCCGATCGAGGGGAACCTCGACGACCCGAGCTTTGGCCTCGGTAACGCCATTGGCTCGGCCGCGAAGGAGATCGTCGGCGAGCTCATCAAATCGCCCTTCCGGCTGCTTGGCAAGCTGGGCGGTGGTTCAAGCGACGAGGACTTCGGCCACGTGGAGTTCGAGGCCGGCAGCACCGAACTCGAGACCACGGCGGCCGACAAGCTGCGCACGCTGGCGGCGGGCGCCGATCAGCGTCCCGAGCTGATCCTCCAGGTGGAGGGCGTGTACGACGAACAGGTGGATACCGCGGCGCTGCAGCAGGCCGCCTTCGAGGCCCTGCTCGCCGAGCGTATAGCGGAGGAACCGGGCGAGGCAGAGGCCTCGGCATCGCTCGAGCTGCTGGAATCGCTGTACACCGAGATCGTTGCCGACGGCGACCTCGAGGCCTTGCGGGCGCAGCACATGAACACAGCAGAGGGGTCTGCAGAGGGCACGGCCGAGACGGTGCTCGACGAGACCGCCTATTACCGCGAACTCAAGGCGGCCCTGGTCGCAGCGCAGACTGTGGATCCGGGTCAGCTGCAGGATCTGGGCGCTGCTCGGACCGAGACCATCCGCGCGCTGCTGGTGGACGAGGTCGGGATCGATCCATTGCGCGTCCAGGTTCTGCCGACTGTGGCGGTGGAGCCGTCCGGCGGAAAGTGGGTGCGGTGTCGGCTCGATGTGACGGCCGGGAAATAGGACAGTTCCGGTAGGCTCTCGCAACCGAGTATTTCCGGCTGACCGTGCTTTCGACAGAATCAGTATCGATCTGTAAACTTGAATGAGACCCACCGTCCGGGGGTGATTTCATGGATTCAGATCTCGGCTTCCGCTACAACCCCGCCGCCCTTGGGCCGCTGGACGACGACCTGACGCCCGTCACCGGGCCGGTCAAGGTCTTCGAGGGCGAAGACAAGTATCTCTCGGCCCGCAAGCTCGATGTGCGGGCGAAGCTGTGCGAGGAAATCGCACCCGTTCTCGGGAAGGTCCTCGACCAGGAGGAAACGGTCCTCCACGTATTGCCAACTCTGCACTATCCACGTTTTCTGGATCTCTTCGGTTTTGGGATGTGGTGGACATTTTTCTTCCGCGCCACCCTGATTCTCACCGACCGGCGTGTCATCGAGGTGCTGATGCGGGACGGCAGCCATGTTGGCACCCGGGTCTGCTCCTACTCATGGGGTCAGATGACTGATCTCAAGTTTTCTATGGCGACGCTGAAATTGAAGCCGGCCAAGGGCCGAACCCAGAAGTGGAAGATCATCGAACGCGGAGACCGCAAGCTCCTCAAACTCCTGGTGCCGAATATCCGGCAGCTCCTGCCTGGCGACATTCATGCGCCCCGTCCGGTGCCCCTGTGGCACTGTCCCGAGTGCGGCGCTGCAGCGCCGGAACACCCCAAACAGTGCACAGGGTGCGAGACCCCATTCAAGACACGGGGGCTTGCGGCGGCGCTGGCCCTCGCCTTTCCTGGCGCCGGCCTTTTCTACGCAGGCCACCCGATTCTGGCCACCCTGGATCTGTTTGGCGAAATGCTGATGTACCTGCTCGTAGCCGTTCTCTTCTTGGTCGCGTCGGGCCCCGCCGATATGGTTGTGGCTGCCATCATCGGCCTGGTGATCCTGTTTTTCACCAAGCTCGAAAGCGCCCATATGGCGTCCGTGCTCGTCCACCGCACGAAGGCGGACAGGGTGAACAGGAAATGGCGCCGCGCGGCTATTGTCGGCGCGGTCGTCAGCGTGGTGCTCCTGGCTCTTCCACCGATGCTGAGTGGATCATTTGGAAACCAGCTGGACCGTGACCTGGACCTGTCGGCCAACGCCCTTGGCTGGAGTGGTGGACACGACCCGGATCAGTGGCAGTTCGGGATCGAGCCGAACCAGCGCTCCGAGTGGATTCGCGAAGATGGCCAGGCCGTGTTCGTATGGTCGTGGACGATGGACAGCGGTGAAACCTACGAGTCGCTGGCTTCCGCTTTTAGTACCGGCGGCCAGGAAGTTCCGATCGAGCCGATCTCGATCGCCGATCTCGACGGATTCCGGGTTGAGCAATCGGATTTCGACGACGAGGGCGATGCCTATGTCTGGGTGAGGTGGGTCCTCTTTGACCGCCAGTTCGAAGACGTCCACGTCGTCGGCTCGTTTGTTTACCCGGACGGGATCGAAGCGTTCGAGGCCGACATCAACGAGCTGCTGCAGAGCGCAGCCTGGATCCCGGCCGAATAGCTACCACGCTTCGGCGATAATTCTCTCGACCAATGCATGCCCCTCTGGTGTGTCGGGGATGATTCCCGGTTTGTGGAGCCGTTTCGTCAGCTCGATCCAGTTGGGGTCGGCCGCGAAGACGGAGCGGAACATGGGCAACGCCTCGTCGAGGTTGCCGCTCGTGGCCAACGTAACCGCGGCCCAGTACTGGACCTCGACATTGTCGGGTAGCAGCTTGGCCGCCTCGCCATACTCGATCATGGCGAGCTCGAGATCTTCATGCTCGACGGCGACATCGCCGGCGTTCATGTGCTCGTACGCCCGGTGGACCGTGAGCAGCCGTTTGAGCTCGGCAATCGGCGTCGGGTGGTCTTCGATGCGCAGCTCGAGGACACGGTCGGCCCAGGACTGGCCGGTGGACTTCGCTTTGACGATCAGCATGGCGGCCGACTGCTTGCCGCGAATATCTCCCCCCACGGATTGCGCCGCCTCGAGCGCAGCCATCATTCGGTCGGCGAGGTCCCCGTTGGCGGACTCGTAAGCCTGTGACATGGCGGGAACAACCTTGTCGTTAAGCATCATATTGGCCTGGACGCTGTAGCTCTTGCCGACATGGTGGCCGGCGGCCTCGATGCATTTCGCGCCGGTGTGGGCGGCGATCTTGCCGGTGTTATCGACAAAGGCGACCTGGCGCACGTCGCGGCCTTCATCGACGAGCAACAACGCCTCGAGCGCCTGCTCCGCCGACAACCCGCTCTTCATGAGCTCGAGTCCTCGAGGGCCATAGGCCGGGTCGACAAAACTCTGGGTGGCGATGGCGCCGACCCCGGCCTCGGCCCAGGTGACGATCGAACCGACCGAGAACCAGTGTGACTGAACGGCAACTCCCATCTCGCCGGTGGCTGCGTCCCGGGCGACGATCGAGTAGGTGTGGACGGGCGGTTCGATGGTTGCGGCTGGGATCGCTATCGTGAAGAAAATGAGTGCGACAAGTATGCGGCGCATTTGGGAGCCTCCTTGGATGTCGTTCGACGGTAGTGTATCTACTTCACCCGTGCCCGTCTCCGTCTCCGTGCCCGAAGGCCGCGAGCAACAAAAAAACCCGCCCTCGCGGGCGGGTATTGCTCATCGCATGCAATTTGTCAGTCGTTCAACGCCTCGTGCACCCTTCCAACCATCTCCGGTCCCGGCCGGAGAGTCTTGTCGCCGTCGTCCTTCCACTTCGAGGGGCATCCCTCGTCGGCCTTGCGCGCGAGGTAGAGGTTGGCCTTGAACTTCCGCATCAGCTCGTCGATGTTGCGGCCCATGTTGTAGAAGTTGACCTCGGAGTTGAAGAGCGTTCCGTCGGGGCTGATGATGAAGGTGCCACGCAGGGCGAGGCCGGAGCCTTCGTCGTAGACGCCGAAGAGACGGGACAGCTTGCCGGTCGGGTCCGCGCCCATGGCGTACTTGACGTCGGCGAGCTCCTTCTCGTCGCGCTTCCAGGCGAGGTGAACGAACTCGGTGTCGGTCGAAACGGTGATCAGCTCAGCGCCCATTTTCGCGAACCGGTCTTGCTGCTCTGCCAGAGCAGCGAATTCGGTCGCTCAAACGAATGTGAAATCGGCCGGGTAGAAGAAGAGGATGGTCCACTTACCCGCCTTTTTGAGGTCCGCGAGGTTGCGTTTGCCGAAGCCATGGTATTCCGGTTCGTAGACGGTGAGTTCGAAGTCCGGCACCTGCTGGCCGATCTTCACGGTGGTGATTTCGTCACTCATTGTGAGGTCCCCCTTTGGTGATTTTTCAGTAGCATTGGAGAGTATAGAACGTCGGATTTGAAATAGGAAGCATTCTCGATTAACTCAAGCGATTGACGCCGATACCAAAATCTGTCGCCCCCTTCAGGGGCTCATTCATTGATCGATCTCGCGCTTCCTGGCGCTCACGCCCCAGGCTATACATATGCCGCCGCTCCGCGGCTCATCGCATCGATATTCGTACTGGACTCATTGCTGGGGCCCGAGCCCCGAAGGGGCGACAGATGAACAATACCCTACCGGGGTATGGTATAGTTCAGCGCATGGAAACGACGAGTCACGTTGACGAGCAGGTCCAGAATAAAGCCCTTCGTCGCCTCAGCATCATCGAAGGCCAGGTGCGAGGCCTGCGCCGAATGGTCGAGGAGAGCAACGGATGCGTTGAAATCCTGACCCAGGTTTCTGCCATTCATGAAGCGCTCCGCGGTGTCGGCAAGCTCATCGTGCGCCACCACATCGAGACCTGTGTCACCGAGGGGCTGCAAACGGACAAGAAACAACAACATCAGGACGAGCTGATGGACCTGATCTACAAGCTGAGCAAGTGATGGATTGGTTTCTCACCTTTGTCGCTGCCTCGTGGGCGGTTTTCGGCGCGATGGCGCCGTACCTGCTGCTTGGTTTCGCGGTCGCCGGGCTGCTGTCGGTGGTGATCTCGCCGGAGTGGGTCGAGCGCCACCTCGGTGGCAACGGTCTCGGCCAGGTCGTCAAGGCGAGCCTGTTCGGGGTGCCTTTGCCGCTGTGCTCGTGCGGGGTGATACCGGTGGCGGCGTCCCTCCGGCGCCACGGGGCGAGCAAGGGCGCAACCACCGCGTTTCTTCTCTCGACCCCGCAGACGGGGGTCGACAGCATCGCCGTCACGTACGGTCTGCTCGGCCCGTTCCTTGCGATCGTGCGTCCGGTCGCCGCGCTCGTCACCGGGGTCTTTGGCGGCGGTCTCGTGCAGGCATTCAACGGGGATGCCGTTGCGGTCGACGGAGATGCCGACGATACCCAGGAGGGCTCGACCTGCTCGTCGGATTGTTGCGATGACGACAAACCGAAGAACCGGCCGAAGATCATCGAGGCGCTGCACTACGGTCTCGTCATCCTGCCGCGGGACATCGGCAAGGCCCTGATTCTCGGGGTTGCCATCTCGGGCTTGATTGCGGCCTTTGTCGCTCCGCAGGCTCTCGAGTCGTACCTCGGTGGTGGCCTGTGGCCGATGCTGGCGGCGATGGCGATCGGCATCCCGCTCTACGTTTGCGCCACCGCGTCGACGCCGATCGCCCTCGGCCTGATCCATGCCGGGCTGTCACCGGGTGCGGCCCTGGTCTTTCTGATCTCCGGGCCGGCCACCAACTCGGCGGCGCTGACGACACTGTGGAAGGTGCTCGGGCGCCGCGCCGCCATCCTCTACCTGCTCACGGTGGCAGTTGCCTCGCTGGCGACCGGTCTCGCCGTGGACGGTCTCATCAGCGCCGGTGGTCTGCCGGAGTCCGCCCTCGTTCCGGCAGCGGCCTCGATAGCCGACCAGGGCGCTCACGCCCACCACGAGGGTGGGGGAGCGATGTCCTGGTTCGAGACCGCGAGCGCGCTCGTTCTTCTGGTGGTACTCATCAACGCGCTCAGACCGCGGCGCCGGTCAGATGGAGTTGAAGCATTGGCAACAGATGATGAGCGGGTGTTGGAGCTCAAGATCGATGGTATGCGCTGCAACGGCTGCGTCACGAGCGTGCAGCGCGCCCTGTCCGAAATTTCCGGTGTCACCGACGCCGAGGTGCAGCTGGACGAAGGTCGCGCGCTGATCCGCGGCAACGGCTTTGCGGTTCAGGAACTCATCGAAGCTGTGGCGTCACTCGGCTTCGAAGCCCGTAGCTGAGAAGGGTGCGCTGAACCCCATCCGCCCAGGGCTTGAGGCTTGGGACCTGGGGCTTGTTGACGGGAACGCCCTGCTCATCAAGCCTCGAGCCTCAAGCCCCAAGCCTCAGCGATCAACATCTCGAAACTCTGGAGATTTCCTACCGGCAGGAGTAGGCTTCTCTGGATGTCCACTGCTGCAACGCGTCGCGTGATGGTGGTCGACGACTCCAGATTGCAATGCGCCGTCTGGCGCAAGCTGCTGGAGGAGCGCTACGGCGACAAGGTCGCGGTCGAAACCTACACCGACCCGGCCGAAGCAGTCCCGGGGATGGCCCCGGACATCCACCTCCTGTTGCTCGATTGGGAAATGCCGGAGATGGACGGCAAGGAAGTCCTGGCTGCAGCAAAGGAGACGGGTGTGAATCTCAAACGGGTGATCATCACTTCCGGCCACTCCGCCGATCGGCTGCACGAGGAGTTCGACGACTCGGGCTGTCTGGCGGTGATCGAAAAGGCCGAACCCGAACAGCAGGCGGCCTTTCTCATGATCCTTGATTCGATCATGCGCCGGTAGCCCTCCCACCCACCCCTCAGGGCTTGAGGCTTGGGACCTGGGGCTTGTCAGTTGCATCGAACTTCTCATCAAGCCGCAGGCCTCAAGCCCCAAGCCGTGGAGATCCAAATCTCGCATCTCGATCCGTTCCGGGAACTTTCTCTATCTGACGTGCGTAGTCTTCTTCAGGAGGACCGAACGATGCTCGAAGTGCTTGCCATTCTGATGTTGCTTGCGGTCGGCGCGATCGTCTTTGGGGTGATCGCCCTGCTGGCCGGGCTCCTCAAGTTCACCTTCAAGCTCGCACTGTTGCCGTTGGTGCTCGGTCTCAAGGCGCTGGTCTTCGTCATCGGCTTTGTGATCGCCCTGGTGGTGGTCGGCCCAGTGGTCCTCGTCCTCGGCCTGGTACTGCTGATTCCGTTGTTGATCCTCGGCGGCCTCGTCTGGGCCGGGATCGCCGTCGTCACGTAACGGCCACCGTCTGAACCCTGGAAAGAAAACGGCCCACATCATTGATGTGGGCCGTTTGTGTGTTGTTTGTCTGCAGATTTCCTACCGCAGTTTCATCCACAAATACGCATACTCGAGGGCGTCGGTGTAGGCGCGTGCGCCGAGGTTTGCACCCGCCGAGTGCCCACCCTCGGTGTTTTCGTAGTAATAGACTTTGTGCCCCTGCTCGGTCATGCGGGCCACCATCTTGCGGGCGTGGGCCGGGTGGACGCGGTCATCGCGGGTATTGGTCCAGAAGAAGACCTCCGGATAGTCCGCCTTCTTGTCGAGGTTCTGGTACGGCGACCAGAGCTTGATGTAGTCCCAGTCGTCGGTGTCGGGGTTGCCGTATTCAGCCATCCAGCTCGCCCCGGCGAGCAGCTTGTTGTAGCGTTTCATGTCGAGCAACGGCACCGCGCAGGCGACGGCGCTGAAGAGCTCCGGCCGCTGGACAAACGCACCGCCAACCAGCAGTCCCCCCTGTGAGCCGCCCATGATCCCGAGGTGTTGTGGTGAGGTGATCTTGCGCTCGATGAGATCCTCGGCTACCGCGATGAGATCGTCGAAGTTGTTCTGGTGCTTTTCCTGCATCGCGGCCTGGTGCCACTTGGGACCGAACTCGCCGCCGCCGCGGATGTTAGCGAGGACGTAAACGCCGCCCCGCGCCACCCAACCGGCACCGTCGGCCGCAGAGTACCTCGGGAGGCGGGATACCTCGAAGCCGCCGTAGGCGTAGATCACCGTCGGGTTGACGCCGTCGGCCTCGAAGCCCGGAGGCATGAAGACGAAGTAGGGGATCCTGGTGCCGTCCTTCGAGACAGCCTCGTTCTGGACCACGGACATGCCGGTGGCATCAAACCAGGCTGGTGATGTCTTGATCCGTTTCGGCGTCCCCTCTCGATCCATCAGGTAGAGGCTTGTCGGGGTCACGAAATCGGTGTAGGTGAAAAAGAAGTCATCGCGGGAGTCGGAGAAAAAGC
>Ga0316193_10000487_pt1 | contig 24654 bp, 21 predicted proteins | sample MerIslsedime2_MG_FD_207735 | JGI IMG/M metagenome (GOLD analysis project Ga0316193, IMG submission 207735) | Coastal sediment microbial communities from Maine, United States - Merrow Island sediment 2 | ecosystem: Environmental > Aquatic > Marine > Coastal > Sediment | place: USA: Maine... | reverse complement strand
ACAAATACGTCAGGAATGTCAAAGCCAGTGAAGTTGATGGGAAGGGGGACAATGCGACGAATGGAGCGATCGAGCAGGGTGCAGATATTGATGCCTTCCGGGTTTCTAGCTTCCAGATGCCTGATCAAGTATCCGAGGGTGAGGCCAGTGTCGATAATATCCTCAACAATAAGTACGTGCTTACCGGTGATAGATTCATCCAAGTCTTTCAAAATCTTAACGGCCTCTGGTGACCCTTCTATTCCCTCGTAGCTGGAAATAGCCATGAAATCCAGAGAGTGGGGGATTTCAATATTTCTGACCAGATCAGCCATGAAAACGAACGAACCCTTTAATATGCCTACGAGCACTAATTCTTTGCCGCGGTAAGCAGCAGATATCTGCCTGCCCAGTTCTTGAACCCGGGCTAGAATCTGATCAGCGCTCAGGTATACATCCCCCAATGGATCTTTGTTCATGACCTTCCCTCATAAGTAATGTGGGCCTTGCGGAGGGCCGCTTTTACGAATTGTCTTCAAAGGACTCAAGCTTAACGGTGTCATTCTTCGTTTCTGGCTCGGCATCATAGGCAGGAATCCCGAATTTGGCGAGCAAGGCCTTATAGTCTTTACCATAGAAGAGTTTGATGGGAATATCGGGATAGTGTTGTTCGAAAAGGCGGACTTTCCGATTCTTTTTCGTAACCAGTGATTGTTTCATCGTGGTGAGTTCGATAAAAACACCATAATCAGGAAGAAAAAAATCAGGGGTAAATGACTCTCGAACATAGCCTTCCTCATCCCAGGCAATGGGGAAGGTTGTGGGTTCGTAGTCCCAGCTGATTTTGTAGAAATCAAGGATGCGGGCAAATTCTTGCTCACTGTCGTTGGCAAAAATGCTGCTCTGACTACGCTGGTAGGCCAGGCCGTTATCGTAATCATCCAGTTCACCACGATCGGAGAGTATCCTCTCTACTTCATTTATTGCTCGTTTCATCTCAGGCAGCAGAGCGGCCGGGATGGACGTCTTTGATTCCGCTATTGCATCTTCTGTGTCTCCGCCCTTTTGGGTTTGCAGCTGGAGAAAGAGGCCCTGTTTAGACTCCAGAAGACTAACGGTAGCTTCTGTGTTTGCACCTATGGCGAATCTTTTTTCGAAAAGTTGAATCTTACCGGACACGGGTAACTCCTGATGGCAGGACGCCAGCGAGGTTAACGAGATTAAGATGTTGTCTATCTAAATTTACAATCTTTAGTTAATCTACTGGGCTGTTGTCAAGTAAAAGTTGCGGATCGCAACCTTCACAGCGTGTGTTAGGTGTTAGATTTCTAGCCCGGATGTTTCATGAATTGCTGTCGCGAGACCGCGAGGATGGGCGTGCCACCGGGTCGACGATTGGAGAATGCGGATTGGGGAATGCGGATTGAAAATTTGCTGAAAAGCTCGTGAGAACCAGAGAACAAATGGCGAAATCTGAACTGTTAAGTTCGATATCATCAATTGTAGTCAAAAATCCGAGATCTAAAATCCGAAATCCAAGATCGAAGCCGAGGCGTACCTGAACGGTACGTCGCAGGGGGAGCCTGTCCTGAGCCTGTCGAAGGAACACCCGAGGACGCCAGGAAGGACGGCCATATCCGTGGTCGCAGCAAGTAATTCATGAAACATCCGGGCTAGGTTTCTAATCATAATGGATTCAGGTTTTTGCCCCGTCTTGAAGGGGCTTTCTGCGCGTGTTATAGTTAAAAACTCATGTTTGGGTATGCAACATTAGGGTTTACTCTTCTTTTGCAAAGTACTTCCTTCCAAAGACAATCGCAGATCTGTGATGGGCCATTTCCGACGAGATGCGGCGTGCTTTGCTTTTTACATATTTTTTAAATTGCAAAACTAATCATGCAACTCCCGGTTGTCCAATATATCTATTCAAATTGCTTTGCCCCCAGTGGAATGCAAACATAGAAGTCGTTTCTGGGATTTCACGCAACGCCAGCCCTTGAAAGTGGAGCGGTCAATGTCCAAAGAAGGAGACCTGGTACTGGTAACTGTTGAAGATACCCCGGCCTTTTTTGCCCGCATCGAGTGCATAGGCCCAGATGTTAAGCCGGATTGGTACCAGGTCACCTTGCTGGTTCTCCAAGTGCCTGTGGTTGAGGTCACATGGATCTTAAAGGAGGAGTATTTGAGTGGCGCCTCCTTTACCATGGGGGGTAAGAAAGTGGTGATTGAGCTTGTGGTGGCGCCAGCTCAACAGCCGCCACCGGAACAGGAACGTCGAGCAGAAAGAGATGCCGAGGAACGGCCCAGTGAAAACGGTGAGAGAGGAAAGGTGATATCGCTGTTCGATAGAGAGTAAATGGTAAGCAGTGAATAATTCAGCCATTTTACTAATTTACTAATTTTCTAGTTCTCTCATTCCCCAATTCCCTAATTCCCTAATTCTCTAATCAACCAACCAACAAACGGCCAGCCATAGGATTGACGATGTTCTAACACTAAACCGTTGTAATTCTGCATGATTTGCGCTATATTCTCATAGTGGCTAAGTGAGGTGGCGTGATGTCCGATATCTTTGAGTTCGCAAAAGATGACACCGAAAGACGTATCAACTCACGAGTACACCTTCGCGAACGTCACGGTAAGGTGGAGGTCTTTAAAGATGACGAGTTATATGCTGTATTTGGTGCAAACGACAGGGAGTTTCGCAAGGCGACCATGATCCAGTTGGCTCGTCTTGGCGCTGCCAGCTTAAGAGAACTCTGCGCTGGTTTTCAGGTGGACCGGGAGACGTTGGAACGCTATCTCATTCGTTCCCAGGAAAGAGGTCTACGAGCTGTTATGGATGACAAACCGGGTCCCAAAGGTCCGTGGAAGGCAGATGACGCAACCCGTCTGGCAGTTATCAAGGAATACGTAAATGAGCCTGGAATCTCTGATAGCGAAATAGCTCGAAGGGTCTCAGGCCGCCGGCCTATTCAGGTGGACCGTAAGATGGTCAGTCGCATACTGAGACATGCGGGCCTCAAGCCTGCGCCCGATTCCGATGCGGTGCGCGAGGTAATATCCGCCGATCAACTTGCCCTCCGATTTAGAGACAAATCCTAATCAAGTAACCAATTCTCTAATTCTCAAATTAACGACTTAATAGTAGCTTTCTACAAATTTTTCCAGGTAGGCAAAATAGATGGGCTGCATTTCGGTGAACTCAATGGCCATTCCATCCGGTTCGCTGCGTCGGACAACACCTTTGGCCTTTATTGGAAGGTATTGCGAGTCGAGTGGAATTTGAAACTGAAGGTTTAGCTCAGTGTCAATGGGGAGAGGGCTGGAGGTCTCGATGAAACAGCCGAGGGGATTCAGATCCCTGATCATCCAGTCTTTCTCTTCAAAGACCCTGATCCCAAATTCCAGGCGTGGGTAGCGACGCCTGCTTTCAATATCAAAAAATTCCTCAGCCATCAGAAAACTTCCCAAGTTAAAGTGTTTTTGTTCCCTTTCTGGGGGTGCCCTCTGCACCTATGTTTTTCGTGATGAATTTCATGCAATCGTTATGCCATAAGTTCCCGATGTATAAGAAATAAATCTAATTTACTTAATTATTTCCGTTGGTTTGAAAATCGGGTTTACCCAAAATTCTTCCGATAAAAGAGTATTTACAAGATATTTGGCGATGAAAAAAATTTAGACACGAAAAAAATTGAAGTAACCTTATCCATTTTGGATCACGGCAAGTTTTGGGTAAAGTATTTCATAGTCTTCGTACGTCGGCTACGTTCAGACTTACTGTCCCGTGTTGCTCCTCGACCCGGCCGGTGAGAAGATAACCACGGTTCATATCAAGGATCTGGCAGAAGCGCTGATAGGCTTTAGGAAAGAAGGTGGTCTCGAAAATGGCCGTTTCATCCTCAAACGAGATAAATTCCATGGGATCACCATTGCGAGTAATCACTTCCTTGCCGGTGATAAACCAGGCTGCCAGGGTCACTCTTTGTCCCACATGTTGGTGGAGCTGATTTGCCGGCACTATCCTCCGCCCGCTGGCAGAAATTCTCTGGCTGAAGAGTCTGAGGGGATGAACTGAGAGGATGAAGCCCAGAGTCTCACGTTCATGGGATAGTTTAGTCAAGTGATCGTAGTCTCGAACCTGCGGCCATTCCACGGAGCCGGCTCCCTTAGGCAGCAGGGAAAAAGAGTCGCCCACGGCTTTATCTCGGCCTTCGCCATAAAATCGCCAGAGCATCTGTGGCCGATTGAGCCCACCCGCTATGCTGTCCAGAGTCCCGCTCTGAACCAGAATTCGCGCAGCAGCAGGTTCAGGGGCAATCCTCTGACAAAAGGCATCCAGAGAGTGAAAGGGGCCGTTGCGGCGCCTTTCTTTGATAATTGTTTCCAGGACGTCCTGGGGCATTCCCTTAAGTTGCATTAACCCCACCCGTAAGGTCCGGTCCTTGCCCTGGTAGTTGATATCACTGGCGTTGGCGTCGGGTCCCAGCACCTTAAGTCCCAGACGTCTGGCCTCGGAAATGTAGGCAAAGGTAGAATAGTAGCCTCCACCATTGGAAATCACCGCTGCCATGAACTCGGCAGGGTAGTGGGCCTTGAGATAGGCAGACTTGAAGCTTACTAAGGCGTAGCTGGCAGAGTGAGGTTTGCAAAAGCTGTAGCCCCCGAAAGATTCAATCATCTCCCAGACGGCGTCAACCACCCGGCTGCTTACCCCGCGTCGACGGCAGCCTTTATAAAAGCGGTTGCGGTAGTCGGACAACTGTTCTGTACTCTTTTTAGACAAAACTTTGCGCAGGGTGTCCGCATCCGCCGCATCGAAACCAGCCAGCTTCATGGCGATCTGGGAAACATCTTCCTGGTAAACCATAATGCCGTAGGTTTCAGTGAGCGCCTCATCCAACAGCGGATGGACGCTCTTGTATGGAGCACCTTTGAGCCGCTGCACGTACTCTAGAATGTATTGATTGGCTGCCGGCCGGATAATGGAAGAGTGTATGACCAAATGCTCGTAGTCACCCCGACCGGTCATTTGCTGTAATTGGCGCATGGCCGGTGATTCTACGTAAAAAACGCCCATGGTCTCACCCCTGGCAATCAGCCTCTGGGTTCTAGGGTCATCAAGGGGGTTGAACTGGGCATAGGAGATATTTCTACCGGTGTTGGCCCGAATGGCAGCCAAAGCGTCGCGGATAACTGCCAGGGAGCGATTACCCAGGAGATCGATCTTTACCAGACCAGCGGCTTCGGCCTGATCCTTTTCCCATTGTATGATTCGCACCCCCTTGGGGGCTCGCTGCACCGGGACATAACGGCTGACTTGGTCGGGAACAATGATGGTGCCGCCGCAATGCACCGAGAGATGACGAGGTATACCATTTAATCGGCTGGCCAACCGGAAAATCTCCGGCCATGGCTCCTCCAGGTGCACATTCTGGAATTTGGGATGGCGGATCATCCGTTGCTGAATTTTCGTGGGCCGGCCAAAAAAGGAAAGCCGTTTGGTTACCTGTTTGATCTCCGCCGGTGGGATTCCATATACCTTGGCCACTTCCCGAACCGCCGACCGGCTGCGGAAGCCCACATGGTTGGTTACCATGGCGGTGCGTTCTCCCCCGTAGGTGCGCTCCACAAAGTCGAGCACCTCATCCCGCTCGTCCCAGGGAAAATCAACGTCAATGTCGGGAAAATCCCGCCGATTGGCACTGAGAAACCGACCGAAGAAGAGCTGGTGTCGGACAGGATCCACGTGGGTGATGCCAAGCAGATAACTGACCAAACTTGCGGCAGCACTGCCGCGGCCACAGGTGATGGGTGATTGGTGGACAATGTCTGCCACCACCAGGAAATAGTCAGTGAACCCCTTGTCCTGGATAAGGGAGAGTTCTTCTTCCAGACGTTCGGCCACCGCAGGACTCATCTCGCCATAACGCCAATTCACCCCTTCCAGGCATCTCTGGCGCAAAAGATGGAAATGGTCCTGCTCCTGATCCCGGTAGTGAGGAAAAACCTGCCCACTGAATTTCCAGTCCGTATGACAGCGACGGGCAAGATGGATCGCTTCGGCCAGAGCTTCGGGGCAATGGGGAAAGTGAGCCGCCATTTGCCTCGTTGGTTTCAACCATTGTCCGGGTTGAACCACTTCATCTTCGGGCAGATCGGCAAGTGTGCTGTTAAGATCGATGGCGCGCAGCAGCCGGTGCAGGGAGTAGTCATCCGGTTCGGCGAAGTAAACTGCATTGGTAGCCACTCGTGGTAACTGTCGTTCCCGAGCAAATCGCAAGGGTGCTTTCCCGGCCGGGCCAGGTCGTATTTCCACGTAGAGCTCGGCCTGGCCTTGTAGTTGGGCAAGCAGTTCCAGGTCAGCGCTCAGCACGACAACGCCGGGAAGATTTTCGGCTAAGGCTGCAGTCAAAGAGAACGTCTCTTCCAGGTGGCGGCAGCTTACCAGTTCGCTTAGGTGGGGATAAGCTTCCGGGGTCCTGGCCAACAATACTGCCTCGCCGTCCCGGGCCGTCACCTGAACTCCGACAATGGGTTCTATTCCATGTGTTCTGGCCGTTTCGAGAAAATTGGGGAGGCCATAGAAACCGTTGTTATCAGTGAGAGCCAGGTGGGTCATGGAGTGTCGACGTGCCGCTACAACCAGTGCTTCCAACTGACTCGCACCACGCATCAGCGAGTAACAAGAGTGAGTGTGTAAGTGGGTGAACATTGGTTCCCGAGCTCGAGTCCGTTAAAATCGTTGTTTCCAGAAGACAGAGGACAGACGACAGAGGACAGCGAATGGCATTTAATCAAGTTCATTTTATGAATTGTCGACAGAATGGTTCTGGATTGGACATCATACTGCCGAGCATACGACCTATTTCTCTGCATCTGTTTAATAAACGGTAGTGGTCATCCGCAGAGATGTATTGACAAGCAAATGCCGTATCGAGCCAATGTTGGGTTTCTGCTTGCTCTCCGTCCGAGTCAGAAAGCTTACTGACAAAGTGTTGGATATAGCGCCGTTTCTGCCAAGCCTCTGCAATGTTGGAGCCTAAGGAACGAGAAGATCTTCGTATCTGATCCGTAAGTGAGTAGAGTTCCTCTTTTGGAAATGACTTTGTGAGTTCAAAGATATCTTGCTGTAGTGCAAAGGCTTTTTTGTGAACCTCCAAATCTCGAAAACTTTCAATCCTCTTAACCATCTTGCCAGTGCCCCTTTCTTTTTTGATCATGTTCTCAATATATGTCTAAAACATCTAACCTTTTCCCCTACTTACTCTTCATTACTAACCTTTACCTTCTGTCGTCTGTCCTCTGCCATCTGTCGTCTGACCTCCGTGCGTCCATAGTGGAGCACACCGTTGCCGTAGCGCTCACGTATATGATCCATAGCCTGGAGGAGTTTTGTTTCTTTACCACCGTGGGAATCGTCCCAGGGGAACAGGGCGAGTTGTCCAATAGGAGACTGCAGGTAGGCAGCGTTCAAGGCAAGGCGCCGGATACGTAGGCGTCGCTGGACGGCATGATCAAACAACCGTAAAGCTGCCCCGTAAAGGACACTGTCCAAGTGGAATTCAGAACCAGCAGCAGAAAATCGTTTCCGAGCCCTGGCCTGGGCACCGTCGGCATAAGTGACAGTAAGGGTCAACTCCCCGGGGCAGCGGTTCTGGGAACGCAACCGCCGGCCTAAGCCCTCAACTAATCCATAAAGGTGGCCGGATAGTCGAGATCGGCGATTTTCGTCTTCCGGTAGCTGGATCTCTTCCCGAATCGAGGGTACAGCTCTAGGTGTGACCACCGGTGAAGAATCCTCTCCCAGAGCCATGCGGCGAAGTCTTTGCCCCGCAGCGCCGAACACCTCATCAAGAAGTACCGGGGCAATCACGGCCAGTTCTCCCACGGTTTGAAGATTGAGTTCGGCCAGCAACCTGGTTGTGGTCACCTCTCCTACCCCGGGAAGCAGACTCACCCTGAGGGGTGCCAGGAACGAAGACTCAACTCCTGGAAAAACATCACACAGTTCCTGAATTCGGATCACCCTGGCCGCCACCCGACTCACCAGTTTGTTACTGGCCAGGCCAACAGCAGTATGCAGTTGAAAATCTCGAGTTACTAACCGTCGCATCCGATCGGCAGTGTCCAATAATGTTCCCCAGAGACGGCGGGTGCCAGTGATATCAATAAAGAAATGTCCCCAACCGGCTGGTTCCACCAGCGGGGAGAAAGTGCCCAGAGAGGTAATTACTTGCTCCTGGACCTGCTGGTAGAAAGAGAAATCTGGAGGCAAGATGTTTAGGCGTCGGCAACGACGTCGAGCCCGGGCCACAACCATGCCAGGATAGATCCCCTCCTGTTTGGCCTCGGGAGAAACCGCCTGGACCACTGTTCGACCCTGGCCCGGGGCGATGACCATCGGCCAATCCCTCAAGTCAGGCTGCCGCTGCCGCTCCAAAGCAATGCAGAAGTTACGAATATCTAGGTGTAAGATGTTTCGAACCATGTTTTTGCAAAGCGCATTAGGTTATAGGTTATGAGTTATGGGTCATAGGAAATAGGTTATAAAGTCGGTACTGCCGACGAATTGATGCCATTTGTTACTTGCAGCTGTTAGAACGGGCTTTTATTAAACTCCCTAGCATTTTTCCAATAACCATACTCTTGTTATCCAGTCCTTTAGTATTCTCGCTAGCCAAGTACCCTATCTCAAAAGCTATCTCTACTTGGGTCCGGAGTTCAGCTAATGACCCTTTGGCAATATAGAAAAACCTGACCGCATCTTTATTAGATCCGCGTTCATCACCCTCGGCGATGTTACTCGGTACACTTACAGCGGCTTTTCTAATTTGATCCCTGAAGCCAAAATCACGACTGAAAGGTCCCTCTTGTGTTTCCTTGTAAATGTCTACAGCTAATTCTTTTGCGCGCCTCCAAACTTTCAAATCTTTAAATCCAGCCATCGTTTCTTACCTCCATGCCAGCATCCTTGTTGCCCCTAACCTATGACCCATTACCCATGACCTAGACAGGTACCTTCGTCATCTGTCTTCTGCTTACCGCGTACTATCTCTTATAATGCCTCATAAGCCCGATAACCACGCCGATGATCTCCACCTTGTCTGCCGCTACTGCGAGGGGTTCCAGTTTCTGATTCGCCGGGCGCAGTTCCACCTGATCGTGCCGCTGGTAAAATTTTTTTATTGTGGCTTCTCCTTCTATCTGAGCCACCACGGTCTGGCCGTTATCCGCATATTCTTGTTTGCGGATGATGAGCACGTCTCCGTCGCGAATGCCCTCGTCCACCATGGAATCTCCCCGCACTTGAAGAGCGAAATTGTTACCGCCGGAAAGCAAGCTCTCGGGCACCTCCATGGTTTCGGGTATCTCTACAGCCTCGAGGGGCGCACCGGCAGCCACCCGTCCAAGGAAGGGCACGGCGGCTGCGGTGGTCCGCAGGGGTAAAAGTCGAAAAGCTCTTTTCTGATTACCCCAGGGGCTTTCCAAGTACCCCTTGCGCTCAAGCTGTTTGAGGTGCTTGGCCACAGAGTTTAAGGAACGAAAGTTAAAGTGCTCCCGAATTTCCTGGTAAGATGGCGGCCGGCCGTGCCGGCGAAGATAGGTCTCCAGGTAGCGATAGATCCGAGTCTGTTGTTTTGTTAATAGCATGCGTACCCCCTCTTGGTCGCATAGCGCATGGTGGTAAACGGTAGGCAGCTTAAGTTAATTAACGAATTGACGAACTAGGATGACCTCCTCCGAGAATAGATAATTGAAGTATAAGGTGAAAGTAAGGTGAAAGTCAAGAATAAAACAAAGAACGCGGGACCAGCGGGCAGCCCCGCGACAACGCTCGGGACAGGCAGTCAAAAATCACCCGCCTTCGCTAAAGCTACGGCGAGGCAAGGAGGTCAGGGGTAAATCTGATCTCTGTCCTCTGTCGTCTGTCCTCTGGGAACACGATTTCAACGAAGAGTAGTTGCACCACAGCACCGAGCGTGTTATCTAGTCTATTTCCAAACTAGATGGAACTGGTGATCCATGCCTGTAAACGCCCAGCAGTCTGCTTCTACTATCAAGAATGGAGCCCGGCAACACTCCACCCTTATCCTTTTCATTTTGTGTATTTTCTCCTTCAGTAGTTCGAACTTGATGCTCAATTTTTTTCTCCCCGTATACATGAAAGCTCAGGGTCTTAGCGACGGACAAATAGGAACAGTATTTGGGCTCATGTCCATATCTGCCCTGGCTTTAATGCTACCTCTGGGTGTCCTCTCCGACCTTTTTTCGCCACGGCGGTTAGTGCTGTTGGGTAGTTGTATATTTATATTCTTTGCCTGGCAGATTCTTACGGCCAAGACATACTGGCAGTTTCTTTTAGTTGCTCCACTGGGAGGCATAGCAGGTTCTTCCTTTTTTATCGTTCTGTATGCACTGCTACTGAAAGTTATTGACAAGAACCAGGTTGGCAAGAAGATCGCCTTCTACCAGTCCGGAATGTATCTCGGTTTAGGGATCGGACCTGCTATTGGTGGCATACTGATCCGCGAAGGAGGCTTTGGAGCATTGCTTTGGGGGGTACTCGCCGGAGGGTTGATTGCGGTGATCCTTGTTCTGAAGTTGCCTGATACTGAAACTATTCGTCTAGATTGGGGCGGTTATAAGCGTGATCTTGGCCAAGGTCGCATTCTTCTTTTCCTTCTCCTCGTATTTGTGTATCCGACTCATTTTGGTGTAGAGCAAACTACTCTAACTCTGCTCATGAAGGAGAGCCTTGATTTTTCTTTTACCAACATAGGTTTGGTTTATTTAATGGTCGGTCTCTGGATGGCTTTTCTCGCACCCTTTGCCGGGCATCGCTTTGATACCAGTCAGAGCCTTCGAGCTCTTTTGCTTTGCGGCTTGGCTATTTCTGGGACTTTTCAAATTCTTACCTCCGTGGTCAGTTCTCTTCCCTTTATGGTCATAGTGCGACTCCTTCACACGGTAGGGGATGTCATGATGATTCTGTCAATAGGAGTGATGACTGCGGCATTTTTTCCTGAGGCCAGGATGGGCGGAAACTCTGCAGTTGTTGTGGCCACTCGCACCTGTGGGATATTCACTGGCAATTTAGGCTCCGGATTCCTCAACGGCGCCCTGGGATATGGTTACAGCTTTGCTGTCAGTGGGAGCGTTCTCCTTGTTTTCGTCATTTTGGCAGGCGCCGCCATGGGACGCCTACTGGTAGTCAGTAACGACCTGGATCGTTCAGATTAGTTAATTGGTCAAATGGTGGGTGGTGAACCCTTCGACCCCCTCGACAAGCTCAGGGCATGCAGGCTCCCCGGGACTATGCCCGGGACAGGCAGGGCAGGCAGTAAGCAGTGAGCCCTTCGACAAGCTCAGGACGCTTCGCGCAGTGAGCAGTAAGCGGTAAACAAATGATATTTTTAACTAATTCCCTAATTCCCTAATTTTCTAATTCTCGAATTTACGATTTACCGCTTACGAATTATTGCTGTTTTCCAAATACCAACCGTAAGTGCGTTTTATGCCTTCCTTGAGGCTGACCTTCGCTTTCCATCCAAGTTCAGCCATTCGAGCTACGTCCAGCAGCTTTTGCGGGGTTCCGTCAGGCTTGGTGGTGTCGAAGACGATGTCACCATCGAAACCTACGGTTTTCTTGATGAGAATGGCCAATTCTTCAATGGAAATGTCCTTTCCCCAACCAATGTTGAGTAGGGGTAAGCGGTCAGCGGTAAGCAGTGAGCGGAGCTTCTTTTCCTCCTGTGACATAAGGAAGATGCACCCGTCGGCAAGGTCGTCAACGTGGAGAAATTCGCGGTGAGGCCGGCCGCTGCCCCAGAGCACAACCGCAGGTTGGGGTTGGTGAGCGGTAAACGGTAAGCGGTAAACGGTCAAGACATTTTCGGCATGACCGTGTAGCTTGGTAATGGAAATTAAACTGGCCATGACGTCCTCGGGGATGGGACCGTAGAGTTCCTCGTCTTTTTGGATGCTCTCCCAGTCTCCTTGAACTGCGAGCTTGGCCAGATGGAATTTTCGGATGAGGGCCGCTAGCACGTGGCTGGTTTCCAGATCGAAATTGTCGTTGGGACCATATAGATTGGTGGGCATGACCGAAACGAAATCAGTGCCATACTGCCTGTTATACGACTGGCACATCTCGACGCCCGCTATTTTTGCCACAGCGTAGGGCTCGTTAGTGACTTCCAGCGGGCCGGTAAGGAAATGTTCCTCTTTCATTGGTTGGGGACATTCCCTTGGGTAAATACAGGAAGACCCGAGGAAGAGAAGACGTTTCGCTCCGACTTTCCAAGCAGAGTGAATGACATTGGTCTGGATAACCAGATTATTGTAGATGAACTCCGCCGGGTATGTATTGTTGGCCCAAATTCCGCCTACCTTGGCCGCGGCAAGGAAAATATACTCGGGCTTTTCCTTTTTAAAAAAGCCTTCCACATCTGCCTGGCGTTCCAGATTAAGCTCAGCGTGGGTACGAGTAATGAGGTTGGTGTACCCCTCAGCCTCTAGTTTCCTGTACAGCGCAGAACCAACAAGCCCAGTGTGACCAGCTATATATATTCGCGAGTCGAGATTCATATTATTATGTCTTTTGACGTTATCCGTTATTGGTTATCCGTTATTCGGTGAATCGGCCATCGTAGCACCGCATTTAGTTGAACTCGCGATTCAGAGAGGTATTGCTTATTCATGACACGGCGTCTTGCATCTTCTTCTGTCGGATAAATAATTTATGGAGCCGTTCAACAGAGCGAGAGCTCTATCTATCAATGACCGTCCTTGTCCGTAGTCTTCTTGAGTGATGTATTTTTCGTCAAGCGATGTGATCAACTGGTCAATCAGTTCGTGAAGAGAACCTCGACTGTGCCTACAGAATTGGATGTTCTCTTGATAGTGGAATCTTCCAAACCCTTCGGCAATATTATGCGTCGTAGACCTAGCAGCTCGTCTCATGTCCTGAACTAGACCATAAAGTTCCTCCTTGGGGTATTTCTTGACAAGCTCATATACGAACTTTCTCACCTCCCTAAATGCCTTCCAACAATCCAACTCTTCAAAACTCTTATAACTTTTCTTTTTCATATTTCCGCATAACTATTAACGTATAATCTCTGGCTTCTTCCTATTCCCTTTTCCCGTATAACGTATAACCTATAACTAATAACGAATAACAAGCCTACGGCTTGTTATTATTCATCAGTTTCCTGATTATATCCTGGCATTGGTGGAGGTCCTTGATAGCTTTGAGGTCGGCAGCGACCATGATGCGTACGAGCTCGCCAAAAGTAACCTTGGGTTCCCAGCCCAATTTGTTCTTGGCTTTAGAGGGATCCGCAAGCAAGGATTCCACTTCTGTTGGTCGCAAGTAGCGAGGGTCGAGTGCAACTACTTCATCCCCGGTATGGGGATGGAGCATGGTCACGGTTTGCGGGCTTGGCTTCAGTATAGATGCGTCAGTTTCCATTAAAATTTCACCGGACAAATCCGGCATCACCGAAGCTCGAAAGCAAGGTATATCTTGTGAGATAGATTTGATCACGCCGACTTCGTTGGGGCCTGTGCCGCGCCATTCCAGCTCTATGCCGGCTTCTGAAAATGCCAGTTCACAAAATTCCCTGACCGAGTGGGACTCTCCGGTACCGATTACAAAATCATCTGGACTATCCTGCTGCAGCATCAGCCACATGGCCTCCACGTACTCTGGAGCATAGCCCCAATCCCGCCTGGCCTCGAGATTTCCCAAGTACAATTTATCTTGCAGGCCAAATCTAATCCTTGCCACGGCTCTGGAGATTTTTCTGGTCACGAATGTCTCACCGCGCCGAGGGGACTCGTGATTGAAAAGAATACCGTTACTGGCGAAAAACTTATAGCCTTCGCGATAATTGCGAGCTAACCAGTAGGCATAGAGCTTTGCAGCAGCGTAAGGGCTGCGGGGCTCAAAGGGCGTTTGCTCATTCTGTGGGGCTGGAGCGCTCCCATACATTTCGCTGGATGATGCCTGATAAAATTTGGTCTTGACCCCTGTTTTTCTGATTGCTTCCAGCAACCGAACAGTTCCAATACCGGTGACGTCACCCGTGTATTCAGGCATGTCAAAGCTAACACGCACGTGACTCTGGGCCCCCAGGTGGTAGATTTCGCCGGGTTGGATGTTATAAATCAAATCGTTCATCTGCCCTGATACTGAGAGGTCCCCGTAATGCAAATAGAGCTTAGCCTCGGGAAAATGAGGGTCCTGATAGATATGATCGATTCGATCGGTGTTGAAGGTGCTGGCCCGGCGGATAATTCCATGGACCTCGTAGCCTTTGCCGAGTAGCAACTCGGTCAAGTAGCTACCATCCTGGCCTGTAATCCCGGTTATAAGAGCTCTTTTCATTCGAACCTCGAATATTTCCTATTTAATCAACTGCGGTTGATTGATTTAAGGTTCAGTACTTTCACTCAGATCCTCTTGCTCAGGTAGTCTGAAGTGTCGTGGTTGTGGTGGTTAGTTAATAACAATTAGTCGGACCTTTTGTCCAGGAAAGTCCTGGCTGGATCAAAAAAAGCAATCCTGCAAATGACGGGCCACATTTGACCTTCTAAGGGGTATTGGTCTCGGCGCACTGACCTCTCACCCCACACCTTAGCGGCTGTTAGTAAATCAGTCAATTCACCGATTGGTCAATTGTATGAAACAGGTCATTTCGTATGAAATAGTCGAATGATGCGTCGGAACAACCCATGGAAAGCAGGCGTTGCGCAAAGAATGATCCTTACTACAAGATTGACTATTTGACGAATGAACGAATTGATGAGCGAACTGTGAACTTCCTTTGATCTTGTGGCCGTGGTTTTTTATTGATAAGCTCAAAAGTTGAAGAACCGTATCTATTCGATAGTAACGATAAGAATCTCAAAATCTCTGCTTACTGCTAATCGCTTACCGCTTACTAAAAAAAGAGGTGAATATGGAATTTCTTCATAAATGGCTACCGCAGGTTTGGGACTTTATGAATGAGTCGAAGGTGCTGGGAGCGCTTATTATCGTAGCGGCTTTTTGCATTGTGGCCTGGCTGGTTGATTTGATAATGGACCGGCTTCTTCGCGCCCTGGCACGCAAGTCAAAGTTCCACCTGGATGATGCCATTCTTGATATCCTCCACCGCCCTGTCTGGGTAAGTATAGTGCTCGTTGGGGCCCTGACCGGAGTGCGATGGATATCTCCCCGCCAGCCTTTTATTTTTATTTTTGTGGCAGTATTGAAAAGCGTTCTGGTCTTGATCTGGGCCCAGGCTATCAACCGAGTATTGCTGCGTATTGCCGATGACTGGGTTCGTCACTGGCGCGAAGCAAACCGTCATGGCAGTGAAATGATCCGGTTGGGTGGCAGTATTGCTAGGCTAGTGGTTCTGGCAGGAGCGATCTTTCTCTTTCTCTCCCTTTGGAAGATCAACATAACCCCTTTACTGGCCTCTGCCGGGATCGCCGGTGTTGCAGTGGCTCTGGCGGCTAAGGAGACACTTTCAAATTTCTTCGGTGGGATCACGGTTTTGCTTGATCAGCCGTACAAAGTCGGTGATTACATCATTCTTGACTCAGGGGAACGCGGTGAGGTGGCGGAGATTGGTTTACGTAGTACCAGGATTGTTACCAGAGATGATGTCCAGGTTTCCATTCCCAATTCGGTCATCACCAACACCAAGGTCATAAACGAAAGCGCCCCCGAGCCACGATTTCGGGTGAGAATCAAAGTAGGGGTGGCTTATGGGACCGATGTGGATCAGGTGGAGGAGGTTCTTCTCTCCGTGGCTCGCGATAACCCGCTCGTCGTGACCAAACCGGAGCCTCGGGTGCGGTTTCGTACCTTCGGGGAGTCGTCCCTGGATTTTGAGTTGCTGTGCTGGGCTCACAGGCCTCATGACAAGGGAAGGATTACTCACCAGTTGAATCGGGCCATCTACAAAGCATTCGACCAGGCCGGCATTGTCATCCCCTTTCCTCAAAGAGATGTTCACATGCACTCTCCTTAGGAGGGTGGAGAATTAGAAAATTGGAGAATTAGAGAATTAGTTAAAAATATCATTTGTTTACCGCTTACTGCTCACTGCGCGAAGCGTCCTGAGCTTGTCGAAGGGCTCACTGCTTACTATGTCTTTATGCAAGGCAACAGCCTATGGAATGTATACTTCTCGGTAGTGGCGGCATGATGCCCATGCCGTATCGGCTTCTCACCTCTCTGGCGGTGAGAGTCGTGGGCCAGATATACCTCTTTGATGCCGGCGAAGGTACCCAGCTTGGCTTGAAAAAAACCAAAATTGGTGTCCGCGGGCTAGACGTCCTGGCAGTCAGTCACCTTCACGCGGATCATTGCCTTGGTATTCCAGGCATCATGATGTTGAGGTCGCAAATCCAGGACCCCGACCCCCTCACCATACTCGGCCCCCCCGGCATCAAGAAATTCATTCAGCACGCTCACGAAAATCTGGAGTTCTTCCTCAATTACCAAATCACTTTCCTGGAGTGGTCCTCGGAATCAGACGAAGTAGCATACCAAAATGACCAGGTTCGGATCATCTGGCACCCCCTGGAACACAGCCGCTTTTGTCTGGGGTACCGCCTGGAAGAGCTTGACCGACCTGGCAAGTTCAAGCCTCATCTGGCCGCATCCCTGGGCATCCCCAAAGGACCCCATTGGGGTCAACTTCAGCAGGGACAAAAGATAACTCTCGAAGACGGGACAGAGATCGCGCCGGAGCAGGTTCTGGGTGAATCCAGACGGGGTCGTCATGTGGCCTATGTGGTAGACACCAGACCGTCAAAGGGAGTCTACCGGCTGTGCAAAGACGCTGATATCGCTTTTATAGAAGGCATGTTTCTACCTGAAGATGCCGAGCACGCAGAAGCCAAAGGGCACCTTACTGTGGTAGATGCTGCCCGCGTTGCCGAGAGGGCGGGGGTATGTCGCGCTGTGCTGGTTCACATCAGCCCTCGCTATGGCAGCGATGAGCTACCTCTTCTGGCAGCGGCTGCTCAATCTCGCTTTGACTGCGCTGAGATGGGAGAGGATTGTAAGGTTTATCAGGTGCCTTTACCGGAGGATGATTGAAGCCGCAGAGCGCAGAAAACAGAGGTCAGAAGTCAGAGATCAGAGGTCGGAGGGCAGAAGTCGGAGATCAGAGATCGGAGGGCAGAAGTCGGAGATCAGAGATCGGAGGTCGGAGGACAGAAAACAACTGGTAACGTATAACGTATAATATCTCTTACTGTTCACCGTTTACTGTTTACCATTTACTTAAACTAATTCTCTAATTTTCTAATTAACTATCCAACCAATTGACCAAACGTCAAAGAAGACAATGTCAAGAAAACCAAATCCCTTACTGAAAGAGTTTCTAGACGAGAGCCTGACTTTGCCGGAAATCGACTGGGAGACAGTGCCGTTTGGGGTTAACCCCAGGGACGCCTGGGAGATGTTTGATGAGAATGTGGAGGGCTGGGTGCCCATTTGGTTCCCAACCGCTGACCTCAGAAGTGGGCAAAGCTTCGGTGAATTCGATCGGGCCTATTTTTTTAACGAAGACCTGGAAAGGATTCTGGAGGCCATGCATCGCTGGCCGTTGTGGGGAACGTCAACACAGAAAAAACATGCGGTTGCTTTTGCCCTGTTACATCTGTATTGCGAGGTGAACAGGTCTTGTCCGAAGGTATAGGGCGCAGGGTCGTTATCCGTTATTAGTTATCCGTTATTCGGGAGATCAGTCGCTATAAGCTGCCTTGACGACTTGAACGCTTTAATTATTTGACGAATTGTCTAATTATCTAATTATCTAATAAACTAATCACCCAAAACCTAAGTGGAGAGGTGAAAATGTCCAACCTGTACTTCTGTAAATATTTTCCCGAAGGAGTTGAAGCTGAGAACTTTCTCCTGCCGGATGCCAAACCCCACTGGAATCCTTCACGGGATATGATGCTCAGCCATGTTTATCTCGATCTGGTGGTGGAAGTAGAAGCGAAAAAACTGAAGGGGACGGCGCGCATTAAATTTACCTCCATTAAGAAAGATCTGGAAAGCATTTTTCTTGACGCCAGGGAGCTACGCATTGATCGTGTGAGCGGCGACGATGGGCAAATTCTCCAATTCAAGCAAAATGATCGAGGTGTAAGGATACACCTGGCTGGACCTGTTGGCCGCGGCCAGAGCAGCACGGTCTGTATTGATTATGGGGTAGAGAACCCGCGGTTGGGCCTTTATTTCACCGACCCGGATGAGCACTACCCGGATAAGCTTTGGCAGGTGTGGAGTCAGGGCCAGGACGAGGACAATAAATACTGGTTTCCCTGTGTAGACCACCCTCGCGAGAAGGTTACCAGTGAGATCCGCGCTACGGTGGATAAGCCCTATGTGGTGGTAAGCAATGGTGAACTCAAAGAAAAGTACGAGGACGATGATGGACGGCTGGTATATCACTGGTCCATGGAGAAGCCTCACAGCATTTATCTCATCAGTTTGGCGATCGGTGCTTACATTGAGCTGACGGATCATTTTGAAGACATTCCTCTATCCTTCTACGTGCCTGAAGGCCGGGAGGAGGAAGGCTACCGCACCTTTGAGAAAACAGCAGACATCGTGCGCTATTTTTCCGAGAAAACAGGTATCCGCTACCCTTACCGCCAGTATTCCCAGGTAGTGGCCCAGGATTTTATTTTTGGGGGCATGGAAAACACCACCGCCACTACTCTCACAGAAATGACCCTGCATGACGAGCGGGCCCATCTGGACTTCACCAGCGAACACCTGGTGGCCCACGAACTTGCGCACCAGTGGTTTGGAGACCTGGTGACGTCCAAGAGTTGGAGTCACAGCTGGCTGCATGAGGGTTTTGCCACCTACTTCGACCTGCTTTACACTGAACATGCCGAAGGAGAAAATGAGTTCTACTACCGGTTGTTGGAGAATCGTGAGACCTATTTTACAGAGCACGATTCCAAATACCGGCGGTCCATCGTCACCAACGTCTACAGCCAGCCCATTGATCTGTTTGATATGCATTTGTACCCGGGCAGCGCCGCCCGATTGCACATGCTACGCAGGATTTTGGGTGAGGAAGAATGGTGGGAGATCATCACTCTCTTCCTGAAAGAACATAGAGATTCCGTGGTGGAAACCGTTGATTTCGCGCGGTGCATCGAGGAGGTTACCGGAGATAATTATGACTGGTTTATCGACCAATGGTTTTACAAGCCCGGGTTCCCGGTGCTGGAATGTTCCTGCGAGTACCAGGAAAAAGAAAAGAACCTGATTTTCCATGTGAAGCAGAACCAGAATGGAGAAAATGAGCCACATGCGTTCCGGTTTCCACTGACGGTGCGGTTGGTGGGCGAAGATGGTACCGCTCGGGATATTAAGGTGCAGGTTGAAGAACGGGAGCATCATTTCTACATCCCCGCTGAGGGTGAACCCTCCATGGTTCTGGTTGATCCGGAGGACACTATTCTAAAAAGGATGCGGTGGAAAGTAGACAGCGGGAAACTCTCCAGACAACTGAAACAGGCTGAAAATGTGTTGAAGCGTATTGAGGCGGCCGCTGAATTAACAAAGGTGGGCGATCGTGAAGCCGTGACTAGCCTTGAAGAGGCCATGCACCATGATCCTTTTTGGGGGGTATCAGCCCGTGCTGCCAAAGGACTGGGTGAGATTCGCACTGAGCAGGCAATGCAGGCCTTGATTGGTGGGCTGAAAGTCACACATCCTAAGGCACGGAGGGCTGTGGTTAAAGCACTGGGGAATTTCAAGGAAGAGGAGGCTTTCCGAGCATTGCGGCCACTGGCTGAAAAAGACGCGTCTTACTTTGTGGAGGCTGAGGCTGTACATGCGATTGCTCGTACCAAAGCAGAAGGTGCGTTTTCTCTGATTGTAGGTGCATTGGAGAAAGATTCTTTCAATGACGTAATTCGCTGCAAGGCCTTGGAAGGATTTGGCGAGCTCGATGTTGATAAGGCCCTTTCCATACTCTATGAATGCTCGCGCTATGGTAAGCCGGAGCTGGTTAGGGCGCAGGCCCTGCGGATTCTGGGCAAAATGGGCAAGAGCAGACCCGATAACCTGGAGATCTTGGAGAAGATCAGCGATGCATTCCAGGCGCCGGAAGGCCCCAGATCTTTCCGCGCCAAGCTGGCAGCCATTCAAGCGTTGGAAACACTGAATCGCGAAGAGGGATTGCCACTACTAAAGAGGGTGGCGGAGACTGAGCTGGACGGCCGCCTCGTTCGTAATGCCAGGTTGGCTGTGAGAAAGATCGAGAGAGGCAAGGATAAAGGGGAGGCAATTCGGAAACTGGAAAAGCGGTTGGAGGAGTTTGCGGAGGAGAGCAAGAAGCTGAAGGATAGATTGGATAAGCTAGAGTCACTAGGCACTTAGTTCGCATAGCGCAGAGCGCAAAGCGCATAGCGTGGTAAGGCGAGAAAAGCGGGAAAGGCGAGAAATCAGACGACAGAGGACAGACGGCAGAGGGCAGAAAACAGAGGTCAGAGATCAGAGGACAGAGAGTAACGAATAACGGATAACTTCTCTCACTGTTTACCGCTCACCGCTTACCGTTTACCATTCACGATGAGTCAGGTATCTAACACGAGCTGAATCCCACCCTTGAATAGTTTAGACAATTGCATTATGCTGAAAAAAATAAATTGTTCAGGAGGGTGAAGTCTTTGACCATCAATATAAACATTATGACAGAAGTTGAGCTGCATGAACCAGTGCTGATGGCGGCGTGGCCCGGAATGGGACACGTAGCCCTCAAGGCTTATGTTTACCTGCACGAGGCACTTCGGGCTCAGAACTTGGCCTTTGTGGAAGAGCCTGAATTCTTTCGGCTTCCCGGAATAAACATCCAGGATGGACTGGTTCAGTCCACCATGTTACCCCAGAGTGGTTTTTACTATTGGAAACATCCTGGCGGTTCGGGTGATATTTTATTTTTCGTCGGCGACCAGCAACCAGTGGGTGGAAAAGAGTACCAGCTGGCCGAGGCTCTGCTGAACTTCGCTGGGAGCTTGGGGGTCAAGCGGGTTATAACGGCGGCGGCTATGCCTACGGCCATCAACCACTACCAGGATTCCCGGGTATGGGTAACAGCCACCCATGAGGAACTGCTCTCTGAGCTTTCCCCCTACTGTGATCGAGTGTTGCGAGAGGGACAAATCTCGGGCATGAACGGCCTTCTGCTGGGGGTTGCCAAACAGATGAAGATGGAGGGTTTTTGCTTGCTTGGGGAAATTCCTTTCTATACGACTGAGATTGAAAATCCCAAGGCCTCAAAGGCTGTTTTGGATGTGCTTAATAAGGTTTTGGTTCTGGAAATAAGCTTGCGTGAATTGGAAGAACTAGCAAGCCAGACGGAGAAGGAAATAGACCACTATCTGCTTGAGCTTCAACAGCGGGAACAGGAGGAAGAAAGGCAGATTGAGGATCAGGAGGGACCGGTCACGGTTCATTGACAGTAAACAGAAGGATTCGTTTCAGGTTCAACGTCAACGGTTCAAAATTTCCGGCTGGGCCCTCTTTTCATAACGCTTCTAGTAGCCCGCATATTTCATGAATTGGCGTCTCATCACTCTCCCATAAACGCCAGGCGCTTCCTGTTCCGAGCTTGCCGAACAGTGCGCTCCACCGATTGTTCCCCCGACAACCAAAACCAAAGGACCAGCTCCAGTGGTGCTTGAAGAAGCGGATCAGCAGGTAAAACTCTGGTTGCAGTTAGCGCATGAGGCCTATAGCGATAGGCAGATGCTCCGTGCTTTTCATTACTTTCAGCGTGCCCTTGATTATGCGCAGGAGAAGGGGCACGATTTAGATGTGGCGCTGGTTTGCCGGGATCTGGGCTATGTGTGTGCCCGAGAAGGTTCTTTGGATAAAGCGCTTGTTTACTTTGACCAGGGTCTGGCAATTAACGGGGTTGAACTATCGGTCCGAACGGGGCTTATGGCCAACAAAGCGAGCGTGTTTGTCAGCTTGGGAGCCTATCGTCCAGCGTTGGAACTATTGGAAGAAAGCTCTGGTTTGATCCGCTCCAAATATCGCGACTTTTCCAACGCACCCAGTCAGTTGGTTCACTCCCATGCCGCCATCGTCCAAATGGCAGATGATGTGCGCAAGGTAGTTGACCTTCTCGATATGGGCGTTAGAGCTGATCGCATACAGGTGGACATAAAACGGCAGGAACCGCCATGGCTATTAAAGAATGAGTAAGCAGTAAGGCGCATAGGGCATAGAGCATGGGGCATAGGGAAATACAGCTGGCAGCGGACAGAAAAAAGAGGTCGGAGGTCGGAAGTCAGAGATCAGAAGACAAAAATTCTCTTGTGGGAGCGGCTTTCCGCCGCGATCTTGCGAGTTCAACGACTTCTGAAAATTTAACGCTTTCAACCAATTAACTAATTCTCTAATCAACTACTTGACCAATTAGCGAATATATGACTGAAGCTGTTCCAAATAAGAAAACCTGCAACTTGATGCAACAGGGCTATCGTCCTGGAAAATGCCTTGTGGCAACTGGAAACAAGCGCCGGCTGGGCTGTGAGGCTACTCTGCGTTTCCGAGATGGTGAGTGGCAGCGGATGATTACCAGCATGCATCTTTCAAGACCGGAAAATTATTTCTCCATTTACCAGTCTGGGTGTAACCTCTCCTGCAGAAAGTGCCACTCCTGGTACTTCAGCAAAGAGGCAACAGGTCAATGGCTCAGCCCCAAGGACATCTTGCAAACCGCTAAGAACTACGAGAAGCAGGTAACCCTTATGGAGCCGCGAGACCGCAGTACTGCCTGGCACGCCCACGAATCTTGCCATTGCTGCGGCGCCTGTATCCTCACGGGTGAACGGTCGCCTCGGTGTCCAGGAGTGCTAGGGGCCGAAGATATTACCATAAGTTCCCAAGGTTTCGGACCGGCAAGAAATATTGTGGGCTTCACAGGTGGTGACCTGACCTGTCGCTCGGATTTCTACGCGCACTGTGCCAGGCTTATCAAAGAAAACACCTCACTCTGGGTCCTTATTGAAACAAATGGATACGGACTGACCCCAGAAAATCTGGACTTGTTGGAAGAGAGCAGTGCAGACAGTTTCTGGCTTGATATAAAGGCTGAGGATAATGAACGCCACCGGTGGCTCACAGGGTGCGACAACCAGTGGATTCTCCAATTGCCAGAGGAGATGCTCAAACGAGACTTCGTCGTGGAGGTACTGTCTCTGTATATTCCTGAAGTGGTGGAAGCAGAAGAGTTGGGACGGATCGCAGGGCGCCTGGCGGCTGTGGATGTGTCTATTCCTTTCACCATTCTGGCCTTTTTCCCGGAGTATCAGATGAAGGATTCCCGGACTCCAACAGTGGAGGAAATGGTCTGCGCTTACGAAAATGCCAAAAATGCAGGACTGACGCATGTGCGCCTTGGCAATCTTGGGGTGTTTGCCAAGGCAGAGGAAGACTATCGTTTTATGGAAGCGCGCGTGGATAGGGATGCGTATTGACGAATGGCGCTTAGAGCATAGAGCATAGAGCATAGAGCATAGTGCATAGAGCATAGGGAAAACAGCTGGCAGCTAGCAGCGGGCAGAAGACGGAAGTCAGCCGCCTCCGCCGCATGGCTTTGGCGTGCCAAGGAGATCAGAAGACAGAAATTCTTTTGTGGGAGCGGCTTTCAGCCGCGATCTTGCGAGTTCAACGACTTCTACGAATTTAGCGCTTTCAACTAATTTTCTAATCAACTAATTCTCTAATTCCCTAATTAACGAATCGACTTAGATTGATATTCTAGAAAAATATCTTGCGTACGTGCGAAGGTCTAGCTAGAATCAAGACTTGAGTGAGATCCGGGAGGTCAATAATGGGAAATTGGACAGTCAAAAAGGTACCTATCACAGCCGCGAGTGAAGATGTAGAGGAGCACGAAGGACGAATCGAGGGTCAAGGCTCGGTCATGCTGGACGATTGTCCTTTTAAACAGGAAGTCACAGACAAAGCAGGCAAAGTGGTTCAAGTTGAGTGCGCCGACGACTCCGGAGTTAGAACTTGTGAGCCCGATGCGGAAGCCTGCAGGCTCCAACAGTGGATGGATTCGGTTAAATCCTTCATCCGTCAAATCGATGTCAACGCCCTGTGAAATTGGCGGCGATGAGCAACGGCGCCTGATTGATTAATAGTAAACGCGGGACAGGAGCGTGCAGCTCTCCCGCGTTTTTGGTCTAGATGAAACGCATAGCGCTAAGCGCAAAGCGCATAGCGCTATCTGGCGAGACGTGAGGTCGGGCGAGACGAGCGAGACGGCGGAGAAAATTGAGACAAGCGGGAAAGGCGAGAAATCAGACGACAGAGGACGGACGGCAGAGGGCAGAAAACAGCTGGCAGCGGGCAGGAGGCAGCAGGCAGAAATCAGAGATCAGAAGTCGGAGGTCAGAGGTCAGAAACAACTAGTAATGTATAACGTATAACGTATAACGTATAACATCTCTTACTGTTCACAGTTCACCGTTTACCATTTACGGCTTTTACGACTTCAACGGATTCAACGATGAGCATTACACGAAGAAAGACACGACAAATCCACGTTGGTTCAGTACCGGTGGGCGGAGATGCCCCGGTGGTGGTACAGTCTATGTGTAACACGGATACTC